>Ga0299906_10000834_pt1 | contig 27151 bp, 21 predicted proteins | sample RVTome_14_FD_200259 | JGI IMG/M metagenome (GOLD analysis project Ga0299906, IMG submission 200259) | Soil microbial communities from uranium-contaminated site in the Upper Colorado River Basin, Wyoming, United States - RVT145D125 (version 2) ...
TCGATCTGAGCGGCTTTCGCGAGGACGTCGAGCTCTGGCGGCAGGTCCCGATGGACTTCATCCTCCGCTACAGGTTCGTCCCGCTCGCGGAGGAAAGGGAAAGGCTCCAAATCGCCGTGGCCCATCCCGAGAACTTCCGCCAGCTGGACGAGCTGGAGCTGGTCCTCGGAAGGCCGCTGGTTCTTTCGGTCGCGAGCGAGGTCCAGATCGAGGAGATCCTCGCGAGGAACCGGAGCTCGAGCTTCCTTCTCGACAAGGCGTCGGAGGAGCTCAAGCTCGAGACCTCGTCCGAAGAGGAGGGCGATGAGGCCGACCTCGGCTCGGAGGGGGAGGTCGCGGAGAGCGGAAGCGCCGTCATCAAGCTGGTTCACTCGCTCCTCCTCAACGGCATCGAGCGCCGAGCGAGCGATATCCACGTAGAGACGAAAGAGGACCACGTCGCCCTCAAGTACCGAATCGACGGAGTTCTCTACCCCGCGATGGAGGCGGTGGATCACAAGCACCACCAGACGATCGTCTCCAGGCTGAAAGTCATGGCCGAGCTCGACGTCGCCGAAAGGCGCGTTCCCCAGGATGGACGGTTCAAGCTCCGGATTCGAGGACGCCCGATCGACTTCCGGGTGTCGATCATGCCGAGCATCTATGGAGAGGACGTGGTCATCCGCATCCTCGACAAGGAGTCGATCAGCGAGCAGTTCCGCGAGCTCAGCCTCGACGTCCTGGGAATTCCCGAGCGCGAGCTGAAACGGTTTCGGAAGTTCATCCGCGAGCCCTACGGGATGGTGCTGGTGACCGGGCCCACGGGAAGCGGAAAGACCACCACCCTCTACGCGGCGCTCTCCGAGATTGCCTCCGCCGAGCAGAAGATCGTCACCATCGAGGACCCCGTGGAGTACCGGATACCCCACATCACCCAGGTCCCGGTGAACGAAAAGAAAGGGCTCTCCTTCGCTCGCGGGCTGCGATCGATTCTCCGCCACGATCCCGACACCATCATGGTGGGCGAGGTCCGCGATCCCGAGACCGCGGCGATCGCCGTGCAGGCCGCGCTCACCGGGCACCTGGTGTTCACCACGGTGCACGCCAACAACGCCTTCGACGTCATCGGCCGATTCCTGCACATGGGCGTCGAGCCCTACAACTTCGTCTCCGCTCTGAACTGCATCATGGCGCAGCGGCTCGTCCGAAGAATCTGCGAGGAATGCCGCGAGCAGGTCGGGGCCAGCGCCGAGGAGCTGGAGCTCTCCGGGCTCCGCCCCGACGAAAGCCGTTCGTTCTTCGCCGGCCGCGGCTGCTATCAATGCCACGGAACCGGCTTTCGCGGGAGAACGGCGGTCTCGGAGCTCCTGAGCCTCTCCGACCGACTGCGCCAGCTCATCCTCGACCGCCGCAGCGCTTCGGAGTTGAAGCAGGCGGCGCGAGAAGAGGGAATGGTGTCGGTGCGCGAGCATGCCCTCGAGAACGTCTACGCCGGCATCACTACCCTCGCGGACATCAACAAGGTCACGTTCGTGGAGTGACCCGCCTTCGCGAAGCTTCGGCGGGTCCGTCCTGACCCGGTAGGAACGCGGGCTGGCACTCACGACACTGCTCTGCTGATCGCAAAGTGGAGCTATCCAGAAGACAGTTTTTGTCATAACGGGATTGCACCCCGGCCGCTCGTTCCCGTCACATCGAATCGAGTAAGTCCAGCGAATCCAGTCGCTTGCGGAAAAGCACCTGATTCACAGCGACCTCGCACGCGATTTGCATGTCTTCGTATCGGGAGTGGGGAAACGGAAGGGGGACCTTATGGAGAACCTGGTGCGGCCGGAAACATCCACGGAGTATTTCAAGGAGCTCGTGGAGAGAGCGATTGCAAGGCAGGGGGTTTCTTCGAGCGAGCTCTCTTCCTATTACCTCGTTCAGCTCCTGGACAACTTCGTCGCCTTCGATCAAATGTACGCCGAGATGGAAGTCGACAAGGAGACGCCGCTCGCCGAGCTTCTTTGCCAGGCGCTCGCGAGCCAGGGAGCCCGCCGCTTCCGGCTTCTGAAGTTCACGGGCGACGTGGCGCTCTTCATGTCCGGCTTTTTCTCGGACAGCATCGCCCGGCGGCTCAACGACATCGATTACTACGTCCGTCTCGGCGGCTACGCCTACGGCGGAGCCGCCCGGCTCAGCGCTCTCCAGGCGGCGGCGCTCTTCGAGGAGCTGGCCCACAAGTTCGTTCGCTTCGTCGACGTCCTCAACGAGGTCAGCGAGGAGAGCTCCCTGACGGAGAACGCGGGAGTTCTGCGGCTGTACGAGAGATGGCGGCAGACCGGGAGCCGAAGGAGCGAAGCTCTCTTGAGGGGCGAGGGGATCCTCCTCGGGGACGCGTCACGCCGCATCCACTGATTGGCGGTTCTGCGAGGAATGCTCGACTCCATCCTCCATCACATCGATCGGGTCTACGTGCTCGACCTGAACGTCGACATCCGGGACTTCCTCGTCAACCGGGAGACCTGCGCGCGGCTCGGAGCCGACCCGAGCCGGGGCTCGGTCCTGGTGAAGCAGCACGCGGACCAGGAGATCGAGATCGGGCTCTACATCGGCGAGGAGGACCTCGAACGCCTGACCGACATCGACCTGGCCTCGTCTCCGATGTCCGCCTCCTCGTTCGAGCTCCTGCTCCTCTGTATCGAGGAGGTCAGCCACTTCGCGTACCTCGCCTTCAGCGCCTCCAGGGCGAAACCGGTGACCGAGCTCGAGCTCGAGCTCCAGGCGGAGGTCGACAAGTTCGTCACCTTCGCGCTGTTGCACGCCTCGCGCAACCGGGGTCGGGTGCCCAGGAACCTCCTGGATCGGATGTTCTCCGACTTCGCCGTGCGCCCCGAGCTCGACTCCGAGCGGCGGGAACGCTATACCGCCGCGAGCTCTCTCGCCTCCCGCTACTGTTCCTACGTCGTGCAGTCGGCGCTCGAGCGCGACTGCGGCCTCGCCCCTCTTCTCGCCGAGCTCCGAAGCTTCTATCGCATGAGTCAGCGGGGCAAGATCGGCCGCATCCACCACGTCGTCAACAACGGCTGAGGGGCTGAGCTATACTCGGCCCGATGAAGAGGGACGAGAACTCGGTCCTCGTCGAGCGCGAAGTACTCTCCCCGGACGCGTTTCTCCTCCACTTCGAATCGGAGACGCTCTCCCGGAGTTTTCTTCCGGGCCAGTTCACCATGGTGCGGGTGCCCGATCGATCCGATGTTCTCCTTCGGCGTCCGTACTCGTTCTGCGACTCGCGGCCCGAGGATCGGAGCTTCAGTCTCCTCGTGAAAGTCGCCGGAAAGGGGACCAAGGCGCTCACCGAGCTTTCGATCGGAGGCCGGGTGAACTGCCTCGGACCCCTCGGCTCCGCCTTTCGACTCCCGGAGCCGCCTCGAAAGCCTGTCGTCGTCGCCGGAGGTGTCGGGATCGCGCCCTTCGTGGCCTTCTGTCGGTTGCTCGCGAAGCGGGGCCTCGCGGCGAGCGTGCTCCTCGGGGGCCGGAGCGCTCACGATCTCTACCTCCGGTCCGAATTCGAGTCGCTGGGAATGGACGTACGTACCTCGACCGAAGACGGCACCCACGGCCACCGCGGGCGGGTGACCGATCTGCTGGCAAATGCCCTCGAGCGAGACGAGCCCATGGAACTCTACTCCTGCGGCCCGACGCCGATGCTTCTGCGCGTCGCGGCGATGGCGAAAGAGAGGGGGATCCGTCATCAAGTTTCTCTCGAGCGACGGATGGGCTGTGGCATGGGCTGTTGTCTCGGCTGCGTGGTGTACGTTCGCACGGAGTCCGGTGGCGAGTACCTGCGCTCCTGCACCGAGGGGCCGGTGTTCGACGCCGAAACGGTCGCGTGGGAGCGCGACCCTTATCCACTCTAGATGGCTAGCGAACCGGACCTCAGCGTCGACGTAGCGGGCATCCGGTTCCGCACTCCCCTCATCGCCGCGAGCGGTACGTTCGGCTACGGCACCGAGTACCTCGAGGTCGCCGACTACGACGCGATCGGAGGCATCGCGGTCAAGGGCCTGTACCTCGCTCCTCGCGAGGGAGCGCCGCCGCCCCGAATCTGGGAGACCCCGTCGGGCATGCTCAACGCCATCGGGCTTCAGGAAGTCGGGATCGAGCGTTTCGTCGAGGAAAAGATGCCCCGCTTGCGAGAGCTCGGCGTCGCCATCCTGGTCAACATCTGTGGAAGCACCCTCGAGGAGTACGCGGAGCTCGCGGGCATTCTCGACGGCGTCGAGGGAGTCTCCGGGATCGAGATGAATATCTCGTGTCCCAACGTTCACCAGGGCGGGATCCTCTTCGGCTGCGATCCGATGATGGCGGCCTCGGTAACGGAAGCGGTGCGCGCGAGGACAAGTCTTCCGGTGATCCCCAAGCTCACCCCGAACGTCGCCGATATCGGAGTCGTCGCGCGGGCCGTCGAATCGGCGGGAGCCTCGGCCATCTCGCTCATCAATACCATTCCCGCGATGGCCATCGACGTCGAGACGCGCAAGCCGCGCCTCGCGAACGTGGTCGGCGGTCTCTCCGGTCCCGCGATCCGGCCCATCGCCGTCCGGCTCGTCCACCAGGCACGGCAGGCGGTCCGGATCCCCATCCTGGGAATCGGCGGTATCACCAATCACGAGGATGCTCTCGAGTTCATTCTCGCCGGCGCCTCCGCCGTCCAGATCGGCACCATGAGCTTCGTCGACCCTTCCGTTTGGAGGAGGACCCGGGACGGTCTCGCGGACTATTGCCGCCGCCACCACGTCGCCTCGTTCTCCTCGCTCACCGGAGCCCTCGTGGCGGACGTCAAGGCGGTCCCTCAGGGATGGTGAAGAAGCCTCCCGAGCTCATCGTCGCCCTCGACGTCCCGACGCTTTCGGAGGCGCTCGCTCTTCGAGACGAGCTCGACGGGGTCGTCGGGTTCTTCAAGGTGGGTAAGGAGCTCTTCACCGCCGTGGGCCCCGAGATCCTCCGGAGGCTCGCGCCCGCGCGGGTGTTCCTCGACCTGAAGTTTCACGACATTCCGAAGACCGTGGCCGGGGCGGTCGCCGCGGCGGCGCGGCACGGGGTCGCGATCGTGGACGTCCACGCCTCCGGGGGAAAAGCGATGATGACCGCGGCCGCGGCCGCGTCGCGTGGAGCCGGCGGCGCCAATCGGCCCGTGGTGCTCGGCGTCACCGTTCTCACCCACCTGGGGGACGAGGACCTCGAGGTCCTCGGTTTTCGCGAGGAGAGTCGCGAACAGGTCCTGCGGCTCGCCCGGCTCGCCGCGGAGAGCGGCCTCGATGGGGTCGTCGCCTCGGCGCTGGAGGTCGAGGCGATACGGGAGGCTCTCGGTGACGACCTGAAGATTCTCGTTCCCGGCGTCCGTCCCGAGTGGTCGAAAGACGGCCACGACCAGAAGCGGGTCGCGACTCCGGGCGACGCCGCCCGCCTGGGCGCGAGCTACGTCGTCGTCGGACGGGCCATCGCGCTCGACCCATCGCCTCGTGCGGCGGCGGAGCGCATCCTCGAGGAGCTGTCGCGGGCGTGAAGTCCCCCTCGATCGAGCTCGAGCTCTTGACGAGGCCCGGGTGCCACCTCTGTGAAGACATGAAAGTCGCGATCTTCGAGGCCGCCCGCGGTCTCGAAATCCGGCTGCGGGAGGTCGATATCTCGCAGGACGGCGAGCTCGAAGAGCGATTCGGGAACGACATCCCGGTTTTGTTCGTGAACGGGAGCAAAGCCTTCAAGCACCGGGCGACGGTCCAGGAGATTCGCTACCGCCTCCGCCGCGAGGCCTGAGAGCAAGAAAAAAGCCCCGAGGCGAGCCCCGGGGCTTTTCGCGAATTCTAGAATCCCGCTACTTGGCGTCGATCTTGAAGTGGGCCCTGCGGTTGCTTTGCCAGCAAGCCTCGGTCGCATCCGTGCACTGGGGTCTTTCCTTCCCGTAGCTCACCATCTTTAGGCGGTTCGCGGGAATTCCCAGCGACTGCAAGTACTCCATGGCCGCGCGGGCGCGCCGCTCACCTAGCGCGAGGTTGTACCGCTCGGTCCCGCGCTCGTCGCAGTGGCCCTCGACGAGAATGACCGCAGACACGTGGGGCTGCTTCAGCCAGTCGGCGTTCTTCGAGAGCGTCGCCCTCGCGTCGTCTCTCAGCGTCGCCTGGTCGTAATCGAAATGGGCGTCGTTCAGGTTCCTCTGGAGCGCATCGACGGTGGCGTCCCGGTAGTCATCCGCCGCAGTCCTGGCCGGCGGCGGTGGCGGCGGGGGCGGTGGCGGGGGTGGAGGAGGCGGTGGCGGCGGCGCCGCTACGGGCGGCGGGGGCGGGGGCGGGGGTGGCTCCTTTCCGCATCCGGCCAACCCCAGCAAAAGCAAGCAAGCGAGGATCAGCAATCCCACGGGGGCCAACCAAGATCTCTTCACGAACTCACCTCCTGCGCGGTATGGTTCTGCCCCCGTTCCCGTCGCCGAGAGCTTTCGGAAGGGAAGGGAGCTGTTCTTCGAAACTGGGCCTAACGAGGATAGAACCTCGACTGGCGCGTAGTCTAATCGCCGCAGCCTTTTGTTGTCAATGATAAGTGAGGGATCCGGTGCCGTAAAGGGCTTCGGGACAAGGACTCCGGAAAGAGGCGTCTATTCTCTTCAGATTCTCTGGCGGCGGACGGCGGGCAGGATCTTGTAGCGCTTCATCTTCTCGTGGAGGGTGGTCGGGTTGAGCCGGAGCTCCTCCGCCGCCCGCTTCTGGCTTCCGTCTACCCGCTCGAGCGTCTGGACGATGATTCGCTTTTCGATGTCGGCGATGAGCTCGCGCAGGGAGATATTCTTCAGGCGGCCTCCCTCGGGAACGGTGAGCGAGGGCGGGGTGCAGAAGTGCTCGGGAAGGGTCGTCCCATCGAACTTCGCAGCCGAGGCGATCGAAACCGCGCGCTCGATCATCATCGCCAGTTCCGCGACGTTTCCCGGCCAGTCGTAGCTCGAATAGTTCTGGATCGAGCTCGACGGGATCCCGAGAGACTTGAGCTGAAACCGCTCGCAAGAGCGCTTCAGGAAATGGTCGATGAGCAGCGGGATGTCGGCGCGGCGGGCGCGCAACGGAGGGATCTGGATGCGGACCTTGGATACCGCGCGGAACGTCTCCTCGTCGAACCGGTTCTGTCGAACGGCGTCGAGGAGAGAGGGATGAGCCGAAGCCATGACCCGGAAGGGTAGCGGCCGGAGGAGCTTCTGCGCGAGGCTTCTCTGGTCCTCCGGAGTGAGGGCCGTGAGCTCCGCGAGATAGAGCGTCCCGGGACGGGCGCCGTGGACGTACGCGCCTCGTCCGGTGTCCGCGGCCTCCAGGACCTCGTCAACGAGCCGGCGGAGCTCGCCCGCGGGGAGGCTCACCAGGTCGACGGGAAGAAACGTCGCCCCCGGGTTCCTCCCGTGGCGGTGCAAGAGCTCCGCGGCGAGACGCCTTCCGGAGCCGTCCTCACCGAGAAGGAGCACATTGCCGTTCGCGAGGGCGCCGGTGGCGATCGACTTCCGGATCTCGATCGACTCGGGGGTGCAGCCCACCCAGTCGCCGAGGCTCACCGCGCTTCCCAGCTGGCGCTTCAACGTGCGGTTCTCCTCGAGCAGCCGCCGGTAGACGACCGCCGAGTCGACGGCCATCAAGAGGGCGGTTCGGTCGAGCGGCTTCAGCACCAGGCCCGCGGGGCGCTGGCGGTAGCTCGAGAACGAGGACCAGGGCGTTTCCGAGCTCACCAGCAGCAGCACCGTGGCCTGGGGGTCTCGCCCGCGAAGGATCTCGAGCGCCTGCCAGGGAGGCTCGGGGATCGCGTCGGTATCCAGAAGAACCACCTGGTGGCGGCGGCTGTCGACCTGGGGAATCGCTTCCGCGAGCCCTTCGACGATCGTAACCCTCCACGGCTCCGAAGCGAGCGCGGCTTCGGCTTCCGTCGACGCCCGGCTGTTTCCAACTATGAGGATGGACTCTTCCGGCATGGAATGCACCGAGCCTTGTTCCGGTTAGACGTAATGAGACCGGCCGTGGTTCCCTGTCCGTCTTCGGACGCCGTCCGAGTACGAACTAACTGTCGCCTGCATCACAATCGAGCTCGAACGGGGCAACAGACGCAATTTCGGTGCCAGCCCAGTAATGTTGATTATCTTCAGAAAAACGCGTCCCCAAGGTCGCGTCGATCCAGATTCTTTACAAGCGCCGTACGTCTTTTACAGGGAGCGAGAGAAGGCTTTTGAATCGGCGACGTTCTCCACGAAGTAGCGATGCACCCGTTCGTCTTCGGACAGCTCCGGATGAAAGGTGCCGGCGAGGATCCGGCCCTGGCGCACGAGCACCGGCTCGCCTCGATGGCGGGCGAGGACCTGAACCGAGGGGCCGGTGCGGCGAATGATGGGAGCGCGGATGAAGACCATCGGTAGCGGCGCGGACCCGAGCTCGGCGCAGGGCTCCTCCGCGATGTGGCTATCCACCTGCCGCCCGTAAGCGTTGCGCTCGACGGTCACGTCCAGAAGGCCGAGCGAGACCTGGCTCGGGGACGTCACCTCCTTCGCCAGGAGAATGACTCCGGCGCAGGTCCCGTAGAGAGCCGCTCCATCGGCGTGAAGCCTCCGGAGCGGCTCCAGGAGCCCCTCTCCCTCGATGAACTTCAACATCGTCGTGCTCTCGCCTCCCGGAATCACCAGGGCCTCGAGACCTTCGAGCTCCTGCGCTTTGCGCACCTGGCACGAGCGGCACCCGATGCGCTCGAGCATCTTCTGGTGAAGGGCGTAGTCGCCCTGGAGGGCGAGGACTCCGACCTTTTCCATTTCTTACCAGCCTCGCGTCTGGAGGAGATCCTTCTCGTCGAGCTGTCGCACGTCGATTCCCGGCATCGGCTCGCCGAGGCCGCGCGAGGCTTCGACCAGAGCCTTCGGGTCCTGGTAGTGCGTCACCGCTTTCACGATGGCGGCGGCGCGTTTCGCCGGGTCTTCGGACTTGAAGATTCCGGAGCCCACGAAGACCGATTCCGCTCCGAGGTGCATGCAGAGCGCGGCGTCGGCCGGAGTCGCGACTCCACCGGCGGCGAAGTTCGGGACCGGAAGCTTCCCCGAACGGGCGACGAGCCGGACGAGCTCGTACGGGGCGCCGAGCCGCTTCGCCTCGGACATGAGCTCCTCGTCCGCGAGCACCGTGAGCCGGCGCATGTCCCCGTTGATCCGCCGGAGATGGCGCACCGCTTCCACGATGTTCCCCGAGCCCGCTTCCCCCTTGGTGCGGATGAGCGCCGCCCCCTCGCCGATGCGCCGCAGGGCCTCGCCGAGATCGCGGCAGCCGCAGACGAACGGGACCCGGAAAGCGTGCTTGTCGACGTGGTTCTCTTCGTCCGCGGGGGTGAGCACCTCACTCTCGTCGATGAAGTCGACCTTCATCTCCTGGAGAATCTGGGCCTCCACGAAGTGCCCGATGCGCACCTTGGCCATCACCGGGATGCTCACCGTTTCCTGGATCTCGAGGATCTTGTCGACCGCCGACATCCGGGCCACTCCGCCGTGCTTGCGGATGTCCGAGGGGACCCGTTCGAGCGCCATGACCGAGACCGCGCCCGCGTCCTCGGCGATCTTGGCCTGCTCGGCGTTGGTGACGTCCATGATGGCCCCGCCCTTCAGCATGTCGGCGAGCCCGGTCTTGAGCTTCAAACTCGTTTCGGTCATGACGTTTCTGCCTCCTTTAGATATGGAAGGCGGGCTCGTGCGGAAGCGCTCGAGCCCGCCCCTTCTCGTTCGATTCCTGTCCGTGTCGCGAGAGGATCGCCCCCAGCCGTTCTATGCCTTCTTCGATGCGCTCCGAAGACACCCTCGAGATCGAGAGCCGCAAGTAGCGATCGCCCTCGCCGCGGGTGAAGAAGTTCGAGCCAGGAGTGAATTGTACGCCGGCCCTCGCGCTCTCTTCGAGAATCGCGTCTGCCGAAAGGCCCACGGGAAGCGTGACCCAGAAGGCATAGCCTCCTTCGGGCCGGGTCCAGGAGACGTTTGCGGGAAAGAAGCGCTCGAGGGCGCGGATCAACGCCCGGCTCTTGTCTCGATAGATCGAGACCAGCCGCTTCAGGTGTCTGTCGTAGAGTCCTTCGCGGCAGAACTCGAGCACCGCCGCCTGCAGCAGGAGACTGGTGTGGTAGTCGGCGATGAGCTTGGAGCGGCCGAGCGCCGCGACCACCCGCGGCGGGGCGACGACGAAGCCCAGGCGAAGACCCGGAAATAGACCCTTGGAGAACGTTCCGATATGAAGGACGGAGCCGCGCTCGTCGAGCGCTTTCAGAGGCGGGAGGGCGTCGCCGTCGAAGCGGAGCTCGGAGTCGAAATCGTCCTCCACCACCGGAGTTCCATAGCGCGACGCGAGATCCAGGAGTCGCCTTCGGGAGTCGAGATCCATGGTGAGGCCGGTGGGGTTGTGGAACGTCGGCATGGTGAAAACGAGCTTCGGTCGCGAGCGCTCGAGAACGGTCTCCAGGGCGTCGAGATCCATGCCTCGATCGGTCATCGGAATCGGCTCCATCTGCGCGTGGTACTGCGCGAGGAGGGGAAGGACGATGGTATAGGTAGGGGTCTCGAGCGCGACGCGGTCGCCCGGGTCGAGGAGGCACCGACAGATGAGGTCGAGCCCCTGCTGGGAGCCGTTCACGATGAGGACGTTCTCCGCGTCGGCCGCGACCCCTCTCTCTCGAATCCGCTCGGCGATATAGGCGCGGAGCGGCGGGTGGCCGGCGGCCGGCCCGTACTGGAGGAGCGTTTTGCCTTCCCGGCGAAGCACGCGGTCGAGAACTTCCCGGAAGGGCTCGACGGGAAAGAGCTCTTCGTCAGGAACCAGGGTCGCGAAATCGATGGGGTCGGGATGCCCGGAGGCGACGACCGGCTTCTGCACCCGTTCCGCCGAAGCCTCTGCCGCTCGGGAGAACCGAAAGCGGAGAGGGGCCCGCGGGGATTCGGAAGCCCCCGCGGCGACGAACGTGCCCTGCCCCACACGAGAGCGAACGTCGCCCGCCTTCGCGAGCTCGTGGTACGCGCTCGCTATCGTATTCCGGTTGATCCCGAGTCTTTCCGCGAGCTCGCGACTCGGAGGGAGCTTCTCGCCGGGCGCGAGCTCACCCGAGGCGATCCAGGTCCGGACCTGCTCGGTGATCTGGCGGTACAGAGGCGAGCCCGAATCCCGGTCGAGCCGAAGCCGATCCCATTGGCCCATGCCAAGGATCTACCAATTGCCGCCGAAATGGTCAAATGTGCTGGGACAATGGCGCCAAAGTAGGCCAATCCGGCCTAGCTCAAGGTAGGGAATCCCCAATACTAGGGGATGGAGCGATAGAAGGAGATGGGGCATTCTACTGAAAATTTCTTCATCCCCATATCCCCCTTCTCACGCCAGCATCTAGCTCGTGAGGCCGTGCAGGAAGACTTTCGCGTCGATGAAGAGATCGAGGAGGTCGCGATCGATCCGGCCCTTCCCCGCGTCCTCCTCGAGGATCTCGATCGCCTTTGTCGTGGGGACGGCGGGCTTGTAGGGACGGTCCTTGGCCGTAAGGGCATCGTATATATCGGAGATGGTCATCATCCGGGTCTGGGGGGGAATGCCTTCCGCTCTGAGACCGCCGGGGTAGCCGCTGCCGTCGAGCTTCTCGTGATGGCTTCGCGCGAGCTCGGGAATGTCCTGAAGGTCCCGCGTCCAGGGGATGGTGGAGAGGAAGTCGTAGGTGTGAATGACGTGGGACTCGATTTTCCGGCGCTCGAGGTCGGTGAGGGTTCCGCGCGTCACGGTGAGCGAAACGATCTCCTCGGGCTCGAGGTAGCTTTTGGGAGTGCCGTCGAGATCGTCATAGGTGAGGGCCCCGAGCTCCTCGATGAACTGGAACGACGAGTAATGGGTCACCGTCGGCTTGTTCGCGCTCTCGACCGCGTGCCGGGCGCGATCCACGACCTCGAGCTTGAGCTCCAGATCGGACTTCAGTCGTTCGATTTCTTCAGGCGTCGCGTCCTTCGCCAGGAGCTGGTCGAGCATCCGCCGCAAGTACTGGGCCTCGAGCGTGCGGCGGATCGTCTTGAAGCGCTGGCGAACCAGAGACAGCTCCCCGTGATAGAGCTTCGTCGCCTTGCGCAGGACCTTCTCCGTGACCCCTACCTTCCCGAAATCGTGGAGGAGCGCCGCGTACCGGAGCTCGCGGATCTGATCGTCGGAGAGCTGGAGGCCCGCGTAGACTCCCCGGCTGGTCCGGTTCGCGACTCTCGCGAGCTCGGCGGTCATCGCCGCCACCCGCCGGGAGTGTCCCTGGGTGGTGGGGTCGCGGCTCTCGATCGCCTGCACCGCGGCGTCCACGAAACGGGCGAAGAGGTTCTCGCGCTGGAGATACAGACTGTTGTTCTCGACCGAGACTGCCGCCTGGCTCGCGAGCGAGCGGACCAGCCGCTCGTCGTGCTCGTCGAACGGGAGCACCTCGGTCTCGAAGCTCGAAGGCCCGTCGAGGATAGTCTCGCGGGAGCGCTTCTTGTTGATGAGCTGGAGGACGCCGATGCTCTCGCCCTCGTGGTTCTGCATGGGGATCACCAGCATCGACCGCGTGCGGTAGGAGATGGTCTCGTCGAAGCTCCGGTTGATGGCGAAGGGTTTTCCTTCGGAGGGCGCGTACGCGTCCTCGAGGTTGAGGGTTTCACCGGTCTCGGCGACGTAGCCGGCGATGCTTCCCGGGCCGATGGTAAGAATGTCCTCCTCGAACCGGAGCTGCCGCGAGTCGTTCTGAGCCAGCCGGAATCGAAGCCAGCGGCCGCCCACGCGCTCCACCGTCCGTTCAGGAGTCTCGATGGGCATCTCGAGCCGGGCCACCAGGAACAGGCTCCCGGCGTCCGCGTTGGTGATCTCCCGCGCCTTGCTCAGGATGAGGCTCAGGAGCCGATCGTGATCGTGCTCCGCCGAGAGCGCGATGCCGATGGCGTGGAGCTCCTCGAGCTCCCTCGCCTTCTGTTCGGCGCGCGCCTGGGACTCTTCCAGGCGGAGCTGACTCTCCAGGTAGTGCGTGGCGTTTCGGAGCGTTCTCAGGAGCTCGCCCTGGTTCGGCCGCATGGGGAGGACGTCGAACAGGAGCTCGTCGCCTTCCGAAGCCCCGCCTTTCGGCGAGACGGCGATGACCGGCGAGTAGGCTCCCCCCGGCCGCCGGGCGAAAGCCTCGACCGCGGCGCGGTGCTCTGAAAGCAAGTCTTCGTCGAGGAGCAGGATTCCGGGCGCTTTCGGGAGAGTCTCACCGTCGGCAATGGAGATGGGTACGATCGAATACCGGTCGTGGGTCTCCGGGTATGCCAGGGGAGAGAGCCACCCGTGAACGCTCGTCCACACCCAAATCGGGCGCATGTGCCGTCAGAACCTTTCCTGGTTGGGGGAGAGCGAGCTTTATGCTACTGGCTCCGACCGCTTCCGGTCAAGTCGTGGCGGGGTCGCTTGTCTCCGAACCAGGTAGATGCCCAGGAAGATAACGACCGCCCCCACGAGCTTTTGCCTGCCCACCGGTTCATCCAGGGCCAAGTATGCCACGAGTGTCGCGGCCACGGGGGTGAGGTTCGAGTAGATCGCCGTCTGGGTAGGCCCGATCCGAGAGACGGCGAAGTACCACAGGCAGTACGCCGCGACGAGAGAGAAAACGATGGAGTATCCCAGGGCCCACCAGGCCGACGCCGGGATCGACGCCGGCGTCATCCGATAGAGCTCGGGGAGGCCAAGGGGAAGAAAGGCCAGGCTTCCGATCGAGATTGCGTAGGCACTGGTTTTCAATGGGCCGTAGCGCGCGACCACTGGTTGGCTCAACACCGTATGGAGCGACCAGCAGAACGTCGCGGCGAGCGTGAGGCCGTCGCCGAGAACGCTCCCGGCCACCCTCGACGAGTCGTGCAGCACCAGATACACCCCGAGGATGGAGATCCCGATGCCGAGAAACGCTCCCGCCCGCGGCTTGTCGGACGAAAGGAGCAGGCTCAGGAGCGCCACGAACACCGGCGTCAAACCCAGCAGAATCGCCGAGCTCGACGCCGTGGTGGCGTGGATCCCCTGGATGAACAGCACCTGGTAGAACGTATGTCCGACGAGCGCCAGGACCACCAGCCGGTTTCGATCGGAGGGGAGGAGGCTCGGACCGGGCGAGAGCCTCGCGAGGGCGAGAAAGCAGATCGAAGCCAAAACCAGCCGAATGCTGGTGAATGCCATCGGGGTGAAGTGCCGGAGGGCGAACTTCACCACGCTGAAGTTCACCGCCCAGACCAGAATCGTGGCGACGAGCGCGGCATCGACCGCCGCGCGGCCGGGAGCACGGCTCAAGAAGGAACCGTCACATCATGCGCTTGAGGATGCGAGCGCTCTGCTCCTTCGTAAGCCCGCCCGGCCGGCGGGCGACGGGACCGCCCTCGTCCAGGATCGGCTCCAGCTCGTGGAGCGCGGGGACTTCGTCGTTTCGGTAGAAGACGCCGGTATAGATCGTCTCGCCCCACATCAGCGCTTTCTCGCAGGCCGACTTCCAGTCCGACGGATCGTGGCCCGACTCTTCGAGCTGCTTCACCCGCTCGCGGAAGAAATCGTAGGTGTTGTCGTGGTTGAAGGTGACGCAAGGGCTGAAGACGTCGACGTGCGAGAACCCCTCGTGCTCGATGGCCTGCTTGATGATGGAGACGAGGTGCTTGCCGTGCCCCGAGAAGCCGCGGGCGACGAAGGTGGCGCCGTTGATGATCGCCGCCGCCGTCGGGTGGACGGGCCGCTCGATGTTCCCGAAAGGGGTCGACTTGGTCTTCATCCCGACGTTGCTCGACGGGCTGACCTGCCCCGTGGTGAGACCGTAGATCTGGTTGTTCATTACGAGGTAGGTGAGGTCCACGTTGCGCCGGGCGGTGTGGACGAAGTGGTTTCCTCCGATGCCGTAGCCGTCGCCGTCGCCGCCGGTGACGAGGACCGTGAGCTCGTGGTTCGCGAGCTTCGCGCCCGTCGCCACCGCGAGCGCGCGGCCGTGGAGAGTGTGCATTCCGTAGGCGTTGAGGTATCCAGGGAAGTTCGAGGAGCAGCCGATGCCGCTCACGCAAAGGACCTCGTGCGGGCGCTTGCCGAGCTCCGCCAGCGCCTTCTGGACCGAGTTCAGGAGCCCGAAATCGCCGCAACCGGGACACCAGTCGGGGTCGACCTTCCCCTTGAAGTCTCTCGGCTTGAGCTCAACCATGGTTGTCGTCGCCATTGTTTGTTGGTCTCCCTTATTTAGTTGCTCGCTCGCTCTTCGCTCGCTCGCTCCCCGCGCTCCTCGCGCGGGGAGGATGGGCCCTCCGGGCCCCACTGCTCGCTCGCTCTTCGCTCGCTCGCTCCCCGCGCTCCTCGCGCGGGGAGGATGGGCCCTCCGGGCCCCACTGCTCGCTCGCTCTTCGCTCGCTCGCTCCCCGCGCTCCTCGCGCGGGGAGGATGGGCCCTCCGGGCCCCGCTGCTCGCTCTCGGGCCCTTCTGCCTCCGCCCTTCGGGCTCCGGCGGGACCGCCGAAGCAATGTGCGAAGGCGGGCCGGGACCGGCGGATCGCTGCTTAAACCAGTATCTCCTGGTACGGCACGTAGACGCCGTCGGTGACGTCCTTCTTCTTTCCCAGATGGTCGGCCACTCCGTTCGCCACGTGATGCGGCAGGAACGGCTCGCCGTCGTACTTGCGGATGTGGCCGTCGACCGTCAGCCCCGTCTCACTCCGGAGGTACCGATAGAACTGTCCGGAGAAATTGTTCTCGACCACGAAGACCTTCTTCGCTTTCGAAAGCACGCGGCTGATCTCGTCCGCATGGAACGGCTTGATCCACTTGACCGAGAGATAGTTGGCTTTCACCCCCTGCTGGCTCAGAAGCTCGACTGCTTCCTTGAGGACTCCGTCGGTCGAGCCCCAGCCGACGAGGGTCACGTCGGCATCCGCCGGGCCCTGGATCTTCGGAGCCTCTACCTTCGTCAGGAAGTCGTTCAGCTTACGCGCGCGCTTCTCCACCATCTGGCGCCGCTTGTGGGGGTTGGTGAACTCGTCGGAGACGAGGATGCCTTCCTCGTCGTGCTCGTCGGTCGCGATCACGTGCACGTGACCCGGCACGCCCGGCACCGCCCGCGGGGAGATGCCGTTCACGGTGTCCTCGTAACGCCGGTAGCCGTCGGCATCGGGAGCACCATCGCCGCCCGTCGGGGCGACGATGAGCGCCCCACGGTCGATCTTCGGATGCATGTCGACGTCATCGGGGTTCACGCTGAAAGTGCCTTCCGAGATCAGAAGGTCCGAGAGCAAGAGCCCCGGGCACTGGTAGTGATCGACGAGATTGAAGAGCTCGGGGAGAGTGCGGAACGCATCGAGTGCGTCCCTGGGGGCGACGATGATGCGCTCGAAGTCCCCCTGGCTCGCGCCGAGCGCCTGCCACAGGTCGCCCTGTTCGGTCTTGGTGGGAACGCCCGTCGACGGGCCGGCCCGCTGCACGTTGATGAAGACCACCGGGACTTCCATCATCGCCGCGGCGCCGAACGCCTCGGTCATGAGAGCGAACCCGCCGCCCGAGGTCGCGCACATGGTTCGGGCTCCGGTGTGAGCGGCGCCGATGGCGACGTTCGCGACACCTACCTCGTCTTCGATCTGCCGCACCATGATTCCGAGCTCGCGCGCGTTTTTCGCCATCCAGTGGAGGACGCCGGTGCTCGGGCTCATGGGATAGGCACAGTAGAACTTCACCCCGGCCGCGGCTCCGCCCATGGCGATGGCTTCGTTGCCCGTCCACACCGCGAGAGGCTTCTTGCCTTCGGGAAGGGCATCGGGAAACGGCTTGAAGTGGGTCCGCGCGTGCTCGTAACCTGCGCGCGCCATCCCCACGTTCTCGTCCACGACTTCCTGGCCCTTGCTCTTGAACTGCTGCTGCAGCGCTTCTTCTAGGACCTGGAAGTCGGTGCCCAGGAGGTTCACCATCGCCCCCAGGGCCACGGTGTTCTGGACCAGCTTGTTCCGGTTGTCGTTGGTCAGCTCCTTCACCGGAAGCCCGCAGATCTCGACCCCCGGAGCCACCTCGCTCGGCTGAACGTCGTCGCTGTTGAAGATGACGCGTCCGCCGGCGACGAGATGCCGCGCGTGCCGGGTCATCGTGTCCTGGTTCAGGCACAGCAGCAGATCGATCTTGTCTCCGTGGGTCGGGACGGGCTCGGTCTTGACCCGCACCGTGAGCAGGATGTGACCGCCCCGGATGATCGACTGGTACGCGTTATAGGCATTCAAATGAAGGCCGCGTCGAACGAAGAGTCGCGCCAGGATGTTGCCGGGAGTTGCGATTCCCTGCCCGGCCGCCCCGCCGATGGCGAAGGCGAAATCGTAGCCTTTGGTCATTTAGGCCCTCCGTTGACCTCGAAAAAGCGTCTGCCCGGGCAGACGAGAAACGCGAGCCCGAACCCGGGCCCGTGGAACGATGTCGCGTGAGCACAAGTCCACGCAATGCAAGGATACTATCACCCCTCACGTCGACGCGAAAGCGTTCCCGATGCTTTCTCTGTAACGAATTGTGGCAAGCGCTCCGATTCTCGCTCGATCCGGCCTGAAGGCACGGCCGTCCCCGTTGCGGTGAGGCCCAAGGCGCTTTTTTGTAGTGCCAAAGAGTTGGAACGGCACTAGTATCTACCGGCATTCGGCCGGCCGAACGCGGCTCGGATTCGCCGCACGGCCTTGCGCGAGCAGCAGGGCCCCGCGGCGGCGATAGAAAAATGAGGGGAGTACGCGAACCGATGAGGCGAGCGCGCACTAAGTGAGGTAGGTGCCATGGCTATGAAGGGACGTTGGGCTCGGACCGCCCTGAACGTCGCTGCCGCCGTCGCGGTGTTCGCATCCGCGTTCGTCTTCTTCGTCTGGACCGGTCCGTCCGACCTCGCCTGGATGGAGGGCGCCACCTACCAGCGGCGGGTCGCTCTCACCGACATCGGCGACGGCCCCTGGGCTCGTCCGCTCTACGTCTATCTCTCCCAGCCGTTTCTCCTGCTGCCTCTCGGAAAGATCTCGAGCGGCGCCAATTGGGCCGCGGCGGCCTTCGCCGCCGGCGCCTGTCTCTTCGTCTATCTGCTTCTGAAGATGCTGCTGCAAATGGCGCCCCAGTTCATCGCGAGACGGGTCGGGGTCCTCGCCGCCCTTTCTCTCGCCGTGTCCCACACGTTCTGGATGAGGGCGGTGACGCCCGGGCCGGAGCCCCTCGACGCGTTTCTTCTCGCCGCCACGCTCTACTTCCTGATCCGCTTCGCCAACGAGGGAGGAACGAAGAACCTTTACTTCGGGATGGGGATCCTGGGGCTCTCGCTCGCGAACAACCTGTTGATGTTGTTCCTGCTGCCCGTCGTTTTTCTGTTCGTGCGGGTGATCCACCCGCCTCTCGTCAGAAACCTCGGCGTGGTGCGGTTCCGCGGCCTTCTGTTCTTCGCCGCCGGCGCTTCGATAGCGCTCGCCGTGGCCGCCCGGGGATGGTACGAGCTCGGCTTCGTCATCCCCGAGGAGCAGAAGAGCTGGCTTCGTTTCTGGGACCACATGATGCTCGAATGGGACCAGCCGCTCCAGGAGTCGCTCATCCGATTCGGCTCCATGCTTCTTCTCAACTTTCCGCCCTGGTCCATCGTAATCGGGCTCATCGGGCTCGCCGAGCTCAACCGGCGGCAGAAATACGTCTTCTGGCTGATATTCCCGCTGTTTCTGATTTACTCCGCTCTCGCGGTGACGCTCCACCTCCCGGAGCCGATTCCCTCCTATCTTCCCGCCTGGGTGTTTTTTTCGGTCGCGGTGGGTTACGGATGGTGGAAGCTCCTTTCGAGCGGGAACTGGCAGGGGTTCGCGGTCGCGCTCGTGCTTTCCGCCTCCCCCCTCGTCATCTATCGCTTCGCCCCTCTCGCAGTGCGAAAGGCGCAGATGGAGCTTCGGGTCGAGGCGCTGCTCGACGTTCCCAAGGAGCTTCCCCTCGACCACCTCGCGTCCCAGCTGAATCCGGACCGCCGCTATCTCCCCGAAGCGCGCGGCTTCGCCGAGCGGGCGCTCGACGCGCTCCCCGAAGGAGCGCGCGTTCTCGCGGTCTCGCGGACGGCGGAGCTCGTGGTCGCGCCCGTCACCTACCTCGTCGAAGTCGAAAAGCGCCGGCCCACGAGTATCGTGGTCCTGGGCCAAGGAGACGAGACCGGTCTTCGAACGCTGCTGACCGAGCCGGGCTCGCTCTTCGCCATGGGACTTCATCCGCCGAATCCCGCGGTGGCCGCCGTTCTCGGAACGCACCATTTCCGGGCTACAGGAGAGTGGTTCCACCTCGCTCCTCGGTCCGAGATCCGGGATCGGGTTCTGCTGGACGCCCCCCTCTCCGGAGTTCGAGACGATTCTCTCGGAGACGCCCATCTCGTGGGCACGTGGTACGGATACGTCGAGCCGCAGGGATATCCGCTGAGCCTCCGCATCGAAGGGCCGGTCGGGGCCCTCTCGGGAAACGCGATCCTGAACGAGGAGGGAGCGCGGCCCATGAGCGGGAAGTTCACCCGTATGAGCTCGACGGTGGGGGCGGTTCTCGGAAGCGTCGAGTACGGCGAGGAGGGAGCCGATCAACTGCATTTCCACCTCGACGCCACCCAGAAGGGCAATCGACTCGAGGGTACGTGGAAAGCGTTCGAGCTCCCCGAGCTTTCGGGGAGATTCGTGGTTTGGCTTCAGCCGACGGCGGCGGCGCCGTGAGTGTTTACACGGGTTCGTTCTATCCCGCCTGCTGCTTTCTGAAGATCTCCGGCTGGATGCCGTACTTCTTCATCACGTCGTAGAAATCCTTCCGGTCTTTCCGGGCGAGCCGCGCCGCCTGGGAGATGTTCCCCTGGCAGATCCGGAGCACCTGGGAGATGTACTCCTTCTCGAACTCGCGCTTCGCCTCCTTGAAGGACTGGAACTTGTTCGACGACACCGGCACGTGGAAGAACAGATCCTCGGCGGTGATCACGTTGTTGCGGGTGAGGACCATCGCCTGTTTGACCTTGTTCTTGAGCTCGCGGATGTTCCCCGGCCACTGGTAGGTCATCATCTTCTGGATGGCCGCGGGGGAGAATCCCTCGACGTTCTTCCCCAGCTCCTTGTTGAAGTCGGTGAGGAAATGATTGATGAGCAGCGGGATGTCCTCCTTCCGATCGCGGAGCGGCGGGAGGTGAATGGGGATGACGTTGAGCCGGTAGAAGAGGTCCTCGCGGAAGCTCTTCTCGGAGATCGCCTGGATGAGGTCCTTGTTGGTCGCGGCGATGACCCGGACGTCGACCTTGATGGCCCGGGTCGATCCGATGCGCTTGAACTCGCCGTCCTGGAGAACCCGCAAGAACTTCACCTGCAGCGGCAGCGGGAGCTCCCCGATTTCATCGAGGAACAGCGTCCCGCCGTGGGCCTCTTCGAAAAGACCTTTCTGATCGGTGCGGGCGTCGGTATAGGCGCCCTTCACGTGTCCGAAAAGCTCGTTCTCGATCAAGTTCTCGGGAATCGCGCCGCAGTTCTCGACCACGAAGGGCCGGTCGGCACGCTTGCCGGTATAGTGGATGGCCCGCGCCACCAGCTCCTTCCCCGTGCCGGACTCTCCATAGATGATGACCGGCACGTCGTTCTGGGCGACGATGGAGATCTGGGTCAGGAGCTCCTCGATCTTGGGGCAGGTTCCGACGATGAAGTCGGACTTCCGGCGGCTCATGATCTTGTTCCGCACCTGAGTCACTTCGTGCGCGGTGCGCTGGCGGTCGACCGCCTTTCGCACCCTCTGGACCAGCTCCTCGACGTCGAACGGCTTGGTCAGGTAATGGGAAACCCCGTCCTGTATCAACCGAACCGCGTCGGTGACCTCGCCATACGCGGTCATGACGATGACCGGGATGTCGGGATTGAACTGGGTGATGGAGCGGGCCAGCTCGTCGCCCTTGACCTTCGGCATCCGCATGTCGGTGATGACGAGGTTGAAGACGTGCTTGCGGATGAGGTTCAGCCCCTCGTCGCCGTCGGACGCGGTGACCACGTGATACCCCTCGCGCTCGAGGCGCGAGCGCAGCATCCGCTGCATGCTGACGTCATCGTCGACAATGAGGACCTGTGGCCCGGCGGGCTCCTGCATCAAGACAGCTCCATCAGTTTTTTCTTGGGTGTGGGGAAAATTATACATCACGAACCTCTCCAAGTGAAGCGGGTGTCTGGCCCATCGAAAGGGCGGGTGCTGCGTTCGAGGTCGAGCCGAGAAATGCAAGCCCATGATTTCTAGCGAGTTGCAAGATGCGGCCGAGGCGGGCGCCGAGACTCCCTCGAGACTCGGGTGAGCGAGGTCGTGATATTTCCCACAGAAGAGAAAGAGTTGTCAAGTTCCAGCCGGTCCAATCGAGCCTCGCGAACGGAGTGCCGAAAACCGCATTCCCTCCGGGCGCGAGCAGGCGTTCGGCGCGGAAGCGAAGCGCCTTCCGGGTGACCGAGCGCGGGACCGAATCGGCGAGGGTGGAGAGCGTCGAGGTGAGACGCGGGCTTTCGAAGACGGCCGCGGTCATGGCGAGCCCGCCGTAGACCCAGGGCGCGAGGCGCCTTTCCCGCGCGCGCGCGACGAACGCTTCGAGGTCGAAGTCCGGGCGCTCGACAATCGCCCGGGCGTCCCAGGCGTTGAGCCCCGGCTGCCGAAACCCGTGCTGAAAGCTCGCGTGGAGAGAGAGATGGAGGAGATGGTCCTCCCAGCTCAAAGAGCGCAGCCGCATCCCGCAACCGGCGTCGACGGGACGCGATCGCTCCAGAACCGCGCCGGTCTCGAGCCCGAGAAAGTGCGAGGCGGAAACGAGCTCCCGGTGGAGCTCGACGAGAACCCCGGTCGCTCGCCGCCGGTAGCAGCTCGCATGGTCCGAGACATCCACGAGGACGTAACCCAGTCTTTCGAGCTCGCGGGACCAGCTCTCGAAGTGCCGGGGGCTCACGAGCACGTCGATGTCGGTCATCGGTCTCAAGCCGGGATCCCGATAGAGACTCGTCGCGAACGCCGCCCCTTTGAGGAGGTGCAGGTCCATTCCTTCGCGGAATGCGACCGCTCCGAGCTCGTCGATGTGGTGCAGGCGAACGACGGCCTTCGCGAGCTCCAGGTTCCTGATGTTCTCGAGCCGGGCCCGAAACTCCTCCGGCGCCGCGGAGAGATACTTCGCCCGGGCGCACATCCCCGAAAAGACGAGCGGGCCCAGGCGGTGCCGCTCCGCCGCGTCGAGGAGGAGAGCCCAATCGATTGGCGAAGCGTCTCGATCTTGCGGGGCAGCGACGACGTCGCTCTCGCTCGCGCGAACGAGCTCTCTCAGAAGTGCGGTCTCCGCGGATCCAAGCTCCGCGGGCGACGGCGGCCTCAAGAAGCGCTCTCCGCTCGCACGGTGCGCGGTACGCGAGCGCGATATCCGGCGGCGAGGAGGGGATAGAACCGGTTCACGAGGAGCCCGAGGGCCCGCATCCAGAAATTCGATAGGGGGAGCGAAATCCGTCCTTCCAGGCGCACCGCGCGGGCGATGACGCTCTCCCGAGAGAGCGGTCCGTCCGCGGTTTGGCAGGCGTCACCCTTCGTCCAGATCCGATCGGAATCGTGGGCGATGACCCGGTGAGCGACTAGGGTGTCGTTCGGAAGGCGCGCGAGCACGATGTCTCCGACCGAAGGCTCGCCGCTCCGCGAGAACCGAACAACCGAGCCCGAAGGCACGAGCGGTTTCATGCTCCAGCCGCTCAGTCGGAGCTGCACGTCGAGTCCCTCCTGAAGGAGCCAGGTGAGGAGCTCCGCCGTAGGAGCGGGCAAGCTACGACCCTCGGGTGAGATCATGTTGAGGGGAGGAGTCTGCAACAGATGTGCCAAACGCGTTCCTGACCATCGTGCATAAGTTTCTGTATTGCAGTGCTTTAGCTCCAACATGGGGCCTGCCCCAATGGGCACGATCCTACTCAGTGGGTGGAAGCCACCATAGCCCTTCGGAAACAATCGACTCTTGGCGCGGTGCAATCCCTGCGTGGTCGTTCGAAGGAGTTCCCGCGGGGTGTAAGCGATTGGCATAAACCACTGAGGAAGGGCATTTTACAGGGGATCATCCGTCGGGGCGCGCCCGGCCGCGATGTCGCACTCCGGTCGTAGGTATTTCCCCGGGTCGGCCCGGTCTAAGGGCGGCGATCGACGAAGACGAAATAGCGACTTGCGGCGGGCGAGCTCTCGAAGCCGCGGACGATGCTGGTGACTCTCCAGAAGTACGTTCCGGGCTCGATCCCCTGGATCCGAACCGAGGCTTCCGGACCGACGCGCCTTTCGGCAACGAGATCGAAGAAACGGTCGTCGCGCGCCAGCTCGAACGAATAGACCTCGGCACCCTCGACCGCATGCCATCGGAACGTCTGATCGAACGAGTCGTTCCGGAGCACCTCTTCGGGAAGAGGCGCGATAAGCTCGGGCGCCGGCGGGAGAGGCGCGGGAACGAGGGTGTCGGATCCGGTCACCGCCAGGGCTCCCTCCTGTCGTCCCACCGAGAGCCGGCGCTCGCCCATCTCGAAGTCCACGCGTCCATCGAGCACCTCGACGCGGGTCGCTTCCCCGGGCTCGACTTTCACGCGAAACTCGGTTCCGCGGATGATGGTGTTCGCGCCCGGGGTCTTTACCTCGAAGCGGCCTCGTAGCTCGTGCTCCATCTGAGACCAGATGCTTCCTTCCTTGAGAAAGAGCTGGAGGCGCGACGTCGCCGGGGTCTGCCGCGTCCCGAGGGAAACGAGAGTCGCGCGACTCTGGCTCTTCAGCAGAACATAGTTTCCGTCCTCGAAGAGGATCCGGGCGCCCGCTCCCCGCCAGGTCCGGATCTCGTCGCCTTCCCGCAGCAGAAGATTGGGTACGAGAGGAATGAAGCGAGGATCGAAAGACCGCTTCACCTCCGCTTCGCCGTAGAAGCTCGCGACCTTGGCGAGCGTCCCGGGCGAGTCCAGCATTTCGGAGGGGATCTCGATCGGCCGCCCGGCGCGAAGAAGGTTGAACTTGGCGATCTCTTCCCAGGAGCCGCGAAGCTCCGGGTAGCGATCGAATACCGCCTGGACGGTGCCGTCGCCTTCCGTTACCAGGACCACGTAAGGCGATGGGTTCTTGCGGGGGGCCTCGGCGCCGAGGAGTCCAGCGGAAACGAGCCAGGCAAGAGCGCCCAGCGCGAAAGCGAAGGAGGTGTTCCTCGAACCCTCATACCGTGTCATTCGTTGGTCCTCTCTGGCCTCTGTCGTCCCGTGAAATCTTTAGCCTGGGGCGATCGTACGGGGAAGAGGGAGCTTTCTGAAACCACGGGAGCTAAGTGACATTGGGAACGGGAGCTGCTGCTTGGAACGGGGAAAGCCCCAGGCCATTGTCGGGAACTCAGAGAGCAAATCCCCTGCCATGACGGATCGGCCGCCCCCGCCGTGGTTTCAAGCACTTGAGACCTCGCGCTCGGGCCGGGCGCAGGGTTTCCCCCTCGGACCACGGCGGTTTCACCACAGGATCCTGGAAGTCCGCCCCGGAAACGCCTGAATTCAAAACGTTTGGTCGTTCCGTCCCTGGCACGGGCGTTGCACGGTCTCAGGGGAACGGAACACCAGAGGAAGGGGTTTGTTCATGAAAAGGCAGTCGAGACGGATGCGGCTCTTCGGGGTCGTCGTGTCTTCGCTCGCGGTTCTCGGGGTTGCCCTCGGCTTCGGCATCGCGCAGAGCACGGTGGTGACCGAGGCCGAATGGGCGGTCTATCTCGCGCAAGGCCTGGGCCTCGACTGGAACCTGCCGCCGAACGCGAAGAGCAACCACTACCTCGCGCGTCTGCAGTGGACGAAGAGCGTCGAGTTCCAGGCGTCGCAGATGCTCGAAGGCTCGACGGCGAGCCCCTCCCAGGACGGTTCCATTCAATCGAATCTCCCGAGCCCCGCGGAGGCTTTGTATGAGGTCGCGATGCTGAGGGCGGGCGACTACGGGTTCCGGGTGAAGCTCGCAGGCGGCGGAGCCCTCCTCAGGGTCGCCGATCAGACGTACGAGCTCTACCAGCCCGGATCCGACTCGAGGTGGGTGGACCTGAACCGGGTCCGGTTGAGCCCGGGAAGCCACAAGCTGAGTCTCATGCTGCCCCAGGGAAGCCGCGCCGACGCGCTCGGAGTGACCCCTCCGTGCATGCTTCCCGTGGAGCCCATGGGGGGTTGGCAGCCTCTCGAGCCCCTGCGATTCCAGGAAATGGCGGTGACGCTCGCGAAGGCCCTGGACCTCGAGCAGAACCTTCCCGCGGTCGGAGACCCCTTCACCGTGCGCGGCGAGCACTTCGTCCGCACGCTCTCGTTCCCTTATGATGAAGAGGGGCCGGAGACCACTGAGAAAGACGATCCCTTCTGGCTCACGACCGGAGGCTCGATCGTCACCGCCGTCGCTCGTTTCCAGGTCCCGGAGGCGGGAATCTACTCCATCGAAGCCCGCTATCTCAGCGCGCGCCCCGTCCGATGGAACATGGACAGCTGCCTCAGGGTCATCACTTGCCCCGTGACTCCGGCGCAGGCCGGGCGCAGGCGAAGCCTCGCGCTCGATCTCGAAGCGGGCGAGCACGAGATCGAGGTGACGCTCGGACCGGGCTCCAAGCTGGATCGGATCGAAGTGCAGCGCCGCGACGGATCGACGGAAGCCTACATCGACGTGGTCGAGGACGAGGGCTTCAAGATGGGCGACGCGGAGAAGAACGTTCTCCGGCGTGACGCGCTTTCGGCGGCCCGGCGGCTGCGCGATCGATTCCTGAAGCTCTCCTCGCTCCGCTGCAACGACGCTCTCGTGGCCATGGAAGCGATGGCGACCGCCCGATCGATTCAGGCTGCCGCGGCCCCCGACCCGTTGGGTCTCGGAAACGCACCCGGCGCCGAGGCGGGAACCTCGCAGGTGAGCTTCAACGACCCGGTGTTTCCTCCGGTGGAGGGCGAGCCCGAGGTCGCAAGCCCCGTGCAGCCAGGCTCGCAGCAGTAAAAGTCTAGGCCCGCTCCGAACTTCTGGTATCGTGATCGGAGTGACGGCCGTTCTCCCCTTTTGCCGGCGTAGACTGCGGCGTCCGTCGCTCGCCCTGTTCTCGCTCCTGGGCAGGTTCTCGACTCTCCCGGCGGGTGGGGCGGTGCCGCTCCAAGTCCCGCCGACCGAAGAGGTCTTCCGCAGCTTCTCGGACCGCGTGGTCAAGATCGAGGTCCAGGAAACTGGCTCCGCCGCGAAAGCGTCCATCGGCTCCGGTTTCTTCGTAAGCCCTGCCGGACATCTCGTCACCAACTATCACGTCGTCGCCGAGGTGGTGCACCATCCGGACCGATATCGCGCGGGTCTTTCGTTCGGGGACCAGGAGGATACGAACCCGGTCGAGATTTTGAACGTCGACGTGGCCCACGATCTCGCGATCGTGAAATCGGAGATGTCGCCCGAGCGCTACTTCTCGTTGCAGGAGGTCGAGGCCCCGCAGGGCGTCCGTCTCTACTCTCTCGGCCACCCGCTCGACCTGGGTCTCAACATCGTCGAAGGGACCTACAACGGCTTCCTGAAGCACGCGCTCGACCAGCGCATCCACTTTACCGGCTCGCTGAACCCGGGGATGAGCGGAGGACCCTCGATCACCACCGAAGGAAGGGTCATGGGGGTCAACGTGGCCACCGCGGGCGAGCAAGTCAGTTTTCTCGTCCCCGTGAAGTGGGCGGCCCTCCTCCTCCAGCAGACGCTCTCTTCCGGTTTTCAGCCGGCTCCGCTGGTCGAGGCGGTCCGCCGGCAGATTCTCGATTACCAGGAGCGTTTCGTTTCCGAGCTCCTCGCGGTCTCGCCGCCGCGGGTGAAACTGGGCGGCTTCGACCTTCCCACCCGCCCCGCCCCGTACTTCAACTGCTGGGCGGACGCCAATCGCGAGGACGGCCTCGGCTACGAGGCGGTGGACCATCAGTGCGCGACGGACGACTACATCTTCGTCTCCGACGAGCTCGTCTCCGGTCAGCTCTGGTTCTACCATCGCCTCCTCGAGACCGAGGAGCTGAACCGTTTCCAGTTCGCCGAGCTGTACAGCGACGACTTCCAGACGACCTATCACGGCATGGGCGGAAGCGAGAGCGAGGTCACCCCGTTTCGCTGCCACACGGGAGCGGTGCGGGAGCAGGGAATCACGTTCAA
>Ga0299906_10000836_pt1 | contig 27135 bp, 17 predicted proteins | sample RVTome_14_FD_200259 | JGI IMG/M metagenome (GOLD analysis project Ga0299906, IMG submission 200259) | Soil microbial communities from uranium-contaminated site in the Upper Colorado River Basin, Wyoming, United States - RVT145D125 (version 2) ...
GTGCTCCACCGCGTGTGGCCGCCGAGCGCCGGGTGTGGCCGCCGAGCGCGTGCCCCACAGCCCCCGGCGAATCGCCGCAGCCGGCCTCGAATCTTGATCCTACGCACGCTTGCCGAAAGGACACGGCAAATCGCACTTGACAATCGTTGGTGTAGGCCATAGCATTCCTCAGCGGATGGCGGTGCCTCGCACCGCACCTTCTGGCCATAGTGGTCGTTGCCGAAGCACCATGAGTAGCTCTCCACGGGTTCAGAAGTTTAGCCTAACGCGGCTTCCGAGAGTTGGGCCGCATATCGGCGAGACGTAAGTAGTGACAATGGCTGAGAATGCGCGCAACTTCACGTTCCGGGTCCGCGAGTCCTGGATAGAGACATTGGAAAAGCTCACGCAAGGGCTGGGCCTGGATCCTTCGAGGGATCGGTCGCGAGTCCTACGAGAGCTGGTAGAGCGAGAATCCAACTTCTGGGAACTCTCACCCTACGTAAGCGAAAGCACTCGAGTCTTCATTTTTATTTCTGAGAGCGGCACCAAGCTGTATTGGGGGTATCAAAATCTGTTTCTTAACGCTAACTGTGAGGAGCTTCAGACAGCGATCGCGCTCAAGCCGGAATGGAAGGAGAACGTAGAATCGCCAGATGATAGGGCCGAAGTAATAAGAGACGCGCGAGAGCGCTGGTTGATCAATTATTTTGGGGCCTGGGCTGGAGCCAAGCCAGGCAAGCAGCTCATTGTTCACACGACGGATCGGACTGGTGCAATCGTCAAGTACGCAGCATTGCCTGCCAATCAGCAGCAAGGTGCTAGACTTGTAAGGGAGATCTTGGCTGCATACCGTGGATATGTTGCTCCGTACAGGCCGGGAACTGTCGCCCACGACCGCACGGACGTACCGGTACAGATTCCGACGCTAGAAATCGAAATTCATCTGATTGTTGATGTCAGATTCTATAGCAATCTGATTCAAAGAAAATCAGTGGCGCTGTCATATCACCTTAGTAACCTCGACCGTAAAGAGTTTCCCACAGTTCAATTACCTGAGATCACCTGGGTGCATGGTAGATATCCCCTCCCCCGAAACGCGAGAAAAGCTATGACTCAAGCTGTCGCCGCTGTCAGCGATAGTATGAGTAACCTGAGAGCCCGCATCCTGGACATAGCTGGTGACACGGTGTCAGCGCCAGACGGGAAGCCGTTCGCTGAAGCACCCGCGCAGCGCGATGAACTCAGGGCAATCGAACTGCCGGAGGAGTATCTATTCGGTCTATTGCGCTGGCGGTTTCCAAATCCATCGGTCTTGATTAGTATGACCTGGAATAGGCCAGAGCCAGTTACCACGGGGACGACCTGACTCGTCAGTTGGTGGCAGCGGGGCAATAGTTCGTTTTCCTTCGGTTGAGCGCGGTATAGTCGGAGTCCACGGAAGAGCAGTCACGGCTGAAGCAGACATGCCGCGGGTCAACTGACGTAATTACGCCGAACCATCGGCGGTGACCCCTGGGGCGGCGGGCTCGTCCTGGGAAGGCATCCGCACTGGAGCCTTCAATAGGTAGTTCTTCCTATCGCCATCTACAACTTCGTGTCTCTCAAAAAAGCCATCAATCGCTTCCTCGATCTCGGTTCCGATATCCTTGGCATCAATCAAGACAATGAAGGCAAAGAGATGAGTTCGAAGAAGCGCTCGACAGAATCGCTTCGAAGAGTACTTGATGTCCCTCGCAAGAAGATTCATGACAGTATCTCCAAAGTTCTCGTCGCTCTTGAAGTGGGTCACTGGCACTACTAATGGGAACAGTTCCGGTGGGACGCGCGAAGGCTTGCAGAGCAGATACCGTGCAGTCCATTCGGCTTCTTCAGTAGACAACTTGTCTGGCTGGAGGACTAGAATTCGCTTCGCCAGAAATTCGTCTACAATAGCTGGGATCTTGACAGGGCAGTGACCGGTATTCAACGACGCGCATTTCGCCTCCTTGTATATAGAAATAAATCTCCTTCTTACCCACTCATACTGTGGAGAAAGTACGACGACTAGCGGCGTAGGTATAGAGGCCAGTAGCGCTGTGAAATAAAGAAAAAGTCTCCACCTCGGCCGAGGCAAGGGCAGGACGGAGATAAGGAAGGCTATCGCTGCCACGAGAGTACCAAGTCCGATTAAACCTGTCAGTTGGTACAGTTGCTGAAGCAACCAGCTGTGAAAAGGACTGTCGCCATCAGGCTCTTGGGGAGGACGGCGAATGAACGAAATCTGTTCGCTGTAGTTACCGAAGTGATCGATGATTCCAACATAAATCACGTCGGATGTCGGACCAATCCGAACTTTCAGGTCGCGAAGAGGCATGAACTCGGAAAAGTTGTACTTCCTTTTCTCAAAGTTGCTCCGATTCGTTTCGATGAGAAGTCTGAAGTCCCCAGGTGGAAGGTTGGGTGGCGATCCCTCATATTCAACATGGGTTACGCGAAGAGGGTCCTTCTCGAGAACCTTCGTTGTTCCGCCGTCTAGCGTGTTAAACGTTACTTTGATGCCGACATCGTGAAGGAACTTGTAGACACCTGACCGTCCAGCAAACCAGAAGTTGCCATCATTCTCGAGAGTAAACTTGAGATCGAAGGATTCGTCTTTAAAGGCCAGTAAACGAAAAGCATCCGGTGGCCCCTCTCGGTCGCGGAAGAGCACGAAGTCTCGTGATATCAAGAAGTGATAATTAGCGGTCTCCCTGATGTACTTGACTGCATCCAGATTGCGATAATCGAGGTTTGGCAACAGATCCCGTGGCAACTTCATGCCGCCACGAGTCTGCGGCGGTATGGTCTTGACCTGACCTCCAACTGAAAACCAGAACTCATCCTCGACTCGAGCGATATCCAGCACGCCCTCCAGTCTTGATCGCAACGGAGTCGGATACGCCTCAAGCACCGTTGAATTGTGCTCCGGCCTTAGGAAGTAGTGCTGTGAGTTCACGCGCACGACCTTGGCGACGTTTGCGAACGGCATGCGTGCAACTATCGCTCCTGATCTCAGGAGATAGGCCCTTTGGGCGGTAGAGACCGACAACGAGTCAACATCGGCAAGGTACTCCAAGCTTGTAACCTTTGTCTGATCCTCGACCCCTCCGGAGATCAAAGGGAAGGGCTCCACGTTAGAGCGGTGGTCTCTCCGATAGAAGAGACTACCGCCCGGTGAAGCACTTCGCGTCTCTGAAGCAATCCAAAGATCCTCTCCATCGGTTGAGGCCAGAGCGTTGACGACAAGATCGAGCTGCCCGAGGGGTACGGGATAATAACGATCTCCACTGGCCTCGTAAAGGCCATTACCGCCAGCCCATGTAGATTGATTCAAAGTCTTAATGCAACAAAACGCTCTTTCAAGTCCGTCGCTGGGTAGAACCTCTTCGAGGGTAAGTCCATCACCGTACAGATTCCGCAGGCCCCGGGTAGTGGCAAACCACATTACTCGCCCACCCCTATCGATGCCACGGATTTCGGCGACTTGATTGGGATCCTGAATAGGGACCAGTATTTGAGATCTGGCTACGGCAACTGGAATAAGAAAGGCAGTTGCAGCGAGCGCTAGGCGGTGGAGTCTAGCTGCGATCATAGTGGCGCCGGAAGGCCCGCTCCACGTACCTGAGTGGGAGTCGGTCAAAGAAGCTATCGTGTGTTAGAGATCAGAAGGAGGGAGTCAGAGGCCGTCTCCGACTTTTATCGGCCGACACGTACTCTTGCGAAGACTCTGATCGGAGAGCCACTCTAGCGAAACCAAGGTTCCCGAGTGCGCCCGACGGTAGACTATCTCCATCGGAGAGTGGTCGAGCATGTCGATGCCGCTCTTCTCGATTATTCCAAGGTGCTGATCTCCGAGGACAAGGGCAAGATCATGTGAGGATGCTGGGAGTTTTATGGCTTCGCCAAATTCACCATCGTCAAAAACAGGAAGGAGGTGCCACTCTGTGAGGTGCGTACTATCGTCGACGGCACTCTTGACAAGAGCGTGTAGCCTGTCCTGGAATGGGAATAGGCCAACGGGCATTGTAGCTCCTTCAACCGCCTTATAAATCTGATGAAGAAACGAAACGCGATCATGGAGCGATCGCCTTTCAGGTATTTCGATTTCGGGAACGACGAAGTTCTCTGGGAACACCGCAAACTTCTCGATCCTAGGAGGCTTCGGCGGGAGTGGACTAGGAATCTCTACGCGCCCAATCCACGGACGACCTTCCTCGGGGACGAGAACGAAGGCGACGTTGCCAAGAACTGCTATGTAGCTAAAATCGCGAGAATAGAACTTCTCCTTGAGATGGTCCAACGACTCCAGCGGTGGTTCAGCAAACTCCAGGGGATAGTACAAGTCAGTCCCGTCAAGGTATGCGAAGGTGTCCCACCACCACTTTTCGAGATCTCTATTGATGAAGACAGCATTCACGACGACGCCGTCGTGTATAGGCGCCATGCGATGGACTTCGCGTAGGTTTACCTGTAAGCCTTTCGGGGTCGAAAGGGTCACGTCGAAGGTATCTATTCGAGACAGCACTTGATCGTTTCGGTCGACGAGGAGAAGCTGGCTGTCATGCTCATCCATAACATCTAGTAGCCAGTATGCTCCATTCTCGGCTGGATAGATGTACCAAGGAGTTGGCGAGAGGTTCTTCCCGTGATCGGTCAAAGGTATTGCCTGGGCGTCGAGATATCCACCAACCTGAACTTGCGCGACCCTAGAAAAGGTCATGTCCGCCAAGAGAAAACGATTCTCGCGTATAATTCCGGAGGTCGACCACCCCAGATTGGCTGGGACAGGCTCCTTTCTAGAATCTATATAGACACTCGAGAGGAGCGGAAACGAATAGCAGTCCTTAGATGAGAGGGTGGCAAGGTCGCTAATAGGTCCGGGAACCTCGCTGGGAAGAGCGTTCACGGAGGTAGCGAGCGAGTCGGTAAAGATGGTGCCGCTCCGCTCGTGCGTTAAGAGACCCCTCATCAGAGGGATCGCAACAGTCGCAATTAGCGCTAATGTGATGAAGCGAAATCGGCGGGGCCTAATGAGCTTGCCAAGATTCCAGCGATCGGTTTTCGGATCCAGCATGGTACTTGTAGTAGTATCGTCCATGATTACGGGATTACTCATTGCAGTGACCTCAGATATAAGTAGTAATGGAGTTAGTACGTGAATCTTCCCCAGCCATCGCCTACCGAGCCGCAAGATGAGCCATCGCCGATAACATCCATTTGCCCTGCGGGTAAAAGCGGAGTTATGGTTATGCTCTGTGCTACAAAATCATCGTCGCGGGAAAGCGACTCAGCCGTCGAGCTCGGGAAGCCAGTCAGCATAGATGTGACGAGGAGGGCAACGGCCATGAAGCCCTTTGTGATCTTGGTAGAGCGTTTCAAGTCATGAGAGCGCATGGTAGATCTCCTTCTCGGTGATTTGATGGCCATTCGCTGGGTCGTAAGTGACGCGGCGATCGGCAGAAGGTTGATTGGTGTCAGCGTTTTGTGGAACAGCCGAAGGACGAGAGGCGAACGGGTGGCTGGTGCTGGGTGAGCGAGCCTGTCTGTCGTCACCGTTGGCAGAATCCTGGCTCCTGGCTGGCGCGGCGATGCTGGGTTGCTGCGGGCTTTGAAGGCCAGGACGTGACCCGGCCCTTACCGGGAGGTATGATTCCGTGGTCTGGCCGGGATCGAGGTAGGCCAAGGTGAGATGGTGGCGCCGCCGTGCGCTCGGCGAGGGCGAGCAGAAGGGTCGTGAGGGCCTCAAAGGTACTGAGAGGCGGTTGCGACGTGGACAAGCCGCCAGTGCGGTTCTCCATGAGCGGACGCGAAGCGAGGGCATCAGTTGTCGAGTCGCCAGTGAGGTGGAAGGCGGGCGTCCACGGAGTTCGACGAATGGCACTGGCGATCCGAGGTCCAGAACCCCGGGCTGTGGGACGGATGCGAGCGGAGGTACTAGCCAAGTCAGCTCTTGAAGCTGAGGCAAGGGCTCGGCATGGAGGCACCCCCACTTCGCGCTGCCTGAGTTGGGGATCGAGCAGAGGCGCCTCGACCTCTGTTCGGGCGAGACGGCCGTGAGGGACCGGAGATGGTCCTCGGGCTGGCACTGGATCCGTCGGCGGTCCGGCAGGCTTTGAAGGAATCCGATCGGGTCGTCTATTGGGGTCCCAGCCCCACCTGCCGTCCTAGAGCAGGCCAGAAGGGTCTGGCCTGCGGTGTAGGCCAGCTTGTCGAGGACGACTTTCGACTCCCGGGCGAGGACGTGGCGGGCGAAGCAGCAAACGATGAATCCGGTGTCGACCATGAGGAGTCGGCGGCATGATGGTCCTCGGGGGGGCCCGCCAGAGGTAGCCTGAGTGGTGGCGGGGGTGTATGTCCTCTTGTGTAGCATTGAGTGTGATCGAGAACCACAGGCCCCCCAGGCATAGACCCGCCTAAGCCTAATACGCCCTGCCCTTGCGGGAGGTTCGGGGTTCGTTATCAGCAGCCGTGTACGGCTAGTATCTTCGACTTGGTCAGGCGTCCTCTCGTCCGCCTCGATCGTGAACTCGAGTTCTCCCAGGCAGGTCCATGTGCCACCCCTTGTCCGACCATTCGCGGAATGAAGAGGGGCCCAGTCAGAGTTCTCTCCACTGGTGGGAGTGTAGGCTCGCCCGGTAGGAATGTCAAGCACTTTTTATGGACGAGTTGCAGAGACCTTGTGCCTCTCAGAACGCCCACACCAAACGCACAAGATTCTGCACCACAGTTGGTATGTGCAGAATCAGATCCTGTCTGGAGAGCATTTGTAGAGCTTTGTACACCGCAGCCAGCAGCCTGTCAAGCGCCGCGCCCGTGATGTCGGACACAGTGAGAACGGCTTGGGCCACCCGCAATGGGCGGCCCCATGAAGCCTGTGCTGGCTCAGGACGGCCGCCGAAGCGCGAGGAAGGCTGCACCCAGATAGTGTTCACAGACACTTATAACTTCCCCAGATTCAGCCACTTACGCCAGGCAGGGCGACTCGCATATCGGCGAGCTGTCGTGCGGCGGTCGGCGTAGGAGAGTCCAAGCCGGGATTGGGGCGTATTGGAGGTGAGAATCGACCCAGGCGGCGACGAAGGCGGTCGCTCTCATGCGGGCAAGGGACACCCCTCCCACGGACGCTGGCCGGCAGCGTCCCGATCAGACCATCTATGAGGGGGGGGTGAGTCAGCATCCCTGCCAGCGATGGCCGGGCCAGCCGGGAGCTCAACGGACCGTGGGCAGTTACGTGGGATGGTCCGGAGACCCGGACCACACCCTCCCTCCAACCTTCACGACCGGGATCGCGCCACGGCCAACGCCCCGCTTATCCTCCTTGGTTTCCTCGATCTCCAGAGGCCGCGTCGGAGGCGACGGCGGCCGCGGCGGTGTCGACATTCCCAGGAACGGCAACTGCGGACGGTAGCCCACAAACCAAGGCGCGTCAAGCCGGGGTGCGGAATTCGCATCTCGGTCCGGGCGCCTCCGTCAGCGGCCCAGAGGGTAAGGTGACAGACGTTTCTTGGCCCCTAGCTCTACTCTGGTGGCCGCAGAAGGGCCCCGAGGTGCGCCCGGCGGCCTGGGCGAGAGAGACTCTAAGCGCTTGATTCAGAATCACTTAGACGCCACCAGCTTCAGATCGTGCAGCGTTCGTGGCCATGACCGAGTCGGCCTCCCATTTGACAGGATTCGCTGAATTGACAAGAATCGCTGTCAAATGGAGACCGCCCCCGATCGCGAAGAGGCCCCCAGAGGGTAAGGTGACGCCCCCAGAGGGTAAGGTGACAGACGTTTCTTGGCCCCTAAGCTCTACTCTGGTGGCCGCAGAAGGGCCTATAAGTGTCTGTGAAGACTATCCTGGGGAGCTGGCGTAGGAGGGTCAGCGGCGAGAATTGGGCGTATCGGGGCTCGAATCAGACTCGATCGGCGACGCAGGCGGTCGATCGCACGCGGGCGGGAGAAGAGGCCAGTCCGTCCGTCCGCCAGAACGGCCTTCCCACGTTGCGCCAGGTAAGGCCGAGCTTGGCGATGAACGCGGGGGGCAAGATCAGTGAGCCATGGGCCGTAGACGCGAGCCGAATCGGCGGGCATAACGCGAGCCGACTTGTCGCAGCCAGATCTGGGCTCCGGGATGGCTAGGGCGGCTTATACAACCCCGGCGGCAACGCCCCGAGCAGGCCGTCGAGATCTTCGACGGCCTGCGCGACGGCGAGCGCGTGGCCGCGGAGGGCACGGAGCCCTGGCCGACGGGTTTGCCGGCGGTCGAGGCGGAGGGGGGAAAGGTGAACGGCAGACGGATTCACGGACAGGTGGCGAAGGCGCGGGTGTCGCGGATGGGCGCAAACGCCGTCCCCAGGGGGCTCTCGTAGACCTTCACCGAGCCCGCTTGCGTGTCGCGCACCGTCAACGTCACGCCCACCTCCGTCAGCCCGGCGGCGAAAACCCAGAAGGTGTCGAACGGGTCGAAGCAGCCGTTCAAGACCTTGACGAAGAGCTCGGGGTTGTTCTCGCCGAAGAACCAGAAGTAGCCGGCGTCGCCCAGGATCTGGACGGCGCGGGCCGCGCCCTGGCCGCCGGCGGTGCGCCAGCTCGCCCGCATCTCGAAACGCCCCTGCCTGAGGCAGAGCGTCGTCTCGTCGGGGCGGCAGCCCGACTGTCCCTGGTCCACGAGCCTGTAGAGCGTGGTGCCGGTGGCGAGGTAGACCTCGCCCGCGGCGTCCTCGCCGAAGCTGCGCAGGCCGGGGAAGGCCTGTTCGAAGGATTGGAGCTGCCAGGCTGCCCCCACCCGTTCGGCGGCCACGATCGTGCCGGCGCAGAAATCGCCGAAGAGGTAGGCGCCGCGGAGCTGCGGTATGGCGGCGCCGCGGTAGACGTAGCCGCCGATCACCGCGCAGCCCTGGGCATGGGAGTAGCTCGCGATGGGGGCCGTGAATTCCGGCGAGCCGCAGGCCGGCACCGGAAAGCCGCAACCTTGCGTGCTGTTGGTGCACAGAGAGCCCTCCATCACTTTCCAGCCGTAATTCTCCCCGCCCGGGCTCGCCGCCGGCTGGAAGTTGACCTCCTCGCGCAGCCCCTGGCCGACGTCGCCGACGTACAGGTCCCCGGTCTCCCGATCGAAGGAAAAGCGCCAGGGATTGCGCAAGCCGTAGGCCCAGATCTCGTCGCGTCCCTCGAGGGGACCGACGAAGGGATTGCCGGCCGCCGGCGCGTGGTAAGGCGGCTGGCCGGGGCCGGCGTCCACGTCGAGGCGCAAGAGCTTGCCGAGGAGGCTGGACCTGTCCTGCCCGCGGCAGGAGGGGTCGTTGGCGCCGCCGCCGTCGCCCAGGGCCACGTAGAGGAAGCCGTCGGGGCCGAACGCGAGCTGTCCGCCGTTGTGGATCACCGTCGGCTGCGCGACCACCAGGAGCTCCTTCTCGGACGCCGGATCGGCCGCGTCCGGACCGTCGCCGACCTCGAACCGGGCCAGGACGACGGCGTTGTCCTCGCGGGTGTAGTGGACGAAGAAGTAGCCGTTCTCCGGGTAGTCGGGGTGGAAGGCGAGGCCGAGGAGGCCCTGCTCGCCGCCGGCGGACCTCACCCGGCCGGTGACGTCGAGGAACGGCGTCGGCGAGACCTGGCCGTTCTCGAAGATCACCACCCGTCCGGCGCGGAGGGTGATGAAGAGCCGCCCGTCGCCGGCATGGGTGATCGAGGTGGCGGCGTCGAGGTCGCGGGTGAGGAGCTCGAAGCGCAGACCGGTAAGGTCGACGGCGCCGGCGGCGCCGGCGAGCGCGGCGAGGGCTGCGGCGAGGAAAAGGCGGATCGGCGTGCTCATGGCGTTCCTTTCTTGGCAGGGAGCTCAGAACGTCGCCAGGATAGCGCCGTTCGATGATACTCAGCGCGCCGCCTCGACGCCGCGCTTGAGGGCGGCTCCGAGCGACGCCGGCTCCACGGGCTTCGCGAGGTAGTCGTCCATGCCCGCCGCCAGGCACGCCTCGCGGTCGCCCTTGACGGCGTTGGCGGTCATGGCGATGAGCCAGGGTCGTCCTTCGGCGCCCGGCCAGCGCCGGCGGATGCGGCGCGCGGTCTCGAGGCCGTCGAGCTCCGGCATCTGCACGTCGAGCAGCACCACGTCGTAGCGCCGCTTCTCCATGGCCTCGAGCACTTCGCGGCCGTTGACCGCCACGTCGGCCCGGTGGCCGAGGAGTGCCAGCATGCCCTGCGCCACCTTCTGGTTGATCAGGTCGTCCTCGGCGAGCAGGATGGAGAGGTGCGGCGCGGGCGTCGCCGGCGCCGCGTCCTCGCGGGGCTCCGGCGGCGGCGCGGGCGGCGTTGCCACGGGCTCGACGCGGACCGTGAAGTGGAACGTCGAGCCGCGTCCCGGCTCGCTCTCCACCCAGATCTCCCCGCCCATCAGCTCGCAGAGGCGCCGGCTGATCGCCAGCCCGAGCCCCGAGCCGCCGTAGCGGCGGGCGTCGGAAGCGTCGATCTGGGTGAACATCCGGAAGAGCTGGTCTTGGCGCTCGGCGGGGATGCCGATGCCGGTGTCGCTGACCTGGAAGTGGAGCATCGTGGGGCCCGCCGGGTCGACGCCGTCCGCCGCGGCCACCGCCAGCCGCACGGCGCCTTCCTCCGTGAACTTGACCGCGTTGCCCACCAGGTTGATCAGGATCTGGCGCAGGCGCGTCGCGTCGCCCACGACCTCGGCGGGCAGTCGCGGATCCACGCTCGCGGTCAGCTCGATTCCTTTCTCCACGGCGCGGGCCGCCAGGACGGCGAGCGACTGCGCCACCGTCTCGCGCGGGTCGAAGCGGCGCGCCTCGATGTCGAAGCGGTCCGCCTCGATCTTCGAGAAGTCGAGGATGTCGTCGATCAGGGCGAGCAGGGCGTCGCCGCTCTTGCGGGCCATCTCGGCATGCTCGCGCTGCCGGGGGTCGAGCGGCGAGGCGAGCAGCAGCTCGGTCATGCCGATCACGCCGTTCAAGGGCGTGCGGATCTCGTGGCTCATGGTGGCGAGGAAGCGGCTCTTGGCCTGGCTCGCCTCGTAGAGCTCGCGGGTACGTTCCTCCACGCGCTTTTCGAGGTCGTGGCGCAGCTCCTCGAGCTCCTGGTGGGTGCGCAGGAACTGGCTGGCGAGCGAGGCCGCCAGCGCCAGGACGAGGAAGGCGAAGCCGTAGGCGGCGAGGCGCGGCGCCGTCGCCAGGCCGCGGTCCACCACCACGTCGTTGAGATAGGTCGCCGCGAAGACGATAACGCCGACGGCGATGATGCGCGCCTCCGGGTGCTCGCGCCAGGCTTCGCGGAACACCGCCCACAGCCCGGCCACCGTGACCGCGACGAGGCCGAGTTGGAAGAAGGGCAGCAGGCGGATGTTCCAGGCCAGCCCGGGGAGCGCGACGGTGGCGGCGGCGACCAGGCTCGCCAGTTGGCCGGCGCGCAGCGGGCGTCCGATGCGCGCGCCGAGGAGCCCGAAGTTGAGCTCCACGAACGACGCCAGCATCAGGTAGATGACCACGTGCTCGACCTCCTTCATGAGCACGAAGTCGTCGCTGAACGCGTATTTCCATTGACTGCGCAGCAGCGTGTAGAGGGCCAGCAAACCGGCCGAGAGGCCGAACCACAAGTAGCCGCGCACCAGCGGCCGCCGCCGCCAGAGCTCGAGGTGGAAGAGGCTCAGGAGGAGAAAAAGACCGGTCAGGAAGAGCGACGGCATCTCGGCGAGGAGCTCGCGGCGCGTCAGCTCCTCGATCGGGCCGACGGTGAAGGGCCCCTCGTGCGGCCCGCCGACGTCGCCGCGCGTCTGCGGCGACTTCCAAACCCGCAGGGCCACCACGAGGCGGCCTCGGGCGTCGACGGCGTGGGCCGGCACGGCGTAAATCGCGTGCCGGTCGTAGTCGAGGCGGGGGTCGGGCGGCAACGCCCCGACGCCGCCCAGGAGCACGCCCCCGGCGTAGACCTCGTAGGCGCTGTCGACCTTGCCGATGCGCAGTCCCAGCCGCAGGTCGGCGCGCTCGACGAGCGTCAGCTCGCGTCCCGGCGGCGTGGGCAGCCGGATCTCCAGGCGGTACCAGGCGAGCTCCGAGCGCGCGTCGCGGCGGCCGAATCCGGTGGGGATCGTCACCTTGCGCCAGCCCGCGTCGTCGAAGTCGGGGCGGGACCAGGCGGGATCGTCGCCGGGCTGGAACTTCCAGGCGACGGCGAGGCTCGCCGGCTGCCCGGGATGGTCGACGACCACGGCGGCGGGCGCGGCGGTGGCGGTGAGGATGGAAGCGGCGAGAGCGAGCAGCAGGCGCGGCAAGGCGCGGTCGATCCTGGGTGCGGAGTCCGGGTCCTGGACGCGCGGGCGGGCGGCGTCGACCACATCCGATTCTAGCGGCCCGGCCGGAAACCCTCAACCGGCCCTCCGGCAGACTCCGTCTGCCGGAAAATCCCCCCTACCCCCTTTCATTAAAGGGGGAACCCTGACTGAGGAACTCTGAGCCCCCCGTTAAGAAAGGGGGGTTGGGGGGATTTGGCCGACGAAGTCGGCCTTCTCACGCGCGGTCTCCATCCCATGGAGCTACGGTCATTTTCGCCCCAGTCAAAAAAACTCACGGCTGTTTTTGACTCCGGGCAAAAACGACCGGGCCGACTCGGCGCCCGGTTCAGTCGATGTAGCCCAGGGCCCGCAGCTTCTCGAGGATCGCCTCGTCGTACGTCGTCGCGATCGGGTCGCCGGCCGCCCGCTGCCAATTCGCGTCGTAGCTGTCGACGTAGCGCACGGCGCGCGAAGGCGTCGCCTCCGCGACGAGGGGAAGGACCAGGCCATCCATGTCCCGCCCGACCTCGTGGCCGAGGGCGTGCAGGATCGTCGGCGCCAGGTCCGAGATCCTCGCGCGGTCGAATTCGCCCCCCGCGGGCAAGCCCCCGCCGGCCATGACCAGCACCCCCGGCGGCGCGGCGAGGTAATGCGTTCCCGAGATGTTCGGGCTGTCGGGCCGCCTCCCGGTCACGAACCCGTGATCGGAGAGGAACACGACGATCGTGCGGGCGTCGGCTCGCGCCAGCAGCGGCGCGACGGTCTCGTCGACCCAGTCGTAGTACCGGGGGATGACCTCGTCGTAGCGCGCCACGTCATCGGGCGGGATGGGCTCGCTCCACTCCTCGGGGAAGAGGTACTTCCAGAAGTAGTGCGAAGCGATGTCGGGGCCGTTCAGGTAATAGGCCACGAGCTCGAAGTCGTCGCGGGGCAGGACGCGGTCGAGCATCTCGGCGTACGCCCGGTCGCGGGCGTAGACCAGGAGCAGCTCGTACCACGGGTCGTGCAGGTGGCGCTCGAATGCCGGCCGCGGCGAGCCGGGAGCGAACCGTTCGAAGAACTCGGCTTCGAAGTCCTCCTCCATCCGCGTGGCGCTCGCCAACTCGTCGAAGAGCTCGGGTGGATAGGTCTGTCCGGGCAGGTCGCCGCCGGCGTGCTCCAGCCCGAGCATGAGGTTGAACCGGTTGTACAGCATGCGGTCCGACACCATCACGCCGTTGACGGGCTCGGCCGGCCACGTCGTCCACCACCCGACGACCGCGACCCGCCGTCCCAGGTCGCCGAGGATGTTCCACAGCGCGGCCGTTCGCCGTGAGTTCGACGTGTACGGCACCTCCCGCCCGTCCGCGCTGTCGGAGGGCTTCACGAATCCGGTGATCCCGTGCTTCTGCGGCAGCTTGCCCGTGGCCACGGTGGCCCAGATGACGGGCGAGTAGGCCGGGGCCAGCGTGGTCAGCTTCCCGTGGACGCCCCCCGCGATGAACCGGGCGAGATTCGGCAGCCGCCCTTCGGCGAGCAAGCGGTCGAGCACCCGCCAGTCGAAGCCGTCGACGCCGATGACCAGGACCCGCTCTACGCCGGCGGTCCCGCCGTCACCCGCCGGGCCGCCGCAACCGACCACCAGGAAAAGGCCGAGCAGGAGGCCGAGCAGGCGCTGACGACGAGTCATCACCGGGGACGATACCAGAGCCCCGGCCGGAAACCCTTAACCGGCCCTCCGGCAGACTCCGTCTGCCGGAAATCCCCCCTGCCCCCCTTTCACTAAAGGGGGGAACCTGACTGAGGCGGCGATCGTTCTGGTCTCGAAGACGGAGCCGGGCGCCGTAAAGATCCAGGAACCATACGAAGAGGAGACTGCGACGTTACTCGGGTAAGATTCCGTTCATGGTGAAACGTCGCTCATGGTGAAACGTCGGCGCCTGTCGGGCCGCATGCCCGAGCTCCTCCTGCTCGCCGTCGCCTCGCTCCTCGCCTTCGGCGGCGCGGAGCTGGCGGTGCGCTGGCTGGCGCCGCAGGCGCTGCCCGAGGGCGATCGCTACTACCGCGCCGACGCCGAGCTCGGCTGGACGCTGAAGAGCGACGAGGAGGGCGTGCTGAGCAATCGGGTCGACTTCTCCACGCAGGTACGCACCAACGCCCTCGGCCTGCGGGGCGGCCCGCCCGCGGGCGGGCACCCGGGAGTCCTCGGCGTCGGCGATTCCTTCATGTTCGGCTTCGGGGTCGAGGAAGAAGAGTCGTTCCTGGCGGTGGCGGCGCGCCGGCTCGGGGGCGAGGCATTGAACGCCGGGGTGCCCGGCTACGACGTGTGCCAGGCGGTCGACCTCGCCGCGCGCCTGCTGCCGCGGCTCGACGCCGACGCCGTCGTGCTCTCGGCGTTCGTCGGCAACGACGAGCGCGACGCCGGCGAGGGCCGCGGTCGGATGGTGGTGCGCGACGGCGTCTTCCGGGAGCCGGGGAGTCAAGAGCGGCCGAAATCACTGCGCCGCCGGCTGCTCCACCCGATCTTCGTCCGCTCGCACCTGGTGCGCCTGATCCGCTTCAGCCCGCTGACGGAGGCCTTGGAGGCCCGCCTCTTCGGGAAGGCGTCGCTGCGCCAGCGGGCCCTCGGCTCGCTGCTCTCGACCTTCGAAGATCCGCCGCCGGAGATCGTGCTCGAAGGCAACCGTCTGACCCGGGAGTGCCTGTCAAGGCTGCGGCGGCTCGGCGAGCAGTCAGGGGTGCCGGTGCTGGCGGTCCTCGTCCCCGACAAGCTCCAGATCTACCCCGAGCTGCTGGCGCGGGAGATCGAGTCCGCCTCCCTGTCGGGACGGCGGTTCGATCTCCAGGCCCCCGAGCGGCGGTGGCTGCGCCTCGTGGCGGAAGCGGGGATCCCGGTCCTCGAGCTGCTGCCGGCGCTGCGCGAGGAGGCCGCGGCGGGCCGGCCGCCGTACTTCCAGGCCGACCGGCACTTCACGGTGGAAGGCTGCCGCCGGGTCGGCGAGCTGATCGCGGACGCGCTGCGCGGCCTCCTGGCGACGTCCGCGTCGTGACCCGGACGGGAGAAGCGAACGCCCCTCTCCGGGTCGGAGAGGGGCGGCCCGCAGAGCTACTCGACCTGGATGCAGAGGTCGGAGTAGGCCCAGCCGAAGGTGGTGACCTCCGGTCCATGGCCCGTCTCGACGTGGCCGAAGACCACGTAGAAGTGATCGGCCGCCAGGGAGCTGACGGTGGGCGTGTCCTGCAGACGGATCATCTCCTGGCCACCCTTGACGGACATCACCAGTTCGACGACCCGGCTCCTGGTGTCGTAGTCGTAATGGACGACGTAGGTCTCGCCCTCCTGGAAGCTGGCGTTCTGCTGCACGGAGCGCACGACCGCGGCGGGCAGGTTGAGATTGGAGATCAGCTTCCCGAAATTCCTGTTCGGCCCGAAGAGGTTGAAGTAACCGACCAGGTTGGAGCGCCACACGTCGTCGCGGTTGAGCCAGAACACGGAGTGGTTGTCGCTCGAGCGCCGGTTCCAGCCGCCGTGGGTGAACTCCATGTCCAGGGTGATCTTGGAGAACGTCTGCCTGCCCGGAAGGTTGATGTCATAGCGCGCCGACGGGTTCCCCGGGGTCGGGACGTGGAAGACTCCGGGCCTGGAGAACAGGGCGCCGGTCGGGCACGAGCTCGTGGGGAAGGGATTGAGGCTCGAGCTGCCGGTGGCCGAAGGCGGGATGAAGAGCAACTCCGCCGTCTCGAGGTCGTGAGTCACCGCGAACGGGCGGGCGATCCGGTCGCAGGTGATGGCGACGCTCATGTCGCTGGCATTGTCGATGGCGAGCAGGCCGAGGACGTCGTAGAACGGCGTCAGGCTCAATGGCGCCAGGCTCAGCACCTGCTCGATCACCTCGGCGCCGCCGCGCTTCCTGACCTCGACCGCGCACTGGGTGCGCTCGATCGACAGCGTGGCGATGTAGAGGTCCGTCACCGCCCGGCCCGCGGTGCGGTTGAGACCCTGGATGATGGCGGCCTTGCCGGGGGGTATCGTGCTGGACGAGGTGACGGCGGGAATCTCGACGCCGACGTTCTTCGTCGCGCCGCCGTCGCGGGAGCCGATCAGACGCGCCGTCACGGCGATCTCGGGATCGGCGTTGATCTCCACCATGCCGCGCTCGCCGTCGGGCACCAGGTCGACCAGCGGGATGGTCACGTGGCCGGGCACGATGACCTCGACCGGCTCGGTCGAGCGGTCGAAGTTGACTCCGTTCTTCCCCACCGGGATGAAGAGGTAGGTGAGAGTGTGGGCCTCGTTGTCGTCGTTGTGGACGCGGATCTCGGTGGTGAACATGTGCCCCCGCACCGTCCTGTTGACCGCGTACGGCACGTAGACCGTGCCGCCCCACAGCGGCGCCGCCGATCCGAGAATCAACAGGGTCGTCAGGGCTACGAGACTCTTTCTCATGTCTTCCTCCGTTCGTCGCCGGCAGAGCCGAGACAGTGAGCGTGAGCGTGAGCGCGAGCGTGGACCGATAGGCACACTGACCCGTCACTCAAGCCGATACACGGATGAGGGTAGTGTAGCAGAGGGGTGTGCCCGCTGCAACCGTTTTGTTTACCGACGTTTATCACCACGGCCGCCGTCGAGGTAGCCAAGGGCACCAAGTTGCTCCATCTCGGCTCGGGAGCGCTCGTCTCCGGGGCGGGCAAGCCCGCACGATCTCCGATCGCTCCGCGGCCAGGCGGCGCTGCACCGCGCTGCCATGGTCCCACCTCGTAAAGCCCCGAGGCGACACCGGAGGCAGACTCTATCAGCTTATGCCGCTGGTGTCTACCCCCGAGCGGCACGGCCGCACGAAAGTCGAAATCACGGCCGGCGTCCTCAATCGTCGACGTAGCCCAGGGCGCGGAGCTCGCGGAGGAGCTTCTCGTCGAGCGCCATGCTGTCGGCGCCGGCGCGCCGCGCCGCGAGGCCCTGCGCCAGGTCGCGCAGCGGCGCCGTCTCCTCGTCGAGCGCCGCGGCGAGGTCCTGGCGCTCGCCGGGATCGGCGGCGAGGTCGTAGAGCTCGTCGCGGCCCTGGGGACGGTGGATGTACTTGAAGCGCTCGGTGCGCACGGCGAGCGCCGGCGGACCGTCGTCCTCGGCGATCTCGATCACCGCGTAGGTACACTCGGCGGCGGCCGAGCCCGGCCGGCCGCCGGCGGCGATCCACGGCATCAGGTCGCAGCCGTCGAGGTCGACGTCCGCCGCGATCCCGGTGGCGGCGAGGATCGTCGGCATCACGTCCACCAGCCGCACCTGGCTCTCCACCACCGTGCCGGCGTGGCGCTGGCCGGGGAGCTTCACGACGAGCGGCACCCGCACCAGCTCCTCGTAGGGCGCCGCGCTGTGGGAGATGAAGCCGTGCTCCATGAAGGCGTCGCCGTGGTCGGAGGTCAGCACGATCAGGGCGTCGTCGTAGAGGCCGGCGTCGCGGAGCCGGTCGAGCAGGCGCCCGATCTCGTCGTCGATGGCGCGGAGCTGGCCGTCGTAGAGGGCGCGGAGCTGTTCCACCTCGGCCTCGGTGAGCGTCTTCTCGCCGTCGCGGACCGCCGCCAGGAAGGCTCCCCAGCGGCGGAAGTCGACGCCGCGGTAGACGTCGGCGTGGGTGCCGAAGAGCGTGTCGTAGGGCGGCTCGGGCCGGTAGGGGTCGTGGAGGTCGATGTAGTGCAGGTAGGCGAAGAAGCCGTAGCGCCGCCCGGGCCCGTGGAGCCAGGGGAGCACGCGGCGATGGATGCGCCGGATCGAGCCCTGCTGGTCGCGGTAGTCCGTGAAGCCCTGGCCGAAGCCCATCACCGGCCGCAGGTGGCTGTTCTGCACCCAGGCCGCGGTGAGGTAGCCGTGGTCGCGCAAGACCTCGGCGATCGTGGTCTCGCTCTCGCCGAGGAGGTCGGCGGTGCGGGTGTCGTCCGTCGTCCGGCGGCTGCCCCAATAGACGCCGTGACGGTAGGGATAGCGGCCGGTGAAGAGCGAGGCGATCGAGGTCTTGGTGAACGTGCTCTGGGAGATCGCCTGGCGGAAGACCACGCCGTCGCGAGCCAGGGCGTCGATGGCCGGCGAGGTGTCGCGGCCGTAGCCGTAGCAGCCGAGGTGGTCGGCGCGCAGCGCGTCGACCAGCAGCACGATCACGTCGGGACGCTCGCCGCCGGCGTCCTGGCGGAAGGCCCAGGAGACGCCGGCCTGCAGCGTCACCAGCGCCGCCGCGGCGGCGGCCGGCACCCAGGCCGGCGGCGTGCGCGGCTTCCTGGCGAGGGCCAGGAGCGCCGCAGCGACGGCAGTGTAGGCGGCGAAGCAGCCGGCGAGGAGCAGGAGGTTCGGCACCAACGCGTAAGGCTCGAGGATCTCCGAGGGACGCACGGCGCGGGCGCGGTTGAGGCGGTAGCCCGCCAGGGTCACGAAGGGCGCGGCGGCGACGGCGGCCGAAAGCGCCACGCTCCAGGGCGTCGAGAGTCGCGCCGCGAGGCGGCGGCCGAGCGCGTACAGCGCGACGTAGACGGCGGCGCCGGCGAGCGTCCACGCCAGGGCACGGCGCACCGCGTCGAGCAGCAGCAGCGGGAATCCCGCGTCCAGGTAGTGCCACCCCGCGATCGTCCCCGCGGCGACGCCGACGAGCGCGGCGGGTCCGAGGGCGGCGAGCAGGAGCTGGACGAAGGGCTGTCGGGCGAGGGACTTCATGGCGGCGCGCGGCGGTGAGCATATAATCCTCCCATGTCCACTCCACAAGCCCGACTCGAAGCCGACCTCAAGGACGCCATGAAGGCCCGGGCCAAGGAGCGCCTCAGCACCCTGAGGATGCTCCTGACCGAGGTCAAGAACGAGCGGATCGAGCGCGGCGCGGACCTCGACGACGACGCCTTCGCGGCCGTGGTGCGCCGCGCCATCAAGCAGCGCCACGAGTCCGAGAGGCAATACCGCGACGGCGGCCGGCCCGAGCTCGCCGACAAGGAGAAGCGCGAGGCCGAGATCCTCGCCGGCTACCTGCCCGAGCAGGTGGACGAGAGCGAGATCCGCGCCGCCGTCGCCGAGCTCGTCGCCGCCGAGGGCCTCTCCGGCGCCCGCGGCATCGGCCCGGTGATGAAGGCGATGATCCAGCGCTTCGGCGCCACCGCCGACGGCGGCACGATCAACCGCATCGCCCGCGAGGTCCTGGGCGCCTGACGGCGGCGGGAACCCTCACCCCCTGCCCCTCTCCCAGGGGGAGAGGGGGGTAAGATCCTCACGGCATGCAGCGCGTCGTCATCGGCACCGCCGGGCACATCGACCACGGCAAGACCACCCTCCTCAAGGCCCTGACCGGCATCGACTGCGACCGCTGGGCCGAGGAGAAGGCCCGCGGCATCACCATCGACCTCGGCTTTGCCCACCTCGAGGACGACGCCGGCCCCGAGCCGTTGCAGATCGGCTTCGTCGACGTGCCGGGGCACGAGCGTTTCCTCCACAACGCGCTCGCCGGGCTCGGCGGCATCCGCGTGATGCTCTTGGTGGTGGCCGCCGACGAGGGCGTGAAGCCCCAGACCCGCGAGCACCTGGCGATCTGCACGCTGCTCGGCATCCCCCACGGCCTGGTGGCGCTGACCAAGCGCGACCTGGTGGACGACGACCTCGCCGAGCTCGCCGAGCTCGAGGTCGCCGAGCTGCTCGAGTCGACGCCCTACGCCGGCGCGCCGGTTCTGCCCGTGTCGTCGACCACCGGCGACGGCGTCGCCGAGCTGCGCGACGCCCTGGTGGCGCTGGCTCGCGGCGCTGCCGTGGCCGCCGACCCCGGGCAGCCGGCGCGGCTGCCCGTCGACCGCGCCTTCCAGCTCCGCGGCCTCGGGGCGGTGGTCACCGGCACCCTGGCGAGCGGACGCGTCGAGCCCGGCCAGACCCTCGAGGTCCTGCCGCCCCGGACGTCGGCCAGGGTGCGCAGCCTGCAGGTCCACGGCCGCGAGCGCGAGAGCGCGGTGGCGGGCGAGCGCACCGCCGTGCAGCTCACCGGCGTCGACCTGGCGGCGCTCGAGCGCGGCGTGCAGCTCGCCACGCCGGGAGCCCTGGCGCCCACCCGCAGCCTCTGCGCCCGCTTCACCCTCCTCGCCGACGCCCCCGACGCCGTCACCACCTTCGTGCCGATCCGCTTCCACTGCTATTCGAGCGAGGTGGTGGGCAAGCTGCGTCCCCTGGGCGTCGCCAGGCTCGAGCCTGGGGAGACGGCGCTGGTGGAGATCCGCCTGGCGGAGCCGGTCACCGCGGTGCGCGGCGACCGCTTCATCGTCCGCCGGCCGTCGCCGGCCACCACCCTGGGCGGCGGCGAGGTCCTCGATGCGGCCTGGCGCCGCCGTCGCGGCCGGCCGCTGGCGGGCGCGCTCGAGGCCCTCGTCGACCGCGACCGGGCGCTCGAGCTGTGGGTGCGCGAGACCGGCGAGCGCGGCGCCGCGGTGGAGGAGCTGGTGCCGCGTCTCGGTTGCCGCCCGCAGGCGTTGCGTGCCGACCTCGACCGCCTCGCCGGCGCCGGACGGCTGCTGCGCGTCGAGTCGGGGCGCGGGCCGCGTTGGGTGTCCCCGGCGGCGCCGCAGCGGGTGATCGAGCGCGCCCGCAAGGTGCTCGCCGCCTATTTCGAGGACAACCGTCTGGCCCGCGGCATGCCGCGGGCGCAGCTCCTGGGCCGGGTGCTGCCGCGCCGCGCCGCCGACCTCGCCGACGTCTACCTCGCCTGGCTCGCCGCCGCCAAGGTCCTGGTCGTCGACGGCGACGTCGTCAACCCGCCAGGCCGTTCGGTGGACCTCGAGGGCGAGGAGTCGCGGCTCGCCAAGGCGCTCATGAAGGAAATCGAGGCGGAGGGCCTGACGCCGCCATCGCCCCAGGAATTGGCGTCGCGTCTGGGCGCCAAGACGCAGATCCTGGACGGTCTGATGCGTTACCTCGTCGAGCGCGGACGGCTGGTGCGTCTGCCCTCGGGCCTGATCCTGGCGCAGTCGGCCATCGACGAGCTCAAGCGCCGGCTCGGCGAGAGCCCGGAGTGGCGGCAGTTCGCGGTGCCGAAGTTCAAGGACCACTTCGGGCTGAGCCGCAAGTGGGCCATCCCGATCCTCGAGCACCTCGACTCGGTCGGCTTCACGCGCAGGGTCGGGGACGAGCGGCAGATCGTGAAGAGCCCGTCGTGAGCAGGAGCGCGCCGGCAGAGCTTGACTCTTGACGGCCGGACACTCCGCGATGGGGTTATTCTAGAGCCGGACATGAGAGCGACAGCCCAGACTTCGCCCGATCGGTCGCCAGGTCTCTCCCAGACGTTCGCGCCGTGGCTCGAGTGCCGCTCGCGCCTGATCTCGGCCGTCGAGGACTGGACGTCGAGGGACCCTCAAGCCGGCGCTCGACGCGAGGCCGCGGCGCAAGCCGTCTGCGCCCAGGTCGTCAAGTCCACCTGGGACCTTTTGACCGACAAGGACCGGCGGTTCTTCGCGCCCTGGCGCGGCAACGGCGTCTCGCCGCCGCTCCTCGCTCGCCGCCTCGCCCGCGAGTCCGCGGTCGCGCTTGGCGAGCTCTCGGTAATCGAGGCGTCCTATCTCGTCGGCACGCTGTACACGGCCCTCCTTCCCGACCAGCTCCGCGCGGCCCGTGGGGCCTACTACACCCCGCCGGTCCTGGCCGAGAGGTTGCTCGACCTCGCCGCCGCGGAGGGTGTGGACTGGTCCACGGCGACGGCGCTCGATCCGGCCTGCGGCGGCGGCGCTTTTCTCGCTCCGCTGGCGCATCGCATCCTCAACGACCATCGAGTCCGGTGCCTTTGGCCCGAGGAACGCCTGGGGGAGCTCGAGACCCGGCTGGCGGGCATCGAGATCGATCCGTTCGCGGCCTGGCTGTCGCGCGTCTTCCTCCAGCTCCTGGCCTTCCCGATCAGCCGCGACGCCGGACGCGCGCTCGAAGTCCCCGTGGCCGTCGGCGATACGCTCGAGATCCTGACGGAAGACTCCCGCCAATACGATCTGATCATCGGCAATCCACCGTATGGCCGCGTCAGGCTGACCGACGCCCAGAGGCGGCTCTTCGCGCGCTCGCTCTACGGCCATGCCAACCTCTATGGCGTCTTCCTCGACGCCGCCCTGCGCTGGCGGCGGCCGTCCGGGCTGGTCGCGTTCCTGACGCCCACGTCTTTCCTGGGCGGCCAGTACTTCTCAAGACTGCGGGAATTGCTCCTGAACGAGGCCCCGCCTCTGGTCATCGACGTCGTCGAGGCGAGGCGCGGCGTCTTCGACTCCGTGCTCCAGGAAACATGTCTGACGGTCTTCGGCCCCAACGACACGCGGACGACGGTCGTCCATCATCTCAAGGTCAATGACCGCAACGTGGAAACCGTTCGATCGGGGACCTTTCCCATCCAGCGCTCACCTGGCGCGCCCTGGCTCCTTCCGCGAACGCCGCGTCAGGCGAGCTTGATCCGTCAAGCGGCCAGAGCTCCTACACGACTTCATCATCTCGGCTACAAGGCTTCCACGGGTCCCCTGGTCTGGAACCGCCACAAGACGCAGCTCCGGAGTCGGCCCTCTCGCAACACCTTCCCACTGATCTGGGCTGAAGCGGTGCGTCCGAACGAGCTCAGGTTCGAGTACCGTGCACGGGCGTCAGCGCCGTTTCTTGCGGTGGAGAAAGGGCAGGACCATCTGATTTGCAGGCGACCTTGCGTGCTCGTCCAGCGCACGACGGCCAAGGAACAGAACAGGCGGCTCGTGGCCTGCGCCGTCCCGTCGGAGTTCCTGGAGGAATGGGGAGGCATCGTCGTCGAGAATCACGTCAACCTCTTGCGATCCGTCGGCGCGAGTGCGGTCTCGCCGGAAGTCCTCGCCGCGGTCCTGAATACCGAGACGATGGACGAGATCTTCCGCTGTCTTTCGGGAAGCGTCGCCGTCTCGGCCACGGAGCTGCACGCGTTGCCCCTTCCTGGCGAGGAGATACTTCGTCAAGTTGAATCGACGCTACGGACGGCAGCGAAGGCTCCAAGAGCTGAAGCCATCGAGAGCATCGTCGCCCGTGTCTTTGCAGCGGTTGACTCATGACGAGATCCTGGCTGGACGAACGGCTCCCCGAAGTCGAGGAGATACGTCGCCGACTCGCCCGCGTCATCCCTGGAGCTCAGGATCCTCAAGGGTGGATTCACCGAGAGCTGGCTGCCAAGACCGTATTCGTGATGCTCTACGGCTACGCCGTGGAAGGCCATGATCGTTGGATTCGCCCTACGGCGGTCACCGACATGACCGATGAGCAGGCGGCTCGCCAAGATCCGGAGAGCAGGAAAGGGTGGCTCGACGAAGTCCAAGGCCGAGGTCGGCCACAGGTCATCCCTGGCCGTTGGTACCGCGAGAACACGCGTGAGTCGATTCGTGACGAAACGCTGCGCAGCCTTGTTCAACTGGGAGTCGTCGTCGAGCGTGCGGGCCTGCCGACGACGTCTCCGAAGCCGAGATATGCCCTCGCGAAGGACTTCGCGGATCTACTCTCTCCAACACTTGCCGGAGACGATCTGGCTCGTGCGATCGAGACGTGGCAGGGAGAGCATCTGTCGCCCGCCGTGTTAGCTCGCCTGGTCCTGCTGCGAAAGGGAGCGGGCGCGGGGACCGAGAGAGTACTTGTCGAGCTCCCGAACGGCGAAAGGCGACGGCTCGCACCAGGCCCAAGCTCAGAGCTGACCAGAGCAGTCGTCGAACAGTTCGCGCGGAGGTTCCTGAAGATCCCGGCTGTGATCATGATCAGCGAGTCCGCTCAGAAGCTGGGCTATAAGGACGATGAGGTCTCGAGTGCCATCGGCTTCAGCATCAAGACTTCGGGCACGCTTCCCGACGCCATTCTCGCCGATCTCGACGCGACGCCTCCGCTCATCGTCTTCGTCGAGTGCGTGGTGACGGACGGCCCCATCAACGAACGGCGAAAGCACGAGCTCGAGGAGCTTGCCCTGGGAGGGGGCTTCCTGCCAACTGACTGCGCGTACGTGACGACGTTTCTCGATCGCGATCGGTCACCTTCAAGAGGATGGCGGCGTCATTGGCCTGGGGCACCTTCGTCTGGTTCAGTACGGAGCCTGAACATCTCGTGTTCCTCCGGAAGGGTGGTGAAAGAGGGATGGTGAGCGTGGCACGGCTGCTTCGGCTGTGAATCTGGACGAAGCAGCCGACGGGGCCGCGGGCGCCACGACCGTGTGATACCGTCAGAGCATGGCACCCAGGAAGCGCGACGTCGGGCTCCTGACGCCCGATCCGGGCTGGACGCCCGACGTGGAGCCGGCGCCCGGCGAGCTGCGCATCGTCCACGCGCTCATCAACACCGCGGACCGCAAGAGCGGGACCGACGAGCTGACGGACCCGCGGGCGCTCGCCGGCTGGCTGACGCGGTGGGGGCTGATCGACGCGGCAAAGCCCCCGCGGCGCGGGCGCCGCGGGAGCTTTGGGCGCCGGCGGGCAGCTCAGTTGAGCGGACAACCGAGGTTGTTGTCGCGGTCGAGGCTCGTGGCCAGATCGAGCATGAAGTCGCGGTCGCCGCTGGCCAGCGCCGAGTCGACGGAGCTGATCACGCTGGCCGTCGTTCGCGGGTAGTCGACTCCCGGATGCGAGGCGTCGAGCAGGGCCGCGACTGCCGCGCGCAGCAGGTTGCGGGCACCGCCTTCGACGCCGCTGCCGCCGTTGAAGTCGAGGGCGTCGAGGAGGCTCGCCGAGCCGATGCCGGAGTAGGCCGACGACTGGCTGAAGACGCTCGCCACTGACTGGCTGGGCGAGTAGCCCGTGAGCGGCCAGGAATCCGTGTGGTTCTTCCAGTAGCCGGGCGTGCAACCCTCGTCCGCGGGCGGCGGAGGAGGAGGCGGAGGAGGAGGAGGCGGAGGAGGCGGCGGAGGCGGCGGAGGCGGCGGCGGAGGCGGCGGAGGCGGCGGAGGCGGAGGCGAGGTGTTGTCGTAGTTGGTGATCTCGCAGACCTTGCTCTCGTCGGCGGCGACGGTCACGGTGCCGTCGGCGGCGCAGTCGCCGCCCCAGGTGCCCGCCGTGTAGCCGGGCTGGTTCTGCTCGCTGGCGGTGTAGGTGCCTGCCGGCAGCGTCTCGGCGACGCCGCTTTCGACCTGCTGGCCGCTGATGAAGAGCGGGAAGTCCGCGACTTCCAAGGTGCCGCCGTTGTCGTTGATCACGTGCTTGATCAGCATCAGGGTTGCCTGGTTTCCGACGTCGGGGGGGTTGTCGTCGTTGGTGATCTCACAGACCTTGTTCTCGCCGGCGGCGAGCGTCACGGTGCCGTCAGCGGCGCAGTCGCCGCCCCAGGGGCCCGCCTCGTAAATGACCTGGCTCACCTCGCTGGCGGTGTAGGTGCCGGGGTCCAGCGTCTCGGCGACGCCGCTCGTGACCTGCTGGCCGTCGATGAAGAGCGGGAAGTCCTCGACCTTGAGGGTGCCGCCGTCGTCGTTGATCACGTGCTTGATCAAGGTCAGGGTGGCGGGCTCCGGATCGACCGGCGGATCGACCGGCGGCGGATCGCCCGGCGGCAGCGGCAGGCAGGCGGCCTGGAAACCCACGCTGTAGCGGTTGGCTGCGGAGAGGCGCAGGGCGATCAGGGTGGGCCGGTCGGTCAGGAGGTCGATCCAGCCGAAGGGCGACGAGAGCCCCAGCTCGGAGACCTTGACCACCTCGAGGGGCAGCAGGCCCAGGCCCATGTGATCGATCTCGTCGCCGCTCTCGCGATAGGCGAGGGCGTCGGCCGCCGTCCGCTCCTCGTCGGGGTAGAAGGCGCTGGCCGAGGGCCGGCGGGCGGTGGAATGCTGCGTCCAGATCACCACCTCGGTGCCGGAATCGAAGCCGCCGCCGGTGAGGAAGCGCACGCCGTGGCGGTCGCACAGGTGATCGCACGCGGCCGGGGTCTTGAGGTCGACCAGGAAATCGCCCTGCGCGTAGTCCTCGGCGGGATCGATGACGAAGTACTCGCCGAAGAGCAGCGCGCGAGCGGCGCCGCTGCCCTTCGCCTGCACGACCACGTAGCCCACGGCGTATCCGGGCCGCACGTCGCTCGAGTAGTAGAGGTCGTCCTGGGGAGAGCGCTGGCCGCTCAGGGCCGCCTGGCTGTGCGCCAGCTCGGCCGCCGCGAGCGTCTTGTCGGGAAGGTTCCCGTTGACGATCCAGGCCCTGAGGTCCGCGGTCCGGACGGCGTGTCCATCAAGGATGATCGACGCGCTCTGGACCTCGATGCCCCAGTTCGAATAGACGGAGATCTTCACCGGCACCGGGTCCGGCGAAGCGTTGGTGACGGAGAAGATCGTCGTCGCGGCCCCGTTCAGCTCCACCTCGAAGTACGGGAGGAGCAGCTTGGTAGACGCGTCCGTGTGCGCGGCGGCGCCCTGGGCGCCGACGAGCATGGCTGCCAGGATCGCCAGGCAGCGCAGTGAGTTCGTCCCATGGTATTTCATTTCCATTCTCCTTATTGTGGGTCTCGCTTTGGAGGCGGGAAGGGCTACCGCAAGAGCCGTACCACCCGGGGGCGGAGCGACCCGTACATCCGCAACCTCTGAAAACAAAGACGTTGCGGCCAACAGACGGCATTCGCTCGCGGGCTCCGGGTGCCTCTGCCCGCAGGCAGGGGGCGCGGCCGGCCCACGTCGGCGCAAGCGAGGTGGGACCGGGCTGTCAGGGCTGTCGCCCGCGCGAGGCAGGGTGCCGCCAGTCAGAGGCAGGGGCCGTCCCGCTCACCGACCGCCACAGCCTGGCGAGCCACGCCAACTCGACCCCGGCCACCGACGGCGCTCGGCTCGTCGTGGTCTTTCCGACCATCGGGATGCGGTGCTACAGCGTTTCCGGGGAGCTCCTGTGGAGCAAGGAGCTGGGGCCGCTCAACGCCGGCAACTACTTCGACGCCAGCAGCCACTGGGGATTCGCCTCCA
>Ga0299906_10000837_pt1 | contig 27107 bp, 20 predicted proteins | sample RVTome_14_FD_200259 | JGI IMG/M metagenome (GOLD analysis project Ga0299906, IMG submission 200259) | Soil microbial communities from uranium-contaminated site in the Upper Colorado River Basin, Wyoming, United States - RVT145D125 (version 2) ...
ACTGGCCGGGCCCCGACGACTGCGACGGCTGGCAAGAGCGCTGGCGGGCTCGCGTCGCCGCCAGCGACATCGCGCTCGCGATCGTGCAGACCGTCCGCTGGGACATCGTGGACCAGCGCCTGCCGGGGCGCGAGGGCTGGTGGGCGCCGGGCATGGCGGAGTTCGACGCCCGTCTCCTGGCTCGGATGCACGAGGCGGTCGACGCGCTGGCGGCGGAGGGGGCAGTGGTCGTCTGGGTGCTGAGCCCGCCCATCGTGCCGGTGCGCGGCCAGCCGCGTCCCGACTCGGCGCCCGAGCGCGCGGCGCTCTACAACGACGTGGCGCGCGAGCTGGCGCGGCAGCGGCCGAACGAGGTCGCGCTCATCGACTTGGCCGCCCATGTCGCGACGCTCCCGCCGGCGGATCGCGTGGCGCTGCGCCCCGACGGCATCCACATGACACGGCAGTCGGCGTCCCGCATCGCCGACTGGATGGGTCGCGCCGTCCTGGCGGCGTACGTGCATCTGCGCCCGCACGGCCGGCGGCACCCCGCGAATGGCGGTGGCATTGACCACGCGCGGCCCGCTGCATAGAGGCGACCCCCGCGTCATGCGTGCTGCGACCGGCTTCGTTCCTGCGCTCGACGGCCTCCGTGGCCTCGCCGTCGCGGCCGTCCTGTGCTTTCACGGCGGGTTCACCTGGGCGTCGGGCGGGTTTCTCGGCGTGTCGACGTTCTTCACGCTCTCCGGCCTTCTCATCACGGGCCTGCTCCTGGACGAGTGGGAGCGGTCGCGGCGTATCGACCTGTCGCGGTTCTGGAATCGCCGCCTGCGCCGCCTCCTGCCGCCGCTGCTCGTCACGGTGCTGGGCTGCGCCGTCCTGGTGCCGCTGGCCGCCACGCCGGACCAGGCCGGCTCGTTTCTGGGAGACGGTTTGGCGTCGCTGGCCTTTCTCGCCAACTGGCGCTTCACCGCCGCCGGCCAGAGCTACGCCGACCTCTTCCGGACGCCTTCGTTGCTGCTGCACTGCTGGAGTCTCGGCGTCGAAGGACAGTTCTACCTCGTGGCGCCGCTGGCGATGCGGGCGGCGCTGCGGCGACAGCCGCGACCGACGGCCTGGCTCGCCGCGATGCTGGGAGGAACGGTGCTCGCGTCCGGGCTGGGCACGGTCATCCTCGTGGCCGCCGGCGCGCCCGGTGACCGCATCTACTACGGGACCGACACGCGCATCGCCGAGCTGGCGATCGGGGGCCTGCTCGCCGTCTGGCTCCGGCAACGACGGGGCGTGCCACCGCCCGGCGCGTCGCTGCTCGGGACGGCGGCGCTCCTCGCCACGCTGTGGTTGTGGGGGACGACGGTCGTCGAGGACGAATGGCTCTATCGCGGTGGCCTGTCCGCGTATGGGTTCATGACGGCGCTCGTGCTGCTGGGGGCCGTCGCTCCCACCGGGGCACTGCCACGGCTGCTCGGGGCGCCGCCGCTGCGCTGGCTCGGCCGCGTTTCCTACGCGGCCTACCTCTATCATTGGCCGGTCTTCTGGCTCCTGACGACGGCTCGGACCGGGCTCGAAGGGTGGCCGCTCTTCGCGGCGCGCGTGGCGATTACGCTGCTCCTCGCCGAGGCGTCCGCCCGCGTGCTGGAAGGTCCGGTTCGGCGCGGGAGCTGGCCCGCGTTGCATCCGGGTCGAGTCGCGGCCGTCTCGACGGCGGTGGTCGTCGGGGCCGTCGTTGCCTTCGGCGCCGGTTTCGGGATGCCGGAGGACCCCTTCGAGGCCGCGGTGCGCGAGTTGGCCGAGCGCCAGGAGGTCGAGAACCCGGGGGAGGCCGTCACGTACGCGGTCTTCGGGGACTCGACGGCGCTCGGGGTCGTGTACGCGCTCGAGGACTGGACCGAGCGCAACCCGGGTTGGCTGGCATGGCGTCGCGGGAGCTACGCGCTCGGCTGCGGCATCATGGGCAACGGCCGGCGGCGGCGATGGCTGACCGCCGAGGTCTGCGGGGAGATTCCGCAACGCTGGCACGTGCGGATCGACGGCTCGGACATCCGGCTCGCCATCGTCCAAACCATCCGCTGGGACATCGCCGACCAGCAGCTTCCCGGTCGAAACGGATTCTTCGCGCCGGGCTCGCCCGACTTCGACGCCCACCTGCTCGGCCGCATGGAGATGGCGGTCGACGTCCTCACGAAGGAGGGCGCCGTGGTCGCCTGGATGCTCCAGCCGCCGCTCGAACGCGGGGAGGTCGGCGTGAAGGGCGCCGACTTCGCACCCGAGCGCGTCGCGCGCTACGACGAGCTGGTTCGGGAGCTGGTCCGCCGCCGCCCGACCCAGGTGGTCGCCGTGGATTTCGCCAGTTGGATGATGAGCCAGGATCCGGCCGTGCGGGCCCGACTCCGTCCCGACGGCGTGCACATGAAGAAGGAGACGGCTCCGGGCGCCGCCGACTGGATCGGGCCGGCCGTGCTCGCCGCCTACGCCCGGCTGCGCCCCCAGTAGCCCCGTTTGCCATCGGCCCGAGCCGGGAACACACTCGACGACGGAGGGAGAAGATGTTCGGAGCCCGTACGACGCTGCCGCCCGGCCCATTCTATTCGACGCCGTTCGTGGCCGGCCGCGAGCTGCGTCGTGACCCGCTCGGCATGACGGTGCGGGTCTGGCGCGAGTACGGCGACACGACCTGTATCCGCATGGGGCCGCTGCGCTTCTACATGGCGTTCCACCCCGACGACGTGAAGCACGTCCTGCAGGAGAACAACCAGAACTACGTGAAGGGGGCGCTGATTGCGCGGGCGCGCGTGCTGGTCGGGAACGGCCTCTTCAGCAGCGAGGGCCCCTTCTGGCGCCGCCAGCGCCGGCTCATGCAGCCGGCCTTCCACCGGCAGCGCCTCGCCGGCTTCGTCGACACCATGGTCGCGTGCACCGCGCGCGCGCTCGACCGCTGGGAGCCGCACGCGGACGCGGGTACGGTCTTCGACGTCGCCGACGAGATGAACCGCCTGACGCTCACCATCGTCGGGCAGACGCTCTTCGGCCGGGATCTCTCGAACGAGGCGGGCCCCGCCGGCGCGGCGCTGGCGCGGGTGCTGGCGCTCACCGCCGAGCGCGTCATGAGCTACCTGGTGTGGCCGCTCTGGGTGCCGACCCGCGGCAACCGCGAGCTGCTCCGCACCCGCCGTGTCCTGGACGAGGTGGTGTTGGACGTCATCGAACGCCGGCGCCGCGGCGAGACCAGCGGCGAGGATCTGCTCGCCATGCTCATCGAGGCGCGGGACGAGGAGACCGGCGCCGGCATGACCAATCAGCAGCTCCGCGACGAGGCCATCACGTTCTTCCTGGCCGGTCACGAGACGACGGCGGTGGCGACGTCGTGGGCCTGGTACCTGCTCGATCGCCATCCCGAGGTGGCCGAACGGCTACGCGCGGACGTCGAGCGGGTGCTGGGCGATCGGCTGCCCACGCTCGACGACATGCCCGCGCTCGGCTACGCGCGCATGGTCATTCAGGAGGCGATGCGGCTCTACCCGCCGCTCTGGGGGCTGGCGCGCGAGACGCTCGGCCCGGACCGTGTCGGCGGCTACGACGTGCCCGCGGGGCGCATCGTCTCGCTCTCGCCCTACGTGACGCATCGCCATCCCGACTTCTGGGACGACCCGGAGCGTTTCGACCCGGAGCGTTTCACCCCCGAGCGCATCGCCGCCCGCCACAAGTTCGCGTACCTGCCGTTCGGCGGCGGCCCGCGCCTGTGCATCGGCAACGAGTTCGCGCTCACCGAGGCGCAGATCATCCTGGCCATGACGGTGCAGCGCTATCGGCTGCGCCACGCCGGCGCCGGGCCGATCGACCTCGACCCCAGCCTCACCCTGCGCCCGCGCGGCGGCGTGCCGGTCCGGGCCGAGCGCGCCGGCCGCGTGGCGACGGGACCGCGACGCCTGGCGGGGTAGGCGGGCTGGCCCGTTCTCGGGACACGCGGGGGGACCGGTGGGCTGCCGTGGCGGTCCCACGGGTCGTCGGGGCGCATACCTGGGCCTCGGTTCGGGACCAACGTAGCTGCTACGCGCCGGCCGCCTTCGCGGCGCGCCGCCGGGCCCACACCACGGTGAACTCCGCGCCGGCGAGCAGGATCTGCGCGGAGTAGTAGATCCACAGGATGAGCATCACCAGCGAGCCCGCCGCGCCGTACACCGACGTGCTGGCGCGGCCGAGGTACCAGCCGATGGCCGTCTGACCGACGGTGAAGAGGAGCGCGGTGGCGAGGCCACCGACCCCCAGATCGCGCCACGGGGTGGGCACGCCGGGCAGCACGCGGAAGAGGACGGCGAAGACGCCGGCCGAGAGCAGCAGTGAGACGGCGAAGGTCGTCGGGCCGGCCAGCACGGCGACCACGGGCACGCGTGCCGCGATCTGCGCCTGCAGCGCCGTCAACGTGGCCGTCAGGATCATCGACGCGAAGACGAGTGCGCCCATGCCGAGGATGATGGCGAGCCCGACGAGTCGCTTGCGCAGCAAGCCGCGGATGCCGCCGGCGACATCCTCGCGTGCGCCCCAGATGTGCGTGAGCGCGCCCTGCAGTTGCACCAGCACGCCTGTGGCGCCGAGCAGCATGGTGGCGAGCCCCAGCAGCGTCGCCACCAGCCCGGCGCGCGGCGAGCTCACCTGCGCCACCATGCTCCGGATCACCTGGGCCCCATCCGGGCCGAGCTGCTCCTCGAGTCGGGTCAGCACCTCGCTCTCCGCCGCGGCCGGGCCGAGGACGACGCCGGCGACCGCGATCACCAGCACGACCAACGGCGCCAGCGAAAACAGCGTGAAATAGGCGAGCGCGGCGCCCTGCGTGGAGGTACGGTCGGCACTCCACTTGCCCGCCAGCTCGTGGACGAAATCCCGGGCGCGCGTGATCGGCATCGCGGCGTGGGTAGCAAGGCCGGCCGAGCGCGGCAACTCGCCGAGCGAATCAGAGGTCGCCGGAGTCGATGTCGACCGCGGGGCCGACGCCTTCCGGCTCGCGGACTCTCGATCATGGCCGACGCCGAAGCCCCAGTTCGGCATGCCACCGTACTCGGGCACGGCGGGAACCTATCTTCATCCGCCCCCATGCGCGACGTGACCCGACGTCGTGCTTGACTCGCACGCCCGATGGCCGCCACCGTGGGGCGATGGTGGCACGCACTAGCTTGATTGGCATCGCAACCTTCGTCGGCGTCGCGACGGGCGGGATGGCCGCCGACGTGCCGGTCGTGCCGCGGAAGCTGATCGTCGTGGACCGGGTGGCCGCCGTCGGCAAGGCGAAGCTCGTCTTCGTGGCGAAGGATGCCGCGGTGACGAAGGGTACGGGGCTCGATCCCGAGCAGATCGGCGTGCAGCTCACCGTCGCCTACGGGAACGGTAGTGCCACGGGGGTGATGACGATCCCGACGGGCACGGCGAACGGCTGGCGCTCCAACAAGGCGGCCGTCGCCAAGTACGTCAACCAGGCGGCGCCCGCCGGGCCGACACAGGCCAAGGTCGCCGTCGTCAAGCCCGCGAAGCTCGTCAAGTTGGTCGCCAAGGGCCTCGGTGACGCGCCGCTCGGCATTGCGGCGGCCGGTGACCCGGCCGGCACCGTGTTCACCGCCTACTGCGTCAGCAACGCCGGGGAAGGGAACTGCCACTGCTCGGCGTTCACCGACTGCGGCTACAAGACGATCGCGGGCGCCACGGGTGCCAAGCTGGTGTGCCGAGGCGGGAGTGGGGACGCCGGGTGTTCGGCGCTGACGGCGACGACGACCAGCACGACCGCCACCTCGACCACGACGACGACGACCCTCCCCCTCGGCGACACCTTCGACGGGGCCGCGCTCGACCCGAGCTGGTCGGTGCTCAATCCCGGGCTCGTGACGATCGACGTGTCGGGCGGCAGCCTCAACATCGAGCCGACGACGAGCGGACCGGGCACGACGTGGTTCGACGATTCCGAAGGCCCGCTCGTCTACAAGACCGTCACGGGCGACTTCGACGTGCGCACCGTCATCGCCACCGACGACCCGGGGAGCCCCGGCGATCCGCCACCGACGCAGTACCGCCTGGCCGGCCTGCTGGCGCGCGACCCGGCCTCGGTGCCGGGATCGCTCGACTGGGTGCACGTCGCCCTCGGCTCGGGCGCGACGGCGCAGGGTGTCTGCTACGAGTACAAGTCGACCGACGCCTCCGTCAGCACCTGGATGACGATCCCGACCGCGAGCTCCGACGGTGAGCTGCGTCTGGTGCGCACGGGCGCGCTCTTCGATCTCTACTGGCGTCCGGACGCCGTGTCGGCCTGGACGCTCATGCAGTCCTTCAACCGCCCCGACCTACCGGTCGCGCTCCACGTCGGCATGATGATCTACGCCACCGAAGCGCCGCCCTCGATTCGAGCGCGCTTCGACGAGATCGCGTTCTTCTGAGCGACCGCTGCGCCTTCAGTCCGCCTTCGCCTGCAGGCGTCGCGCGTCGTTCCTCTTGGCGGCCGAGAAGGTCGCGCCCCGGCAGGCGCCGCCGGCGTCGACGAGCTGCACGGTGAGCGGGAGCGCGCCGGCCGGGAGCGCCGGCGCGGTCAGCCGTTCGCCCGTCGCCTGGGCAGCGATCTTCGTCTGCTTCGAGGCGCCGCGCAGGAGGAGCGTCTTCACCGCGCCGCGGGCCAGTGGCTTGTCCCGGTACCGTGCCGTCTTCTTCGCGATCTTCCAGCAGGCCTTCTTGCCGCACTCGCCGGCACCCGGGGCGGCGGCGTTCGTCGAGCGCAGGCCGGCGGCGTCGTACACGCACAGGGCGTAGCCGCCGGTGGCAATGGCGCCCGCGAAGTCGTCCGTCGTCGTGGGCTCGTCGCCCTGCCAGGACCAGGTGAAGCGCTCGCTGCCGTTCTTCGCGCGCGATACCAGCAGGCGGGACGTGCCGGGGCTGCTGCATTCGGCGAGCGGGTCCGGCGGGCAGTGCACGGGCGGGTGCACGGGGTCGGCGGGCGCCGTCACGGCGCCGCCGTTCGGCGCCTCGCGCACGGGGAGACGCACGTCGAGGTCGGTCACGGTGACGGTGAAGGACCCGCGCGACGCTTGCCCGAGCGGGACGCTCTGGCCGAGCAGCTCGAGCTTGGGCGCGTGTCCCGGCGCGAAGTGCCAGCCGCTCGGGTGGAGCTGGAAGGTCTGCGGTCCCGCGTCGTCGAGGCGAGGCCGGTAGACGCCCCAGGTGACGAACGCCTGCGTGCCATCCGGGCCTACGTCCCAGAGTCGCGCGAAGACCTGCGCGACGGGGCCGTCGGTTGTGTCGTAGTGCGCGGTGACCGTCGGCGCGCCGAGCAGCGTGTAGCCATTGCCCGTCGCGTCGGGCAGAACCCAGGTGGCGGCGCCCGGATCCGGCAGCTCGTCCAGCACGCGACACGGGCCGCCCGCGAGCGGTGCCAGGGCCGCGGCGGTCGCCTGCTCACCGCCGGCCTCGTCGAACGTCTGCGAAGCGGCCTCCTGAAGACGGACCTCTCCGGGGTGCAACGCCGGCCAGTCATCGGCCACGAACGGCCCCATTACCGCCGAGCCGCCGCAGCCCTGGGTGTAGACCTCGACGCCGGGGAGGGCGTCGCCGTCGCCCTGGAGATGCCGCGCGAAGAAGTGCTCGACGCGCGCGTTCACGGGTAGCGCGGCGTTGTTGCCCAGGGCGGCCCGCGGGTGCCCGAAGCCGTCGCCGAAGAGGAGCGCGATCTCGGCGTCCGGGTGGCGCGCCTTGGTCTTGAGCGCGAAGCGCAGGCCTTCCCCGGCCGGGAACAGGTCGTCGGTCCAGGCGTTGTAGATGAAGAGCGGGGCCGGCGGCTGCGAGTCGTCGATGCCGTAAGGGGAGTGGTAGGCCGCCAGCTCGGCGATCATGCCCGTCACGAAGGCGTCGTCGTCGTACGGCTCGCCCTCCGCCAGGCGTTGGTTCCAGCCGATGAGATCGGCTCGCGGGTCGGCGCTCTCGGGCGCGTAGTGGCCGGTGAGCGTCCCGGCCACGAACAGCGTCGACACCCACTGTTGCTTCGCGATGCCCGGCCGCGCGGCGGCGTAGGGATTGAGGGCGCGAAAGTCGAGCAGCGAGCCGTTCGGTGCCAGGGCGTAGGCGAGGTCCGACCACGGGATCAGGGCGGCGCCGGCCGCGACCGCCATGTCGAGCCCGCCGGGGCTCTGCCACGGCACGAGCGAGCCATCCTCGAGCATCGTGCGGTCGCGGAGCGCGGCCAGGATGATCGCGCGGCCGCCGCCGTACGACACGCCCGTCACCCCGACCCTGTCGGGGATGACGAGCCCCTCGTCTGCCAGCATGCCGGCGAGGAACTGCGTGTCGCGCGCCTCGAAGCGGGCATCGGCGAGATGCGTCCAGCCCCGCTCGGCGCAGGCGTCGGGGTCGCTCAGGGACGGGTCCGGTAGGCGCGCGCCGGCGACGCCGCAGGATTGGTGAAAGCCACGCGCCGAGGCGCTCATGACGACGTAGCCGTCGTTGGCGCGGTCCACGAAGGGCGCGTCGGTCTTGCCGAGGCTCCAGCCGTGCAGCTCGACGATGAGCGGGAAGGTGCCGTCCATGGCCGCCGGCGGCAGCGTCACGTTCACGTCGATGGGGATGCCATCCCACGATTCGACCCGGGCGGGCAGACTTCCCTGACAGAACTGCACCCCGCTGGCGTGCACCGTGCACGGGACGCGCCCGTCGAAGACGCTGGTGACGAGGGCTGCGCGGGCGCCCGGGACGCAGGCGACGAGGCCGACGAGGGCGAGCAGGGCGCGGCGAGGGGGGGTACGCATGGCGAGAATCTCCTTACGGGGGCCGGGGCCCGGGGCAGAGCTAGGGGATTCCGTGTGGCGTCGCAACGCTCGACCACGCGGCCAGTGCGTTCACTCCACGTAGCCCAAGGCGCGGAGCCGCGCGCGATCGACCGGTGCGGCTCGGCCCTGCGGTGGTGCCGACACGTTGCGGGCGGCGGCGACGACGGCTTCCGTCGGCTTCCAGGGGATCGGCGACGTCTCGGCTGGGTCCTGCCGCAGGTCGAAGACCTGCACCGCCCGCTCTTCGTCCGCGCAGTCACGCACGATGACGCGCCGTCGTTCGTCGCGGGCACTGCAGTCGGAGCGTACCAGCAGGCCGCCCCAGGCCGTGGCGATCCTTCCCGCCGGCACGCCGCGGCGCAGGTCGATCCCGTCCGGCGCGTCGCCGATGGCCGCCCGGATCGTCGGCACCACGTCGATCAACGACGCCACGCCGTCGCGCGGGCCCGGGGCGAGGCCGGGCGCGACCACGATGAGTGGGACGTCCAGCACTTCGGCGTGATGCGACTGGCCGTGCTCGACGCCGCCATGCTCCCAGAACTCCTCGCCGTGGTCGGAGGTGAACACCACGATGCCGTCGTCGAGGATGCCCTTCGCCTCGAGCGCGTCGAGGAGGCGTCCGAGATGCCGATCGACGTAGGCGACCTCGGCGGCATACCCCGCGTGCACGGCGGCCCGCTCCTCGGCATCGAGTGGCATGGACGTGCGCAGGGTCTCTCGGTGAATCACCGGCGTGTGGGAGATGGGGGTGTTCAGGTACGGCAGGTGTGGCTCGAGGAGATGCACCCAGAGATAGAACCCGCGGGGCGGCACGCGCTCCAACCAGTGGAGCGCCGCGTCGACGAGATCGCGTCCGTCCTGTCGCTGGCGCAGCGGCCGCCCGCCGATCAGGAGACGGTTGTACCCGGCGGGCTCGACGTAGAGTCCGAAGCCGCGATGGAAGCCGGTCGCGCCCGTGAGCCACGGGTTCGAGACGAAGGCCGCCGTCGCATAGCCGCGGGCGCGCAACTGCTCGGCCAGGATCGGCACCCCGTCGGCGATGCCCTGGCAGTCCCGCGCCACGCAACCGGCGCGATGCGCTGCCGGCAGGAGGCCGGTCTGCAGCGACGCCGCCGCCGGCAGCGTCCACGAGGACGTCGACATGGCCCGAGCCCAAGTCGCGCCGCGGGCCCCGAGCCGGCGCACCACGTCCATGTCGGCCGCCGCGTCGGCCCGTAGCGTGTCGACCGAGATCACCACGACGGCCGGGGCGTCGCTCGTCGATTCCGGACGCCACGCCGGGTCGAGCGGCCAGAGCAGCTCCGCGGCCACCGACGCGCGATGCTTGGCTCCGGGCCCGCTCGGGACCGTGACGTCGAGCTGCCGGCTCACGACGACGACGAGGATCGATGCCGCGACGCCCACCCACGAGGGCACGGACCAGCGGCGCGCCACCCAGCGAAGGGTGATCATGAGGAGAAGACACAGCCCGACCACGTGCACCGTCAGGTGCCAGACCCCGCTCGGCATGTGATTCGCCGCGGCGAAGAACACCAGGACGGCGGTCGGGACGAGAGGCGACCTGCCCCAGCCGCGCGCCAGCTTCCACTGCGTCCGGCCAGCGAGAGTGAGCAGCACGATCTCGAAGACGTACTGCCAGGGCTCGGGGAGCGGCCAGCGCGCGAAGCTGAGATAGACGTCGACGAGGCCCGGAATCACCCATGGGGCGATCACACGCATCGCGCCGCCCGCTTCCGTTGTCGATGGTGCCATCCTGGCCGGTCCTACCATTCGAGCACGCTGCGTGCGACGATTCGTGCGCGGAGCGAATCGTGGCCCCGTCACGCACGCGCCGAGGGGACGGGGCGGACTCTCGTCGTCCTCCACGCGGTGGCCGCCAGCACCAGCGCACACCCTCCCAGCGAGAGCCGCCCGGGGCGCTCGCCGAGCAGTGCCCAGGCCCACAGGGCACTGCAGACCGGCTCGACGAGGAGCAGGAGCGACACCTCCATGGCGGCCGCACCGCGAACTCCCCGTGCAAGGCACAGGTAGGCGAGCCCGATCTGAAACGCGCCGAGGTAGCCGACGAGCGCCCAGTCCAACCCCGACGCCCCGCCGAGCGATCCGGCCACGGGCAGGCACACGGCACAGGTGATCAGGTTGCCGGTCACCAGCGCCGTCCCCTGCAGGCGCACCGTGTCGCCCGGCCCGGCGGCCAGCCAGCGCAACCCCATGATGGTGAGGGCCCAGCTCACCGCGGACGCCGCCGCGAGCACGTTGCCGCGCATCGGGTCGGGGGCCGTGCGTTGCGGCACGTCGCCGCCCAGGACCAGCATCGCGATGCCGAGCCCCACGATCGCCACGTACGCCAGGTCGGCGGCGCGGACGCGTTCTCGCAGCAACCACGGACCGAGCAGCAGCACGTAGATCGGCGCGGTCGACTGCAGGAAGATCGTGTTCGCGGCGGTGGTCAGCTTGTTCGCCATCACGAACAGGATCATCACGCTGGCGTAGGCCGCGCCGACCAGCAGGGCGCGCGGCTCCGCGCGCGGGCGCCACCGCGGAGCCAGCAGCAGAAGAAGGGAAGCGGCCACTCCCGAGCGCAGCCCCGCCACCTGCCAGGCGGAGAGCGTCGTGGCCTTGATCGCCGTCCCCCCGGTCGAGAAGAGGAGCGCAGCGGCCAGCACGAGGAGGCGGGCGGAGGGGAGGGCGGCCGGCTCGCGCATGGCGCGGCGTCTACGTAGGACGGCCGCCCGGCCCGAGCAAATCACGGGTTTCATCGGCGCGGTGGGGATCGGGGGCGAGTACCGCAACCTCCACCGCTGGTAAGTGGTGACGCAGTTTGCCGCGTGAGGCACGGGAGGGTGCGGGTCGACGGCGGACGTAAGGAGCGCGGGGGGTGGATGGGTGGTGGGGCGGGGGTGTGCGACGCCCGGGAGCCGGCGGCGCGTACCCTCCCGTGCCTCACGCGGCAAACTGCGTCACTACCCGCTGGTACGGGGAGTTTCGCCGCCGGCCGAGCGCGACGGCGTGATCCGTGACCACGCCGGGACCACGCCGGCATGATCGGCACTTGACGGTGGCCGGTCGCGCCGTGGTATCGACACACCGGGGGAACCATGGTCCGGCGCGCCAGACGGCTGACTGTCGCTGAGCCCGAGGAACGCGATCTCTTTCGCGCCATCTTCGACGCGGCGGCCATACCGATCATCGTACGCGACGCCGAGGGGGTCTTCGTCGCGGCCAATCGCGCCTGTTCGGAACTCTTCGGTCTCAGCATGGCGCAATTCCGCGAGGCGAGCTTCGTCGATCTGACGCATCCGGACGACCGCGAACGCTCGATACGCTTCCTGACCGAGCTGCTGCAGAGCGACGAACAGTCGGGCGCTCTCGAGAAGCGCTACCGGCGGCGCGACGGGTCGGTGATCTGGGCCCGCACGAGCGTTTCCAAGCTGACCGACGAGGCTGGAGATCTCTCGCGTCTGGTCGTCATCATCCAGGACCTGACCGCGCGGCGCGAGGCGGAGGCGGAGTTGCGCCGCAGCGAGGAGCAGGTCCGCCAGATCGCCGAGAACATCCACGACGCCTTCTGGCTCACCACCGCCGACTACACGAAGGTGCTGTATCTGAGCCCCGCCGTCGAGGAGATCTGGGGTCTCTCACGCGAGCACTTGTATGCGCACGCGGAGGCCGGGACCGACCGCGTGCACCCCGACGACCTCGAGAACCTGATCGAGCAGGCGCGGCGAGCCCGTGAGACACCCAACGAATTCCGTATGCGGATCGTGCACCCGGACGGCAGCATCCGGTGGGTGCGAAGCCGCGCCTTCCCGATCCGCAACGCCGCCGGGGAGACGTACCGCATCGCGGGTGTGCTCGAGGACCTGACGGCCAAGCGCGAGACGGCCGAGCTGCTCGAGCGAGCCCGCCGCTACGCGGCCGACCTGGTGCGAGCCGCCAGCGAGCCGCTCAGCATCCTGCAGAGCGCCCTGGGGAGTGGCGACGGACATCCCTGCTCGCCGGCCCAGAACGGCGACACGGATGCGCTGCGCCAGCGGTACGAACAGGGACTCGCCACCCTGACGCGCCGCGAGCGTCAGGTCATGGAGCTGGTCGTGCGGGCGCACTCGAGCCGGGAGATCGCCACGATCCTGGACCTCGCTCCCAAGACGGTCGAAGGGTATCGCGCGCGCGTGAAGGAGAAGATGCGGGTGAAGTCGCTGGCCGAGCTGGTGCGACTGTCGTTGATGTCGCGGGGCGAGGACTAGGCCGGTGCGCAAGGGGCTCGCGCTGTTCGCCGTTGCGCTCGTGGAGTTCGGGCTCGTCGACACCGGCCTGCGCCTCGCGACCGTACACGACAGCGTCTCGCCGATCTGGCCGGCCTCCGGATTCGCCGTCGCGAATCTCGTACTCGCTGGCCGGTGGCTGTGGCCGGCCATCCTGGCGGGATCGTTCCTGGGCAACGCCGCCTCCGGGGCACCGTGGGACTTCGCCACCGGGGCGGCTGTGGCCAACACGATGGAGGCGGTCGTCGCGGCGACGTTGCTCCGGGACGTGGGCTTCCGCCCGGCACTGGACCGGGCCCGGGACGTGGTGTTTTTCGTGCTGCACGCGTGCGTGACGGGCGCGGCCCTGGGGGCGCTGATCGGCGTGACGAGTCTGACCGTGACCGGGATGATGCGCGGAGTCACGACCTGGGACGCCTTCCTGACCTGGTGGGTGGGCGACGCCATGGGCCTCCTGCTGGTGGCGCCCCTCATCCTCGTCTGGAGTCGCCGGCCTCGCCTGCTGGGCCGGTCCGTGGGCCGCGCCGCCGAGGGGGTGGCCTTGACGATTCTGGTCGTCGCGACGTCCGCCGTGGTCTTCGGCGGTCGGTTCCTCGAGCGACCCGACGCCTTCCCCCTCGCGTTCACGCTCTTTCCCCTCTTCATCTGGGCGGCGCTGCGTTTCGGACCACGGGGCATGATCACGCAGCTCTCGTGCATGTCGGCCATCGCGGTGGCGGGCACCGCCCGTGGCGCGGGGCCCATGGCGATCGCAGACGTCGAACTGCGCATGGAGATCCTGTGGAGTCTGATCGGGATCGCCGGCGTGACCGGCATGGTCATGGCGGCGATCGTGGCCGAGCGCCGCCGCGCGGAAGCGGTACTCCGGCAACGCGAGACCGAACTGCGGCAGTCTCAGAAGCTGGAGGCGATCGGGACGCTGGCCGGCGGGATCGCCCACGACTTCAACAACATCCTAGGCGCGGTGGTCGGCTACACGGAGCTGGCCATGCCGGACGTCCCCGCAGGGACGCGGGCGCAGAGCAACCTGCAGGAAGTCCTCCGCGCCGCGCAGCGGGGGCGGAACCTGGTGGACCAGGCGTTGCTCTTCAGCGGTCGACGCGGCGACGACCAGCGCGAGCGGATCGGGCTTCACGAGGTCGTCGACGAGGCGGTCCGGTTGCTCCGGCCGTCGTTGCCGCGGGCGGTGTTGGTGCGCACCCGCATCGACAGCCGCGCCGACGACGTGCTGGGGAGCCGCGTGCAGCTCGACCAGGTCGTCCTCAACCTGTGCACCAACGCGGCGCAGGCCATGCCCGATGGCGGCCGGATCGGGATCGACGTCGATCGCGTCGTGCTCGCCGCTGCGCCCGCGCCCGGCCTGCCCCCGGGTCACTACGTGCGGCTGGTCGTGTCCGACACCGGGACGGGCATCGATGCCACGGTGCTGCCGCGCGTCTTCGATCCGTTCTTCTCGACCAAGGTGAACGGCAACGGGGCCGGACACGGCCTCGGATTGGCGGTGAGCCACGACATCGTGGCCAAGCATGGCGGCACGCTCACGGTCGCCAGTCGGCCCGCGGTCGGAGCGACGTTCACCGTGCTCCTGCCGGCGGCGGAGGATGCGTTTCCTTCGGTCGTACGGGACGTGTCGACCGCGGGCCAGCGGGGTCGCGTCCTCTTCCTCGACGACGAAGCCACGCTGGTCGAGCTCGGCCGTCAGATGCTCGAGACGCTCGGCTACGAGGTTCGGGTGTTCACCGTGGCCGAGGACGCGACGCGGGCCTTTCGTGACGAACCGGACGCCTACACGGCCGTCGTGACCGATCAGGTCATGCCCTGCATGACGGGGGATGAGGTGGCCACCGAACTCCTCCGCATCCGGCCGGACCTGCCCATCGTGCTGTGCACGGGATTCGGTCGCGCGCTGACCCCGGAACGGGCCCGCGCCATCGGCGTGCGCGAGTACCTCCGCAAACCCTTCACGATCGAGGATCTCGCGGGCGCCCTGCGCCGCGCGACGATGCACTGATGGCGCGCGTCCTGCTCGTCGATGACGATCCGCAGATCCGGGCGATGATGCGCCAGATGCTGGAACGTGCCGGGCACGAGGTGCGGGTCGCCGCAGACGGCGACGCCGGGCTGCGGAGCCTGCGGGAGTTCCCGGCCGACCTGGCCATCGTGGACGTGTTCATGCCGAGCCGCGACGGCCTGGAGGTGATCCTCGAGCTGCGCCAGGAGCGGCCGGCGCTGCCCGTGATCGCGATCTCCGGCGGCATGACGGTGCACGACTCGGCGCGGCTCACACGTCACGTCCTCGAAGTCGCGGAGCGCTCGTTCGGGGCGGCCCGGGTGCTCGCCAAACCGATCGGGTGGAAACAGCTCGTCGAGACGGTGGACGAACTCCTCGACACCTCCGGCTCCGCCCCCGCGGGCGGCTGACGACCGGCGCCGCGCCCCCGCTCACAGCCGTCTCAGGAGCAGTCGCCGAGCCGGCGGCCCTTCCAGACGATCTTCATCAGTTCCTGCGAGGTGCCATCCATCGTCATGTGGTTGACCATCTCGCCGTCGAGGGTCGATCCGTCGGCGGTGATGCGACCCTCGCCCTGCATCGAGGGGCCGCCCGCGGCGCTCTGACAGGTCATCGCCCACGTGACACCCGTGGCGGTGGTCGAACGCTTGGTGACGGTGCACTGGCTGCTCTTGGTCATCTCCTGCACCGGGTCGACGTTCTCGTCCCGCACGCACCGCGTCTCGGTCTCCTGTTTGGGCTGGGGCAGGAAGCGTCCCGAGGCGGTGGTCGTGAACTCCCATTGCCCGGCTCGGATCCTCGGGCCGTCGGCCCAGGCGGTGAGACTCAGACAGGACCCGGCGAAGACGACGAGGGCGACGACGCGCATGCCGCTCTCCCTATACCAGCCGCCGCCTGCATGCGATCGCCCGCCGCCGAGTGGGACCCTCCGTTGCGTGCCGTCCTCGGCTCGCGTATCGGCGTCGCATGCAGAGCCTGCGCACGCCCGACGAACGATTCCGCGGATTGCCTGGCTATCCCTTCGCCCCGCGGTACCGGGAGATTCCCGCCGGCGACGGCGACGCGCTCCGCCTGCACTACCTCGACGAGGGGCCGCGTGACGGCCGCGTCCTCCTCTGCCTGCACGGCGAGCCGAGCTGGAGCTTCCTCTACCGCAAGATGATCCCGCTCTTCGTGGCCGCCGGACATCGCGTGCTGTGCCCCGACCTGATCGGCTTCGGTCGCTCCGACAAGCCGATTCGGCGCGAGGACTACACCTACCGGCGGCACGTGGAGTGGATGGGCGCCTGGCTCCGAGCGGTCGACCTGCGCGACGTGGTGCTGGTGTGCCAGGACTGGGGCGGGTTGATCGGCCTGCGCCTGGTGGCCGAGATGCCGGAGCGCTTCGCGCGCGTCGTGACGGCCAATACGGGCCTGCCCGCCGGCGAGGGGATGACCGACGCCTTCCGTGCCTGGCTCCACTTCAGTCAGACCGATCCGGCCTTCGCGATCGGGGCCGTGGTCGGCGGCTTCGGCACCGTCACCGATCTCGCTCGGGAGGTGATCGCGGGCTACGACGCGCCGTTCCCGAGCGAGGAGTACAAGGCCGGCGCGCGGGCCTTTCCGGCGTTGGTCCCACTCGACCCGAACGACCCCGCCGTGCCCGACCAGCGGGCCGCCTGGGATGTGCTGGAGCGTTTCGAGAAGCCCTGGCTGTGCGCGTTCTCCGACCAGGATCCCGTGACCGCCGGGGGTGACGCAGCCTTCTTGGCGCGCGTTCCCGGGACGCGTGGGCAGCCGCATACGACCATTCGCGGTGCTGGGCACTTCCTTCAGGAGGACAAGGGCGAAGAGCTGGCGGCCGTCGTCCTCGACTGGCTGCGCTGACGCCTCGGGACCGTCGCCCGATGCACCCGTACCGCGACCCGAGCCGTCCCGTCGCCGCCCGCGTCGAGGACCTGTTGGCGCGCATGACGCTCGCCGAGAAGGTCGCACAGCTCGGCTGCGTCTGGTCGACCAGCCTCGCGGACGAGACCGGCTTCTCGCCCCGGCGCGCCCAGACGAAGCTCGCCCAGGGGACCGGTCACGTCACGCGCATCGCGGCGGCGACGGGCCTGCGTCCGGCCGAGAACGCGGCCTTCGCCAACGCCATTCAGTGCTTTCTGGTCGAGGAGACGCGCCTCGGCATTCCGGCCATCGTGCACGAGGAGAGTACGGCCGGCTTCTGCGCGCGGGATGCCGACCAGTTTCCGCAGGCGATCGGGCTGGCCGCTACCTGGAACCCCGAACGGGTCGAGGCGATGGCGCGGGTCATCCGCGCACAGATGTTGGCCGTCGGCGCCCGCCAGACGCTCGCGCCGGTGCTCGACGTGGCCCGTGATCCGCGCTGGGGACGCGTCGAGGAGACCTACGGTGAGGATCCGTACCTGGTGTCGCGTCTGGGGGTGGCCTACGTGCGCGGCCTGCAGGGTGACGATCTCGCGTACGGCGTGGCGGCCACCGGCAAGCATTTTCTCGGCTACGGGCTCTCCGAGGGCGGGCACAACCACAAGCCCGTCCACCTGGGCCCGCGCGAGCTGCGCGAAGTCTTCGCGCGACCCTTCCTGTGTGCGATCGTCGAAGCCGGGCTCGCCTCGGTGATGAATGCGTACAACGACGTCGACGGCCTGCCGTGCGGTGGCTCGGCGGAGATCCTGGACGACCTCCTGCGCGGCGAGCTCGGTTTCGACGGCGTGGTGGTGGCCGACTACTTCACGACGCGCTTGTTGATCGCCAGCCATCGCGTCGCGGCCGACCCGGCCGCGGCCGCGCGCCTGGCGCTGGAGGCGGGACTCGACGTCGAGCTGCCGGCGCTCGATTGCTACGCGGAGCTCGGCCGGCTGGTCGAGGCCGGCGACGTGCCGGAGGCGCTGCTGGACCGATCCGTGCGCCGCCTGCTGCGGCTCAAGTTCGAGCTGGGACTCTTCGAGCGCTGGACCGTCGACGCGCACGCCGCCCCGATGCCATGTCAGACGCCCGAGACGCGGGCGCTCGCACGGACGCTCGCCTGCGAATCCCTCGTGCTGCTGAAGAACGACGCCGCCCTGCTGCCGCTCGACCCGGCGCCCCGGACCATCGCGGTGGCCGGTCCGTGCGCCGACGACGTGCGGGTACTGCAGGGCGACTATCACTACCCGGCGCATCTCGAGATCATCTATCGGCGCCACGCCGACGACGGCGGGGCCGTGCTGCCCCGCTCCGAGGAGGTCGCCTTCGCACCGGGGCCCTACTATCCACCCACGGTGACGCCACTGGCCGGGATCCGCGCCGCCGTGCCCGGGCATACCGAGGTCGCGTACGTCCGCGGCTGCGAGGTGACCGGGGACGACGCGTCGGGCATCCCGGACGCGGCGGCGGCGGCGCGGCGCGCCGACGTCGCCATCGTCGTGGTCGGCGGCCGGTCGGGGTTGGTCGACGGCTGTACCAGCGGCGAGTTCCGGGACGCCGCCGACCTGGGACTGCCGGGCCGGCAGGCGGAGCTCGTCGAGGCCGTCGTCGCCACGGGTACGCCCACGGTGGTCGTGCTCGTGAGCGGTCGCGTACACGCCCTCCCGTGGATCGCCGCACACGTCCCGGCCGTCCTCGCGGCCTGGGTACCCGGCGAGGAGGGCGGCGCCGCCATCGCCGACGTGCTCTTCGGTCGCGTGGCGCCGAGCGGGCGCCTGCCGGTCACGCTGCCGCGTCACGTCGGACAGGTGCCGCTCCACCACGACCGGCGCTGGCCGACCGAAGCCGGTGCGGGCGAGTTCGCGCCCGTCGATTACGTCGACCTGCCCGCGGCACCGCTCTTTCCCTTCGGTCACGGGCTCACCTACACGCGCTTCGACTACGGTGACCTCCGGGTGGAGCCCGCCGTGATCCCCCCGGACGGCCGGGTCGAGATCGCGTGTCGGGTCCGCAACGCCGGGCGCCGCGCCGCGACGGAGGTCGTGCAGCTCTACGTGCAGGATCCCGTCGCCAGCGTCGTGCGGCCGATCGGGCAGCTCGCCGGATTCGTCCGCGTGCCTCTCGAGCCGGGGGAGAACCGCGACGTTCGCTTCGATCTCGACGCGACGCAACTCGCCTTCTACGACCGGCGCATGCGTCTCGTGGTCGAGCCGGGGGAGATCCTGGTCCGGATCGGGGCCTCGGCGGTGGACGTCCGTCTCGCAGGCCGCTTCGAGATCGAGGGTGCGGTGCGCGACATCACGGCGCGAGACATGCGCTTTCCCGGCGCGCGCCTCGTCTGACGTGGTCCCACGGAGCGGGAGCCCGTACGCGGATGGTGAGGACCGTCACCGTTTCGGCGCCCCGTGGCGGTCCTCGGGTCTTCGCCCGCGATGCGGATCGACCGGATCTGCACGCCGTCCGACGGGGATCCCGCCGCGCGCCTACCGGCCGGCAAGTGGCAGGCCGCTTGCACCGCTGCGGGCCGTGCTCCCGGGATACACCATCGTCGCCCCGCCGGGCGGCCCGCTCGAAACGACCATCGTGCTCTCCGGGCCGGGGGTCGCGTGGCTGCTCGTGACCTTCGCCACGACCGTGGGCACCCTGTTGCTCGGGTTCAGCGCGAATCGGTCGTCGGGTCGACGGCGGCGAGCGACGCGGCCACCTCGCGGCTGAGGCGACCGAAGGTGCGGCTGAGCGCCTCGACCGACGCGTCCATGTCCGCGGAGACGGCCGCCTCGGTGAGCGTACGCCGCTTGGCGTCGAGGTCGATCCCGCGCTTCGTATCGCGGATCGTCCACTGCGCCACGATCTCGGCCTCCCCCGCGGGGCCCCGCTCCAGCCGCTCGATCCGCAGCGCGACCTGCAGCACCACCGGGCCCGCCGGGAAGGCGGGGTAGGTGTATACCTCCTCGGTCGCGAGCAGCACGGCGAGGTTGCCGGCCAGCGCCCGGGCGACGTTGGCTTCGAGCGGCTCCGCCCAGCGCGAGAGTTGGGAGTACTCGATGCGGTTCGGCGGCACCCGGGTCGCGATCTGTGGGCGCTGCAGGTAGGTCGACACCGTGATCGGCCCGAGGAGCAACGCGGCGTCGCGCGGCATGGCGCCGAGCGCCGTGGTCTCCGTCCCGGTGAGCACGTAGAAACGCGACGGGTCCGGTCGCGGGGCCAGCAGCGAACAGGCGCCGGTCGCGACGAGGGCGGTGAGCAGACAGGGCAGTAGGCGACGCGTCATGGGGTCTCCTCGGTGTCTCGTCCGCGGATGAGGGCGCTCGGGTCTCGCTCCAGCTCGTCGGCGAGATTGCGCATGGCGCGGGCCGCCTGCGACACGTCGTCGAGCGTCGTGGCGAGCTGCTGGATGAGCGGCGAGGCGGGATCGAGCGAAGTGCGCACGTTGGCGAGCGTGGCGCGGGCCTCGGCGATGGTGCGCGTGGCCTCGGCACTCGTCTGGGTCAGGTTCTCGGCCAGGGGCTCGAAGCGGTTCTCGAGTTCCTGGGAGACGCGCCGGATGCTCTTGAGTGCTTCGTCCAGCTCGTCCAGGGCCGAGGCCAGGCGCGGCGAGTTGACGAGGCCGTCGACGCCGTCGACCACCTGCTGGATGGACTCGAGCAGCCCGGCCACGTCGATCTCGTCCAGCTTGGCGAGGAACGCCGTCGCCTTGCGCTGGATCTCCTGCAGCGTCGTCGGCGCCGTCGGGATCTCCTGGTAGGGCAGGGAGGGCATGGCGCGCCGTTCGATCGCGACCTCGGGCAGGTCGTCGAGCGCGACGTAGAGCACGCCCGTCACGATGCTCTCCACGTTGAGCTGGGCGCGCAGGCCCTCCTGCACGAAGCGCTCCATCATCGCCGGCACGCGTTCGGTGACGCGCGCCGTGGCGTGCTGGCGGATGCGGTCGGCGTCGATCTCCAGGATCACGGCGATGCGGGTTTCTCGCAGGCCGGGCTTCGAGCGCGGGTTGGCGAAGCGGATCTCACCGACGCTTCCCACCTCGACGCCCTTGAACTTCACCGCCGCGCCGGTGCGCAGGCCGTTCACCGAGTCGTCGAAGTAGGAGACGAAGCGGTTGGTCTCGCGAAAGAACCGTCCGGAGCCGAAGACCACCACGCCGAGCACGGCGAGGGCGACGGCGCCGAGGACGAAGGCCCCGATGACGGTGGGGCTGGCACGTTTGCTCATGATTCCTCCGGAGGAGCCTCTTCACCGCGGTGCAGGAAGCGCCGAACGGCGGGCAGTTCGCTGTGATCGCGCAGCTCGGTGGGTGGCCCGGTCGCCAGCATGGTGCGCGTCTCCGGATCGAGGAAGACGCCGTTGGTGCCGATGGCGAAGATGCTCGCCAGCTCGTGCGTGACCATCACCACGGTGGCGCCGAGGCTGTCGCGCAGCTCGAGGATCAGCTCGTCGAGCAGATGCGAGCTGATCGGGTCGAGGCCGGCCGAGGGCTCGTCGAAGAAGAGAATCTCGGGATCGAGTGCGATGGCGCGCGCCAGGCCGGCGCGCTTCTGCATGCCGCCGCTGATCTGCGACGGGTAGAAGTCCTCGAAGCCGGCGAGACCGACCAGCGCCAGCTTGAGCGAGGCGACCTCGGCGATCTCGCGCGGCCCCAGGTCGGTGAACTCGCCGAGCGGCAGGGCCACGTTCTCCGCGAGCGTCATCGAGCTCATGAGCGCGCCACTCTGGTAGAGGACGCCGAACCGGCGCTGCATGGCCACGCGGGTCTCGGGAGGGGCGGCCGTGAAGCTCTCGTCACCGTAGAGAATCTCGCCCGTCGCCGGCTCCTTCAGGCCGATCAGGTGGCGCATCAGCGTGCTCTTCCCGCAGCCGCTGCCGCCCATGATGACGAAGACGTCACCCCGGCGGATCTGGAAGTCGAGGTCCCGCATGAGCACGAAGGACCCATAGGCCATCGTGAGGTTGCGGACGGTGACGTGGGCCTCGGTCGCAGGCATGCGTTCAGATGCCGAGCAGGTAGAAGACGACGGCGTAGCCGCCGCAGGTCACGATGATGAGGACGATGCCGGTCACGACCGCGCTGGTGGTGGCGTCGCCGACGGCCGAGGAGCTGCTCCCCGACTGCATGCCGCGCCGACAGCCGGCCGCCGCGATGAGTACGCCGTAGGTGGTGGCCTTCACGACGCCGCCGACGAGGTTGCCCAGGCTGACGGCTGCGAACGTCTCGTCGAAGTACGTGGTCGCCGAGAGGTCGAGCATGCCGATGCCGACCGCGGCGCCGCCCAGGATGCCCACCGCGTCGGCGTACAGGCACAGGAGAGGCATCATCAGGCAGAGGGCGAGCACCCGCGGCAGCACGAGGAAGTCGAGGGGGGAGATCCCCATGGTGGTGAGGGCGTCGATCTCCTGGTTCACCTTCATGCTGCCGAGCTGGGCGGCGTAGGAGGCCCCCGTGCGGCCCGCCATGACGATGCCCGTCATCATCGCACCCATCTCGCGTACCATGGCGATGCCGACGAGGTCGGCCACGTAGATGGTGGCGCCGAACTGCTCGAGCTGCACGGCGCCGACGAAGGCCAGGATCAGGCCGACCAGGAAGCTGATCAGCGTGACGATCCCGAGCGCCTCGGCTCCGACCTGCTGGATGAAGAGGAGCAGGTCCGAGCGCCGGTAGCGGGCGCGGCCCGTGACCAGTCGCCCGAGAGCGAGCACGATCTCGCCCAGGAACGCGACGCTTCCAGTCGTCTCCTCCCACGCCGTCCGCGCGGCGTCGCCGACCCGGGCGAGCAGCGATCGCGTGTCGCCGGCGGCGCGCGCGTCCTTCTTCTCGGGGACGGTCTCGGCGAGGGTGAGCAGCCGGCGGACACCGGCCGGCAGGCCGGCGCGGTCCGCCTCGACGCCGCGCTCGCGGCAGAGCGTAGTGACGCGCGTGACGAACGTGAGCAGGCTGGTGTCCCATTCCCCCAGGTCGCGGGTGTCGAAGTCGACGCCACGGGGCGTCGCGGGCCCCGTCAGCTCGCGCTCCACCGGCTCGGCGGACGGGATGCCGCCGGCGAGCTGCCACGCGCCCGCCAGCCGGATCACCAGCGCCCCCTCGGCGGAATGCTCGACCGAGAGCTCGGGTGTCGGGCCTACTCGCACACGAGACGCCCGTCGTCGTTCGCGAACGCCCGACATGCGTCGATGGCCACATGCGTCTTGCGCCACGCCCCCATGCGCGTTCGGCAGTCCGCCTGGAGATCGCGCTGGTGGACGCGGATGCGCGTGCAGGTGTGCTGGTAGCTGCCGGCCGGCAGGCGCGGCGAATGGTGGCCGGCCGTTTCCTTCCAGTCGCCACAGCGCAGGCGGCCGTCGACGTTGCGGACGTTGCGATCGCAGGCGCGCAGGTCGAGGCGCGTGTCGCGCCACGTGTCGTCCTCGCGCCGGCAGCGGGCCTTCAGCTCGTGACCGTCGACCCGGATCGAGCGGCACGTCTGCTGGTAGCTGCCCCGGGGCGGTCGCACGTCCATGTCCGCCCAGCGTTCGTACCGATGATCGAGCCCCACGCATGCCGCGATCAGCGGCAGGAACACGAGGCTGGTGCGTGCGAGACGGCGGTGGCGGGCTGGGCTGCGCAGCATGACCCTTTCGTAGCGGCGGCGGTCCGAGGCGGCAAGGCGGGCGCGCCGGGCCCTGCCGGTCCCCCGCGGGCCTCGGGCGCTCCCCCCGTGTCACGGCGAGGTTCGGCCGTGAGCTCAAGCCGGCCGTCGGTGCGGCCGATAGTCTCTCGGAGGTCCTCGCCCGTGTCCTGGATCCAGACGTGGAATCGATGCCTGTTGTGGTTCGTGCCGCCGTCGTTGCGGGACGCCGACGCCGACACGCTCCGGCGCGCCAAACTCTGCGTCGGGTACACGTTCACCGTGCCCGTGTGGGGACCGATCCTCGCCTGGCTCCTGTGGTGGAGCGGCCAGACCGCCGTGGCGGGCGCCATCGCGATATCGACGGTGTGTACGGTCGTGCCGCTCCTGCTGCTCCGGGCCACGGGCTCGCTCGCGCTCACGGCGCACGTCATCGCGGGCGTGACGGCCGCCTTCACGATCCTCTGCTCCTGGCTCGAGGGCGGCCTCGCGGCGCCAGGGATGCTGTGGTTTCCCCTGGCGCCCGTCCTCGCCATCCTGATCGGCGGTCGCCGCGCCGGGATGGGCTGGGCCGGCGTGATGATCGCCGGCCTCGTCTTCTTCTACGTGATGGAGATTCAGGGATTGGCGCCGACCTTTCGCGTCTCCGGCCTGAACCTCGCGCTCGTCCGGGTCACACTCGCCACGGCGGCGATCGTCCTCTTCGCGGGCGTCGCGTCCCTCTTCGAGTCGCTCAAGAGCGACGCCCTCACGTCGCTGCAGGCGGCCAATCGTGATCTCGAGCGTGCCCGCGACGAGGCCCAGGCGGCGACGCGGGCGAAGAGCGACTTCCTCGCGACGATGAGCCACGAGGTGCGCACGCCGCTCCACGGCATCTTCGGCATGACGGAGCTGGCGCTCGACACCACGGACGACGCCGATCGGCGCGAGTTCATCCTCCGGGCCCGCGCCTGCGGCGAGACCCTGCTCACGCTCATCAACGACATCCTCGATTTCTCCCGCATCGAGGCCGGCCGCCTCGGCTTGGAACGGACGCCATTCGACGTCCGGACGATCCTGGCGGACGTGCTGGACACGGTGGCGGTCGACGCGAGCCAGCGAGGCATCGAGGTGATCGGCTGCGTCGAGGAGGAGGTGCCGGATCGCCTCCTGGGCGACCCGGCGCGTCTGCGACAGATCGTCGTGAACCTGGCCGCCAACGCCGTGAAGTTCACGGCGGCCGGCGAGGTGGTGATCGCGATCGGGGCCCACGCCCTGGAGAACGACCTCCGGGACGACCGGATGCGCCTGACGGTGCGCGTGCGCGACACCGGCATCGGCATGGACGCGGAGACGCGGACGCACATCTTCGAGGCGTTCACGCAGGGCGACGGGTCGACCACCCGGCGCTACGGGGGCACGGGCCTGGGGCTGGCGATCGTGGAGCGGCTCGTACGGCTCATGGATGGAACGATCACGGTCGCGAGCGAGCCGGGGGCGGGCAGCATCTTCACCCTCGTGATCCCGCTGTCGATCGCCGACTCGGTTCGGGTCGAGGCCGCCCCGATTCTCGCCGGTGTCCGCGTGCTGGTCGTCGACCCGCACGCCGGCTCGCGGGCACACCTCGCGCACCTGCTCGCGTATCGGGGGTGCACGGTCAGCCAGGCGGAATCGGTCGACGGCGCCTGCACGTGGCTGAAGACGGCCGGCGGCGCGCAGACCGTGGACGCGATCGTGCTCAGTCTGCCGGAGGAACCCGCGGTGGCCGTCGAACGCCTGCGCGCCGTCGCGCCCCACGCCGAGGTCGTCGCGCTGGCCATGTCCACGCAGCGTGCCGGCCGTGAGGCGCTGCAGGTCGTCGCCACGGTCGAGAAGCCGGTGAAGACGGAGCCGCTGGTGACCGCGGTGGCGGAGGCGGCTCGGCGCGCCCTGGACGACCGCGCCCACGGCACGTGCGTCGCCTGATCGACCCACAGCGCACCAGTGGCCAGCGCCGCCCCGGGCTGGCGAAGATCGACCGGCCCGGCGCGCGCGTCGTGGTGAATCGGGGTGGGGCGAACGAGCGCTTCGTGCGCAGGCGGCTCTCGCGGGACGTCGACGCGTGGCTGGTCCGCGCTCGTCGCGCCGGCGTCCTCGCACGTGCCTTCGACCACGCGGGCTAGGGTGCCGCGCGGGCGCCGTTCCGCCGCGAGGGGACTCTCTTTGCAGGACGCCCTGCCTTCCGGTAGCCAGGCCGCAGGACGATCGGAGGATGCTGGGATGAGGATTCGCGGGGTCATCGGGCTCCTGATGCTGTCGGTGACGCTCGGTTGCGGCGAGTCGGCCGAGGAGGTCCCGCCGCCGGACGCGGGGACGCAGATCGCGATGGGCGACATCGCGGGGGCGCTGCGGACGGTGCTGCCGCTCAGTCTCTCGGAGGAGCGCTTCGCGGACCCGGCCAACCGGGAGGTCATCGACCGGCAGCTCGCCACCTTCGCCGAGAGCGGGGCGATGCTCGCCGAGCACGTACAGGATCGGGACGCCGGCTTCGCGTTTCTCGGCCGTCGCTTCGCCGCGGACACGCGCGAGATCGCCTGGCGCTTCCAGGCGGGACAGACCGAGGAGGCGCGCTTCCTCCTCGGCAACGTCGTACGCGACTGCATCGCCTGCCACGCCCGGCTGCCGAGCGGGCCGAGTTCGGCGCTCGGCCGGCGCTTGTACGAGGGGGTCGATACCGCCGCGCTCGCCCCGGAGGCGCTCGTCGCGCTGCAGGTGGCGACGCGCCAGTTCGACGAGGCCCTCGAGACCTGCGAGGCGCTGTTCGGCGCGCCGCATCTGTCGGCCACGGAACTCGACCTGAGCGGCATCGTCGCGACGTATCTGCTGGTCGCGGTCCGCGTACGCGAGGACCCGGCACGTGCGCAGCGCGGCTTGGCGACCCTGGCCGGACGGACCGACGTGCCGCGCTATCTGGCGGCGTATCTGCAGAGCTGGCAGGGCGCGCTCGGGACGCTGGCCCGGCGCGACCCCGCGCCGGATCCCGTCACCGAGGCGCGCGCGCTGCTCGGCGAGGCACGGCGTGCGAGCCGCTACCCGGCCGATCGTCGCGCCCTCGTCTACGGAATCGCCGCCTCCGGTGTCCTGCATCGCCTCGCGAGCGAGCGGCCCGAGCCGTCACCGGCGCTGGCCGAAGCCTACTATCTGCTCGGTCTTGCCGAGCCGATCTTCCGCGGGCCGGGGCTCTCCGAGGCCGAGTTCTACCTCGAGACGTCGATTCGCATGGCACCGGCGGCGCCGTTCGCGCCGGACGCCTACGCGGTACTCGAGGAGCAGGTGTTGCGCGACTACGAGGGGTCCGGCGGCTCGCACGTGCCGCCGGAGGCACGCCAGCGTCTCGACGCGTTGCGCGACCTGGTCGCCGGGTCGGGCGGTCACCGGAACCGACCGGGCGGGAGTCCCGAGTAGACCTCCGTCAGTCGAGGGCGATGCGCGGGTCGTCCGGGTTGGGCCGGTACAGGATCACGGTGTGCCCGACCAGGCCGCAGAGCGCCGCGTGCGTACGCGTGGACAGCTCGTGCGCGTCGGCCTTCTTGTCCTC
>Ga0299906_10000838_pt1 | contig 27098 bp, 25 predicted proteins | sample RVTome_14_FD_200259 | JGI IMG/M metagenome (GOLD analysis project Ga0299906, IMG submission 200259) | Soil microbial communities from uranium-contaminated site in the Upper Colorado River Basin, Wyoming, United States - RVT145D125 (version 2) ...
GTCGAAGCGTGTCGGCGGTTCGAACTATCAGGTGCCCATGCCGGTCAAGAACAAGCGTGCCCAGTCGCTGGCGTTTCGATGGATCATCGATGCGGCCCGCGGCCGGAAGGGCAAGCCGATGTCCGAGTGTCTGGCCGCCGAGGTGCTCGACGCCTTCAACAACACCGGCACCGCCGTCTCCACCCGCGACAACATGCACCGCATGGCCGACGCCAACAAGGCCTTCGCGCACTTTGCCTGGTAAGGTTGGGGACGGATCCACCATCGCGCCCTCCCGAGCTGCGGCGTTCACGCCGCGCGGTTCGCTGACCCGTGCATCACGCCGCCGAACACCTCTCCTGGTGCAACGCACGTATCATCTGTCGATGATTGATCGGATCATCCTTTCGTTCCGAGACATGTAGCCGCCGAGCAGGCTCGTCGACTCAATGTACAAGTGTCCCATCACACCCATTATCGGAGCTTCCGGTGCATCGATCCGTCCCCCCCGGAGCCCCGCACAAAAAAACAAGCGGTCGCGTGAGGACCGGCCGGTCTGTCCGTTCATTCTTCTTGGCGACGCGAAACGTCGAAGCGTCGATGGACCTGAACCAAGGAGTCACGATCATGCGTTCAATGAAACGATTTGCGATGCTGGCGGGTCTGGGAAGCGCGTTGATGCTGGGGACGGCGACGAACGCCCGGGCGGACCATTACAGCTACGGCCCGGTTCACGCCCCGGTCTACGTGTCCTCACCGGCGGTTTGTCCGGCTCCGGTTGTGGTGCAGCCGGCCCCACTGATCTACTCGCCGCCGGTGATTGTCGAGCATACGCCGGTGTATCGCGACTACCCGGTCTACACCCGACCGCACCCGGTCCGCCCGCGGTTCTACGGCCGACGCGGCTACAGCCGACACGGGTATGGCCGGGCTTATGGTCATCACGGCCATCACGGCCGGGGGTTCGGGTTCAGCATCGGGTTCGGTTACTCGCACTGAATCACAAGCTGACCGCCAACACGACAACCAGTCCGTAGGCGCGAGGCGGTGAAGTCTACGGAACACGGGTCGGGTACGGTACCCGGCCCGTTCGTATGCGCGCGGCTCCGCCCATGGCGGCATCGATCCAGTCAGCGATCCAGTAGCTACGCACAACCGCGCTGGTACGAGTTGTATTGGAAGCCGGTTGAATTACGCGGGAAAGAATTTCCGCTATTGGGGTGCGAGAAGGGATTCTCGCCCCAACTTCACTTGTCGGTCAGGACGATCACGCCGTGCCAGTCGGGCGGGGCTTTGCGGCCGATGGCGCGGGTGTAGACGTAGCGCGAGGCGGGGTCTTCCTGGACGATGGGGTGGAGGACGTTGAACGCGGTGTTCCAATCGCCGGCTTCGAACGCTTCGAGCCCCTTGGCGTGCACGGCGAATCGCTTTTCGATCGCCTCGCGTACGGCCGGATCGTCGGGCGTGCGTTCAATGGTGAACAGGTCGATTTCGGCGTCCATACCCGCGGGTTGGAAGCGGGCCACGCGTCGGGTGAGCACGCGGTCGGACGAGACGCGCGCCGCCACCTCGCCGGAGACGAGAATGGGTACCTCGATGATCTTGGTGATCGCCTCGATGCGGGCGGCCTGGTTGACCACCGCCCCGAGAATGTCGAACGCATAGACCTGCTCGGACCCCAGCGAGCCGGCGACGACATCTCCGACGCCCAAACCGATTCCGCATCCCCAATCCTCGGCCACCTGCTCCATGGTCTCGGCCATCGACAGTGCGGCCAGGCAGGCCTGGTCGACGTGGTCGCTCAGGTCGTAGGGCACGTTCCAGCAGCAGAGAATCCCGTCGCCCATGTAGCGTATGACCACGCCGTCATGGTCGAAAACGCACTGCGTCATCGCGGTCATGACCTGCCGCAGGTCGTCCTGGTGATCGAGCATGCGTTCGAGCTTGCCCTCGGTGAGTCGCGAGAAGCCGCGGATGTCGAAGAACATGACCGTCGCTTCGGTGATGCGCGGAGCGAGTTCCTCGTGGGCGTCGGCTTCAAGAATCTTGGCCACGAGCTTGTCGGAAAAGAAGTGTCCCAGGCGCGACTGCCAGGATTCGAGCGTTTGCAGGGAGATGGCGCGGCCGATCATGTCGGCGACGAGTCCGACGAGTCTTGCGGTATCGCGGAGCACGAGCTGAGCGCTGTGGGATCGATCCACGCCGTAACGCCCCGGTTCGTCGATCGCCGCGCCGGCGAGGTAGAACAGGATCGGCGCTTCGCCGGGTACGGGCATGGCGCAACAGATAGACCAGTCGATACCCTCGTGGGCGGTGGCTTTCACGTCGTCGTCGCGCCCGGTGTTCCAGGAGCAGTGGGTCACCGGCTTGGGAATCTCTTCGAGGGCGGCATTGACCAACCCCCGACTCAACGGTTTCTTTTGGGATCGATCGATGCCCGCGTCCTCGGCGAGGAGGGTCGGTCCGTCGGGTTCGATGGTCAGCACGCCGACCCAGGTTGCGCCGCTGGCCATGCGCAGCAGGCTCGACGCATAGACGAAAAAGTCGAGTCGGCTGCGGGTGCGGAGCACTTCGGGCAGCTCCATGAGATCGAGCAATCGCATCCGGTCGCCCGAGCCGTGCCGGGAGCGCATCTCCTCGACCCCGAGCGTGAACTGGAATTCGGCGTCGTCGTCTTGTTTCGATGCGTCGTGGTTGGCGGGTGCGTGCAAGTGGAATTCGGTCTTGCCGACGACGAAGTATTCACCGGGGAGCATGCGGAATCGCCGGGTGATCGAACCCTTGAACAGCACCGGGTTGGAGGCGGATTCCAGATGCTCGACTTCGAGCTTGCCCCGCGCCGGCCGGAGGACGACGTGTCGGCGGCTTAAGTAGCGCTCGCCGGGGACGTGACAGTCGACCTGAGACGACGCACCGAGCGTGAGCGTCGTGCCGTCGACGAGGTCGAACACGCCGCGGGTCTTGTCGCCGGTGCGGACGACGAGCTTCATGCCGCTCGCGTCGTCGTGTGGTTCGTCGTTCGGGGGCATCGTTGTGGGCCTCGTTCATGACTATCGGGCACGCGTGAGTATTCTACGCAATGTTTCCGCTTGACAGCCAGCGGCACGGACCTACGCTGGGCGCGTGGCCGTAGGGTTTGGGATGCGTGAGTCGGAATCCGAGCCGCGAGCGCAAGCGAGCGGGTTCTCGTTTCCGTAGCTTTGTTCGACTTCCTGGTGGACCCCGCGCCGGCGCTTGGGGTTTGGATGGTGGGATACCTTTACCCGTTGATTCACGCGCGCAATCCATGGCTGTGGGTGACGTTGGTTTCGCTCGTCTGGTTCGGCTTACCGCGCGCGTACGGGCAGGACGCGGGCGCAACCGACGCGCGCGACGCCCTTGAACACGCGGCCACGTTGCTCCATCGCGGACAGGCGCAACCCGCGCTGGATGCGCTGAAGACGGTTGAAAAGTTGGAGCCTGACAATCCGTGGATGTGGTTTTATCGCGGGTCGGCGTACCTGCAACTGCGTCGACCTTATGACGCGATGGCAGCCTTTGACCGGGCGCTGGCCGTGCTGGCCGAGTTGGGCGATCCCGATCCGCAACTGGCCGAGGCGACGCGCCGGCATCGCCTCCGGGCGCGACGCGAGGTGTTCGGGTTCGCCATCCAAACCGGCCTGGCCTACGACACGAACGTGACGTTTCTCGAAGGCGGCGCGTCCAGCCTCGGCCTGATTGCAGGTCGCGACGATGGATTGTTCGCTTCGACCGTTCGCATGGACTACGCGCCGATCTCCGACGGCACCGACACCCTGACCGTCGGCGCCCGACTCGGCCATTCGTGGCACTTCGCCGTCGAGCAGTTCGACTTTCAGGACTACGGCGCGTACGTGCGTTATGCCCGTCGCCTCGACGAGCATTGGGAAGTGGCGCTGCGGTACGACTACGACATGATGCTGCTGGGCAACGAATCGTTCCTCTCGAATCACGTCGTATCGCCGAGCGTCACCTATACTTACGCGCGGAGCGCCGAGCCGTTTCAGCTCGATCGTACGAGTCTGCATTACGTACTCGAGGGACGTGATTATCTGTTCGACGTCTCGCCGCCTTTCGACAATGACGGGTTTCTCAACGGCGTGGGAATCGAGCAGCACGTTAAAATCCACCCGCTTGCCGACGTACCCTGGACGTGCGATCTCGGGCTGGGCTATCGGTTCGACTCGGTGGCGACCGAGGGTACCGAGTTCGATCGGCTGAGCAACACGTTCTTTGTCGCCCTGTCGTGCCCGCTGCTGAATCCCGCGTCGCCGGATCGGTATCTGATCCTGCCCGACAAGGAACTACGTTTGCGGTTCAGCGCCAACGCGGCGTGGGACAACTACCGGAAATCCAGTCTGATCGACGCCCGTGGTGAAAAACGCGACGACCGGATCTGGACGTTCGGCTGGGTGCTGACGCAGAAGCTGATCGACGACGCCAAGCTGGGGAACCTGCTCCTGCACGCGATCATCAACTTGACCGACGCCCACTCGAACGTACGTACGGAGGACAATATCGAGCCGTTTGCCTACGATCGGGTGGTTTATGGCGTGCAACTTGAATGGAACTGGTAACGGGGTAAGAATGGTGTAGGGGTGTAACGGGTACGTGTCCCTGTCCGAGCCGCGGCATGCATGTCGCGCGGCACGTTGCGATGTAACTCGAGCGCCGAGCAAGCTCGGCGGCTAAATAATGGTGTTCGGATCACGAGGTACCTGTATGCGAGGCATGCACACGGTTGTCTGGACGCTCTCCGCGACCGGACTGGTCGGCGTCTTGGGTTGTCAGCAATCCGCCGCGACGCTATCGACCGCGTCGGACGGGGTGCAGCTCGCGGCCTGGGCCGAGCAGGCGCCGACTACAACCGCGCCGCCGACGCGGCAACCGACCACCCGACCCGCGACGCGCCCGACTTCACGCCCGGCTCGTTCGCGCGGTTACAGTGCACCGGGGACCCAGGTTCAGCAGTTGAGTTTTCTGGCTGTGCTGGCGACCACGCCCGGTGCGATTCGACTCACCGACGGCGGCAGGGAAGGTTCGGAATCGGCCATCGGCGCCGCCGGCGGGCTCGGATCAATCGGTCGGCTCGGCATGGACGCACCTCAGCCGACGGTGGTGGACGCCGTGGTCACCCGCGCCGGTTTGCAGCGTGGCTTCGCGGCCGGCATCGGCTTCGCGGGCGCGTCCAACATCTTCACCCCGGCCGCCAACCCCGTCTCGGGCAGCATGGGCCGCTGTCAGGACCTCATTCGCGCCGGCTTCTTCGACGGCAACACCGCAGCTTGCGAAAACCATTTTCGCCGCTGAGCCTTGCATCCTTCATTTGCGAGTTGACGGTTGCTGGTGCGAGAATCCTTTCTCGCCCCCGGTCTCGGCAGGAATCCTTTCCTGCGCGCCTCGCGGGAAGGGATTCCCGTCTTGGTGAGTGCGAGAAAGGATTCTCGCACCAGCGTACGCATTTCGCACCAGCGTACGCATTTCGCACCAGCGTACGCATCTCTCATCCCCCATCACTGCGAAGAAAAGTTCGCGTGGAAATACCGATCGGGGTCCTGAATGACCGTGGTAAGCACGACCGGCTCGATCGTTTCCTCGTCGGGGGTTTCGATCACGATTTGCGTGCGTTGGAATGTCAGCTCCCGTTGAAACGCGTTCGACGGCGAGCGGTCCATGAGGTCGACCAGGCTGCCGTGGTAGAGACCGACGAGGTGGCCGATCTCGTGAGCGGCGGTCTGCGCCAGGCCGAGCACGATGTTGTTGACCGAGTTGATCGCGGCCGACTGACACGTCTCGCCGCGGCCTTGGAAGCTGCCGACGTAGACCACGGCCTCGTCGTCGGTGGTTTGGTTGCCCGGGTCCTGAAGCCCGGACCCCTCGGGCAGCACCTCGCCGAAGATGACGCGGTCGGCGCACTCCGGCCGGTCCGTGTCCAGCGGGGGCAGGGCCGAGTCGATGACGTCCTGCGCTTCGGCGAGCACACGGTCGGGTCGAAACGTGACGCGCGAGACCGGCGCGTCGCCGGCCGGCTCGTCCTGGTCGAGAATCACGATCGGCGTGTCGGCGAAGATCGCTTCGAGGCGGACGATGATCGCGTCACGGACCTGATCGCTGATCGATTCGAGAAAGGCGCGCTGGTCGTCGGTGCCGGCGTCGGGATCGAACAAGCCCGGGTCGGTCAGGTAATCCGCTTCGAACACGATGCGCACCGCCTGGGTTGCGGGCGGACGATGGCTCGGGTCGCCGGCTTGGACTTGAATCGTCGCTTGCCGCGCGTCGTCGTCGGCGGTGGGTGCGAACTGCACGAACGCGAAGTAGCGTCCCGCGTCGCGGGCACGGTAGTTGAACGCGGCGTTGGCCGGTCCGCCGCCGACCATGACCCCCGCCTCGTCGAACACTTCGTCCTCGGCCAGGATCAACACCGCGTCGATCGCGCCGCCGGTGACTTCGACTTCGATGACCTCGTCGGCGTTCAGTGCGCCCAACGGGGCGATGGTGGTGGTCAGCGCCACGGCTCGACCGTCGCGGGCGATCTCGGGCAGGTCTTGAAACGGGTTGATGGTTTCGGCAGTGTCGGTTGGCGCCGTCGGGCAGCCGGCCAATGCGGCGATCAGCGGGATCATCGCGGCGCCGAGGACGTGACGAGGCAAGCCCTTGTTGGAGATGATTTTTGCTGGCCCGGGCATCAGAGCGGCTCCGCGACGACGACGATGGTTTCGATGGGCGACTCGACGATGACGGACGTGGGTCGGAAGACGAACCCGTCGGCGAAGAACTCGATTTCGTAGGCGCCGGCGGGTCGGTCGAACGCGAACCCGCCGTCGGCGTCGGTGGTGATGAAATCGATCGGTTCGCTGAACCCCGCGTCGGGATCGTTGGTGGTGTCGGCGTCGTCGAGCCGCACGCGGAATCGGGTTCGCATCAGCACGCCGATACCCTCGATGCCGCTGCCGTCGGCGTTCGTGACCCGCCCGGCGACGGTTGCATTGTCCGCGGTCGTCGGCGGCGATTGTGACGCCAGGTTCGCGTCGACGCCGGTGATCTCCCAGGCGGCGTCGACGTTGTCGAACAGGCCGAGAACGCGGATGGTTTCGTCGATCAGCGTACCCTGCGCGAACTTGACGCGGGCGGTACCCTCGTCGGCGTCCCAGTTGACGATCGTGAACGTCTCGAGGGGCTGCACGTTGCAGGCGGGGATGCCGAGGATTTCGCCCGCCGCGACCGGCTCGGGTTCGATCTCTTCGGTCGGGTCCAGTCCGATGGGCAGGTCGTCGTTGACTCGGGCGTACAGGAGCAGGCGAAAGTCGATCGCGTCGGGACAGCCGGTGCCGGTGAAGTCCAGCAGGTTGCCGCGAAAGGTCACGCCGGGCGCGAGCAAGGGGACTTGAACGTAGGCCGCGTCGTCGTTTACGTCGGCCGAACGCAGGGCGAGCGTCGCGTAGAATTGGCGGGAAAAGTTGGTGAACGCGAAGCGCGTCTCCAGCGGCAAGCCCGCGAAGTTCGTCGGCGCCGGATTGCAGGAGCTACTCCCTGCCACGCAGATCGCTGCGATCATTCCCCGCTTCAAACGTCTCACGGCGTCGCAGCCTCCATCACCAAACGCATGCCGGTGTACAAATCGAGCCTCGTCGGTTGAGAGTAATGTCGCTGAGCCGAACGACAGAATTTCGCCGGCGAATAGTAGCCACCGCCACGAAGGATGTAGAGCACGGCATTGGGATCGAGATTCACGGACATCTGCGCGGCATCCCGGGCGGTATAGCGGGACTCGCACCACTCCCATAGTCCGCCGTGCATGTCGAAGAGACCGTACATGTTGGGTCTTCGGGTCCCGGACGTGTGGTAATTCGCGATGGTCTCACAGGCGGCGAAGTACTCGACGTAGTCGGCGTCGTCGCCGAAACAAAATCGTCCGTCGTTTCCACCACGACATGCATATTCCCATTCATCCTCGGTCGGGAGTCGATAGCGCCGAGGTGGCTGGGCATCCTTGGCTCGCTCCGTGAGCCATGTGCAGTACAGACGAGCGACGTCCATGCGGAGGCCACCCATGCCCGCGCGACTCGAAACGTCAGCCGGGACGCTTCCGAATACGGTCTCGACGCTTATCGCAGTGTTGTCGTACGCTTTTTCGTCAACGGATCCCTTGAACGTGTTTGTAAAGGCAGGAGACTGAAAGAACGGCGCCATGGCGGTGCAGGTGGCTTCCGTGGTGGACATATATATGGGCGAAATCGCCACCGGTGCGTTTTGGTTTTTGTTTTCGTGGGGTTCGTGACCTACTTCATCGGGCTCGGATCCGCGGACGAATGCTTCCTCGGCCGGCAACTGCACGAACCAGAGTCCGGACGTTTCATCTTCGACGATCGCGTCGCCGGTGGTGATGTCGCCTTGGTGTCCCAATTGTTTCGCCGCCCAGTAGGCGGCCGTGGCGACACCGGGTTCGGTCTCGGACTTCACGGCGTCGACGCATTGTGGCGTCAGGTCTTTACACAATTCGGGTCGTTCGCCGATCAGGCAGAAGGCGACGTACTTCTGGCGCGGCGTGCCGTTGACGGCCATGTTGCGCAGCGAGTTCACGAATCGTTCGGCGTCGGGCCAGGGGTGGTTTGCCCGGCACAGCTCGAGCCACTCGCCGTGATGCCACAGCATTCCGCCGTCGACCGACCGCCAGAACGCATCGGGGTTGAGCCACGGTGCGCTGCGCGCGCCCATGACGCGTTGCGGCGCGGCGGGCGAGTTCACGTATCGGCCGGCGTAATCAGTGGCCATTGCCAGAACGCGCGGGCCGGACTGTTCGCTACTGCGTAAGCCATCGGTGGGGTTCTGCGCGAATGCGGCAATGGCGTCCTCGGCCGTGCCGCGGTCGATCTCCCGATTTTTCAGCGACGACGACGCAAGCGACGCAAACAGCACCACGACCGCGGCGAACAGCGACAGGCCCAGCGGATTGCGGCGCACGAACTTGGCCAGCCGGTAGCCGCGGCGGTGAGCGAGCGGACTGACCGGGCGATTCTTCCGTCGCGCTTCGAGATCGGCGAGCACGGCGGCCATGCTGGGGTAGCGCCCTTCGGCGGTGGGGGTGAGGCACTTGTCGATGATGGCGGCCAGATCGGCGTCCAACTTGCCGCGTGCCGTCGTGTTGTTGTCGTCCGAACCGTCGACCATGGCGCGATAGCGCTCGAGACGTTCTTCGAGGTTTTCGGCCTGTTTCAAGGCTTCGGTCGTGGCCGCCGACTCGTGCGGCGCGCCGCCGGTCAGAATCGCGGTGAGCGTCGCCCCGAGGGCGTACACGTCCCAGCGCACGTCGGGGTGCACCGGCTTACCCAACTGGGTGAGCACCGCTTGCTCTGGGGCCATGTAAAAGAGCGTTCCCAGCGACGCCGACGATTCGGTGAAGACGCGCGATTGGCCGAAGTCGACGACGCGGATGTTCTGTTCGTCGTCGAGCAGGATGTTGGCCGGCTTGAGGTCGCAGTGGATCAATCCCTTGGCGTGGACGTAGGCCAGCGCCCGGCCGATCTGCTCGGCCCAACGCACCGCTTGTTCGGTGGTGGCGGTCGCGCCGGGGTCAACGAACTGCTGCAGCGAGCCGCCCTCGAGCAGCTTGATCACGTAATAGGGAGTCTCCGCTTCGAGGTCGGCGTCGAGCAGGGTGACGATGTTGGGGTGCTTGTCGAGCCGCAGCAACCGCTCGACCTCGCGCTGGAGGAAGATCCAGTCGAGTCCGACCCGTTGCAGGAAGATCTTGACCGCGACCTCGGCCCGGGTGCGGAGATGCCACGCCCGCCAGACCTGGCCGTACGCGCCCCGGCCGAGGCTTTCGGTCAGGACGTAGCCGGTGATGCGCGGGGCGTCGGGGTGCTGTTGCACGTGCCGGGGGATCGAGACCTCGACCGAGGCGTTGACGTCGTCGGACGATTGCACTTCGGTGAGCGGCTCGTTCGCCGTCGTGCCGTGCGGGTTTTGTGAGTCGTTCGAGCTCATCGGGCAGCCGTCCTGTTGGGTTCTCGTTGACGACCGGGTCCGACGCAGCGTACCGAGTGGATGCGGCAAACGCAATCGACCGTGCCGGACCTGCGGTTGGTGGCTCCCGACGAAATCGCATACACTAACGACACCGAAACACCATCGCCCGGTCTGTTCACCCTGAGCAGGAGCACAACCCATGTCCGATTCGCCGACACCATACAACGCCGATCCGCCCGCCGCGCCGCCGACCGTATCCATGCCCATCGCAGGTCCGCCCGTCCGCGCCTCGTCGTGGCCGACCGTGCTTGGCATTATTGCCGTCGTTCTCGGTGGCTTGAGCATTGTCACCGGGCTATGGACCGTTGCAACGATGACCCTGTTCACTGCAGTGACCGACCGCACGGTGGAGTCCACGGCGAATGGCGAGGCCATGATCATGACGTATCCAACCGCTGAAAGTCATCCCTGGATGATCGTGCTGGGTTTGGGTGCGGCGGTAATGGGCGCCATACTTGTCATCGTGGGCATCGGCATCTTGAAGCGCCGGCCATGGGCGATACCGGTGAGTCGCGCTTGGGCGGGTGCGAAGATATTCTTCACCATTGCGTACAATCTGATCAACTATCAGATCCAGCAGGAGATGATGTCCACCATGCCGCAGGGCCAGAACATGCCCGCGATGGCCGCCCCTTTCATGACCATCTTCCTGGTCATCGGCCTCGCAGTGGGCATCGTGTGGGGCTGCGCCCTTCCCGTGTTTCTTCTCATCTGGTTCAGGCGTGAGAAGATCCAGGCCGAGACGGCCGAGTGGGCATGAGATGCATTGTAGGAACTGCGAATACCAGTTGTGGAACCTTCGCGAGCGGCGTTGTCCGGAGTGCGGCATCCCGTTTGCGCCGAGCGAATACGATTTCGTGGTTAACAGCGTGCAGTTCTGCTGCCCACACTGCGAGCAGGTTTACTACGGCACCGGCGAGCGAGGCCATCTCGATCCACAGGAATTCGATTGTGTGTCCTGCCCGCAGCGTGTTCGCATGGACGACATGGTGCTTCGACCGGCCCCGGGGTTCGAGGACGCGGACACTGCCGGTGACGTTGTGCCTTGGCTCGAACGCGACAAACGGGGACGGTTCAAGGCTTGGTTCTCGACCATCGGCATGGCGTTGGTGGGCCCGGTGCGCCTGATGCAGGCCCACCGGAGCGTTGTATCCGGCGGACAGGCTTGGTGGTTCGCGGTGGTGACCAATCTGGTCGTACTCACGGTGGGCTTCCTCCCCCTCTTCGCGTTTCAAGTTGCGTTGATCATTGTCATGATGCGTGGAGCCGGTCCCGGTTCCGGAATGTTCCTGAGCGCGCTTCCATTCCTCGTACCGGTGTTACTGGGCATGGCCGTCGTATCCATCTTGATGTTGTTGTTTTTAATCTTCATTTGGGGGTTGGTCACCCAAGGTATTCTTCGGCTCGTCGCCCAACCCGAGGGTGATCTGAGTCGGACGTACGAGGCACTTTGTTACAGCTCGGGCACGAACGCCATCGCGGCCGTTCCGGTTTGTGGAGCGTACCTGGCTTCAATCGGATCGCTCTGGTGGATCGTCAGTGCCGTGCTCATGGTGAAGGAACGTCAACAGGTGCGCGGTGGTCAGGCGGCGTTGGCGGTGCTGACGCTGCCTTGTATCGCGGCACTGGGATTGATCGTCGTGTTCGTGGGCATGCTCTGGTTCGGGGTGAATCAGACACAACCGTTCGCCATGAATGCGGTGGCTGGGAGTTCAACGGAGGAAGTGCAGCTCATCGTCGTAGGTGTTCGTGAATACGCCGAGGCGCACGAGGGGAACGGCCCCGGCCATGCCGTCGAACTGGTCGGTGGGGGATACCTTGATTCGTATGACTTGGTAGCCTCCAATTCCATGACTTACGAATCCGATGTACCGGTCGTCGACGCCACGCTCGAAGCGTATGCGGCATGGCCACGTCCTCGTCAGCGGCGGGCCGAACAGGTGGCGGCCTCGGCGGTACCGGTCGGGGCGATCGCGCATCGATTGGGGGACTTCGTGTTTACCTATCACGGATTCGACCTGCGTGATGCTGACGCTCGGTTGTGGATCGTGATCGAGAGTTGGGACCCCGACGCTCAAATGGGGGCGGTGGGTATCCAAGAAACCAGGATCGCGGTCGGGATTGCCGACGGTACGGTCACGGAGTTTGACCAGGATCAGCTCGCCGCGAAGTTGACCGAGCAGAACGCATTGCGCGAGACGCTCGGCCTGCCGCCGTTGCCGCGACCGAGGGCGGTTCGACACGGCAAACCGGCCGTGGCGGAACCGGTAAACAAACCGTAAACCCAGCCTGTAAGCCGTCAGGCCGCACCCGCGACGATGCGTCCTTGCACGATCGTGTAAGCGGGCGGCGCGTTCGAGGTCAGGATGTTCCGGATCGGATCATCGGGTCCCTGCGCATCGATCGGCACGGCGATCAGGTCGGCCCACTTGCCGGGGGTGATCGAACCGGCGACGTCGGCCATCGAAAGCGCGCGGGCGGCGTTGCGGGTGATCATGTCCAACAGGGTGGCGGCGGGCACGTCGGGATGTTCGGCGTGCAGGAAGCGAATCTCGTCGAGCACGCTGAGCGGCGCGTATCCGTCGTCGGTGGGTAGGCTGGCGGCGCTGTCGGTACCGACCGCGACGTTGACGCCCGCGTCGATCAACCGCCGAAACGGGTGCGGGTCGTGCCCGAAGTAGCGGTGCGTCCGCGGACAGAAGACCACCGACCATGACGTTTGGGCCAGGATCGCGATCGAGGCGTCATCGAGGTAGTTGCCGTGAGCTACCAGCAGCGGCATCTCCGGCGGGAACATCCCGCGTACATATACGGCGGGCGTCGTTCGAGGGGACGGGATGTGGTCGGTCTGACCAAAGCGATCCAGCAATTCGGTGACGACTCCCGTGCCGTGGGTGCAGAACTCCACCTCTTCGCGTGTCTCGGCCAGATGCATGGTAATCGGCAAACGACGTTGCCGGGCCAGCTCGCAAGCCGCGCGCAGGTGTGCCGGTTGGACGGTATACGGCGCGTGGGGTGAGACCCCGACGATCAGGCGAGCGCTCGTCTCCGTCGTGTCGACCTGCTGGGTCAATTCCTCCGGGGTTCGGGCGGGCCGGGCGGCGAAGCTGAGCAATTCCGCGAAGCATACCTTGGCCGGTTCGGTCGCCGCGAGGACGGGCCAGGCCTGATGCGTGCGCGAGATGTCGCCGAGCAGCGTCACCCCTGCGGCCAGCGACAGGTGAGCACCCCGTTCGACCGCTTCGCGTTCGGCCTGTGGACCGGCGGCGGCGCGCAGCGCGATGAGGCGATCGAGCCACGTCCAGAACGGCATGGGTGGAATCTTGCCGTGGTAGTTGGTCAGTTCCAGGTGGGTGTGAGCGTTGATCAAGCCCGGCATCAGAATGACGCGGCCAAGGTCGGTGTATCCGTCGGCGGGGACGTCGTTGGCGGCGATGATGCGATCGATTCGCCCGTCCCGGGTCGTGACCACCGCGTTTGGGATCGGCGGCCGGTCGACGGGAACGACCCAGGCGGCGCGAAATGCGGAGTTCGGAGTGCGGAATTCGTAATGAAGAGCGGTTCGCGACCCACACTCCGCATTCCGCATTCCGCATTCCGAATTCGAGGGCGTCATGATGACGTCGGTAGCACGGGGACGACCACGCCGATCTGTTCGAGCAGGTCGGCTACGTCTTCGCCTCGGTGGCAGACGGTCAGGGCGTGCATGAACGGATCGAGTTGAGCCAGCCGTTGCTCGGCCAGTCGCCGGGTCGCATTAAAGCGGAAGCAGTCTTTGATGCGCGCCGGCCAGTAATGGTATTCCTGCTGGCGGTGCCAGGTGGCGATGACGGCATCCAGGCCGCGCGGGTCGTCGGCGTGGTCGCGCAGTACCTTGGCGATGCTGAGCGGGCCGATCTCGTCGAGGTTCTCCGCCTCGGCGATCAGTTGGGCTTCGACCTGATCGGTGTCCTTGCCGTTACACTGGCGGATGGCGGAGGCGGCTTTGGTCAAGGATGTGGCGCCGATGTGCTCGGCCAGCCGTCGCTCGAGCCAGCCGGCGCCGACTTCGCGCTGCACGTCTGTGGTCGGCTGACTCAGCATGTCCTTGCGGGCGACACGCGCTTCACGGTAGTCGGCGATCCAGCCTGCGTCATGGTACAGGCCCGCGGCGAAGGTGGCGGTTCGATCCACGTGCCGAGCTTTGTGCTCGACCAGTTCGGCGATCAGCACCGCGGTCCGCGCCACCCGCACGGAGTGGTCGCGCACGGTGGCGTCAACGCGCCCCGAGCCGGTATTCAGCAGGAGATCCTCGCTGGCCAAGGCCAGGATCGTTTCCAGCTCAGCCAATTCCGTCCCTCCTGGACCGCCGGCGACGCTGCATGCGTAACGATGCGGACGGCGCCGGGGTAGACACACATCACGGACAAGTGCTTCTCACCGCGACACACCCTACACCGCCGAACTTCGCCTTCCCCCTCGGACCGTCTCTTGCGACAATCGTGCGCGCTTCGGTGTCAAATCGGTTCAAGGACGTCGTAATAGCAATTGCGCTTCTTGGGCGCGTAGCCCGCATCGGTGATCAACCGTCTCAGATCGGCTTCGCCGAGCCGATACGTAGTCCCGGCTGCGGACACGACGTTCTCCTCCATCATGACCGATCCCATGTCGTTGGCGCCGAAGAACAGTGCGAGTTGGCCGATCTTCGGCCCCTGGGTCACCCAGCTCGATTGGATATGGGGCACATTATCCAGGAAGATACGCGACAGAGCAAGCATTTTTAAGTATTCGTTGGCATCGGCGAGCACGAGATGCTTTCCGTCGGGCGGGTCGGTGCATCCCGGCGGTCGTTGCCGAACCCGGCCCAGGGGCGTGTTGTCGGGCTGAAACGTCCAGCAAATGTACGCGGTGAACCCGCCCGTCTCGTCCTGTAGTTCGCGAACCAGCCGGAGGTGTTCGATGCGCTCGTCGATCGTCTCGACGTGGCCGAACATCATGGTGATCGAGGTCCGCATGCCGATAAGGTGAGCCTGGCGCATGACTTCGAGATACTCGGCCGTGCGGGTCTTGCCCAAGCCGATCTTGTCCCGCACCCGGTCGGCCAGGATTTCACCGCCCCCGCCGGGGATGGTGTCCAGGCCCGCCTCCTGGAGCCGGAGCAGCACGTCGCGGATCGGCATGTTGAACACCTGTCCGAACGCGAACACCTCGGGCGGTGAGAATGCGTGGGTGTGGATGCTCGGGTATTCCCGCTTGATGAACCGCAGCAGGTCGAGATACCAGTCGAATCCGAGGATGTCGGGCGGGACCAGTCCGCCCTGCATGAGCACCTGCGTGCCGCCGATGGCGAGCAGCTCTTCGATCTTCCGGCCAATGGTCTCGAAGGTGAGCACGTAGCCTTCGGGGAGGTCCTTGCGACCGCTGTTCATGCCCGGTGGATCGGCCTTGAAGTTGCAGAAGATACAGCGGGCGGTGCAGTAATTGGCGTAGTTGATGTTGCGGTCGACGACGTAGGTGCGGTAGGACTCGGGGTGCAGTTGCTCGGTGACGGCATGGGCGCGTCGACCCAACTCGTGGATGGAAGCGTCGAAATACAGGTCCAGGGCGTCGCGCGGCGTGATGCGCGAGACGGCGGGCGAGTTGGACGGTTCGGCGATGGCGGTGGTCATGGTGTCGCAGCCAGCGTGTTGTTTCGGGCGGCCACGATACCGTGCTCGGCGACCGATTGCAAAAACAGCTCCATGCCCCGTCGAAACCGTGGCCCGAGCGTGAACGACAACTTGTTGGTGAGGTAGTCGACCGCGGCGGGCACCGGCCAGCCCAGCTCGGGTCCGTCTCGTTCGGCGATCCAGGGCGACACAGCCACGCCGCGATCCCGGGCGGCGCTCAGGGCGTCGGCCACCCAGGCGTACGCGTCGGGCGTGCGGGTCGCCCACACCGCGAACACGAACGGCAAGCCGGTCCACGCCTTCCACGCCCCACCGAGGTCCACGTCGTAATCGAAAGCCTCGACCTGGGCGGAGACCACCTTGTCGCCGATCAGGAGCACGGCCTGATGTTCGGTCAGGGCGGCATCTCGCGCGAGGGGGCGGATGTCGATCGGCCGGCGATACACCCGCGCCGCCAGCAGCCGAGCCAGGGCGACCGACGTATGCGAGTCGCCGTCGACGTGCAAGGTGTCGATCCGGTCGGGCGGGACGCGCGAGAAGATGCGCACCGTCAGCGTTTCGCCGTCGGCGGCGATGCAGGCGTCGGACAGGATCGCGAGCGGCTCGGGCGAGCAGGCGTAGTCGACCACGGGAATCAGCGCGACATCGAGTTGTCGGGACGCCAGTTGCTCGGCCAACCGGGCCGGCACGCCGTAGACAAGCTCGATCCGTGCGTCGTCGGCGAGCCCCTCGATCAGCGGTCGCGTGTTCAGGAACGAGACCGCGCCCACGCGCACCGGGCGTGCGTATGCCCCGCTGGATTCCGCATGTTGCCGTGTTTGATTCACCGAACCATTCCCACCACGCGGCGAGGCCGGTATGCTGTGGCCGCGCCGGTACGTGTTTCGCGATCCGAGGCATTTAGCCGCCGAGCTTGCTCGGCGCTACGCATGAGAAAGCGCCGAGCAAGCTCGGCGGCTAAATGTTCGAGCGCGCTGAACGCGTGTCCGCGCCGAATTGCGCATTATAACGTCCGGTGGACCGGCGCGGTGGAGTGAAAACCGCGGTGACGAAAAGTTTTCAAAAGGATTGAAAGGTGACTCGCGCCCCAAGACGTTTCACGGCTCGTGTGCTGACGCGCGGGACGCTTGTGATCCTCGCGGCCGCGTGCGCGTGTCGGCCGCCGGCCACCGAGCTGCACATCGTCGCCTTGCGCGATCCGTCCTTGCCTCGCCGGTACTTCAGCCGGTTCGACGAGAGTTACTTTCGGTTCGACGCCCTGGGCAACCTCGACCTGGTGCTACGCGGGGTCAACGAGAGTCCGTCCGAGACCGGCGAGGTGATCACCGAGGTGGTGCACGTGCACGCCTTCTGGGAACCGATCCCGGGCCGTACCTTCGCCGATGCGTCGATGACCAACGCGAAGGTCGCTTACTCGATCACCACCGAAGTCGTGGCCATGCAGTATGAGGGCGGCGGGTTTCTCAGCTTCAAGCTCGACGAAAAGAAGCATCGCATCCAGGGCCGGCTCGAATCGGCTCAACTGGTTCCGACCCACCGCCGCGGCGACGCCCATGATCTGTTCGGTCCCGCCCGCGTCACCGGGACCTTCACCGCCACCGACGACGCCCGACACGTGGTGCGTATTCTCAACGAGCTGAAAAACGTGATCGGTGTCGAGGCCGAAGAAGCGACGGCCGGTCGCTGATCCATCACGCGTTCCGGTTAGTATCACGGGTGGTCGAACCGCCGACGGTTCAGCAAATCGTCGATCTCCTGCTTGGTCGCGATGACGCGCCGATCCCACGCATCGTCGTCCAACAGCGCGGATTCGTCTATCACGACGCGTAGTTTCCGTAACATTCGCACCAGTTCGGTGAGCGTGGCAGCTGACGTTTCCGGGGTGGTCAACCGATCACCGGTCGTATGGTCGGTGATCAGGAGCTTACCCATGCTGGTACGTTCTTCAATCTGATACCCGAGGCTTTGGTAGAACGAGACGACCTCGGCGTTGTCGCCGCGGATCTGCAGATTCAGTTTCGGGCAGCCAAGGCTCGACAGTGTATCCTCGACGTGGCGCATCAGAGCTCGGCCGATGCCCCGTCGCCGATGGTCGCCGCTGACCGCGACCAGGTAGACCCAACCGCGTTGACCGTCGTAGCCGGCCATCGCCGTCCCGACAACGGCTCGGTCCAGCTCGGCTACGAAAAAAAGCTCCGGCTGGTAGGCGGTTTTTCGGCGAATGTCGTGAGCCGGGTCGCGATGCGGCGGGTCATACGGAAACGCTTCACGCCACAGCGCGATCACCGCGGTCTCGTCAGTTTCCGCGAACGGTCGGATTCGAATCGCTGCGTTCATGGCATCACGGATCACACCTTGTATGGTGTTGCACCCGGATGGCATGCTATCCGATTCGCGAGGCGTCATCACGCGCGTGGCGGGTGCCGCTTGTCCGCACGAAGAGAACCCGCTCGCTTGCCCTTGACTCGCGACGCGACTTCGTCACACTTGAACGCGCACGCGTTCGTCGCGTGTCAAGGGTTGCGCTCGCGGCTCGGATGCCCTGACCATGGGGATTAGGGTTGGGGCCAGGGATGGCGATTCGGGCGCTGCTGGGTCGAGCCCGCGGTCGACCGGACCTTGGACGGTTCGATGCGGACGCCGATCTTGTAGCCGCCAACCGTCTCGGTGCAGTGCACGACGACGCCGTCGACGTATTCGTCGGGTTGGTCCTGGAGTTGAATGCGCACCTCCGTCCACTCGGCGATCGCGGTGCGGCACTGAATGCCCACGCCGTTTTCGTTCACGTCGCGCACGCGCCCGTAGGTGCTATTGCGCGTGCCGTAGTGGATCTCGATCGGCATCGTCCATGAGGTACGTGCCGCTCCTCGCTTCTGCAAGACGGAGTCCGTGCCGCCCTCGGCATGGGCACTGGCGAACCAACGTCTCAACACGGCTTGGGGATCCTGGTCCCGCTGACTCATAACTATTCCCTCCCGGAACGGTTCTTGAATTGTCCGCTCAAACCTACGATTCAAATGCGAACCTGCCAAACGAAATTCGCGTTCTACCGGCCGGTTCGATCGCCGGCGGCTGGTCGATTTCCGTCGCCGGCCGATAATGGATCTGTTCGGGATGCATCCATCGTCCCCAAGGCGTCCATGACGACCGAAAATCGAACCGCCGCCTCGGAAAACAATCTTTGCCGGGTGGTTTTGCAGGCGGTGAGATCGACGCGAAACCATCTCCCCAGAATTCCCCAGTGAGGCTGCCAAAATGGCAGTCCCGCGGCAACGTTCGATGGGGACACGGGTTGTGGGTGCTTAGGGTCGCAGTTCGCGTCAAAGATCGTAAGTCATTTCCTAGTATAGGGTTAAGGTTTTACCTTCTTTTTTCGGTGCTTTGCGTGGGTGCTCGTTGACACACCTCTGGGAGCGCGTTATAGTCGCGCGGGCATGGGGAAACCCAGTACCAGAAATTTCCGGGCGACAGCCCGAAACACGAATCGGCAGTATATGCCGTGGCGCACTTCCGGGCAGAGCGACGTAGCTCTTTCCCGGAAGTTTTTTTGCGCTGCGCTCTACGCTTGATCACACGCGAACGTTGCACTGATGCACAACGCACAACACGGCGTTCAAGCCGATCGGGGTGTCTTTGTTACGCGTGTCGTCGCCAACGATGCGTTGTGCGATGAGCACTTCCGGTTGCGCTTGTCGTGTGACACGTTTCCCGAAGCTCGGGTGGGGCAGTTCGTGCAACTTCTTTGCCACCGGCCGGGTGACGGAGACCCATCGATCCACGTGCACGACTGGACCGGCGCGCCGTGGCCGATCGCGCAAGCGACGACGAACACGCAGCGCGTCTCGATGCTGCGTCGCGCGTTCAGTATCGCCGATCTGGAACGTGACGCCGGTGGCGTGACGCTCGACGTCATTCATCGTGTGGTCGGGGTTGGCACACGTTGGCTGGCCGGTCTGGGCCCCGGCGATGCGGTGAGCGTGTTGGGACCGTTGGGCGGCGGCACGTTCACCATCTCGGAAACCCGGACGCACGCTTACCTGGTGAGCGGCGGTGTGGGGTTCCCGCCGATGATCTGGCTGGCCAAGGAACTGACCGCGGCGGGTAAGCGGGTGGTGAGTTTTTTCGGTGCGCAGACCGAGCGTTTGGTTCCGCTCGCGTTGCCGTCCGGTGTACGCTTGTCCGACGACGCGACGTGGGCGACCGCGGACGTGTCGCCGTTTGGTGAGGCGGGCGTGCCGGTGGTGGTGAGCACCGATGACGGCTCGGTCGGGCTGCGCGGTTGGGTTACCGACGCCATGAATCGGTATGACGAGGCCAATCCGGTCGACCCGAGCGAGCTGGTCGTTTATACGTGCGGGCCCGAGCCGATGATGAAAGCGGTGGCGACGTGGTGCGCGCGGCGCGACATCGACTGTCAGGTCTGCATGGAACGCAACATGGCCTGCGGCATGGGGACCTGCCAGTCGTGCGTGGTGCCTTGTCGCGAGGGGAAACTAGACGACGCATGGCGGTATCGTCTCTGTTGCTCGGACGGTCCGGTGTTCGACCGACGTGTGCTGGTGTGGTAGACCTAAATCAACGGGGCGCGTGTTGGCGGAGAAGAATAGCAAACGGGACTCAACCTTTGGGGGTGAATCGCGTACAATGATGGTGAACGTGGCGTTGACGCGATTCCGCCGTGTAGGCAGTTCGACAAGCGGTTGTGTCTTGTTCGGACCGTTGTGTTACGGTGAGAATGAACACGGATGAGCGAACTTCTGCCTAAATTCGATAGGCCTCCGGTTGTGGAGACCGTGATGAGTGTCCAGTTTTCGCCACTGGACGGTTTCACCGCTCCCATCGCGGGATGGTATTGGAAGCATTCTCTCGGCGACGAATGGGCATCGGTCGACCAGGCAGGGCCGGTCCAAGACCAATTCGAACGGTTTGACAGTGACACCGGTTGGTCCGCACCCGAAATCAAGTTGGCTATAGCATCAACACCCGAGCCGGTCCGTATCCAATTGCTCCGACGTGACCAGGATCGGATGATTCAAGTCCAACGAACTCGATTTATGTATAATTGGCGGCGGCAAGGGGACAGCTATCCCAGTTATCAAACGTTGCGTCCGGAGTTTGACGCTCACTATGCGGAGTTCGTCCGGTTCATCGATCACGCCGCTTTGGGGTCGCTCGAACCGAATCAGTGGGAGATGACCTACGTCAACCACGTTGAGAAGGGGCAACTGTGGCAAACGCCGACTGACTGGGAGCGTATACTTCCCGGGTTCTATACGCCATGCCCAGCGATGCTTGAATACCGATTCGAGAGCTTTGGCGGTGAATGGCATCTCGCCATTGAACCCGATCGCGGTCGTCTCCACGTTGCGATTCAGCACGCGCGAATCGAGTCGGCAAAGGGCCCGGAAGTGTTGATGCTGCAATTGACGGCTCGTGGCCCGATCGACACGAACCAAGGATGGGATCTTGACAGTGGATTCAACGTGGGTCATGAAGCGATTGTTCGAGCATTCGCAGCCATGACGTCCAAAGCCGCACACGACCATTGGGGTAGGAGAATCTAAATGGCCTCGGCAACCAACAGCGCACAAACGCCGGCTTTGATGCCGACAGCCCGAAACGTGGCGAAGACCAGATCACTCGAGCCGAGTGGCTTGGCTGTCTCCCGTTCTACTGCGGGCGACGACGATTGTGTTCAAGGTTTTGACGATCCCTGGACCCGTAGAACCGATGAATTGTTGCAGATTCGGAAACTGGCTGACGATTGGGATGGACTGGGGGCCGAGGCTCCGTCCTCAGGCATCGTTGACAGCGCAATCGACTTGCTCAAAAAACTGAAAGCGGAGGCCGCATTACCTGCACCGTCGCGTGCCGCGGCTGCTCCTACGGGAACCGTAATCCTCGAATGGCAGTTTGGTGGGACCTATCTGGAAGCGGAGATTACGCGACCCTATTACGCGGAATGGATGCTCCAGCGACCGGGGCAACCTGCGCGACATTGGGCGATGACCTGACGGCATGTTCTCTGGCGAGTGGCGGAAACGCTCATATGCTATCGTGTCGAGACCTGTGTGGCTGAATCGTGAACGAGCAGAATGAATCGGTTTCGCTCGATGAATATGTGCTACGCAGGATCCACAAATCCCACTGCAACTTCGCACTCGACACACCGATCACACGGGCGGCTTTCCAACCGAATCGACACGACACTCAGGGGATTTCCGTGTATCGGGAACGGTTCGTGACACCCGAGGCTCTCGCGAACAGTGGAAGAAAGGCTGGCGAGTACTATGTCGCGCGTCTAAGCGTTGCGACATTGGTCTCAACGGTTGGCGTAAGTGTCAAGCAGGACCCACAAGATGATGAGCTTCCGGGCCATTGTTTGATTCCCGAGCTACGGCTCGAGATGCCAAAAGAGGGATCTAAGGAGCTTCAGCGTCATCTCGCTGTGCTCGCCAGTGCGTCGATCGTATACACGCCGGAATCGACGTGAACGCGCGGCCGACCATTGTATCTGAGGATGTGCGACCGTGAAGCGTGTTTGGCAATACCGTGATTCATTGCTCCGTCTGGTTGCGTTGACGGCAGCCGGGTTGGCGAACATGGATCATGCTGAAGCTGCGTCCGGCGTGTTTCGCCTCTCGACGTTTAGCGCCGACGTGACGCCGCCGATCGGGCATGCGTTGTTGGCGGGCGCGTGTCCGCCGGCGCGGCGAGTTGTCGATCCGCTGTTCGCCCACGGCTTCGTGCTGACCGGCGCGGGCAAGCCGATCGTCTACGTGGCGATCGACTGGTGCGAGATTCGCAACGACGCCTACGATCGCTGGCGTGAAGTGCTGGCCGAGTCCGCCTCGACGACGCGCGAGCGGGTGATGGTGACCGCCTTGCACCAGCACGATACGCCGTTGGCGGATCTCGAGGCGCAGCGGCTGCTCGACGCGCAGGGTTTGCAAGGTGCGCTGTGTGATCCGGATTACCATGAGGCGATGGTCCAACGTGTCGCGGCCGCGTTGCGGGCGGGGATGAAGTCGCCGCGCACGGTCACGCACTTCGGCACGGGGCAGGCGGCGGTCGAGCAGGTCGCGTCGAATCGCCGGTACGTGCGCCCCGACGGGACGGTGACGTTCGCCCGCGGCAGCGCGACGGCGGACGCGACGATCCGGGCCGCGCCGGTGGGCACGATCGATCCGATGCTCAAGACGCTGAGCTTCTTCGACGGCGACAAGCCGGTGGTGGTGCTGAGTTGTTATGCCACGCATCCGATGAGTTTCTACCGGACCGGGTGCGTGTCGAACGATTTCGTCGGGATCGCCCGGGCGGTGCGTCAATCGGCCGATGCTTCGGTGTTGCAGATCTACGTGTCCGGTTGCAGCGGTGACGTGACCGCGGGCAAGTGGAACGCGGGGGAGCCGACCAACCGTTTGAAGCTCGCCGGCCGGATTCACGCGGCCATGGTCCAGGCGTTCGAGAGCACGGAACGTCACCCGATCGAGCAAGTCGACTATCGCGTCGAATCGTTGATGCTCAAGCCGCGCGATACCGGTAACTTCAGCGTCGAGGCCTTGGAAAAAAAGCTGGCGGCCGATTCGGCGAAGGTGTTCGATCGATGTCTGGCCGCGATGGGCCTGAGTTGGCACAAGCGCTGCGCGGCGGGTCAGCCGATCGACGTGCCCGTGCTCGATCTGGGCCGGGCGAAGTTCGTGGTCATGCCGGGCGAGGCGTTCGTCGGCTTCCAGTTGGCCGCCCAGCAGCTCCGTCCCGACGCGTTCGTCATGGTGGCCGGCTATGGCGAGAGCGCCCCGGGCTACATACCTACCGGAGCCGCCACCCGGGACGGTTTTATCGAGGCGCACACATGGTGTTGGGTGCAACACGACGCGCACGAGGCTATGATCGACGTACTCAAGCGTGCGTTGCATGCCTCCAGATAATCTTCGCCGGTGCGCTGGTTGCCGGTTGCGAGCTGATTCCTACGCTGGACGAGGTGATTCTCCGGCCGTCGCACGAGATGCGCGAGACGCCGGCGACTCGCGGCTACACTTTCGACGCAGTGACGCTGGATGTGGGAGTCGGCCGGCGAATTGTCGTCTGGCACGTGCATGCGGAAGACCCCAAGGCGTTGGTGCTGGTCGTGCCGGGGTCGGACGCCAACAAGTCGCGCTACGCCGAGGGATTGCCGGTCTTCATTCCTCATGGCTATGACGTTGTTCTCATGGACTACGAGGGGTTCGGCGACAGTCCCGGCACGCCGACGCTCGCGCATCTCGTGGACGACGTGTTCGCGGCGGCGCGGTTCGCGCAGACGCGGCACGAGCATGTCGTGCTGTTCGGGGCGAGCATCGGCACGCCGTTGGTCGCGCGGGTCGCCGCCGAGCTGGCATTGGCCGGGTGCATCTTTGAAGGCACGCTGATCCTGCGCGACGAGGTCGAGCTTTGGCTTCGGAGCAACCACGTGCACTTGCCGCACCTGTGGCACGTCGCCAACATGTTCATTCATCCCCAGACGCCGGATGATTACGATGTGATGACCTACATCGCCGGAGTCGACGAGCCCAAACTCTTTTTGCACTCGATCGAGGACGAAGTTACGCCCTATGCGGGTGTGCAACGCATCCTGGAGGTCGCCCCCGAGCCGAAGACGCTCTGGACGATGCGGGGGCGGCATGGCCGGATGATCCGCATCGAAACCGACGCCTACATCAAGACGGTCGTCGACTGGCTGGACGCGCACGTCGTCGCCGGCGACAAGGCGAAGTGACGACGCTTGGCGGGAATGCGGCGCTCGGTCGATAAACGGTACGGACGGAGCCGGTACCGATGATGTTGTCGCGAAAGAAGAAAGCCGTATTCCTGGGCGGCGCGTTGTCGCTGGTCCTGGTCGGGACCGAATTGATCCTGCAACTGCTCGCGATGGTATCGCCGACGGTGGACCGTCACCTCTCGCGGGTTCGGGTGATCGAGCCGATCGTGGACGACGACCGGCTGGGCTGGCGGCCGAACCCTGATGATCCCGAACATGACGCCCGAGGTTTCCGCAACTGCGCGGTGCCGGCCGCGGTGACCATCGTGGCCCTCGGCGACTCGAATACCTACGGCACCAACGTGGAGCGTGAACAGGCCTGGCCTCAGCAGCTCGAACGTCTAAGCGGCCACGCGACCTACAACATGGCGTGCGGCGGATACGGCCCGGTGCATGGTTTGCTGCTCACCGCCGAGGCTCACGCCTTCGGACCGGCGGTGGTGATCGATGCGTTCTATGCCGGCAACGATCTCTACGATGCATACTCGCTGGTCTACGATAACAACATGGCGCCGGAACTAAGATCCAGCGATCCGGCGGTCCTCGAGCGCATCGCCGAAGCGGAACGCACCGAGCCGTTGCAGCAGCGCATCGAGCGTGTATTCCTCGGCGGCGCGGTACCAACGGAACCGCCGCCGGCGACCCACGGCCCGGTGCGGGATCTGCTGGCCCGGCGATCCAAGGTGTACGGTTTGCTGCGTCTGGCCAAGCATGTCTATACGAGTCGTCACATCGATCCCGCGGTCCTGGCTCCGCCGACGTGGGCAGATCGTCGGCACCAGGCGCGACAGCACCCGGAATACTTCGAGATTCTCGAACAGGATGACCTGCGAACCGTGTTGACGCCGACCTACCGTGCGGTCGCCGTCGACCTGAGCGATGCGCGGATCGCCGAGGGGCACCGGCTTTGTCTCGATGCCATGCGAGCGATGGCCCGGCAGGCCGCGGCGCGGAACATCCGATTCGTGGTGCTCGGGATTCCCACGAAGGAACTGGTCTACAAGGAAGCGGCCGAACGGGCTCCCGGCGGGTTGCCGGCGACGATGGCGGCGCTCGTCGAGAACGAAGAGCGTCTCTGGCGGAAAACGCGGCGCTTCCTTGCCGACGCGGGCATCCCTTTTTTCGACGCCCTGCCCGCGCTGCGCGCCGGCCTGGACGCCGACGCATCGCCGTACGCCATGTCGTCCGACGGACATCCCCGCGCGGCGGGCCATCGAATTCTCGCGAATCTTGTTTGGTCGGGGATCCAGGAGCAGGGCTTGTTGGATTGAGCGGCGCCGGTTGCGTTGGACTTCCGCGCTACTTGGCCGGTCGATCGGCACTGAAGAGTGTCCGCAGCGCGGCGTCCACGCCGCGTAGGGGTTGGGCGACGATATTGGGGTGTTTGATGGTGCCGGTGAGGCGCACTTCCATGAGTTCGCGGGCGGCGCCTTCGATGAACTCGGTGAGCACGGGGACGCGGGGCAGGTCGTGCGGACTGCCGTCCACCTGCCTTGGTCATGACCCATTCGCCCCTCAGGCTGCCGGAGGTTATAATTAAGCAGAGAGGTGATCGTATGACGTACAAAGGCTTTGTTGTGAACGGTACCGTGCGGCTTCCTCCCGAGGTGGACCTACCGGATGGGACGCCGGTGCGGATCGAGCCACTCGAGGTGCGTCCGCTGTTACAGCTTCTGGAAGGCCTCGCGAGTCTCGAATCGGACCCCGACGCGCCCACGGATCTGGCGACCCAGCATGATCACTACCTCTACGGTACGCCCAAACGCGATTCATGATTCTGCTCGACACCTCGTATTTGATTGCCCTGGCGCTGCCTGAAGACAGTCTCCATGGTCGTGCGCTGGCCTGGACGCATCACCTGTCCGATCCGTTCTTTACAAGCGAGTTTGTGCTGTGCGAGTTCGTCAATGGACTGTCGAGCTGTCGGAACCGGCGCCGGGCGCACAAGCTCCTTGCGAACCTTCGCGCCAACGACGACATCGACATTGAACCGTCGCGTCAGGACCTGTTCGAGGCCGGTCTGCATCTTCATGCTGATCGTCCCGATCAGACCTGGTCTCTCACGGACTGCATCTCGTTCGTGCTCATGAAAGAAGCCGGCAGCATCGAAGCGCTGACGCATGATCATCACTTCGAGCAGGCGGGGTTTCGAGCGCTGCTGCGAGAGGAGCCGAAAGCGTGATGGGCAACGCCACCTCAACACTCCAATCCCGATCGATGAACGATTGGGTGGTCGAGCGGACACGCGGTCCTGGTTCGGTGCTACAGGCGATCGTTCCCTCTTTTTCCGCCCGATGCCCGGCATGCGATTGCGCCTGTACCGCGAGGAAGATATCATGCGTTAAGCCGTGAAGTCGGGCTCGCGCATTGTGTTAGCACGGGGGCGATGTTCAGGGGTCGTTAGCCAATGATCGATGCTTGGGTCGTCGTCTGGGGAACGCGATACCCACGTCAAGCACGTGGGCGCGTCGCGGATTTCTGCCCACTTTGCCGGAAAGTCTGTGCGGTTCAGCTTTTTCACGTCACCGAATTGCATCACGTCTACTTTTTCTTGACCGTGCCGGGCGACAACGAGGCACATGAGATTCAATGCGATTCGTGCGCGACGATTTATCAAGTCCATC
>Ga0299906_10000839_pt1 | contig 27078 bp, 23 predicted proteins | sample RVTome_14_FD_200259 | JGI IMG/M metagenome (GOLD analysis project Ga0299906, IMG submission 200259) | Soil microbial communities from uranium-contaminated site in the Upper Colorado River Basin, Wyoming, United States - RVT145D125 (version 2) ...
TCGTCACGGTCATGCTTGCCTCCGTTTGTAGGGGTACAACACAGGGGACCAAGCAGAACAGTGGCGGCCCGTTTCCGCGCTGCCAAGCGCCTCACATATGATCTAACCCGAGAACGAGGAGCCCGGCTGGGAATGCCGCACCATTGCCTACTCCACCGTGCGGCCCATGGCCCAGGGCCTACAACGCCGGGAAACTCCTGGTCGCATTTCCTTGGTACCGCGCGAATGACCTATCCGTGGCCCGCCTTGGTCAATACTTCCTGGAAGCACGAACGAAGCCAAGTCGCTAACTGCTCCTCCACATAGTCAATCTTCCCATCCCGGACCGCATGGAATTCAATGACATCAACAACGTCCTCGTCCTTCATGATATAGATTGTCACTTCCGCATCCCCATTTCGACGCTCCACCTCTGGTGGTGAGGCAGACATACCAAGCGCTTCAAGAGCGACGAGATACTGTCGTCTGGAACTCTCGGCAAGCTCAACGGCGCGGCGCTCTGCCGAACCTACATGGGACTCCATTCAGCGGCCTTTCAGGAGTGGTTCATGGGCGCAGAATCGTTGGGATTCCAGTCCATGCATCGGGGAATCTCCGGCGCCCGCCATACCTACCGATGTGAGTCGCATGCTGGTGCACAATCCGTCCCCCAACTTCTACCTGGTGTAGAACCCTATTAGTTCTTCCGTCGACCTTTTCAAGTAGATGCCTACTTATTCCGCCATCGCGCCCTGGGTTTGAACGGGTGAGGACAACATCAGCTACAGCCGCTGTTATCGCAATCCCTCGGCCTACCCCGCCGACTTCCTGGCCATTGTTACCGATACCGGTAATGGCAGTCGCGCCATTGCCCACCCCCGGAACAACTGCCCCAAGCATCTCACCGATCGCCGCCGTCCCTTCGGCGAGCGCGAGCGCAGCGCGACCCGGCATAGACTCAAAGAAGGCGATCGCCCGCTTTAGAACCCTTTCTGCGTTGGATTCACACTCGGTGTTCCGGCAGTCATCAGTGAGTCCGAAGGGGTCTGTAAAGTTGACCGGATCGCCCTCCGCAAACCCGTACAGGTTCACCCCGCCCGCCAGCCCAATCGGATCCTGTTGGGTGAACCGGCCCGTCTTGGGATCGTAGTACCGGTTCCGCATGTACTGCAAGCGGTGGGGAGATCGTAGGTGCCGCTCGCGTGCGCCGCGCTGTCCTCCTGGCTGTACCTGACCTGTGACGTGAGCCGGCAGGTCACCCCATTGTGGGGCGTCACAGTTGCTCCGGATGGTCTGTTACGGGGCGTGACCAGAGCCGTTTCGTTCCCCGCCGTGTCCAGGTGCAGCGTGGTTGACGTGCGCGACGCAGTCTTCGCTGGTGGACGTCACCTGGGGCGCAAGCCGCCAGGTCACGCGGTTCAGTGCGTCGAACTTCGACCGGATGGTCTTCCCCGGCGGGGTGACCCGCGCGGTGTCGTGCAAGGTATTTGCGAGTTATACCACACCCCGTAAAGGAGAAGCCCGGCCATTAGAGCCGGGCTTCCGTCGATCAGCGCACTCGTCAAATGCTTTTGTGAGTTCTGTCACGCAGCCGTGCCTGGACCTATCGTGCCGTGCCTGGGCGGAATTCAAACGTTCCCTGAGCACCCCCTGATCCATCGTAGAGCCAGGTACCCGTAATGCGCTCACCTTGACGAATGCCCTTGAGCACGACCCGCCCGTGCCCCACATACGGGTTAAGCACTACCTCGACGGAATCACCTTGGAGCGTCGACGTGGCTGGTTGAAGCGCTGCTCCACCAGCAAGGACAAACCCCAACGGCGTGAAGTCAAGGTCGTATGTGCCCTGCGTGGCGTTCTCTACCAGGTTGAAGCCAAAGCTGTCCGCCAGCACTGCGCTTTGAAAGAGCGCGACCACGCCTTCAATACTGCTCTGCGCGGACAGATCTGAGCGGAAGGTCCCTACCCATACACCCGTTAGATTCGATGACGGCCGATTCACCTCCGGCGGAGCCGGCGGCTGGCTGCAAGCAGCACCACCGAGTAACGCGATTGAGAGTAAGCGCATGTTTCCTCTCAGTATGGGCTCTTCCGAGGTGGCGCCCCGATCTCACGTCGGATCGTTTGCTCTGCCGTGATCGCACAGACTTGGTCGCACAGCAGGCCAGCCCTCCCACCGAACAGGCCTACACCCCCAAGAGCATGGCCCGCGACTTCATGTCCAAGCACAGTCCTGAGGTCCGCACCGCCTCCCATCCTTGCCTCAAGACGGTGATCACTCACAATACCTCCCGGATCCCAAGTCACGGCTATTCCCTGCTGTCCAGCCGCGTTGCGTCCCAGCGCTTGCGTACAGCCCCCAGACCCACCGCAGGGGATGGTGCTCCCTCGACCAATTGTTACAAGGACCCTGGAGTCATTCTCTAGCTTGGTGACAGCATCATCGAACGACTTCGATCTCTTCCTCAGATCAGCAACAACTGCCTCCGTTGCTCTATCCTCGTACCGAACATCGAATAGCCCAAATGGGTCCGAGAAATTCACTGGGTCGCCACCCGCATACCCGTACAGGTTCACCCCGCCCGCCAGCCCGATCGGGTCTTCTTGGGTAAATGTCCCGGTAGCGCTCCGTCTACCGGGATCACCCGCTAACCTCCTGCTCCTTCTCCCCTTAGCCGCCGCCGTTTTCAGGGACTGGTCAAAGTGTGGCTTCGGCGCGCCAGATGCGAGCTTCGAAGCATGCCCGCCGCTCTTTAGCGGTAGGCGTCGCTGCGGTGGAGGATCCGGAGCAGCAGCAGTCGGCCGGCCTCGGGCTCCAAGCGAAAGAGGACTCGCCAGTCGCCAACGCGGAGGCGGAGGATGTCGGCCATCCCCTTGAGTCGCTTCACGTCGCCCTCACCGATTTCCGCGAGCCGTGCCACCGCCTGCTCCACCCGACGGGCAATGGTGGCATCCAGTTTCTTGGCGTCCTTGACGGCCGTGCGGGTCCACTCGACCGCCCAGCTCACCAGCCGAGCTCACGACGGGCCTCCTGGTCCGACAGCGTCCGGCCAGCCCGGACGTCATCCAGGCCTTCCTCAAGACGCCGTCGCCCCTCCGCGGTCAGCGCCTCGTCTTCTTCAGCGGTGCCCAGGAGCTCCGAGAGCCCGGGAAGGCCGCGATCACGGAGGTACTCAAGGTAACGCCGGGCAGCGTGGGCTTCCTCGTCGGGCAGTTGATCGATGAGCTCGTGCAGCTCCTGCCGTTTCGCTTCCATTGTCTGGCTCCGGTTCCTTTGATCCCCCCGGAATCTAGCCAGGCTCCCGGCTCCCACCACCATCCTTGGGCGAAGGCACGCCTAAGTGAACCACCCTCGCCATATAGGCGAGGGTGGTTCACTCGATGATCTCCACTTCGGCCCCTTTGGTTGGGCCCTCGTGGAGAGTGAATCGGGTCCCCGGATGCAACCGCTCCTGGGGATCAGTCTCCATGAGGAATCGGGCTTCCGCCTCACAGATGTCCCCCCCACCCTCGGGCGGGACCGCGAACCTGAGTTCGATACTCCACGCCCCATCCGGCCACGCCCCGGTCTCAGACGGGGAACGGCCGAGAGCGAGAAGGCGTCCTCCCTGATCACGACCAACCGGCCGACCGAAGGCTGGGGCCAGTTCTTCGGCGATGTCCCGGCCACCACTGCGATCCTGGATCCCTTCCTACAGCATGCGGAGATTGTCCGGATGCCCGGGGAAGAGCTACCGCCTGCGCCAGCGGGCGAGCCGAGCCATCGGCGTCGAGAAGCGGGCGAAGTGACCTGTGACGACACCATGGCGCCGAAACAGGGGTACCGGAGTATCGAACCGCCTGCCGATCGTTGGTCCTGCGCGATCCTGGGCGGCCGCCGAACGCTGGGAGGACCCGAACTCGAGAAGAGAGTCCGAAACGAAGGGAAACACCCTGAGAACCACCGTCCTTGCCGAGCCAGCCAGCGCGGCGCCATACTCGCGTCCATTCACACCCTCCGTGGCCGGTTTTGACGTGTTCGGTCGCGGCCGGATTAGGCTTCGGTGACAGTATGCAATCCCGGATACTTCAATCTTCTCTGTAACAGTCAGAACCGGCCACTACCCGTCGGTCTTCCCCTGCACGATGCTTCCAAACCAGGAGGAATAGGCCTGCGGCTCCGCCCCCATCGCCCCCATGTTGACAGGGTCTGGAACCCCTGCCACGGGACTGATTGGCTGGTCCCGCCCACCAGGGTCCCGTGGGTCCACGCCCCCCGCCAGCACCGGTGCGGCACCAGGGAGCCCCAGCTCCCCGGCTTGACGCTGTCGAGCACGCCCATCACGCTGTTGTGGAAGAAGCTGGTCGTGCAGGCCCCCCGCAGGGATCGAGCTGGGGAGCCCTTCCTGAAGCATAGGCTGAAGGCGTTCGACCTGGCGTTCCAGTTCGTAAGTGGAGAGCTTCCCGAGTTCGTGGGGATAGGACATGTCCCGCCTGGGACTGGGACGTGTCCGTTCACGCGCTTCGCCCGCACGCAGCGGTGATGGAACTGAATGGGCCGCAGAGCCGCCCGTCGCGCAGCGTCTAAACGCCAGGCTCGGGGGTCCGCTCTCCTTACCCTCGGCTACGACCTTACTCAGCCTCCGCGATCGATGTACTGAGAGCACTCACCTGCTTTGGATCAAGCCAGTCGAGCTCAATTGATAACGCGAGCTGTCCCCCTTCGGTCTCGTAGATACGGCCTCCGAATGCCTGATCAGAGACGCTCCTAGTAGAACCCAGGATCTGAGTCCCAAAGAATACCCGGACACGCCGGTCCTCATCCACGGACTCAACATACTCAAACCGCAGCAGTCGAGAGACCAAAAACTCTGTCCCCGCAACGGGGGTGAGCTCGAACCCGACCAACTCCTCGGCTTCATCAAGGATACGATCATAGAATGCAGTGATGTACGACTCGGTGATCGCGTGAAAACGGCTACCAGCTGCAAGAAACCCATCCCCCGGATCACTGGGCATTATCGACAGTGCCAAATGGGGCCCGAATATCATCATCAGGCATCGACCTGTTCCCGGACCAGCCTCAGCGGACATTAGGAATTAGCCACACGCATTGAGCTCGTGGCCTCCCCTATGGGATCCGATTAAGAGCGTCATCAATCATCTCGATGCGCTGAGCCTGAACGCCCAACTTATCCCTCCCAGCGTGTATGGCATGTTCGGCAACGCTACGGTACGCAGATAGGGCCTCTCGGGACAGCCCTTCAGGAACCTGACCGTCCTTAAAGAACTTCCGAAGAAGTGCGACGTTCTCCGGCCCGAGCCTCCTGAGGTTAGAGATTGCGTCCGCCCGAGACCCAATCGCTTGCCCGGCCCCCATCGCCGATCCACCGACCTTCGCAGCGGCACCTGCCATCGTTGCGTCGGCAACTGCGAACGTTGCGCCTCCAATCCCCAGAAGTGCACCACCTATGGCTCCACGTGCCACATCCCCCTGCAGGCCTTCATCGAGAGGACGGTGCGTCAACGCGTTATAGCCCACCCTTGTACCGCCGCCCACAACTATGCCGATAGCTATCCCCTTCGCCAGCATGATCCCAGCACACACAACGGTCACGGGAGGAGCGCACAGTCCAAACGGATCCGTGAAGTTGACCGGGTCCCCTGCCGCAAACCCATACAGGTTCACCCCGCCCGCCAGCCCGATCGGATCCTGTTGGGTAAATGTCCGGATTCTCTTCCTGGACCCGACCCACCCTGCCGCTGCCGCAATGTACCCGGCATGCCTGCTGCGGGCACACCTCTGGTCTTGTCCTTCCCAGGCGGCTCCACGTCACCCTTCCACGCCCGCGGACGCCCCCTGCCGAAGCGGAGCGGCACGCTCACGACTCGGGCCGCTGCGCCTCGGCGCGCTCCGCCGGGTGGGCCCGCTGATGCATGGCTTTCAAGTCGGTGATCGCCACCTGGGTGTATTGCGCCGTTGTCCGAAGGTCCGCGTGACCCAGCAATTCCTGGATATGACGGATATCCGCCCCATGCCGAAGCAGGAGGGTCGCCACGGTGTGCCGAAAGGCGTGACAGCTCCCCTTGGGTCCCAGCCCCGCCGCCCTGACGTACCGATGAACCAGTTCGCTCAGGCGGTTGGTCGCCAGCGGGCGGCCGCGCCGGGTCAGAAACAGGGTGCCCTCGTCGGGCGGCGCCACCAGCGCCGGCCGGGCATCGGCCAGGTACCGCTCCAGCCATCGCACCGCGCGAGATCCCACAGGAACGACGCGATCCTTCCCACCCTTCCCCTCCCGCACGAAGCAGACGCCCCGGTCCCCATCCAGGTCTGCGAGCCTCAGCCGGATCAACTCCATCCGCCGAAGGCCGGTGGAATACAGTAACTCCAGCAACGCACGGTCCCGCAGGCCCAACACGGTCGCCACATCCGGCCTAGCCAGGACCGCCTCCACTTCCGACTCGGTCAGCACATCCCGCGGCAGGCGATGCGGCCGCCGCGGCAGCAAGAGCGCTGCCGCCGAGTTGGCCCGCACCAGGCCCTGACGCGTGCACCAGGCAAAGAACTGCCGGAGGCCGCTCAGGTGGAGCGTCTGGCCGCCCCAACTCCAGGGGCGGCCGTCGCGCCGCCGTGCGCTGGCAATGTCCTGCTGGTAGGCCTCGAGCAGGATGAGGGTAACGCGTGCCGGCGTCTCCACGCCCCGCGTCCGAGCCCACCCTACGAAGCGCCGCAGGACCGAGCGGCGGCCCTTGGCCGTGGCCGGACTGTAGTTGCGGACCGCCAAGTGCTCGACATACTCCCGTGCGGCCTCGGCCAGCGGGTTGAGCGGCACGTGCCCGGCCACGCCCGCCGCTGCGGCCGGCATGGGTCCATGGCCGAGCCACACCGCGTGATCGATCGCGTGCCTCAGGCTCAACGCCGCAGGCTGCCGGGCCCGCGCAACCGCGGTGGCGTCGTGGCCCAAGGGGAAGAGAACCCGGGCGCAACGGATGCCGGCCGGGAGAAGCTCGCGGGCCACGGCCGCGACCGCGCGCTCGCCGACCGCGTCCCGCCGCCCAGCCAGATAGACTCGCTCAACCCCGTGCCGCCGGAAGGCTTCGCGTTGGTCGCCGCTCAGCTCCTGCCGCCCATGGACCGCCACGACATTGTGGAAGCCCGCGACCCAGAAAGTCAGCGCGTCCACCAGGCCGAGGCACACGATGACCTCGCTGTAGGCAACCAGCGCGGCCTCATTCCACAGCCCACGCGCTGGATCCGGTAGACAGAGGTCATGGGACGTCCCCACCCGCACGATTCTCGTGCCGTGGAGGCTGCTGACCCTCCCGGCCGAATCGCGGCCCGGTGCGACCAGGGACCCGGCCAGATGCTCGTGGCCGCTGGGCCGGAGCACCCCGAGAGACTGGAGCCTTCCACGAATGGCCAGCCCCTCCCGATGATCACCTGGGGGGAGAAAGCGGCCCAGGGTGCGATTGGCGTAGCCCAGGCTGAAATGGCGGATGAGGCCAGGGTCGTCCAGCCCATGGCGCGCAAGAAACGCCAGCGCCTCCGGGCGCTCCAGGAGGGTGCAATGGTACAATGCCGCCACCCGGCCCAGCAGCTCGCTGTCCGTCGCGGCCGGATCCAGTTGAATGGCCGGGGCAGACCGCCGGACGGCAGTCATGATCCCGAGCAGGGCGACCCGGTCCTCAGGGCGTCCCGGATCGGCCGCTCGGGAGCCGGGGCTCGGTCACGTCGTCCGCGTCCGCATCCGAGCGGAGAATCCGGGGTGTGATGAAGAGGAAGAGCTCGGTTGCGGTTGCGCGTTTCTGATGGCGTCCGAAGAGGCCTCCCAGGACCGGGATGGCGGAGAGGATCGGCACGCCCGCCCGGGTCTCCTCCCGCTGGGCATCGGTCAGGCCGCCCAGGATCACCGTCTGACTGTCGCGTACCAGGAGCTGGGTGGCAACGGAGCGGGTCGAAATGACCGGCGCATCGAACGCGGTCTCGTTCGTCGCCGCATTCACCTCCTGGGTCACGTCGAGCGTGACGTAGCCGTTTCGGCTGATGGTCGGCCGTACCCGCAAGCTGGTGCCGACGTCCTTGTACTGCACGACCTGGTCCCGGCTCGGGGCATCCGTGGGCAACGAGCGCGACACCTGGATGAAGGGCCGCTGGCTCCCCACCGTGATGATCGCTTCCTCATTGTTCGCCGCCAGGACCACCGGACGGCTCAGGATCGTCGCATCGCCGCGGGCCGCCGAGGCGCTGAGCGCCGCGGAAAGGTCCTTACCCGCGAGGTTCATGATCCGGATAACGAGATCGCCCAGGCCCGGTCCCTCGATGGAACCGTCGAGCGTGGTTCCCTTGCCGCCGATCGCGGTCTCGCCCAGGGCCGATCCCACCCCGAACGACCAGCTCCTGTCCCGCCGCAGCTCGGCGATGGTCACTTCGATCAGCACCTGGAGCGGCCGCACGTCCAGTTCCTGCACCGCGGCCTGGATCAGCTCGAAGTCGTCCCGGGTGGCCCGGATCAGCAGGCTGTTGGTGCCGGGATCGGGCACGATGGTGACGTCGCCCTGAAGCGTCGCCACCCGCCCCACCGCGCCTTGGGCGGCCTGAGGCGGGACGGGTCCTTGCGGGACGAGGTTCTGGCGGAGCTGCTGCCCCAGGGTCTCCATCCCGCCATCGCGCTCGCCCAGCGCCGCGGCCCGGCCGTAGAGCGCGTTCACCGTCCCCGCCACATCCGAGGCCCGTGCGTGCACCAGGCGGACGACATACAGCTCCGGGAACCCGCCGCCACGGCGCGCCGCCTGGTCGCGCTGGGCCTGCTGCACCGCGCGGGGCTGCACCCGCCACACGCCGCCCAGCGAATCGTCGATCAGTTCGTGGTTCTGGCTCTCCAGCACTGAGCGAAGGAGGGGGAGCACCTGCTCCCGCGCCACGGGCCGCGCGGATTCCACGGTTACCTGCTGGCCGCCGATCGCGCCGAAGACCACCGGACGGTCGAGGTACTGCGCCAGCATCTGGACCGCGAGCCGCAGGTTGACCTCCACCAGCCGGATGTCGATCGAATCGCCCTTGGCCCGCACGAACGGCTCCTGCGAGGCCAGCGGAGCGTGGCCAAGGCCCAGCGCCCCGAGCACGAAGAGGGAGCACAGCCGCTTCATGGATGGGGCCGCCCCAGGATGAGGGTCCAGGTCGTGTCGGCGCCGGCGATGATCGCGGTGTCCCGGGTGACCGCCCGCACGACGAAATCGCCCACCCGGTCGCCGGGACGGACCAGAACGCTCTCGCGGTTCGGAAATCCGACCACCACGCCCTGCCACGGGGGACCGCCCATGGTGCCGATCAGCCGGAACTCCGGCAGTGGCGGCGGCGGCGGTGCCTGCACCAGCTCGCGCGTTTCCCCGAAGCGCGCGGCGGCGGGCCGGCGCTCGAAGCGAAAAGGATCCCGGTCCGCGGCGGCGCGCGCCAGCCGGGCGGTGCTGTCCGCCGGGAGGGTGGGGCCGGGCGCCGAGGCACCTGGGGCGATGGGCTCGGCACGGAGGTCCGGGGCCGCCGGCCGGCTCCGGGTGGCCGCCACCACGCCCAGGAACATCGCGCTGGCCCAGGCCAGCCGTTCCTTCACCCTGTCCCTCACGACGGCGGCCCTCCGCGGACGGCGACCCCTTCCGCGACGAACCTGATCCGCAGCGTCTCGGCCTGGTCGCCGGGGCGGCCGGGCTCGGGTTGGTCGATACTCAGCTCGCGCAAGCTGAAGCGATGCGGGCCCCCCTCGACCGCGGCGAGGAATCCTGCAAGCGCCAGGACATCGCCGGTCAGGTCGCCGCGGACAGCCACCCTGACGAAGGCCCTTCCCGCCGCCGAATCGCCGGTCGCCTGGAGCGATTCCACCCGGAGGCCGGCGCGCGTGGCCGCCAGCGAGATGAGACCCAGCATCTCCGCCCCGGCGGTGGCGGCGGATCGGCCACCGAGCAGTCCGGGGGCAAGGGCCAGGTAGCCGGCGCGGAGTCCTTGGAGCGAATCCGCGATCGCCGCGGAGTCCCGCAGGGCCTGCACCACGCCGCCAAGACGGGAGTCGGCGTACCAGGCGAGGTCCAGCGATTCGGCTTCCCAGGCGCGCCAACGCGGCACCCCTCCGGCCACGAGGAGGGTTCCCATCACCGCCACGATGCCGAGGCTGAGTGCTCTCCGGTCGCGAGGGGCGAGACGGGTCATGGCAGCCGGAAGCTCACGGTCGCCCGCTCACGCTCGTGGGCGGCGACAACCTCGCGGGTAACGGGCCCGACGATCTGCGGACTGAGGATGTCGGCGGCTTTCTCCAGCCTGGCGATCACCGGGCCGATGCGTGGGGCCAGCACGGTCATCTGCGCTCCTGCGCCGTCGATCCGCAGCGTGGTGAGCGCCGCACTGTCCGGCAAGGCGCCGGCAATCCACCACAACACGGCCGTCCTCGGCGGGCCACCGAGCCGGGCCAGAGTGCGGAACTCGTCGCGCGCCGCGGCGAAGCGGACGGCCTGAGCGCGGGCATCGAAGGTCGACAGCGCCCTGGGTTCCAGCGCGGCAATCATGCGCTCGGCCTTCGCCGCGCGGGCCCGCGCCGCGACGCCGGGTCCGGCCGCCGCGCTCAGCATCGCCAGGGTCAGAGCCCCCGCGGCCGCGATCTTCCGCCATGGCGGAATCGGGCCTTCGGGCAACGCTCGTCCCGGGCAGAGGCCCGGTACGGCGGAGAGCTCGGCGACGGCCGCCCCGTAGGCCTCCGTGTACGAGCAGGCTTCTTCGCCGAGCGGAGCGAGGGCCTCGACCGGGAGGCCCGGGAGCTGCTCCGGCCCAGGCGCAACCCGCGTCACCGCCGCGAGCCGATGGCCCTGGAGCTTCGCGGCCACGGTCGTTTCTCCGTCCCGAAGTACGGCCTCCGCCGCCTGCCGGCCCCGATCCAGGACCGCGACGGCGGGAATCAGCCCTTCGCAGGACAGCCTTGCCCGGCGGCACGCGTCGAGCGCGTCGCTCACCAGCGGCGCCTCGAACACGGACCCCCACAGCATGCCGTCCGCTCCGGGGACCGAGTGACCCGGGAGGAGCGGGATTCCATTGCTCAGGAAGAACCGACTCACGCCGTTGGCCACGATGGCGTCGGCGGTGCGTGCGCCGGTGCCCGGCGGCAACCCCGAGAGCCGTCGGACCTGGCTGCGGGCGGGCCCGACCGCGATCACCACCACGGGTCGCCTCATCCCGGGACGCGGCGCCTCGGCCAGCAGATTCGCCAGCGGCTCGACGATCGATCCGCCCTCGCCGGCCGAGGCGGAAGCGGCCCAGACGACGCGCCCATCGCGGAGACCGACGGCGCGCACCTTGCCGTCCAGCACCGCCACGCCGATCCGGTTGGCCTTCACTGCGGCACCCTCCGCCCGACGACGATGCGGCCCCCGGCGGAAACCAGTCTCAGCTCCAGACGGGCGGTGACGCGGGGATGGCCTTCCTCCGCGGACACCATGAGCAGCCAGGCCTCGGGCTGGATCGTGGCGACCTCGACCAGGTCGGCGTAGCGCGCCAGCAGCGAGTCCCGCCCGTGACGGGAGATGCCGTAGGCCAGCTCCCCGAGGTCCCGATAGTAGTCACCCCGGCGGCGCCGGTCCCGGATCCGGGCGAGCAACTCGGGGCCGATGCCCGGCAGCGCGCCGACCACGGCGAGGGGCGCCAGGTTGATGGGGACGCGGCCGGGCTCGACGCCGAGCGAGGTGTCGCCCAAGGGCAATCCCGACACGCCTCTGATCATCGCCAGCTCCCCGGCTGCGGCGATCGGACCGTTGCGTGGAAGGGAGAGGCCCCGTGAGCGGTACCACGACGCTTCGGCTCCGGTGGGCCGCGGCAGGTCGTCCGGATCGCGCCAGTCGAGGATCGCCGCGGCCACCGAGTCGGCGGCGGCCGGCGGGGCCCCGAGCCCCTCGAGCACGCGGGCGAGCTGCTCGTGCTCGGCGGCATTGACGTCCAGGGCGTTCCCCGCGGGGGCGAGCCCCACCGCGCAGCCCCGGTGGGGAAAGTCGTCGAGAGGCAGCCAGCGCGGAATGCGCTCCCAGGCGCCGTCCGGCTCCGGCGGGTGGTGCAGCCGCGCGAGGACCCGTTGCGCGCATCCCTCGGCGCGCCAGAGCGCCCGGGTATGGGCGATTCGGTTGCCGGCGGCGGTGGCCGCGTCGCGGGCCGCGAGCGTCCCGGCCAGCGAAAGGGCCGCGAGGGCCGTCACCAGCCAGAGCACGGTGATCAGGGCGAATCCCTCGCGGTTCATCCGGGGTCACCCACGCGGAGCAGCACCGAGTCGGCCCCGAGGATCACCAGGACCGCCCGCGGCGGCGAGACCGCGCCCTCGGCCCAGCGCTCGAGCCAGTGCCCGCCGCCGGCCGCGGTCCAGAGATACGCCAGACGCGCGTGGCCGGCGCCGACGCGCACCGGCAGCCGCCTGCCCGCCCATGCCGCCTCGAGCCGCACGCTGTCGCCGGCACGGATCAACTCCAGCTCCACGTCACAGCGCTCCAGCCAGCCGCCCGGCGCGGGGCACCAGGACAGGAAGGCGGCGCGTTCCGGCTCGCCGATGAAGCCGCGCGCTCCCGGCGTGCCCGATTCGGCGCGGGCCAGCAGGGCGCGCAGGACGCGCTCTCCGTTGCGCTCGCGCTCGAAGGCCGCCGTCTCGGACGGCACACGGTCCACCGTGTCGGCCACCACGGCGAAAAGCCGGTGGGCCGCCAGGACGACCGCGGCGCCCACCGCCAGCGCGACGAGCACCTCGATCAGCGTGAACCCGCCATCCCTAGCCGCCATCCTGTCCCCCGGGGCGGTAGAGCGTGGTTGCGACCAGCACGCGCCGGCCGGCGGAGTCGCGGACGGTGACGTGGTAGAGTTGCAAAGGGTCCCGCACGATCTCCAGCCTCCAGGGCCCGTTCCGGCGCTCGCCCAGGCGCCGATCGAGGTCGGCCACCGGCCAGAGCACGACGGCGTCGAGGAAGGCGCCGGCTTCGGCGACGTCGCTCTCCGCGGCGCGGAGCATCTCGGTGGTGGCCAGGGTCTGCCGGGCGTGGGCGGCGAGGGCGAGCGCGGAAGTCCCCAGAATGGCCAATGCCGCCAGCGCTTCCAACAGCGCGGCGCCGGATTCAGCGGCTCGCATCGTGAGGCCTGCCGGTGAGGTACTCGACCGCGACAGCGGAGTCGGCAATCACCGAGCCGTCGGGATGCGCGGTAGCCAGCAAGGGGCGCTCCGAGTTCGAGGGAATCCGAACGGTCTGCGGCCGGCCGGAGGCGATCGCCAGGCGGCGCGCCGCGGCGATGGCGCGGTGGGCGGCCGGCGCGGGCTCCGCCGCCCGTGGAGAGAGGCCGACGGCGGCGATGCCCGCGGCGATCCCGAGCAAGGCGATCACCACCAGCAGCTCGACGAGGGTCACGCCGCGCATCGCTCAGGCCGGCCGGACGCCATAGAGTGCCTGAAGCAAGGCCGCCGCCACCAGCGCCACGAGCCCGCCGAACGCCAGGATGAATGCGGGCTCGATGAGCTGCACCGCGGCGCGCACCAGGCGCTCGGCATCGGCGTGCTCGAGGCGTCCAGCTTCTGCCAGCATGGGGCCCAGCCGTCCGGTCTCGTCCCCCACGCGCGCGAGCCGCAAGGCGGTGGGGGTGAGGGCGCGCTCCCGCTCCAGCGCCCTCGGCGCGGACTCACCGGAAACGATCGACTCCCTCGCGCGGCGGAGGGCGTGGGCGATCGCCTCGTCGCCACCGGCGGCCGCGCCGTGCTCCAGCGCGCGGGGGAGCGAAACCCCGGTCTCCAGCAGCGCGCCGATCGCACCGGCCGCCCGGGCGCCCGCGAGCGAGCGCCTGATCCGGCCGATCAGGGGGACCTGGAGCAGCAGCGCGTGCCAGCGCCGGCGCCCTTCTTCGCGCGAGATCCAGACGCGCCACGCCACGAGCGCGACCATCGCGGAGAAGAGAAGCGGCAGGGCGCCCGCTCCGGCGATCTCGGACGCCCGGAGAACCAGCCGCGTGGTCGCGGGAGGCGACTGACCCAGCTCGGCGAGAATGGCGGCGAACCTGGGCAGCACGACGGCCGTGAGGAATCCGAGGGAGGCCAGGCCCGCGGCCAGCAGGATGGCAGGGTACACCAGGGCCTGACGGATCGCGGCGCGGGTCGCCGCGATGGACTCCGCCACCGACGCCGCGCGCTCCACCGCGCCCGTCGCGCCGCCCGCCGCCTCACCGGCCCGCACCAGCGCCACCATCAAGGGCGGGATCCCGGTCTCCTTCTCGTCCAGCGCCCCCGCGAGCGACTGCCCCTGGGCCACCCGCTCCCGGACCCGCGGCAGCCGGGGCCGCCACGACTGGGGGGCAGAGTCAGCGAGGGAGGCGAGGGCGCGGTCGAGCGGGAGGCCGGCGCGGAGCAGGTTGGCCAGCAGGCGCAGCCCGAGCGCCAGGTCGGCCCACGGGATCGGCCGGGCCGGCAGGACCGGGTGCGACGCCTCGATCGAAACGGGCCAGAGGCCCCGGCCGGCGAGCGCGGCGGAGGCGGCGTCGCGTCCGGCGGCGGCGAGCGTCCCCACCTCGACGCCGCCGTCGGCGCGGAGGGCGCGATACCGGTATGCGGACTGCGACGTCATCGGCTGAGCGGCCCGCCCCAGGAGGTGATGTCCGCGTCCTCCGCGTCGCCGCCCACCTTGCCGTCGCGGCCAAGGGTGTAGAGATCGTAGCCGGAGGGGTTCTCGAGCCCCGGCGCTATATATGCGTACGCTTTACCCCAGGGATCGTCGGGCACCACGCGCCGGAGGTAGGGGCCGCGCCAGTTGCGCGGCGGCTCGCCGGCGACGGGCCTCTCGCGCAGCGCCGAGAGACCCTGATCCCGCGAGGGATAGGCGTCGTTGTCGAGGCGGTAGGTCTCCAGGGCCAGGCCGAGCATCTCGATCTGGGTTCGCGCGGCCTGCACCTTGGCGTCGCCGGTGTTGCGGAAGATCGAGGGCCCCACGATCGCGGCCAGCGTGGCGATGATGGCGAGCACCACGAGCATCTCGATCAGGGTGAAGCCGGCCCCCGGCCGGCGTCCGTCAGGCTTCCACGACACGCAGCACCTCCTCGACGGTGGTGATTCCAGCCAGCACCTTGCGCCAACCGTCCCGGCGCAGCGGGCGCATCCCCTCCACGACCGCCAGCTTGCGCAGCTCGGCGTGGGCCGCGCCGCGCGCGATGGCGTCGCGGACCGGGTCGGTGACCCGGAGCAGCTCGAAGAGGCCGACCCGCGAGCGAAACCCGGTCCCCCGGCAGGCCCGGCAGCCGGCGCCGCGGAACAGCTCGACGTCCACCGCCTGGCCCGCGAGCGCGGCCACGGCCTCCGGCGACGCCCGGCCGGCCTTGCGGCAGTCCGGGCAGATCCGCCGCACCAGCCGTTGGGCCAGGACGCCTTCCAGCGTAGCGGCCGCCAGATACGCGGGCACGCCGAGGTCGAGCAGGCGGGGGATGGCCCCGACCGCATCGTTGGTATGGAGGGTCGAGAAGACCAGGTGTCCCGTCATCGCCGACTGGACCGCCAGTTCGGCAGTCTCCCCGTCGCGCATCTCGCCGATCATGAGGACGTCCGGGTCCTGGCGCAGGATGGAGCGCAGCACCGTGGCGAAGCTGGTCCCGGCCTCGCGATGCACCGGCACCTGGGTGATGCCGGGGAGCTGGTATTCGATGGGGTCCTCCACGGTGATGATCTTCTGCTCGGCCGCGTTGCGGCGGCTGAGCGCCGCGTAGAGGGTAGTGGTCTTGCCGCTACCGGTGGGGCCGGTGGCGAGGATCATCCCGTGGGGCCGGTCGGCAAGCCGGGCCAGCGCGTCCAGGGTCTCCGGATCGAGTCCCAGCTCCTCCAGCCCCACGGGCCGGCCGCCGCGCTCCAGCAGCCGAAGCACCACGCTCTCCCCATACATGGTCGGCACGGTGGAGACGCGCAGGTCCAGCTCCCTGGCTTCCATCCGCACCCTGATCCGCCCGTCCTGGGGTCGGCGGCGCTCCGCGATGTCGAGCTGGGCCAATAGCTTGACCCGCGACACCACGGCCAGCTGCAAGCCCGCGGGCGGCTCCGGGGCGGGGGAGAGCACTCCGTCCAGCCGGAAGCGGGTGGTGAGGCCGGTGCGAGTTGCCTCCAGGTGGATGTCGCTCGCGCCCGCGTCGTACGCTTCGCGGACCAGCAGGTTCACGTAGCGGATGACCGGCGGCTGGCTGGCCAGGTTCCTGGCGTCGGTGGTGAAATCGTCCCCGGCGTCCGGGTCGGCGCGCAGCTCCAGGGCCTGTCCCGAGGCGTTGGCGAGCCGCTCGATGAGCTGCTCCACCTCCTCGCGGCTGGCCCGCTCCAGCGCGATGGGCGCGCGGTAGAGGAAGCTCAACTCGTCGACGTCGTCCAGCAGGGCCTCTTCGGCCGCGGCCACCACCAGGGTGCCGTCCTCGGCGTAGCGCCTGGGCGTGAAGAGCCGATGGAGCAGGAACTCGCGGCTCAACCCTTCGGCGAGCGTCAGGGAACTGCGCGTGGAGTCCGGCATACCCTCACGGGAAGGCAGGGTGCGTGCCGCCGGCCGCCTCCCGCTAAGGTGGGCATCCGTATGCGGGTGCGTCCGTGGAGCGGCCTGCGGGGTGTACCATTGGTACAGTTCAAACTGTACCAGGGGTGTACCATGGTACACCCCGCCGTTCGATCTCCCTCAGCGCAACTTCCGCCCTGACACCGCACATCGCGCCTGGCGCGGGACGGCATTGAAGCTGCTTTGGGTTCCGGATGGACCCGCGCGCCTGTGCGCGCCCGCACCTCCGGAGGACCCCATGACCGCACGGCTTCCGTTGTTCGCGATTCCCGCCCTGCTGCTCCTGCTGCCGCTGCTGCGCCCGGCGCCACCCGAGACCGAGCCGGGCGCGGTGGCTCCGATCTCCAAGGGCCTTGCGGGGGACCGACCGATTCCCGCGACGCCGGGGCCCGAGCCGGCGGCTGAGCCCGCCGCCGAGGCCAGTCCGGCGGCCGCCGCGGCGCAGGAATGGAAGGTTCCGGGCGGGGTGCGGCTCCGCAACGCGAGCAAGGAAGCGGTGCGGGCCGAGCTGGGCATCGCGGTCAGGGGCCGGTGCGACGGGAGTCACGTGGTCCTCGGCGAGCGCACAGTGCCGCCGGGCCGCACCTGGTCGATCCGGTCGAGCCAGCCGCTCTGCATCCGGTGGGAGAAGGAGCCGCCGGGCGGGGGCGAGCGGCGTATGGGCGAGTGGGAGCAGAAGGCGACGGCGGCCGGGCAGGTCGTGGAGGTGGTGCTGTGACCCGGGCGGCGGCGGTCCTCGGGATGGCGCTGCTGTGGGCGGCGCCGGCGATGGCGCAGGAGACCCACGTCTCGGTGACGCCGGCGAGCTATCGCGTGGTGGGGACCAACGAGGTCGAGGTCACCATCTACTGGTGCGGTTATCCGATCGGGGGCGCGCAGAGCTTCGACATCGGCTCGCGGGTGATCAAGGCCAACGGGGTCACGGTCACGGGCAACTTCGACCTGGAGACGCTCAACGATCCGGAGCCCTGCGGCTTCTCCTATCCCCTGAGCGACGAGGAGATGTACACCTCGACGGGCACGGTGTCGGTGGACGTGACGACGGGCCTGGTGGCGCTCTGGGCCTACGTGTCGAACGCGGAGCAATACGCCTGGGACGCGACCGAGTACTACGATCCACCGGGGCCGCGGGCGGAGGTGCTGGTGATCGCGGCGCAGCAGTTCCTCACGGTGGACTCGGCGGAATCGCGGAGCGAGCGCTTCACCATCCTCAACGCCGGCAACAGCACCGACACCATCAGCTACACGGTGAGCGGCTGCTCCAGCGGCGCGATCTCGTCTTCATGCACGCCCTCCAGCGGCAGTTCCATCCTCGGGTCGGGGGCGAGCAGCACCGTGGCCGTGGGTTACACCGCGGGGGCCCCCGGCACCAAAGGGGTGCTCCGGTTCAAGGCCACGAGCAGCCGGGACGCGACCGTGAAGGACTCGTCCTGGACCGACGTGACGGTGGGGGCCACACCCGCCACCGGGGTGGTGATCGTCGGGGCGGCGCCGGGCGCGGGCGGTGTGCTGCCCCGCTCGGCCTGCGTCACGGTGGCGCTTGCCGAGGGGGCGGCGGCGGAGTGCGGCGACCTCCGGCTGGTGCACGCGCTGCCCTCCACCCGGACCATGGGGACGGTCCGGACGCCGACGCTGCTGTACAACTCCCAGCATGCGCGGCCGAGGCCGCTGGTGATGGCCGACATCCGGCTCTCGCCGTCCGTGGGGCTGCCGGACACCGTCGAGGCCTGCATCAAGATCGGGGGCACCGACGCGGGGTGTAGGGCTTGGCCCGGTTCGTCATGGGGCTCGGCGGGGAAGACGCGCCGCGTGGTGGTGGCCGGCGCGGACAGCGCCTGGACCACGGGGGCGTACGCGTTCACCCTCGAGGTCACGGCCAGCAACCAGGGCCCCTACACCGACAGCGACCGGCTGCTCGTCGTCAACCGGAGCGGGGCGAGCTACGGCGCCGGCTGGTGGCTGGCGGGGCTGGAGCAGATCAAGGTGTACTCCTCGACCGAGATCATGTGGATGGGCGGGGACGGGAGCGCGCGCTGGTACGAGAAGGACGGGGGTGGGGTGTTCCGGGCCAGCAAGTTCGCCACGCTGGACAGCATCAAGGTCAGCGGATCGGACTACATCCGCTACACCCCGGAGCACGCCCAGGTCACCTTCAACAGCTCGGGCCAGCACCAGACCACGGTGAATAGCCTGGGCCACACGACCAAGTTCCGCTATACCGATTCGTTGCTGACCAAGATCTGGATCCCCAAGAAGAGCGGGGATTCGACGAGCTACAGCCTGGTGTATTCCAGCGCCCGACTGGATACGGTGGCGGCGCCGGGGCGGACCAAGGGGATCAAGCTCTACCGCAACGCGGCGCGGATCGACTCGATCCGGGATCCGGACGGGACCAAAGTGCGGTTCACGTCCCACACTGGGACCCATCAGTACGTGATCAAGACCCGCAAGGACCGGAAGGGCTACACCAGCACCTTCACCTACGATACCGCGTACAACCGCCTGACCCAGGTGACCCGGCCGCTCGGCAACAGTACCGCGCTGGCCGTGGCGGAGCTCAAGGGCCGCGCGAGTCCGGTGCACCTGGACTCGGCCTTCACCCAGATCGACGGCCCGCGGAGCGAGGTGAGCGACGTGACCCGGCTCTGGATCAACGGGTACGGCGCACCGACGCGGATCCGGAACGCGCTGGGCCAGGAGACCCGGATCAGCTACAACGGGACCTGGCCGGGGCTGGCCGACAGCGTGGTGGCGCCCAACCAGCTGGCCACCCGCGCCTGGTACAACGCCACCCGCGGGCTGCCCGATTCGGTCAAGGTCTACAATCCGCTCGGCACGGGCAGCAATGCGGTGAGCAAGTACAAGTGGCACGGCTCGCTCAACCGGATCACCAGTCTGCGGGATCCGACCAGCGTATTCGACACCTTGAGCTACAATGCCAACGGGACGATCGCGTGGTCGAGGCGGGGAACCAACGATTCGACGAAGGTGTCCTTCGTTTATGACAGCGACAACCTGCCCGACACCCTGACGCTGCCGGGAGCCCAGAAGATCGCCTTCGAGCACAGTGCGTTGGGGAATCCGTACTTCGAGAAAAGCCCCATCGGGTTGGTGACCCTCCACTACGAGGACGGGGCGGGGCGGCCGACCGAGACGATTCTCCCCCGGGAGCCCGGCTCGACCGATTCCACGGTGGTGAAGAACCGGGGCGTGCGGCAGCAGTTCTGGTACGATCACATGGACCGCGACAGCATATCGATCACCATCGGGCCCAAGGACACCCTGCCGGCGGGGGCCAGCTCCCGGATCGTGCCCACCGACACCATCAAGGTGGTGACCGCGTACGACGCGGCGGGGAACCGGACCAGCGTGACGCGGTTCTACACCAAGAAGGCCGACGACAGCCAGAGCGGGTTATTCGCCCTCAACGCCTCGGAGTGGCAGTACGATTCCCTGCACCGGGTCATCAAGCACCAGGACGCGGGCACCGACGACTGGACCACGCTCTCCCTCGACGCGGCGGGGAACGACACCGCGCGGGTCACCCCGCGGGGGAAGACCATCCGGTCGGAGTTCGACGCCGTGAACCGGGTCACGTGGCGGCTCACGCCCCAGGTGAGCTACAGCCAGGAGGACTGCGCCGCGCACGCGAGCTGCACCTACGACTTCCCGACCATCAACTGGAGCGATCTCTGCATCGCGGCCGACACGGCGCGGTTCCAGTACGACGTCGCCGGCCATCTGCGCCGAGCGGAGAACAACTGGGCCATCGTGGGGCGGAAGTACGCCCCCAACGGGCTGCTCACGGTGGACACCCTCTACACCCGCGGGTACGACAGCGCCGCGGAGGACCCCTGCGGCGGGGCGGACAAGAGCGCCCGGGCCCAGGGCCAGTCGTCCAACGACTTCATCCACACCTACGTGTTGCAGAATACGTACGATCTCGCCGGGCGCCGGACGGTGCTCACGCACCCGACCCAGCTCGATCCCTGCGGCGGGGCCTGCACCACGAATTACTTCTATAACAGCACGATGGGCGTGCTGGACAGCGTCAAGGCGCCGAGCCACTCGGGCGGGACGGTGCTCACCAAGTTCACGCACGACGCCCAGCACCGGATGGTCAAGCGGCTCACCCCGGTCGATACGACGACCTTCACCTATGACGGCGACGGGCGCCTCATTGCCCGCTGGGGCAAGAGCATCCACGATACCCTGGTCTACGACGCCACGGGCCGAGTGATCGACGGATCGTACTGGGCCAGCGGGGCCGATCAGGAGATGGAACTGGCCTACAGCGGGCTGGGCGCGCTGCAGTGGACCTCGGGGATGATCCTGGGCGGGGCCTACGAGAACTTCAAGACCGACGCCCTGGGCAACCGGCTCTGGGTGCAGGACGAGGACGTGATCGACGGGGTGGACCGGGCGCGCTACTTCGGCTACGGGTCGGCCACGGGGCAGTTGGAGGAGATCACCCCGGGCGGGGCCGGGTGCGGCACGCCGGGGGCAACTCAGTATTCCTGTCACCCCGGGTGGTACCAGTACGCCCACGAGCAGACGTACGACGCGAGCGGGAACGGGGCGCACATGTACGGGAAGGACACCCAGGGGGACTCGGAGTCGAACGAGGTGGTGACGGAGGAGAGCCGGAGCTACTACGCGGCGGACGAGAAACTGATCTACTACAACCGCCACTTCGGCCTGGGGACCAGCTCGGCGGCGGGCGGGGTGTTCGAGGAGTACCGCTACGACGCGCTGGGGCGGCGGGTCTACATGCGGAGCCGGCGCACCTCGAGCTGCACGGCGCCGAATCAGTGCGGGTCGTACGTGGAGCGGACGGTGTGGGACGGGGACCAGATCCTCTACGAGATCCGGAGTGCTGGGGCCAACGGGGTGGACGTGGCCTACATGAACCAGGAGGGGGGCAAGCCGGCCGGGGCGGAGTCCAACATGTTCGGCAAGGTGGGGTACGTGCACGCCCAGGGCATCGACGAGCCGATCGGGATGCTGGGCAATGTGGCGGGGACGTGGGGTTATCTGGTGCCGCACCGGAGCTGGCGGGGCGCGTGGACCCACGGGACCCTGGTGGGCGGGACCAGTCAAAACGTGCCGTGGCAGGGGTTCCAGACGTTATCGGACATGGGGGCGATGGGGGCGGAGCCGCAGGCGTACACGGCGTGGTTCGGGAGCATCGTGCAGGGGAAGACGGACGGGTCGGGCTTGCAGTACATGCGGAACCGGTACTACGATCCCAAGACGGGCCGGTTCACCCAACAGGATCCGATTGGGCTCGCGGGTGGGGTGAACCTCTATGGGTTCGCGGATGGGGATCCCGTCAACTTCTCGGATCCGTTCGGGTTGTGCAAGCCATGGCCGGACTGTTGGTTCCAAGGACTGGCGAATTGGGGAGCTCGCAGGGGAGGCGCCCTCGGAGGCGTCGCGCTCAATTTGGGAGCGGGCCTCAACGCGGCATCTGAAGCCTTTGGAACCAATGACCTTGGTCTCGCCATAGGTGAGCGTGACCTTGGTGGTGCCGCGTTTGCCGCGGTAACCCTGCTGCCGGGCGGCAAGCTCGGCAAGCTTGGGAGGGCGGTCCCGCAGCTCAAGCGCGGTGGGAAACTCGGCGGACGCATCGATGACATCAGCCACATCCCCGACAACTGGACCCGCGCGAATCTGGAGCAACTCGCTGATGACTTAAGGCAAAGTCTTCAGGTCCGTCACGACGAACTCAGACGCCTCGGCGAGGATGCCGGACATATGAGAAGGATCAATCAGGAGACCCGACTTCTCAGACAGGTGGAAAAACGTCTGAGTGGCTCTTGAGGACACGTCCCGGGCGGGAGGCGGTATTGACTGCACAGGGTGATCAATTGATAACCCGCATCGTCGCTGATGCTGACGATGACGCGATCTATGATCTTCTCAACGAGTTCTACTCGGGATACCCTATTGAGAACCTCCGCCTCCTGCTTCAGAGCGACAGGAAAGGGGCCGTGGAGGCCGGAGCTTGGATCGCATCGGAACTTGGCGAACTGATAGCGCCACTGATCCCAGAACTTAGTCGGCTGCTCTCCCATCCATCGAGGCGCGTGAGGTTCTTTGTTCTCGATGGCCTCTTGAACGCGGGAAGATCGGAGCACGGCCAGGAGCTTGCGGCCGCTGTGGAGAGAATCGAGGACCCAGACGAGACTGTTAGATGGAAGGCCATGAACTTCCTCGCTCGCGCGAGTTATGAACAGCTTGCTGCCAGCGTACCTTTCATCAGCAACCGCCTCGTGGATGATGCTCTTCGGTGGCTAATCGACAGCGATCAGAGGCTAGACACCATAGCTGTGGTTCGTCGGTTAGAAAGCCCCGATCAACTCTCTCGACTCGTTGCTGCGGCCGCAGCCGTGAGGCTTGCCTCACGCGACGAAGCGGCGCTTGAGCGTGCGGTGGCATCCATGGATCGAGAGATCAACTCATTTTCGAGAGAGCAGGTTCGCCTTCGCTGGTGGCGACGTCGACGGGGGCCCGTTGGGTGAACGCGCCGGCCAGCTGGGAAACCGGTACCTACGGAAGTCTGGCGACGCCACGGGGAACCGAACCAGCACTACTCGATAGTAGCCCAAGAAGGCCGAGGCGAGCCAGGCTGGGCTCCACGCCCTCAACGCCTCGGAGTGGCAGTACGACTCCCTGCACCGGGTGATCCAGCACCGGGATGCGGGACCGACTTCAACTGGACCACATGGCACCTGGACGCCGCGGGGAACGACACGGCCGGGATGACGCCGCGCGGGAAGACCATTCGCTCGACCTTCGACGCGCTCAATCGCGTCACCTGGCGGCTGAGGCCCCAGGTGAGCTACAGCCAGGAGGACTTGCGTCGCGCACGTCAATTGCACCTACGAGTTCCCCACCATCAACTGGAGCGATCTCTGCATCGCGGCCGACTCGGCGCGCTCCCAGTACGACGTGGCCGGCAATTTGCGGCGGGCCGAGAACAACTGGGCCATCGTGGCGCGGAAGTACACGCCCAACGGGCTGGTATCCATCGACACCCTCTACACCCGCGGGTACGACTCTGCGCCGGAGGATCCCTGCGGCGGTCCGACAAGAGCGCCCTGGCGCAGGGGGCGAGCTCGAACGGTTTCATCCATACCTACATCCTCTCGAACACCTACGACCTGGCCGGCGGCCGGGGCTGGCCCACCCGAATGCGCTGGACCCCTGCACGGGCTCCTGCACCACGAACTACTTCTATAACAGCACGATGGGCGTGCTGGACAGTGTCGGACATGGGGGCGATGGGGGCGATGGGGGCGGAGCCGCAGGCGTACACGGCGTCGTTCGGGAGCATCGTGCAGGGGAAGACGGACGGGTCGGGCTTGCAGTACATGCGGAACCGGTACTACGATCCCAAGACGGGCCGGTTCACCCAAGAAGACCCGATCGGCCTCGCCGGCGGCCTCAACCTGTACGGATTCGCGGCAGGGGACCCCCTCAATTTCTCAGACCCATTCGGTCTCTGCCCTCCGGAGGACGCAAACCTTGAGGATTGCCCAAGCGTCCAGTTCTGGGAAAACCGCGCGGCTGGCTCAAGTTCTGCCCTTGGTGGTCTGGGCAACCGGTTCATGTCCGGCCTGGCGCGCATTGGGGAAGAGATCATTGCAGCAGTCGTCTATGGACAAGCCGTTGGTCCCTGCGCGACCGGCGAGTGGGCGTGCGGGATTCCCCCCGCGGTCGGGCGTGGTCCCGGTGGAACGGTTCGGGGCGCCACGCAAGCAGCTCGCTCCACGAGCGTCAATCAGATGGGCGCTCAAGTTCGAAGAGGGCAAGCGCCACGCTCAGTGACCCGTGTCGAACGAGGGAGAGGGCCGCATGAGCAGGATCACATTCATTTTGGACGAGGTCATGCCCTCAATCGGGATGGTGGCTGGAAGCATGGTGGGCGGGCGTTGACGAACGCGGAGAAAGACTGGTTGAGGTCCAACGGTTGGAACATTCCGGGCTGAGGGTGCGACACTGAGCGCGAGCACCTTGCCGCAACAGGCGATTGAGGCCTGGCTGGGGCGAATCGTCTCGGAGGGTCCGACGAGTTACTGCAAGGACCTGCACATCGATGACGTCGATGAGCAGTACTCCGACCGCGCTCAGTGGGTTTCAGGGGCTCTTGCATGTGCAGAGCTTGCGGCGCGTGTGCGAGACAGCAGGAGCTTGCAATGGCGAATCGCGGTCGGACTAGGGCTACGGCCCGGACCGGTCCCCACCGGGGTGAGTTTTGCAGACTGGGCCGGTGTGCTTGCCGAGCTTGACGATGCTCCACCGTCGCTGTACACGTGGCCGATCAACACAGATCCTCTTGGTATCGGCGGCACTCAGGTCACAGACCTGAGCGGGTTTCTCGAAGTACCATTCGCATACGAGCTGCGATTGATGCTCTCGGAATGGCACAATGACACGGATGCAGAATTCCGCCGGACACTATGGCTCCTTTCACCCTGAGGCTGTCGCCGGGGCCTGCTCGGCATTCGGGAGCCCGGCTCTTTGCGGGGAGGCCCTGACCGATCGGGCTCCGATCGGGCTAGGGTATGATCGGATCCTGCCCGAGGAGCGCGCGGCGGTGCTCCGCCACGCGCTGGCCCATCCCAAGGACGGCACTGGCGGCTCACGTGGCAGATGGTCGACGCCGACGTCGCCTATCTCAGTCCGTCCAGCGTGTACCGGATGCTCCAAGGCGCCGATCTGCTCGACCGCTGGAAGCGAAGCACCGCGAGCGGCGTCGCTCACGCGAAGCCGACCCGCCCCCCACGAGCGCTGGAATACCGACCTGATGCCCTTCCGGATCGCCGACGCCTGGCACTTTCTGGTGAGCGTGCTCGATGCCTATAGCCGCTACGTCCACTGGGAGATCCTGACCACGATGACTGCGGCCGACGTCCGGCTGGTGGTCCAGGAAGCGCGGGTCGCCGCTGACCTTGCCGATCTTCCACATGCCGCTGGCGATGTCCGAGACCTTCTGGCCCAACTCATGGCCAAGGATCTTCAGAACCGGAAGGCGGCGGAGAGGCACTTCAGCTGGCGGCAAACATCGAGGTCCAGTTGTTTACGGGGTTGAAGAGCCACCTGGAAAGTCTGCAACAGGCTTGGCCTACGGTGCTTCAAGGGCTGGAGGGTCACACTTGACGACTGGTCCAAGACGGGCCGGTTTACCCAAGAAGACCCAATCGGGCTAGCCGGCGGCCTCAACCTGTACGGGTTCGCGGCAGGGGACCCTATCAACTATCAGGACCCGTTCGGTCTCAGTGAGTGCGATCCTCCGGATGATCCGAAGTGCCCAAAGGACGGGAAGGCCGTATCGCTTGGCGTTGTCGCGAACGGGATCTTTGGCACTGGGTTCACCATAGCTGCCGGCAGGTATGACAGTCCGAGCGGTCAAGGATGGTATCTCCGCGTCGGGATCGGTACGGGATTCGACCTCAGTGTTGGGGGCGAGGTTGGGATCGCGCCCTCGCTGGCGGCTATGTCTGGCGCTTCGGAGACAGGCTGCGGAGGGGTGTGGGTGTTGAATTACTGTCGTGGTGGCGGATCAGCAGGACCCGCAAATGCAGGTGGGTTGGCGGTCGGCCCATCCGAGGTGGTTGCGAGTGCCCACGCCGAGTTGACGTACACGTTCCTGACCACACCCCGGAAGGCGACTGCGACGTCACTCCGCGTTCAGCGGTGCATGTCCACGGCCGTGGGCCTGGCACCGGTCCCATGCCACTAGCTAGAGCCTTAGGGGCGACACGGAGGAGGGAAGGCCATGACGATTGCCCTGGTGCTCGTTCTGTTCGTCCCTGCGATCTTGTGGATCGGTCTCATGCTGTACCTTCGTCGGTTCAGGCACGGGGACTCGCGCAGCAAGACACTGGATCCCCTAGAGCTCGGGATGCGTCAGATCCTTGATCCCGAGATGTATACTGCGGAAGGGCGTCGCGTGCTTCCTTGGGTGCGGCGCGCGAGAGTGCTATTGCTCTTGGCTCTCCTCGCCGCCTTGATCATGGTCGCGACGGACGCGGCCGGGACCGCCAGTGGAGACTACAATGCCACGGAGTGAATGGTCCCGCTCTTCGACCGCACTCCGGGCGGGGGTTCCGGGAATTCTGGCGCGCGAATTCCGGGAATTCTGGCCACCTGAGGAGATGTACTGGCGGCCATCGGATCGTCAAGCCCCAGGTGCTTGGTGCGAAGGGACGGGCCGTCCAGGATGAGGAGCCGTCCCCGCTCCAGGACCCGGTCCTCGATGGCCTGGGCCAGATCCTCGTCATGGAGCACCCGGCCCCAGGCGCTAAGCGGCTTGTTGGTGGCGAAGATGATGGCCCGCTGCCGGCGGTGCCGGTCGTTGACCACGTGGAAGAGCATGTTTGCCGCGTCCGTCCCGTAGGTGAGATCGCCGACTTCATCGACCACTAGCAGGGTGCTGAAAAAGGCTTGAGTTGGCTCTGGTGCGAGCGAGGCGATGTCATATCTTGGGATATCCTCTCACGACGAGCCTTCTCTGATGCGCGGCCCCGATCATCCGCAGACGGCGCTGTT
>Ga0299906_10000840_pt1 | contig 27065 bp, 23 predicted proteins | sample RVTome_14_FD_200259 | JGI IMG/M metagenome (GOLD analysis project Ga0299906, IMG submission 200259) | Soil microbial communities from uranium-contaminated site in the Upper Colorado River Basin, Wyoming, United States - RVT145D125 (version 2) ...
GGCCCGCCAAGGCGTCGCCGCGGAAGACGGCACGTGAGGTCCCGGCTCGCAAGGCCGCCTGACGAAGGCGCATTCGCGTTCAGCTCGCCGCCCGGGCGGCCCTTCGGAGGGAGGGCCGCTCGGGCGAGCGTGCTAGACTCACTGCCCCGCCGGGACCCTGTGGTGCAGAGGCCTAGCACGTCACCCTTTCAAGGTGAAGATCGAGGGTTCGAATCCCTCCAGGGTCGTACCCCCTTTTCGGACTTGCGGGCCGCGGCCTCGGCGCGGCGGAGGAGCTGCTCGTAGGACGCCTCGATGCGGCCCTGCTCCTCGTGGAGCAGCTCCCCGCCCTGGCCCCGGTGCCTCCCCAGGTGTTCGATGAACTCGGAGCTGGCGGGCCCGGTCTCGGTCAGGACCACCCCGACGAAGAGCGCAGCAAACTTGGTCCGCGCGTCGAAGCCGGCGCCGAGCCCGCCGGGGTAGGGGGCGAACGTCAGCCGGCCGTCCAGCACCTTCGCCAACACCGCCCGGGCCTGGGTGACGGAACCTCGGAGCAGCTTCCGCCAGTGGGCTTGCCTCGACTCGAGCACCTCCGGCTCCACGCGTGGGAGAGGCTTCGTGGCCTCGATCTGCTCCGCGACCTCGTCGCGGCGCGCCTCCAGCTCCTTGAGTCGCGCGACCCGTGACGCCGCGTCGCCTCCCGTCTCGATCGCGGCCACCAGCGCCTTGATCCGCTGCTCCTCGACGTCGCTGGCCTCGCGCTCCAGTCGCGCCTTTCTCTCGCCCGAGTCGTCGCGCTCGACGGATAGGAGGAACTCCTCGACCCTCGCCGGAGCTAGCACATGCTCCTCCACGGCCAGGAGCACCTGCTCGTTGGTCTCCGGGACCGGGAGCCTCATCTCGTTGGAGCACCTGACCGAGGCCCGCCGGGCACACGAGTAGTACCTGTGCTTGATCCCGGGTCCTCGCCCGCCAGAACTCACGGCCACCAACCCGCCGCCGCACACGCCGCACGACGCGAGCCCCGCGAGCAGCGAACGCTCCCGACCCTTCGCGGGCCTCCCTCCGAGGCGTCACGTGCTCGGCACGCGCCGCCCGCGACCGTCCTATCCCCCGTGATGGTTCGCGATCTGCTCGTCGGAGAGCCGGAGGAAGCGCGCCGCGTTGTGGTAGAGGATGTCGCGCTTCTGCTCCTCGGTGAGGAACGGCGCTTCGTTCACGACGTCGATGGCAACGCCCATCAGCTCGGGCCAGACGAGCCCGTCCGAGCCGAACATGATGCGGTCGCCGAAGCCCGCATCCGTCATCTCCTTCAGCTGCTGGTAGAAATAGTCGCGCGGATAGACCCAGGTCATCCCGCCGATGTCGACGTGGAGCTGCGGATAGTTCTGCAGCATGCCGATCATCTCATCCACGAACGGCGTGCCGTAATGCATGACGTAGACGCGGAGACCTGGGTGACGCCCGAGAACCTCTTCGAGCAGGACCGGGTGCGAAAGGCGCACACGATAGCCGGGGAGCAGGTACGTCGCTCCGGGAGGGCCCTCTCCCATGTGAAGGCCGACGGGGATGTCGAGCTCTTCGGCGAGGGCCCAGTAGGGCTCCAGCATCGGATCGTCGGGCGGGACGCCGAGATACTGAAAAGACATCTCGGCGATGACGGAGAAGTCTCCGCTCGCGAGCGCTTCCCGGACCGTCTCCGGAGGCAGAACAGCCGTGCCGAGATCCGGATCGACCGCGGCGATGAAGCGGTCCGGCGCCGCCCTGGCCCACTGGCGCGCCAGGTCGGGGAAGCTGGACGCGACCGCAATGACGTTGCGCTCCTCCATCACCGCGAGCGTGCGCGTGAGGAGCTCCTCGTCCGTCGTCGGTGACCAGATCGGGTCCGCGCACGGCGGCTCCTTGAAGCGGCCGACAAAGACGTCCTCCCAATCGCCATCCCGCTGCGGGTCGAAGGCGGGCATCTGCGGATAGAAGGGAACGCAGATCCCGAGCGGCGGCGGACCTTCGCCATCCGCTGTCGTCGCGTGGACGTGCATGTCGATGACCGGCTCGGGAGCGACCGGGAGCTCCCGCGCACAGCCCGCGAGCCCGAGAAGGCCTGCGAGCGCGATTGACGTCGTCACCCTTCGTCGCGTCATCGCTTCCCCTATCGCCAACAGCGGTCTGCGCCAGCGCCCCAAGAGTAACCCGCCACACCTGGGCGAGAAGAGGGCGGTCGATCCTGGAATACCCGCTGAGGGTGGCACGCCGGGGCCGCCTGCCCGGCCAAGGCCACCTCACAATCCCGCTCGACCGAGCGCAACCGCGCTCCCGCCCGGACCCTGCCGCTCTGCTTGCTGATGCAGCGCCCGATGTGAGACCGTAGCTCCGTCCTCATTCCCGCACTGCTATGAGCGCCGCCATGGCAACGCGCAGTCCCGGCGTTTCATCCGCGTCACTCGGGCCCTGCGCCTGGTTCGCATGATCTGGCTCGACCTGCTCCAGCGCGACGCGCGCCATGCCGTGGGCGGCCTGCGACGGACGCCGGCGTTCACCGGCGTCGCGCTCCTGGTACTGACTCTGAGCATCGGCGCGACGACCGCGATCCTCTCCGTCGTGGACGCGGTCATCCTTCGTGGACTTCCCTTCCCCGCGAGCGACCGGCTCGTTGCCGTCGGCGAGCTCGACGCGAAGGATCCCGCGTCGTCGCCGTTCAACCGGACCACACCCCAGACGTTCCTGGATTGGAGAGAACGCCAGGACGTCTTCTCCGGACTGGCGGCCATCGCCTACGCCGAGATCAGCCTGCGCCGCCAGGGAAACGCCCTCCCGGAGAACCTTCGCGCTCAACGGATCACCGCGGACTTCTTCTCGGTGCTTTCCACCCAGCCCCTCCTCGGTCGTCCCTTCTCGCGCGAGGACGAGGTCGAGGGCAACCCGAAGGTGGCGCTGATCAGCTACGCCCTCTGGCAGCGACGCTTCGGGGGCGCGCCTGACGTCCTCGGCGCCGACCTCCCAGGGCAGCAGGTGCCCTTCCGAATCGTGGGCGTGATGCCGCCGGGATTCTCGTACCCGGTGGATACCTACGTCCTCGGGGTCAGGGAACCCGTCGACGTCTGGCTGCCCTACGTCTTCACCGCCGAGGACCGCGTACGCGGCAATGAGTACGGCTACAACCTCCACGTCGTCGGCCGACTCCGCGAAGGCGTGTCGGTCGAGCGCGCCCAGGCCCGGATGAGCCAGATCATGGCCACGCTCGCGGCCGAGACGCCGCGCTGGTACACGGAACGCGTCACCAGGGTCGAGCCCCTGCACGAGTTCGTCACTCGCGGCGTGCGCACCTGGATGGTCATGCTGCTTGCGGCAGTCTCCTTCGTCCTTCTCATCGCCTGCGTCAATCTCGCCAACCTCATGCTCGCGCGCGCCACGACTCGCTCCCGCGAGCTGGGCATCCGGGCGGCCCTCGGAGGCTCGCGCTGGGACCTGTCGCGTCTCCTGCTGCTGGAGAGTCTCATCCTGTCCCTGACGGGAGCGGCGCTCGGCACCGCCGTGGCCTGGTGGGGAGTCGAGCTGCTCCGATCGCTCATTCCGGCCGAGGTGCCCCGGGCGGCGACCGTCGCCGTCGACCTGCGGGTGCTCGCCACGACCGCCATCCTGGCCGTCCTGACGGGCATCGCGTTCGGCATGGCGCCGGTCCTCGAGCTGTCGCGCCCGAACGTCGTCGGCCTGCTCGGGCAGTCCAGCCGCGCCAGCACCGTCGGGCTGCGCCTCAAGGCCCTTCGCTCGACACTGGTGGTCGCCGAGGTGGCGCTCGCCGGCGTTCTCCTCGTCGGCTCCGGGCTGTTCCTGGCGAGCTTCGATCGCGTGACGGCTGTCGACCTCGGCCTCGATCCGGACGACGTGCTGACCGTCCGAGTGCGGGTTCTCGAGGCACCTGCCGACCTCGAGCACGCTGCGCGGCGCAATCGTGATCTCCTGACGAGCGCTCTCCGCCGGGTTCGCGCGATTCCCGGCGTCGAGGCCGCTTCACTGGCTGGCGGCGGATTGCCGCTTCGGGGCGATCTCCGCACCTTCGCCTTCGGGATTCCGGGCCGCGAGCTGTCGCGCAACGAGGACATCGCGTTGAACCAGATCTCGCCGGACTACTTTCGGGCTCTCGAGGTACCCCTGCTGAGAGGTCGGTTCTTTGCGGACACCGACATCGAGGACGCCGAGCGGGTGGTCATCCTCAACCAGGCGGCCGTCGCACGCTATTTCCCGGGAGAGGACCCTGTCGGAAGGGTAGTGCGGCTGCTCGGCGATCGGACCGTCGTCGGCGTCGTCGGAGACATCCGGTACGACGGTCCCGACAGCGGCTGGCGGACACAGGCGTTCGTTCCCCTCGCGCAAAGCCGGGTGTTTGGTGCGACGCTGATCCTTCGAACCACCCCGGGCGCGCGCGAAGTCTTTCCCGCGGTGAGGGAAGCGCTCCTGTCCGAGCTCCCCGATACGTTGCCGGCACGGATCGACGAGCAGACGCTCGGCTACTACTTCGACGCGCTGGTGGCACAGCGGCGCTTCAACATGATGCTCATCGCGCTGTTCGGATTGCTCGGTCTCACCATCGCGAGTGCCGGCGTCTACGGAGTGGTCGCCTACGTCGTGAGCCAGCGAACGCGCGAGATCGGGATTCGGATGGCCTTGGGCGCGCTGCCGTCGGCGATCCTGAGCTCAGTGATCGGGGGTGCGTTGCTCACCGTGACGGTGGGCATCGCCCTCGGCTTGACGGGCGCTTGGGCTCTCGCGGGTCTGGTGCGCGGGTTCCTGTTCGAAGTGGAGCCCCACGACCCGAGAGTCTACGCGGCTGCCCTGCTGGTGCTCCTGACGGCGGGGCTCGCCGCTGCGTTGGGCCCCGCCCGCCGCGCGTCAGGCGTCGACCCTCAGATTGCCCTTCGGACGGAGTAGAGCGAGATCCCGGACGCATCCAGGGCCCTGGGACGACCCTCCGGGCGTGGCATCCATCGACTCGCGCGTCGACTCCGCTTCAAGGCCTCCATGCACCCCGATAGACACACCGGCCTGTTGCTGACCGCCTCCGTCCTCCTCGGCGCGTGCGGGGGTCGAGGCGAGCTGTCGCCTCCCCACGGCCCCTACCAGATGCTCCGACACCCGCGGGAGCGCACCCAGCTCACCTACGCAGACCCCTGGCACGCGGAGAAGCTCGAGCTGCTCGAACGGATGAACCGCGACCGCGCCGCGGTCGGGGCGCCGCCGCTCCAGTACGAGCCGCGGGCCGCTCGGATGGGAGATCGCTTCTGCCTCGAGACGACCCTCGCCCACTCCAGCGGGCACTTCGACACCTCGGGCACGGCGCCCTTCGCGCGCTGGGGGCTCGCGGGCGGCGTCGACTACCACGGGCAGAACGTCGTGGCCTTCTCGGGGGCCGCGACCCGCGGGCGCTCGCTCCGGGAGCTGCTCATCGAGGCGCACGAGGCGATCATGGCCGAGCGTCCCCCCGACGACGGCCATCGAGAGCTCGTCCTGAACCCGATGTTCACACACGCCGGAATCGGCGCGGCCCTCGAGGGGGAAGAGTTCCGCATGACCCAGGAGCTGACGCGAGTCGGCTTCGAGTGGATCGAGATCCCCGACCGTCCGCTGCCGGTGGGAGCCCGGGCCCGCTTCGCGGGCCAGCCGCTCCCCGGATGGCGGATCGCCGAGGTCGAGATCCGCTGGCAGGCGCAGCCCACGCCCGGCGCCGGAGGTGAGCCGACTCCCTCGGGCAGCTACGCGTACCCTCCGGTGGTCCGCCGGTTGTACCCGAGTCCCCCGCCCTGGATGGCGTACCGCGGCAGGGTCGAGTGGGACTTTCGGGTGGAGCCGAGCGGCGCGTTCCACGTCGAGTTCCCGCTCGACTCGGGCCCCGGGGCGTCCTACGTCGTGTGCCTGCTCCAGCCATGGCCCCCGAAACGGGGAGAGCGCGCGGAGCCGGCCACCGCCGCATTGATTCGGGCCGTCTCGGAGTGACCGCCCGATCCAGGATCGCGTTTGCTGCCCGCTCGGTGGCGTCCTCAAGCAACAGCACACACAGCGCTTCCGCGAATCTCGTTGACTCTGCCGAACGCCGGGCCTGGGCGGCCGTCAGCGTCCGATCGTCCAGTCGGCGGCGCGCGGGATCGTTGGCGCGGTGTACCCTCTCCCGAAACGCAGACAGCCGGGAAGCGCCGCGAGCGACGCGGCCCCAGGGAGCTTCGCGCATGCATCGCAACCTCGTCAGCGCCGTGTCCGCCGCGCTCGCCTTCTCCGTCCCCGCAGCGCCAGCAGGGTCCGCCGACCGCCCCAACTTCGTCGTCATCATGGCCGACGACATGGGCTTCTCGGACCCCGGCTGCTTCGGCGGCGAGATCCGCACGCCCAGCCTCGACGCTCTCGCCGCGGGAGGGCTGCGCTTCACCCAGTTCTACAACGCGGCGCGCTGCTGCCCCACCCGGGCGTCGCTGCTGACGGGCCTGTACCCGCACCAGGCCGGGATGGCCGGGAACGGCCAGAACCTGAGCCGGCGCGCCGCGACCCTGGCGGAGGTACTCCGGGCCGCGGGCTACCAGACCGGGATGGCCGGCAAGTGGCACCTCTCGCGAACGGCCGCACGGGACGACGAGCGGGAGCAGCTCGACTGGCTCAGCCACCGCGCCCACTTCGGCGACTTCGCCCCGCGCTGGTCCTACCCCTCGAGCCGGGGCTTCGAGGAGCACTGGGGCGTCATCTGGGGTGTCGTGAACTTCTTCGACCCGTTCAGCCTCGTCCACAACGAAGACCCGATCCGGGAGGTGCCGGAGGGCTTCTACATGACCGACTTCATCACCGAGCGGTCCGTGGAGATGGTCGAGGGCTTCAGCCGGGTCGATCGGCCGTTCTTCCTCTACGTGGCCCACACCGCGCCCCACTGGCCCCTGCACGCCCCCGAGGAGGAGATCGCGCCCTACCGCGGCGCCTACGACCACGGCTGGGAGGCGCTTCGGCGTTCGCGCTACCGGCGCCAGCTCGACTCGGGGCTGTTCGAGGGCGGGACGACGCCGCTGCCGCCCAGCTCATCCGATCGACACTGGCAGGACGTGGAGCGCAAGGCATGGGAGGCCGCGCACATGGAGGTGCACGCCGCCATGGTGACCCGGATGGACCGCGGGATCGGGCGGGTCATGGCGAAGCTCCGCGAGACCGGCGAGATCGAGAACACCCTGGTCCTGTTCCTCTCGGACAACGGCGCGAGCCCCGAGCGCGGCTATCCGCCGGGGTTCGACCGGCCCGGCAGCCTCCGGGACGGCACGCCCATCCGCTACGAGTACGATCGCCCGGGGCCGGCCGACACCTGGGGCTACCTGGGAGACGCCTGGGCCAGCGCTCTGAACACGCCGTTCCGCTACTGGAAGAAGGAGTCCTTCGAGGGCGGCGCCTGCACCCCCGCCATCGTCCACTGGCCCCGGGGCCTCGCCGCCGGGGCGGGCACGGTCACGGCCGCCGTCGCCCACGTCATGGACGTGATGCCCACGCTGGTGGAGCTGGCCGGCGCGGAGTACCCGGCCGAGCGCGACGGCCGACCGCTGCTCGCCCCCGAGGGCCGGAGCCTGGCGCCCCTGCTGCGCGGGGAGACGCGGGAGGGGCACGAGGTGCTCTTCTGGGAGCACGAGGGCGGGCGCGCGGTGCGCGAGGGAGACTGGAAGCTGGCGGCCCTCCCCGACGAAGACTGGGAGCTCTTCGACCTGTCCCGTGACCGCAGCGAGTCCAGGGACCTCTCCGGCCGGCACCCCGAGCGGGTCGCCCACCTGGCCGGGCTGTGGTCCGAGTGGTGGGAGCTGATGCAGCGGACCGCGGACTGAGCCCGGCTACTTCTCCCCGGGAAGGCGCCAACCCCGCAGCTCGTAGTAACGCGCCTTCGGCTCTCCCGTCCAGCCGTTCACGCCCTTGCTGGGCAACCACCAGGCGTGGATCACGAGCACGGGGACCAGCATCGCGCCGAGGAGCGCCCAGAACCAGGCCCTCCCGAGCCAGCTCGACACGCCGACGCCGACCGCCACGAACAGCACGAGCTTGAGGATCCGGCGCCACTTCGGCGTGCCCTCCTCGAAGTGCCCGAAGAGGATGTTGCCCACCGCGAAGATCGTGGACACCACGGCGATCTCGAACCACATCTCGACGTCCTCAGTTGCCGGTTGCGTCCGGCAGGCCGGCGCGTCCGGCTCAGCGCTCCCCGAGGAAGGTCTCTCCCTCGATCACGACCCCCAGGCAGTGGGAGGCGTACTCGAACGGGTCCCCGTCGAAGAGCGCCAGATCGCCGTGCTTGCCCGGCTCCAGGGAACCGACCCGGTCGTCGATCCCGAGCAGCTTCGCCGCGTCGATCGTGATCGCCGCCAGGGCGCGGTCGAAGCCCAGGCCGCGGGCCGCGGCCACTGCCGCCTCGAACAGCACGACCCGCGTCTTCGGGACGTAGGACTCGAAGCCGCTCTGGAGCGCGATGGGGACTCCCGCGTCGGCGAGCAGCGCCGCCGTGCGCATCGACAGGTTCTCGGTCTCCTCCACCGCCCGGGCCATCGTGGGGTGCACCACCACCGGGACGCCGGCAGCAGCGATCTGCTCCACCAGCAGGTGGGCGTCGGCGGCCCCGTCGAGGACGAGCCGGAAGCCCAGCTCCTCGCGCAGCCGGAGCGCGGTCATGATGTCCTGGTGCCGGTGGGCGGTCACGAGGAGGGGCCGCTCGCCGGCCAGCACGGCCGCGAGCGCCTCGAGCTTGAGGTCCCGCGGCACGGGCTTCCCGCTGCCGGCGGCCGCGTCCCGCTTGGCCGCGTACTCCCCCGCCCGGGTCAGCTCCGCCCGCAGCATCGCCGCCAGCTTGCCGCGCGTCCCGGGAGACTTCCCCCGCTCCTCGGTCACGGCCGACTCGCCCAGGGTGGCCGCCACCATCGCGCTCGGGACGTACACGGCCTCGGCGACGGTGTCGCCCCGGGTCTTCGCGATCAGCGTCTCCCCCGAGATCAGCGCCCCGGGACCGTGACCCGTGTGGAGCGTCGTGACGCCGAAGCCCCGCACCCACTCGATGAGCCGCTCCCGGGCGTCGTACGCGTCGATGGCCCGCAGCTCCGGCTGGACCGGGCTCGAGGCCTCGAGCTGGTCCTGGTCGTGGGGCTGGTTGAGGTGGCCGGCCAGGCCGATCACGCTGTGCGCGTCGATCAGCCCGGGGGTGACCACCTTCACCTCCAGCACCTCGACGCCGGCAGGGATCTCGACCTCGGCTTCGCCCCCCACCGCCGCGATCCTGCCGTCCCGAACCACCACGACCCCGGGGGAGAGCGGCGCTCCAGCCATCGTGTAGACGGTCTCACCGCGGACCACCACCGTCTCCGCCCGTGAGGGCGCCACAGCCAGAGACGACAGCGCGACCAGAGACGTAAGCGAGCGCCTCATCGGACCACCTCGCTTTCCAGGCAGGCCAGCTCCTGGTGCTGTCGCGGGCTCCCCGCGCCGGACCCCCCGTCGGCCGCCAGCCGGTCCTGCTCCCGCTCGAGGTCGAACACCTTCTCTCCCTCCACCCAGGTCTCCAGCACCCGCGTGTAGACGCTCAGCGGGTCGCCCGAGAGCACGACGAGATCCGCGTCCTTGCCGGGCTCCAGGGAGCCGATCCTGTGGTCCAGCTCGAGCATCCGGGCCCCGGCCATGGTCAGGCCGTAGAGAGCGCCCTCGCGGCTCATCCCCGCCCGCACCGCCAGGGCCGCGCTGCGCAGGAACAGCCGCGAGTCCGTGATCCAGTCGTCGGTGTGGAAGCCCACCAGCGCGCCCGCCGCTTCGAGGGCGCGCCCGTTCTCGAAGGAGACGTGCTGCGCCTCCAGCTTCCCTCCCGGCGCGTCCACCACGATGATGGACGAGGGGACCCCGGCGGCGGCGATCTCGTCGGCCACCTTCCAGGCCTCGCTGACGTGCTGGAGCACCACCCTGAAGCCGAATTCCTCCCGGAGGCGCAGCACGGTGAGGATGTCGTCGTGGCGGTGCGTGTGGTGGTGGACGACCCGCTTCCCGTCGAGGACCTCCAGCAGGGCCTCCATGCCGAGGTCGCGGTCGGGCCGCTCCTTCGGGTCGTCCCCGGCCGCCTCGAGCTTGCGGCGGTAGTCCAGCGCCTTCACGAACGCCTCGCGCACCAGGGCCGCCGACTTGCCCCGGGTCCCCGGGAAGGGAGGGTCGCGGCGCGAGTTCGTGCCGTTCGCCATCTTCATCCCGCCGGCGACGCGCCCGTCCTCCACGACCAGCAGGTCGTCGATGGTCCGGGCCTGGCGCAGCTTCAGGTAGACGGTCTGGCCGCTCATCAGGTGACCCGAACCCGGCATCACGTTGAGCGTGGTCAGGCCGCCGGCACGGGCCCGCTGGAATCCCGGATCGCGGGCGTCGATCGCGTCGAGCACGCTGACGTCGGGCTGGATGGGCGCCGAGCCGTCCGCGGCCCAACCGCCGCCGATGTGGCTGTGGGTGTCGACGAGCCCCGGCATGAGGACCTTCCCCGAGACGTCGACGGTCTCTGCGCCCGCAGGGATCTCCACGCCGGACGCCGGGCCGAGGGCCGCGATCCTCCCGTCGTCCACCAACAGCACGCCGTCGGGAATCGGCGCCCCGACGATCGGGACGATCTCGCCACCGACGAAGGCGCGGACCTCGGCCAGCGCAGGCGCGGCCGACACGGCCAGGACGGACAGCGACGCCAGGATGCGCCGCGGCAGCGAGTCGAGCATCAGGGGAAGGCCTCCTTCGGGGGTGGAATCGTAGCAGAATCCCGCCACCGTCACCCCGGCGACGCATTTTCCCGGCACCGCCCTATATCTTCCGGACCATCGGGGCTCCCTGAACCAAGCAGAGGGGAATCCAGGGTCCTTCCCCTCGCCCCGAAGGAGCCCGGAGCGCGCATGCGCTGTCACTACCGAATCGAGACGGCCAACCCCATCGTCTACCACACCCTCGTGGGAAAGGTCGCCAAGCCCGACATCCTCGAGTACCGGCGGGCCATGATCGCCGATCCCTGCTACCGGCCGGGCTCCGGCCACGTGATCGACATCCGCAGGCTCGAACCCGGAGGCCCCTCCTTCGCGGACCTCGAATACCTCGCACGCTTCGCCCTGGACGGGATCGGGCGGATGGCCTTCGTGATCGCGACGCCCTACCAGCACGGGCTCGTGAGGCAGTTTGCGGGGCTGGTGGAGGTCGTCCACGACGTCCCGGACGGCCGCGCCCTGATCCAGATCTTCCACGACCCGGAGTCGGCTCGGTCCTGGCTGTCCGCACCCGCAACGGTCTCGACACCCTCCGCGCCGAAACGCCACCTCCCGATTCCGATCCAGTCCTGACGCGGGCGGCGCGCGCACCCTTCTCGAGCCCTGGCCAGGGGCTTGCAGTAGACGGCTCCGGGAGGGTGTTTAGTGTCTCAGGATCGGACGTCAGGCCTACGGCTGTGGGGATTCGGAGGCCCGAGATGGCGGGCCAGGTCGCCGGAGCCGGCCGATAACACACCTTCGCCCAATAGCTTACAGAAGCCCAAGGAACCCTCCGTCAGTCGCCGCCGCGTGACAGTGTTTCGGCCCCCGACGGGAGGTTCATCGATGAGAGACCGGCGCTCAGCACCCAGAGCCCCGTTCCTGTGCGAGGTCGAGTGCGAGGAGGCCCGCTCGGGTGAGCGCCCGCCGAGCCCGAGGGTCAACGACCTCAGCACGACCGGCGCCTTCATCGACACGACGGTGACGTTCCCGGTCGGCGCGATCGTGAACATCCGCTTCAGGTTGCCCACGATCCAGGTCGCGGTCCAGGCCGAGGTCGTGAACCCCATGCCGCTGATGGGGATGGGCCTCAGGTTCCGCGATCTCACCCCGGCCCAGCGCCTCGCCATCGAAGAGGTAGTCCGCTCCAGCGAGTAGCGGAGAGGCCCGGACATCCCGTTTCTTGAACGCTCAGCGTGCGTTCCGTCACACGAATTGCGCGCGCCGGGCTGCTGTGCTACAGATCACTCGGCCGCTCCCGCCCCCGGCGGTATATCTCGATCCCTCTTGTCGTCCCCTAATGGATCGGAGGGGGTGAGCCCGTGGCCCGAGCAGGTATGGACACCGTTCGCATCAGCGTCGGCGGCGCCGAGCGGAGGCGGAGCCCGCGTATCGACCTCAACGTCCCGGTGGCGGTCGACTGGAAGGGAACGCTCCACGAGGCGAACACGGCCAGCGTGAACGAGTTCGGGGCCCTGATCCGGGTGCCCTTCACCTGCCGTTCGGGCTCGGTGCTGGCGGTCCGCAACCTGCGCACCGGGCGGTCGGCCCGGGCCCGGGTGGTGTGGGCGTGGTTCGGCAACGAGGACCGTACCAGCCGCTTCAACCTCGGGGTCGAGTTCGTCGACCGGCAGGCCGACTTCTGGGGCGCCGAGTACGGGCGGCTCGCAGCAGTCTCCGGGACCGCCGACGTTCCTCGCTGAGGCCCCGCCGCCCGGCCGCTGACCCTGATCGGCGTCTCGGCTGACGGGCTCCCCCCCGGCCGCTACAATCCGCCCATGGCGCGGTTCCAGGCGCTCCCCATAAGCCGGAAGCTGATGCTCATCATCATGGGGACCTGCGCCGTGGCCCTGCTCGCCACGGCGGTCGGGCTGGTGGCCTACGAGCTGTTCACGTTCCGCGACGACCTGACCCTCGACCTCTCCACCATCGCCGAGGTCATGGCCGTCAACACCGCCACCGCGCTCTACTTCGACGTGCCCGAGTCGGCCCAGGACATCCTGGGCGTCCTCGACGGCCGCGCCCACGTCAACGCGGCCTGCCTCTACACGGCCACCGGAAGCGCCTTCGCGTCGTTCCTTCGCGAGGGGAGCGGGAGCGCGTGCCCTCCACACGCGGCAGGTGCCGGTCACCGCTTCACCTCGGCCGACGTCAGCCTGTGGAGACCCGTCGTCCACGACGGCCAGCCCATCGGCTCGATAATCATCGTGTCCGACCTCGAGGAGCTGTACGCGCGGATCGGGAGCTACGCCCAGATCCTGGCCGCCGTGGTCGCGACCTCGATTCTCCTGGCCTTCGGCATCTCGTCGCGGCTGCGGCGGATGGTGGCGGATCCGCTGCTGAAGCTGGCGGAGACGGCCCGCGTCGTGTCCGACAACAAGGACTACTCGGTGCGGGCTACGGTCACGAGCCACGACGAGGTGGGCGTGCTGATCGGCGCCTTCAACGACATGCTCACCCAGATCGAAGCCCGCGACGAGGCGCTCACCGACTCCTTCCACAAGACCCGGGCCGCCCAGGAGTCGCTCTACGAGCGCACCCAGGAGCTCGAGGCGGCGAACCGGGAGCTGGAGCGCGAGATGGGAGAGCGCGAGCGCGCCGAGGAGCGGGCCCGCGTGCTGGCCTTCCACGACGCCCTCACCGGTCTGCCGAACCGCCTGCTCTTCAACGATCGGCTCAAGCTGGCGCTGTCCCAGGCCGACCGCCACCACCGGCGGCTCGCGGTGCTGTTCGTGGACCTGGACCGGTTCAAGCTCATCAACGACTCCCTCGGCCACTCCCTGGGCGACATCCTGCTGCGGCAGGTGGCGGACCGCCTGATCACCACCGTGCGCCACAGCGACACTGTGGCCCGCCTGGGAGGCGACGAGTTCACGCTCCTGCTCCCGGAGCTGCACGGGCCCGAGGACGCGGCCCGGACTGCCCGCAAGATCCTGTCGGCGATCCGGAAGCCCTTCGCCCTCGAGGGGCGGGAGGTGTTCGCCACGCCCAGCATCGGCATCGCGATGTACCCGGACGACGGCGAGGACGTGGACACGCTGCTGAAGAACGCCGACACGGCCATGTACCGGGCCAAGGACGAAGGCCGGGACAACTTCCAGCTCTACACGGCCGCCATGAACGACCACGCCCTCAAGCGGCTCAGCCTCGAGAGCGGGCTGCGGCGGGCGCTCCCGAACCGCGAGCTGCGGCTCTGGTACCAGCCGGTGGTGAACCTGGCCGACGGCGAGATCCACGGCTTCGAGGCGCTGCTCCGCTGGCAGCACCCCGCCCTGGGCCTGGTCCCACCCGCGGAGTTCGTCCCCGTGGCCGAGGCGACCGGTCTGATCGTCCCGATCGGGCCCTGGGTGCTGCGGACGGCCTGCGAGCAGGTCCGGGCCTGGCAGGAGACCAGCGGCCGGCCGCTGTCCGTGGCCGTGAACCTCTCGGCCCGGCAGTTCGAGCAGGCCGACCTCACGCAGCAGATCACCCGCGCCCTCGAGCAGAGCCGGCTTCCTCCGGAGAGCCTGGAGCTGGAGATCGTCGAGAGCAGCGCGATGCGAAACGCCGAGTCGTCGATCAAGACCCTGGCCCAGATCAAGGCCACGGGCGTCCGGATCTCGATCGACGACTTCGGAGTGGGCTACTCCTCTCTCAGCTACCTGCGGCGGCTGCCCATCGACACGCTGAAGATCGACCGCTCATTCGTGCGGGACATCACCGTGGATCCCGGCGACGCCGCGATCGTGACTGCCGTCGTCGGTCTCGCCCGTACCCTGAACCTGCTCGTGGTGGCGGAGGGCGTCGAGACCCGCGAGCAGCTCGACTTCCTGAGAGCCCGGGGCTGCGACCGGATGCAGGGCTACCTGATGAGCGCCCCGCTGCCTCCGGGGGAGTGCCTGCCCTTCATCGAGTCGTCGCGGATCGCCTGGGCCGGCGTCCGGGGCGAGCCGGCCCACTGACGGTCACGAGGCGACGCGGCGCGCCCAGTCCTGGAAAACCTCCAGGAGCCGCCGCACCCCGTCGGTGAGCGCGGCCGGACCCGGCTGGAGGATCTCGGAGGAGTCGATCTCGTAGAGGCAGCCCGACCTCAGGGCGGGCGTATCGTCCCAGCCGGGACGGGCACGCAGACGGTCGGGTCTGAACTTCTTCCCGCACCACGAAGCGACGATGACGTCGGGACGCCTCCGGGGCACCTCCTGCGGATCCGCGATCACCCTGCCCCGGGCGAGGGGAGCGGTCGACAGCTCCGGGAAGCAATCCACTCCCCCCGCCACCTCGATCAGCTCCGAGACCCAGCGGATGCAGCTGATCTGAGGCTCGTCCCACTCCTCGAAGTAGACCCGCGGCCGGCGCGGCAGCGAGCGCCCTTCTTCCCGGACGGCCTCCAGCCCCGCCTCGAGCCGGCGGATCAGGGCCGCGGCCTCGTCGGCGGCTCCCACCAGGGAGCCCACCCGGGCCACGGTGTCGAGGATCCCGGCGATGCTGCGCTGGTTGAACAGGTACACCTCGATCCCGAGCTCCGCGAGGTCCTTGGCGATCCCCGCCTGGATGTCCGAGAAGCCCACCACCAGGTCGGGCTTCAGGGCGACGATCCTGTCGAGGTCGGCGTTGGTGAACGCCGATACCCGCGGCTTGTCGCGCCTCGCCTCCGCCGGCCGCACGGTGAAGCCCGAGATGCCCACGACCCGGTCCTGCTCGCCCAGCAGGTAGAGCGTCTCTGTGGTCTCCTCGGTGAGGCAGACGATGCGGCGCGGCAGCCGCGCGCTCCAGGGGACGGATCCCGTGCGACCCATGGCCGCCCATCATCGCGCCGGTCGGTCGCATAATGGGAGCGTTCCATCCAGGAGGAGGTCGCCCTGAGAGCGATGCCTGCCGTCACAGTCGCCGTCTCGCTGCTCGTCGCCACAGCCGGGGCGGGCCCCCTGGAGAGCGAGCTGGAGCAGGTCGAGCGCGCCTTCGCGAAGAGCATGGCCGACCGGGACAGCGCGGGCTTCGAGCGCTTCCTGGCCGAGGAGGCCGTGTTCGTGGGCACCGAGGGGCCCCTCCGCGGACGCGCCGCTGTCGCCCATGCCTGGGGTCGCTACTTCGAGGCAGAGCGCGCCCCCTTCTCCTGGGAGCCCGAGACCGTCGTCGTGCTGGAGTCGGGCTCCCTGGGCCTCACCACCGGGCCGGTCTACGACCCGGAGGGGCGCCGCGTGGGGACGTTCCACTCGACCTGGCGGCGCACGGAAAGCGGCTGGGAGATCGTGCTGGACGTCGGCTGCCGCTGGTCGCCGCCCCCGGAAGGTTGAGCCGGGCCGCTTCCTCCCCCGACGAGAGCGGCCCGGTCTCTCTCAGTCGTCGTGCCGGCGGTGGCGGCTGTCCTTCACCCGGAGTTCGAGGTGCTCGAAGGCCTTCTGGCCGGCGGCGTCCTCGACCTTGACCACCAGGTGGAACTCGCCCTTGTCCTTCGGCGTCCCGGAGATCAGGCCCTCCTCGGACAGCTCCAGTCCCCGCGGGAGCCGGCCGGCGACCAGACTCCAGGTGTACTCCGGGGTACCGCCGGTCGCCTCGAGCTGCGCAGAGTAGGGCTTCTTCTTGTATGCCTTCGGAAGGTGCTCGGTGACGATCTCGAGGGGCAGCGAGCAAGCGAGCTTGGGCACGAAGTACCGCAGGGAGCTCCCGCGGGCGATGACCTCGCCGCTCAGGTTTCGGGTGGTGTCGTCGAAGGCGTCCGGGTTCTCCGCCGCCGTCGTCACGAACGTCTCCAGGGCGGCGAGGGCGGCGGCGCGGTGCGACTCGTCGCAGCTCTCCTCGAAGTCGGCCAGGGCCTCCTCCGCCTCCGCGAGCGATTCCGAGAGCGCCGAGCGCACCGGGAAGTCGATCAGGTGTCCGTGCTCCGAGAGCACCTCGCGGGCGTTGTCGAGCTTGAAGTCGAGGATCTCCCAGACGCTGCGGATGTCCCGGGCCGTGGCGTAGAGGGAGAAGTCCCAGGAACGGGAGACGTTGCTGCCGCAGTCCACCGAGACGTCGGTGAACACGACCTGGTCGTCGAAGAGTCGCTGTTCGACGATGCCCGGGTCGCCCTTGGCCGGCTCGGGGGCGAACCACGTGCGGGGCTCCCACTCCTGGCGCTCCTGCTCCGCGTCGGCGGCACACGGCTCGAGACCCGTGCCGGGGGGCCCTCCCAGGATGCCGCGCAGCTCCTCCTCGAAGTGAACCTCGGCCGTGGGTCCCCAGCCCGCCGTCACGTCGACGATGGCGAGCAGGATGACGCGCTCGGCGCCCCGGTGAAGCCCGCGCATGTAGCCGGGGATCACGGCGTTGGGCACCTCGTTTCGCAGCGGTGACCCGGGCGGCAGGAAGTCGTGGAGAGGCCGGTCGACGTTGTGCGCCCGGTCGTCCAGCAGCTCCACGAAGCGCACCCCGGTGAGCCCCGACTGGCCCACCTCGTCGTAGGTGATCTCCACCTCGTCGGTGGGGACGACCTCCACCGCGGTACCCGCGGGGGTCGGGATCGCCGAGGAGGAGGCGAGGGCCACGTCGCTCGGGTGCTTGACCCCCTTGCAAACCGCCGACTCGCCCGCGCTGGTCCCGTCAGCGGCGAAGCCCACCCTCCGGATCGCACCGCCGTGGTCCTCGTCGGCCAGGAACGCCCACGCGTCGAGGTCCTGGATCCCGACGCTGAGGTCGGCGAGGTGCCGGTGGTCCGAGAACTCCGGCAACGGCGACCCGTCGGCGGCGTAGCGCTCCACGCCCTTCTGGGTCGCGACCAGGACCGACTGGTCGGGAGCGAAGGCCAGGCCCTCGACCTTGGCCTGCTTCCCGTCACACTTGTCGCGGGAGCGGCCCTTCCGGGAATGGTCCTTGTGGGAGCAGGGCTCGACGAAGACCTCCGCGGGGCCGAAGCCCTCCTCGAGGGCCGGGTAGCGGAGGATCTCTCCGGTCTGGCACGAGGCGAGCAGGTCCCCGCGGGCCAGCCCCCCTGCCGTGAAGGGGACGACGCGGGTGTCCGAGAGCTTGCAGGGGGCCGCGGGGTCGATCAGCTCGGGGTCCCCGAAACCGCCGGGGCGCTGCCCGCCGGACGGAATCCGGTAGACCTCCTTCCCGCTGTACAGGTAGAGGTTCCGCTCGCCGTCGCTGGAGAGCCCGTCGGGGAACCGGATCTCCGAGGGCCCGGCGATCTCTACGCCGGCGCCGGCGGCCCCGGCGTAGAGCAGCACCTGTCCCGTGCCCCGGTCCGACGCCACGATGTCCAGCGTGTCACCGGCGTGCAGCACCACGAGCGAGGAGAGCTTCCGGCGCTCCTTCTCGTCGGTGCTGACGACCGTGGCCTTCGGGGGCACGGCGTCGAAGTCCACCTCGACGATCTCGTCGCGCAGCGTGGCGAAGACCCTCTCGGAGCTCGACTGGGCCTCCGCGCCGGCGGCGACGCCGAGGGACAGCAACGCGCAGAGCGGTGCGAGGCGATAGAGTCTGTTTCTCACGAGGATCTCCTCAGGGGTGTGCGACGAGCCAGACGGGTACACGCCGGATGGCGGTGGATGCGATCGCGAAGATACGGAACTCATGGTTACCGGCGCGGCCACGGCTGGGCTGGAGGGGGATCCTGCCGCCGGCAGCGGAAACGGGATTGGGCGCGAGTCTAGGGTCCGCGAGAGCAGACTGTCAAGCTTCTTCAGGGGTCTTGCAAAGCGGTATGGACACAGTGACGACGCCGTGACCTCGGAGCGCGGCTGGGTGGACTCCGGCGGTCCCCGGATCCTGTGGCGCTCCTGGGTTCCGCCCGCGCCCCACCGGTTCCCGAGGATCGTCCACGGGCTCGGGGACTCCGGCCGCTGACGGCGTGAGCACGCAAAGAGAGGCGGCCGCGGGGATCGCCACCGCGGCCGCCTCGTGGTCCCTGATCGAGGGCGAGCTCTCCGCTAGCGAACGGCCTCCGCGAAGGACGCACCCTCACCACTCTGCCCGTCCGTCAGGTCGATCGCCTCAAGCCCGTAGAGCGGCGCCGCACCCAACGTGCCCAGCTCCGCGTGCCTGGAGTCAAGGTCCGCGAGTGCGCCGGAGTCGCCAGCCTGCTCCTGGGGCTCCAGGCCGACCAGCGGTGCCGTCCCCACGAGGCCCAGCTCCTCCCGGCGCTCGTCGAAGTCCCGCTCGGCCAGCGCCAGTGCGCGAATCGCCCCGGGATCGACGACATCGGCGAGCACCCCCGCGAAGGGATTCGCCATCATCGCCAGTGTCGCTACGTACGCAAGCATCTCGGCCTCCTGAAACTCAGCACCCCGGCGGGAGCGACCAACCCGGTCGTTCCCGCCTTCACAGATAGAGACGAGTCCTGGGCCCAAAAGGTTGCGGAAACCGGGGTGTCAAATCCGGTCAAATGGTTGAACCGAAATGTGATGCGCCTCACCGGTCCGCCGGGGCACGCGCTCAGGCGGGGACAGCCAGGGAGAGCGAGAAGTAGTCGTTGGGGGGGGTAAACCACTCGCGGAGGGCGAAGCCGGCCCGGCCCAGCAACGACTCGATGCGCGGGCGGGTGAACTTGCGGCTGATCTCGGTGTGCAGGGTCTCCCCCGCCTCGAAGCTCACCCTCAAGCCGAGCTCCGAGAACTGGGCGCGCACCGGCCGCGTGGCCCGGAGGTGCATCTCCACCCGCGCGCGGGCCTCGTCGTAGAAGGCGAGATGCTCGAAGGCGTCCTCGTCGAGGTCCCCGCCCAGCTCGCGGTTCAGCACCCTCAGCACGTTCTTGTTGAAAGCGGCCGTGACTCCAGCGGCGTCGTTGTACGCGGCGTCGAGGACGGCCTTGTCCTTGACCAGGTCCGCCCCCATCAGCAGAGCGTCGCCCTCCCCGAGGTGGGCGCGGATCCGCCCCAGGAACTCCACCGCGGCGTCGTCCTCGTAGTTCCCCACCGTCCCGCCCAGGAACGCCACCAGGCGCCGGCGAGCTGAGGGGAGCAGCGTGAGCGTCTCGGCGTAGTCGCCCACGAGGCCGTGCACGCTCAGCCACGCGTAGTCGCGCACGAGCTCTCTCGCGCTGCGCCGCAGCATCTCCTCGCTCACGTCCATGGGGACGAAGACGCGCCCCCGCGCGACGCGGTACATCGCCTCGAGCAACGTCCGCGTCTTGCGCGCGGCGCCGCTGCCCAACTCCACGAGCTGGGTGGGGCAGGTCAGCCCGATGATCCTGTCCGCCACGTCGTCGAGCAGCGCCGCCTCGGTGCGAGTGGGGTAGTACTCGGGCTCGTCGCAGATCGCGTCGAACAACCGCGAGCCCGCGGCGTCGTAGAGGTACTTGGCGGGCAGGTGCTTCTGTGGGGCGGTGAGCCCGACCCGGGCGTCGTCGACGAGCTGGGACCCGGTACGGTGGTCCATCCGGGCGTCGACGAGCAGGCGGTCCTCTGCCCCGCTGCTGGTCGTGACCTGCAAGAACGCTCCTCCCGTTACCCCGCGTTTGCTCCCAACACGTTAACACGGTGAGCCGCGTCACTCAGCCGCCCGTTTGCCCTTGCAGACGGCCGCCGGCCGGCGGTAGGGTCACCCAAACACCCGTTCGCACCCTGGAGGTGAACCATGTCCGCTCGGGCCTCAGCCCGCGCTCGGGAGACCGTCGACCTCGAGGCGCTCGCACGGCAGTTCAGGGCCGTGCGAGCCTTCTCGAGGCAGATCGCAGCGCCGCTCCAGATCGAGGACATGGTCGTCCAGACGATGCCCGACATCAGCCCCACGAAGTGGCACTGGGCCCACACCAGCTGGTTCTTCGAAACCTTCGTCCTGGAGCGCTGGGAACGCGACTTCGAGCCATTTCACACGCAGTACCGCTACCTGTTCAACTCCTACTACCAGCAGGTCGGCCCCCAGTTCCCGCGCCCGCAGCGCGGCCTGCTGTCGCGCCCGACCGTCGACGACGTCCGCCGCTACAGGGAGAGCGTCGACGCCCGCGTCGGCGCGCTCTTCGAGGGCGACGTCCCGGAGCCCGAGGAGGTGGCCCGGGTCCTGGAGGTGGGCATCCACCACGAGCAGCAGCACCAGGAGCTGATGTACACCGACATCAAGCACGTGCTGGGAACGAACCCCCTCCGGCCGGCCTACGGGCCCGCCCTGGTCCGCTCGGCCACGGGCTTCGACCCGCCCCGGGAGTGGCAGGCCTTCGAGGCCGGGACCCGGGAGATCGGCCACCCGGGCCCGGGCTTCGCGTACGACAACGAGCTGCCGCGCCACCAGGTGCTCGCCCCGGCCTTCCGTCTCGCCACCCGCCCCGTGACCACCGCCGGCTACCTGGAGTTCGTCGAGGACGGCGGGTACGAGCGCCCCGAGCTCTGGCTGTCCGACGGCTGGGACTGCGTCCGGGGACGGGGCTGGCGGGCGCCCTTCTACTGGGAGCAGCGGGACGGCGAGTGGTGGCAGTACACGCTGGCCGGGATGCGCGCGCTCGTGGAGGACGAGCCGGTCTGCCACGTCAGCTACTACGAGGCGGACGCTTTCGCGACCTGGGCGGGGGCGCGGCTCCCGACCGAGGTCGAGTGGGAGACGGCCGCCGCGGCGGAACGCGTGGCCGGGAACCTCGCTACCGGCGCCACGCCCCATCCGGGACGGGCGGCGCGCCCGGAGGGCCCGATCGCCCAGCTCTTCGGGGACGTCTGGGAGTGGACAGCCAGCCCCTACGGCCCCTACCCGGGCTTCAGGCCGCCCTCCGGGGCCCTGGGGGAGTACAACGGCAAGTTCATGTGCAACCAGTTCGTGCTGAGAGGCGGCTCCTGCGCGACCCCGTCAGGCCACGTGCGCCCCAGCTACCGCAACTTCTTCCCCCCCGACGCCCGCTGGCAGTTCTCGGGACTACGCCTCGCCCGCAGCGACTGAGCCGGGCGCCGCCGGCAGCCGGATCCGCACGCAGGTTCCGCGCCCGAGCTGGCTCTCGGCCTCGATGTCGCCGCCGTGCTCCGCGACGATCTGGCGGGCGATGGCCAGCCCCAGCCCCGTCCCCTTCACCTTCGTCGTGTAGTGGGGCTCGAAGATCCGGTCCACGTCCTCCACCCCGGGCCCCTCGTCGCGCACCTCGACCGTGACCGAGCCTTCCGCGACGGCCGTGGCCACGTCCAGGGCGCCCCCCCGCTCCTCCATCGCCTCGATGCCGTTGTTGACCACGTTCAGCAGGACCCGCTCGAACTGCGCCCGATCCACCTCCACCGGAGCCGGCGCTGAGGTGAGGCGGGTCCGCACCGCCACGCCCGTGACCGCTGCGTTCTGATAGGCCGCGAGAGCCTCCCGCACCAGGTCGTTCACGTCCTCGCGCTTGAGCTGCACCTCGGGCATGCGGCTGAAGCGCGTGAACTCGGAGATCAGCTCCTTCAGGCTCTTGACGGCGCCCAGGATCATGTCGATCGCCGACGGAAACAGCTCGTCGAACTTGCGCCGGTCGTCGGCGTGGGCCGTCTTGAGGGTCTGGGCAGCGAGCCCCACCGGCGTCAGGGGATTCTTGATCTCGTGGATCACCCTCTCCACCGCCTCCTTCCAGGCCTGGAGCCGCTGCGTGGCCACGAGGTCGGTCAGGTCCTCGATCACGAGCACGGTTCCCGCCCGGCGCCCCCCCTCGGCCGTCAGCGCCGACCCGACCAGGGAGAGCGTGCGCCGGCCCTGGCCGCGCCGGATGACGAGCTGACCCTGCTTGACCGCCTCCCCCTCCTCCCCCACGCCGGCGAGGAACTCCGCGATGCTGCGCCCCTCGACCTCGTCGAGGACGTCGACCAGCGGGGTGCCCTCCTCGGGCGGGCGGCGTGGCGCCAGGATCGAGGCCGCCCGTCCGTTGAAGGTGGTGATCGCTCCCTCGGTGTCGACGGAGATCACCCCCGTGGCCACGGTCTCGATCACGGTGGCGAGGTGGTTCTTCAGCCGCAGCAGCGTCGCCTCCGAGTCCCGGAGCGCGCGGGTGCGGGTCTCGACCATCGCCTCGAGGTTCCGGGAGTACTCCTCGATCTCGCGCTTCGACTCCTCCAGCTCGCCCACCATCGTGTTGAAGGAGCGCGCGATGGTGCCGATCTCGTCCCGGGAGTGCACGGGAAGCCGCACCCTCAGGTCCCCGGTGCTCGCGTGACCCATGGCGTCCAGCACTCCCCTGACGGGCCGGATCACGATCCTCGAGATGAGCTGGCTGAGCAGCGCGAGGAGCAGCGCGAAGGCCGTCGCCACGAGGCCGTAGAAGATCCGGGAGGTCAGCGTCTCCGAGCGCTCGATCTGCTCGAGGGAGTAGAGCATGTGCAGGCGGCCGAAGACGTCTCCCGCGGCCGTCCCCAGCCCCTCGGCGAGGTACAGCACCGGGCGGCCGTCCAGCTCCACCTCCCGGAAAGGCGCGCCCTCCATGTCCTCCCGCCATTCGGGAAGGGCCTCCTCGCTGACGCGCTGCCCCTCCAGCAGCGGCCGCCCGCCGGTCCCCGTCACCCGGGCGAAGCCGTCCGCGCTCACGATCAGGGTCATCGGGCCCGGCTCCGCGGCCGCGAGCACCTGCAGCTCGCCCCCGATGGCCCGCTCCATGGCGGCGGGATCGGCGGTCGCGGCGAGGTCCAGGTCCAGGTCGGGCGCCTCGATCCGGATCCAGAGCATCCCCGGCTCGGAGGCCAGCGCGGCCAGGTCCACGGCCAGGGACTCCTCGTTCGGCCCGATCAGGTCGTAGATGAAGGTGGGCTCGTGCTTGTCCCGCAGCGTGGCCACGAAGCGCCGCTCCTGGGAGACGAGCCGGCTGCGCTGCTCGCGCTGGAAGGGGACGAGCACGCCGACGAAGACGGCGGCGATCAGCGCGAAGACGAGGGTCAGGGTCAGGGCGACCTTGCCGTTGAGGCTCAGGTCGCCGAACCGGAACCTCCCCGCCGCGGCCGGGTCATCCACCGAGCATGACCTCCAGGCTGGGCGGGCCCCCTCCCGGGGGAACCCGCATCACGGCGATGCTGCGCCGGGAGTCCCCGTGGGAGTCGAAGCGGATCGTCCCGGCCGCGCCCTCCACCTCGACGTCGGCGACGGCGTCCCGCAGGCGTCGCCGCGTCTCGGGCAGGCCGTCCTCCAGCGCGGCGTCCTCGAGGGGGCCCAGGCCCTCGAGCCCGGCCACCACCGCCCGCAGGGCGTCGTAAGCGAGGATGGCCCGGCAGCCCTCGGCTTCGTCGCCGAACTCGCGGCGATAGCGGACGCTGAACTCCTCGGGAGGCGCGCAGTGGTCGCCGTAGTAGGAGGGTCGATCCGGGGCCCCGCGGGAGAAGAGGTGCCGGTTCGACCAGCCGTCGGCACCGAGCAGCGTCCCCTGGATCCCGAGCTGGGCGGCCTGGGCCCCCACCAGCGTGGCGTCGGTGAAGGAGCCGGGGACGAACAGCGCGTCGGCTCCGAAGGCGGCCACGTCCTGGAGCTGGCTGCGGAAGTCCGTCTCGAGGGAGAGGTAGAAGAACTCCTCCGCCACCCGCTCGCCGCTCGTGTCCCGGAAGCTCTCGATGAAGCTCGACGCGAGCTGGGCGCTGTAGACCCGGCCCACCTCGTAGAGCACGGCGACGCGCCGGGCTCCGAGACGCTCCCGGGCGAAGCGGGCCAGGAGCTGGCCCATGGCCCCGTCCGAGACGCACACGCGGAACACGAAGCGCCGCTCCCGACCCGTCTCCGGGTTCCAGGTGAGGTCCCGGGCCGTCGAGACGTTGGAGACCTGCACGATGCCGTGGGCCTCGGCGACCTCCGCCACGGCGATCGAGAGGGAGCTGGAGTTGGAACCCACGATGGCGACGGCGCGGCCCTCGGCGACGGCCAGGCCGGCGGCTCGGGCCGCGTCGAGGAAGTAGCTCCCGGTCTGGTACTCCAGCAGCTCCACGGGCCGGCCGTGCACGCCTCCGGCGCGGTTCACGTCCTCGACGGCCAGCCGCACGCCGTTCAGCGATTGACGCCCCGAGAGCGCGTAGCGGCCGATCGTGGGAAAGACCGTGGCCACGCGGATCGCACCGGGAAGCGACGGCTGTGGGCGGGTCGCGAGGACCGGCTCGACCCGCGCATCCGGCCCGGCTTCGGGCTCGCGCGGCTGTGCCCCCGGGCAGGCCCAGAGCGCGAGGGCGCAAGCCGACGCGGCCAGGCGGGAGGGCATGGGCCAGTGTCGGCCCCGGGTCGAGGCCGTGTCAATCGAGCGGAGCGGCTCAGCCGCGGAGGTAGTCGTCCGTCCCGTCGAGCCAGTCCTGGCGCGGCGGGCTGAAGATGTCCAGGCTGAGCGTGTCGTCGACCGCTTCCACGCGGTGGGGGACGTGGCCCGGCACCACGATGGCTTCCCCGGACCGCAGGCCGTGCTCCCGCTCTTCTCCTTCCGGTCCCGTCCAAAAGCGCAGCTCCCCGCGGAGCACGTAGGAGACCTGCTCGTTCGCGTGGCTGTGCCGGGGCACGAGCGCGCCGCGCTTCAGATGGATGTGGGTCACCATCAGGCGCTCGCCCGTGATCATCTGGCGCTCCAGGCTGTCCGAGAGGCGTTCCCTCGGGACGTCGTCCCATCGGTACTTCCGGGCCTCGGATTCGCTCATTCCGGTCCTCCGGAGCGCTCCCGGGCATTTCGCGGGCCGTAAGCGCTGACGCTTTGCGTAACCCGGCTGACCAGGCCAGGTGGGACCGCGGTCCGTCGTCCGTGCAGGGAGAGTGCCGTCGGGTGGAAGGTCCGCAATGCCGTCGCGTCGCCGAACGCCGGGAGGCGAGGGTAAGCGGCCCCGACGGGGCAGGTCAAGCAGCCGTCAGTTTCCGCGCTCCCGGGCCGCTCGCCCGACCTCCCGAACCATCAGCACGAGCTTCCAGCGATGCTCGTCGGCCGGTAGCTTGTCGCCGTAGGCCGGCATGATGATGTTGTCGCCCTCGATGATCCCGTGGGTGACCCGCCAGAAGATGTCGCCGTCGGTGAGGTTCTCCTGGACCGCCGGGTCCGTGAGGTCCCTGGGTTTCTGCCCGTGGCGTTCGGCGTGGAGCCGCGCGCTGGGCCCGTCACCCCGCCCCTCGTCCCCGTGACACGTGTGGCAGTGGCGCGCCCAGAGCCGCCGGGCGTCGGCGATAGCCGCCTCACTGGCCTGCAGCGGGTTCTCCCGAGCGCTGGCCTCCGGCGGTACGAGCCAGGGATCCGGGCTCGGGTCCAGCCCCTGGCTGGCCGACACCCCCGGTCCCACCACGACTGCGCAGGCGAACGCCCACGCCGAGCCTCGCATGGATCAGCCTCCTGTACCCCCCGGGCGGAGACGGTCGCGAGATGTGGAGGCCCCCCTTGAGCCCGATCTCCACCCGGGGACGGACATTGCAAGACCACTGCCACTCCGCGGCCCTGCCGACACAGTCCGCGCCAGGCTCGCGCCTCTCCCGGAGCTACTCCTCGGACTCCATCACCCTGGACAGCGCGCCGACCCGGCTATCCCACCTACACGTCCACGACGTGAACGACCACCGACACTGAGTCCCCGCTCCGGCCCGTCAGCGCTCGCGCAGCGCCGCGGAGGTCCTGCCCGCGGCACTCGAGGTCGCCTCGAACCAGCCTCGCGTGGCCACGCAGAGACGGCAAACCGACAGCATGACGGGGACCTCGACCAGCACGCCCACGACCGTGGCCAGCGCCGCCGCCGACCCGGGCCCGTACAGCGCGATGGCCGTGGCGACCGCCAGCTCGAAGAAGTTGGACGCGCCGATCAGCGCCCCGGGAGCCGCGACGGCGTACGGCACGCCCAATGCCTTCATCAGCCCGTAGGTCAGGCCCGAGTTGAAGTAGACCTGGAGCAGGATCGGTACGGCGATCAGGGCGACGTGCAGCGCGCGCGACGTGATGTTCTCGGCCTGGAAGGCGAAGATCGCCACCAGCGTCGCGAGGAGCGCGACGATCGTCACCGGCTGGAACGCCGGCAGCAGCCGCTTTTGGAACCACTCCTCACCCCGCGTCCGCAGCAGCCAGGCCCGGCTCGCCGAGCCCAGGCCCAACGGGACCACCACGAAGACGAGCACCGAGTAGAGCAGGACCGCGAAGGGGACCTCGAGCCCCGCCGCCCCGGAGACCAGCAGCTTCACGATCGGCGCGAACGCGAAGAGCATGATCAGGTCGTTCACGGAGACCTGCACGAGGGTGTAGGCCGGGTCGCCGTCCGAGAGCTGGGACCAGACGAACACCATCGCGGTGCAGGGCGCCGCCGCCAGGATGATTGTGCCCGCCAGGTACTCGGCGGCCAGCTCCGGCGGGATCCAGCCGGCGAAGACCTTCGTGAAGAAGAACCAGCCGAGCAGGGCCATCGAGAAGGGCTTGACGAGCCAGTTGACGACGAGAGTGATGAAGAGGCCCGTGGGCCGCCGGCCGACGCCTCGGATGGACGCGAGGTCGACCCTCAGCATCATCGGGTAGATCATCAGCCAGATCAG
>Ga0299906_10000842_pt1 | contig 27053 bp, 25 predicted proteins | sample RVTome_14_FD_200259 | JGI IMG/M metagenome (GOLD analysis project Ga0299906, IMG submission 200259) | Soil microbial communities from uranium-contaminated site in the Upper Colorado River Basin, Wyoming, United States - RVT145D125 (version 2) ...
TCCGCACTGTTTGCAGCGGCGATTGCTGTCCGACCCGTAGAATCGTTCGAACACGGGGGGCAGCTGCCCGACGATATCCGTGACCTGCAGGTATTCCTCGTAGAGCTTGTTGTCGCACTTCTCACAAAACCAGAGGAAGCCATCGAGTTCGCCAGGAAGTCGCTTGCGTTCTACCACCAGCCCGATGCTGCCGGCCGTTCGTTGTGGCGAGTGCGGCACTCTGGGCGGCAGCAACAGTATGTCGCCTTCACCGATCCGGATATCGACCCGCCGGCCGTCCTGCATGGTGCGCAACAGCATATGGCCCTCAAGCTGATAGAAAAACTCCGGCCCCTCGTCATAGTGATAATCGCTGCGATTGTTGGGTCCGCCAACCACCATGACGATGAAATCGTCCTCATCGAATACCTGTTGATTGCACACCGGCGGTCGCAGCAAATGACGGTGGGCGTCTATCCACTGGCGGAAATTGAATGCGGTCAAAGTTTTCATTTTTCAGCACCGTCCGTCGATGCAGCAGCAATACACTTCAATTCGATGGCTATCGGCGTTGGCAAGCGGGTCACCTCGACTGTCGTGCGACACGGTGCGTTGTCGCCGAAGTAGTCGCTCCAGATCCGGTTGAACGTTTGGAAATCACGTTTAATATCAACGAGATAGACGGTAACGTCTAACAGGTCTTCAAAGCTCGCGGAGGCACTCGTGAGCACCGCCCGCACGTTGGCAAATACTGCGTGGCATTGCGCCTCGAAGTCATAGTCGCTGATATTGCCTGCCGCATCGAAGGTCACGCCGGCGATGGCGCCGCCGCCGGGCGTGCGCGGGCCGATGCCGGAAAGAAACAAAAATCCGCCGTGACGCCGCGCATGCGGGTACGCCCCGATGGGTTGCGCTGCATTGGCAGAATCGATGCGTTTCGATGTCGTCATGGCATGCTCGTCAGTCGCGACAGTTTACCTTCGTGACCTTCGGTTTGCGGGTCAACTTTACTGCCGTCAGCTCGCGCCCCCACACGCAGCCTGTATCGAGTGCGATGATATCCGGGCGGATGAGCAGGCCAAGCGCGGACCAGTGGCCGAATACGATCCGCGTTCCGCGCCATGCGGCGTCGGCAACGTCAAACCACGGTATCAGGTCACGGCTCGCGGCCTCGGGAGGGCCGGAGTGCGTCAGGTTGAGGCGACCGTTCGGACGGATCATACGCATGCGTGTCAGGCAATTGACAATGATCCTAAGACGTTTGTTGCCTGAAAGGTCATCGGACCATTTCGACGGCTTGTCACCGTACATCTTTTCCAGAAAGGCGATGTAATCGTCATTCCGCAGACGTTGTTCGACTTCTCCCGCGCGCGCCAACGACTGCTGGACCGTCCACTGCGGGGGAACGCCGGCGTGCACCATTAGGGTGTTCAGTTCTGCATCGAAGTGCGCCAGCGGACGTTGCCTCAGCCAGTCGAGCAATTCGGCCGAATCGTCGGCGGCGAGAACCTTCCACAACGAGTCGAAATGATTGTTGGAAAAGCGGATTTCGTTGGCCAGCGCCAGCAGGTGCAGGTCGTGATTGCCGAGCACCGTCACCACGGTCTCGCCGAGGCTGCGTACATAGCGGAGGGTCTTCAGGGACTTGGGTCCGCGGTTGACCAGGTCGCCGGTCAGCCAGAGCCGGTCAGATTGCGGATCGAATTCCAGTTTGTCCAGGAGACGACGGAAAGAATCGTAACAGCCCTGCAAGTCACCAATTGCGTAGACCGCCAAAAATCGCTCCCCAAGGGTTTGCTAGTGCAGGACTCCGGGCACGGCCAGGGTGAACGGCGGAATCGGCGCATCGAATTGTGTGCCATTGTCGGCGCGCATTCGATAGCTGCCCTGCATTGCACCGACCGGTGTCTCGAGTACTGCGCCACTCGAGTAACGGAACATCTCGCCCGGATTCAGATGCGGTTGTTCGCCGACAACGCCTTCCCCCTTGACTTCCTGCACCTTGCCGTTTGCATCCGTTATGACCCAGTGCCGGCTCAGCAACCTGGCCGGCATGTCGCCGCGATTCAGGATGGTAATGGTGTAGGCAAATACGTAGCGGTCGACCTTGGGCTCCGACTGTTCCTGAACGTAGTCTGTCGAGACCTCGATGCTGATTTCGTAAAGGTTTTTTGGCATTCCGGTGTCAATCTGCAGCAAACCGTGATAGCGGTATTCTATCCGAGAACACGACGTGACACCGCTATTTCCGGTGCGCGCGGTGTCAGGCCGCCGTGCCCGCAGTCAGATTGGACAAAGTGACCCACTCGCTGATCGCGATCTGCTCCGGTCGCGCCCCTGGGTCGATGCCGCTGGCTGCAAGCTCACCCTCGGTCAGCAGGCCTTGCAACGCATTGCGCACGGTCTTGCGCCGTTTGCTGAACGCCTGGGCAACCAGCTTCGACAGTTGCCGTGCATCCCTGAGATCGAAGTGCCCCGCCGGGTGCGGCTGCATGCGCAACACCGAGGAAACCACTTTCGGCGGCGGACGGAATGCTTGCGGCCCGACCTCGAAAAGGCGCTCCGATTGCAGCAAGCAGCCTAGCATGATGGTCAGGCGCCCATAAGCCTTGCTCCCCGGCAGTGCAGTGATTCGGTCTACGACCTCTTTCTGCAGCATGAAATGCATGTCACGAACGTGTTCGCGATAGTCGAGCAGGTGAAATAGCAGCGGCGTCGAGATGTTGTACGGAAGATTACCGGCAATACGCAGATCACGCCCGAGACTTGCGAAGTCGAATCGCAAAGCGTCCGCTTGATGGATCGTAACCCGGCTGTCTGCCGCGAAACGGACCCGAAGTTCCGCGACCAGGTCCCGGTCCAATTCGATGGCATGCATGGCGCGGCTGCGCGTTGCCAGCGCACGCGTAATGGCTCCTTGTCCGGGGCCAATCTCGACCAGCACGTCGTTCGCACCCGGCGCAATCACATCGACGATGCGGCCGACGACATCCGCATCGACCAGGAAGTGCTGACCGAAACGCTTTCGCGGCCTGTGACCCGCGATCATGTTCGCGCCAGTTCGAGAGCCATTTGAACCGCGGCGATCATGCTGCCGGCATCTGCAGTGCCGCGGCCAGCGATGTCGAGGGCGGTACCGTGATCGACGGACGTCCGGATAATCGGCAAACCGAGGCTGACGTTGACGGCGGTTCCGAGGCTAGCGTATTTCAGCACCGGCAGGCCCTGGTCGTGATACATCGCAACGACGGCATCGCGTGGTCCTGCCGCAGGGGTGAACGCCGTATCTGCGGGGAGCGGGCCACGGACGTCAAAGCCACGCTGGCGAAATTCCCCGATAACCGGCGCGATGATGCTGGATTCCTCGTCACCGAGATGCCCGCCTTCGCCGGCGTGCGGATTCAATCCGCAGACGATGATCGAGGGCCTGGCGATACCAAATAACCGCGCAAGGTCGCGAAGCAGCACCTCGATAACCCGTCTCAGGCGCTCGCGAGTCAGGTAATCCGGGACTTCGCGCAGCGGCAAGTGCGTGCTTGCCAGCGCAACGCGCATCGATTGCGCAACCAGCAGCATGACCGGTGTTTCGCTGCCGGTCAGCCCGGCAAGGTATTCCGTGTGACCGCTGAACGCGATTCCGGCATCGTTGATGACGCTTTTCTGCAGCGGTGCCGTTACCAGTGCAGCGAATTCGCCGGAGAGGCAGCCGGCCACGCCGAGTTTCAGACCTTCGAGCAGTGCGGTCGCATTGACCGTATCGGGTCGGCCGCAGACCCGTGGTTTCGGCAAGGGCCGCGCGATGACAAGGAGTTCTCCTTCCCGGGCATCGAGACAACCCGCGTATTCGCGCACACGGACGCCGGATCCGGTCAGTTCGGCCCTGCCGCGCAACGTTTCCGGATCGGCGATGACCAGCAGGCGATCGAAGTACGCGGTGCGCGCCAGGCTCAGGCAGAGTTCGGGTCCGATGCCGGCGGGTTCGCCGGCAGTGACGACTACCGGTTTCCTGCCACCGGACATTGTCATTGCGAACCGACGATCAGCTCGGCGGCTTGCCGGTCAGATCCGTGTTTCGACATACGCCTCGTCGCGAATTCGTCTCAGCCAGAGCTCTGTTTCACTGGCCAGCTTGCTGTTGCGAATTTGCATGTCGCAGTTTTCTCTCTTGAGGTCCTCGGTATTGTCATAGGTGCGGCGCTCCAGGACTTCGAGTATGTGCCAGCCGAACCGTGAACGAAACGGTTCAGAGACTACGCCGGGTTCCGAACTGTTGGCTACTTGTTCGAATTCCGGCACAAAGGTTCCGGGCGCCGACCAGCCCATCTCACCGCCGTCATTGGCCGAGCCCGGGTCGTCCGACATGAGCTTCGCCAGCTCACCGAATTCTGCGCCTTCCTGCAACTGCTTGCGTGCGTCGTCGAGACGTTGTTTGGCTGTCTGATCGTCGATGATCTCGTTCGGCGTAATCAGGATGTGGCGCAATCGCAATTGCTCGACCTGGCTGCGTTGCACTGCGCTGCGCATGTCGTTGACCTTGACGACATGGAATCCGCTCACGGTACGGACCGGCTGGGAAATCTCACCGGGCTCGAGGTCGCCAACCACGTTGTAGAACATGGTCGGCAACTGGTCGCCTTTGAGCCAGCCGAGCTGACCGCCTTCGAGCCCCGTCTGGCTGTCCGAATGGCGGATAGCCATCTCGGAAAAATCGGCACCGAGCAGCAACTGCCGGTATACGTCCTGCACTTCGGCATCCGCGGCGTCGATCTGCTCGCCTGTCGCCGATTCCGGGATCGAAACCAGAATATGCGCAAGGTCGTATTCGGAGTTGACCACCACGTTGTCTTCGAGATCGTCTATGCATTGCTGGATTTCACGCGGTGCAACGGAAATACGGCCGATTACTTCGATGCGACGCAACTGCTCGAGCGTGATCTGTTTGCGTGTATCACGCCGGTAATCCGCGTAATTGATGCCATCCGCAGCCAGCAACTCCGGCAGGCGCTCGAACTGGATGCCGTTCTGCTGCGCGACCCTGAGAATGGCCTCGTTCAGCATCTGGTCGGAAACTTGCAGCCCGATGCGTTCGGCGCGCTGCAGCTGCGCCTCTTCGACTATCAGCCGTTCCAGTACCTGCTGCTGCAATATGTCGTCGGGCGGTAACTGCATACCCTGCGCTTGCGCGCGGGCGACTATCGTGGCCGTGTCCCTGTACAGCTGGCTTTTCAGAACGACGCCTTCGTTAACCACGGCAGCGATGCCATCCAGCATGCGGCCGGTTTCGGACAGCTCCGCAGCTCGCAGAAGTCCGGAAAGTCCCAGCAACAGGATTGCCAAATATTTGATTTTACTCATAAAAGGTCAGTTCATGTCCGACGAATAACCAAGAATACCATGCTCCAGCATGGCATCTGCAGAGCTGCCGACGCTGCTGACGCCCTTCAGCACCAGCTGCAGACCAAAGGAATTGTCCCGGGTTCCGTCGCGCGTCGACAGGTAGCGCCGCGACACCAGTCTCAAACCCCAGCAGCAACTCGAATATTCGAGGCCGTAAAGCTCCTCGAGCGGCTTCTCATCGCGTAACGAATAGTTGTATCGCCCGACAAAGTTCCAGTTCTGTGTCAGCGGCCACGACCATGACACGTCGCCTTGTTCCAGCGAGCCACGGCGGAAGCGATAGGCGATATTGAAAATCTTGTTCGCCTTTGGCCGGTACTGGATTCTTGCTTCCGATCGCGTCGTTCCGCGGTCTTCGACACCCCACTGGTGGCCGAAGTCAAAATTGAGATGCTGATACAGCAGGAAGCGAATCTCGGCGATGTAGTCCGATGAATTGTTGCTGATCGGTGGCTCGCCCGGCAGCGTCACGCCTTGCTCGCTCAAGTAACGCGCCTGACCGATCGTTGCCGTCACCAGTTCCTGTCCGTTGTTCACGTCATGGATGCGCGAAGTCACACCGATGCTCAGCTGATCGGTATCACCGATGCGGTCGATGCCGAGAAACCGGTTGCGATGGTAAAGCTGCACGAGGTTCAGGTCCGGCAGGATGGTATCGAATACAGGCAGACCCGATTGTTCCCGATACGGGATGTGCGCATAGAGCAGTCGCGGCTCGAGTGTGATGACCCGGTCCTGTGACGAATTCAGGGAGCGTTCCAGGATGACGCCCGTATCGATGCTTGCGATGGGCAGCGTGCGGCTGGGTTCCGCTTCTTCGCCGGGTGCAGTACTGTCGAGCTGGTAGCGCGTATGGTCCATCGTCACCCCGGGCGTGACGAACCAGCCGGCGCGTTGCAGTGGCCAGGTGACCTCCGGCGCAACGTTGAAACGCCATCCGGTCACCCCGACATCGCGGTCGAAATACACGAGTTCACTGCCGACAGCCAGGTTGAGCCCGAGCGCCTGGTCCGGCCAGACTCCGCGCGCACGGGCCTGCGGCAGGCGCCGGTACGGCAGGTCGTCCGGCACGATCGATTCATCGATGGTCTGGTAATCTTGCACCTGGGCAAACGCAGACCAGTGCTCGCTGTAGAAATCGAACCACGCCCTCTGGTTCAGGTGGGTGGTGCTGGAAGCACTGAGTGAGCCTCCGAGGTCCTCGAAATACTGCGCATCGGAGACCTCGGTGAAATCGATCACGTTTCTCCAGGCGTTGTCGAACAGGGTCTGGTGCCTGAGCAACAGCATGTGCCGATTGTTGTTGGTCATGCTGTCATTGGCGAGATATTCGACCGCTGCAGTGCCGGAATTGCGGTTCGTGAGATAGCGAAACTCGGACTCGAGCTGCGAGCCACGGCTGGTCAGCAGCCGCGGCGTGATCGTCGCATCGTAATTCTCGCGAATGTTCCAGTAGTACGGGATGGCCACCTCGTTGCCGCTGCGCCCGGCGCTGCCGATGACAGGCGCAAGAATGCCCGATTTTCGCGCATCGCCCAGCGGGAACGAAAAGTACGGGGTGTAAAGGATCGGCACACCCTCGAATCTCAGTTTCACGTCTCTCGCTGTGCCTGTGCCTGCCACGGTATCGAGCTCGATGGCGCCGGCCTCGATGACCCAGTCGTCCGAGCCGGGTGGGCAGGTCGTGTATTCGACTCCGTTCAGTTGCAGGACACCCTGCTGGTTGATTTCGAGAACTCTGGCCGCGCCGCGCGAATTGCTGGCACCCAGCTCGAAACTCGCATCGTCGAAGCGGATGCGCCCGGTGCCGTAGGAAAATTCCGCGGATTGGCTGAGGATTTCGCTATCCGGGTCTTCGAAGCGGACCGCGCCGGTCAGGAGCAGTGATTGCGTCTCGGGAACATAGCTGGCAGCGTCTGCGCCGGCGACCCGCTGGCCTTGCCTGACGACGATGCCTCCGCTCATCGCAGCGCGCGGGTATTCACCGAGGCTGACGTCGATCTCTCCGGTCTCGAATTCGATTACGCCGCTGTCGGTCGCACCGTCAGCCGCGGTAAGAAAGCGCTCCGAAAGGCGCCGCTCCGGCGGCGTTTCGCAGACGGGCCCTGCCTGCTCAGCGAGAGCCGCCGATGTCATCAGCCACAACGAGAGGCCGGCGAGGTGGAAGCAATATTTTGGCAAATGGAGTGCGTCTGACAAAACGTAATCAGTACAGGATGTTAGCGGGAAAAGATGTTAACCGGTATTACGATTTGCTACCTTCGCACAGTTCCGAAGGCCCTTCAACGAATAGTAGAGTATGCATACTGCAGACAAGGTACAGGACAGACGGCTCGACGAGCTCCGGCAATGGCTGTCCAGAATTGGCGGATTCGATACTGCTTCATTGCGTCCGGCGTCCGGTGATGCGAGTTTCCGTCGCTACTTTCGGCTCAATGCCGGAACCGATACCTGTGTGGTCATGGACGCACCGCCGGACAAGGAGGACTGCAAACCATACGTCCGGATTGCGGGGTACCTGCAACAGATGGGTTTGCACGGCCCGCGGGTGCTCGAGGCCAGCCTCGAGCAGGGATTCCTGGTGCTCACGGATCTGGGGTCGAGGCAGTATCTGGCCGAACTTAAGGAAAGGCCGGAGCGGGGCAACGAACTTTACGGCGATGCACTGCGCGCGCTGGCGACTCTGCAGGACGAAGGACAGCCGATGCAAGGTCAGCTGCCGCCCTATGACGAGAAACTGCTGCGTTTCGAACTGCGCCTGTTCCACGATTGGCTGTGTAACCGGCATCTCGGTATCGTCCTCGATGCGGCAGATGCGCGTGACTGGGACCGGACCTGCGACCTGCTGGTTGCCAATGCCCTGGCACAACCGAAGGTATTCGTTCATCGTGACTACCATTCGCGAAATCTCATGCTGGTCGACGACAACAACCCAGGGATCCTCGATTTCCAGGACGCTGTCGAAGGTCCGTTGACCTACGACCTCGTGTCGCTACTGAAGGATTGCTACATCCGCTGGCCCGCGGACCGGGTGCGCGATTGGGCCGGCGCATTTCATCGACTCGCGCCGACAGCATCGGCGCTGGAGATCGGCGAATTCATGCGTTTCTTCGAGCTCACCGGGGTGCAGCGCCAGCTCAAGGCCGCCGGCATTTTCGCCAGGCTGAATCATCGCGACGGCAAGCCGGCATACCTGTGCGATGTGCCGCGCACCTTGCAATACATTATCGACATCGCACCCCGTTACCCGGAGTTGAGTTTCATCGCCGACCTCATCGCGGCGCGGATATTGGCGCAACTCCATGGGCCTGGCTCATGATGGCGATGATACTCGCCGCCGGGCGCGGCGAACGCCTGCGGCCGTTGACCGACGCAATGCCGAAAGCACTGGTCGAGGTGAATGGCACGAGCTTGCTGGAGCGGCATCTCGCCATGCTCGCGGCGGCCGGCGCCTCGACCGTGGTGATCAACCTGGGCTGGCTCGGAGAGCAGATCGTCGATCGAATCGGGTCCGGAAGCGCATTCGGGCTCCAGGTCGTGTACAGCCCGGAATACGACCATGTCCTCGAGACCGGCGGCGGCATCCGGCGTGCACTTCCCCTGCTCGGTGCGGCGCCATTCTGGGTCGTCAATGCCGATGTCTACACGGACTACGTCATCGGATCCGATACTTTGCCGTCAGATTGCATCGGCCACCTGGTACTGGTGCCGACGCCGGCACACAAGCCGACCGGTGATTTCGAACTGCAGGCGGGCAAAGTCATGAATGCGAAAACACCGTCGCTGACCTTCAGTGGCATCGCCTGTTACCGGCCGGAATTCTTCATCGCGGAATCGCCGCGGCGATTTCCGCTCGCACCGCTCCTACGGCGCGCTGCTGATGAGGGCCGGCTGTCCGGCAGCTTGCACCGGGGCGTATGGAAAGACGTCGGCACAGCCGAACGGCTGGCCGCGCTCCATCAGTCGTTACGCGCCGGCGAACCGCCCCACAACTGACGTTGCAGCTCCGCGGACATGCGCTCGCGTACCTCGGCAAGGTTTGCCGTTACCCCCAGACTCCGGAGGTCGGTGACCTGAAGGTTGCTGAATCCGCAAGGATTGATGCGGCAAAACGGCTCGAGATCCATGGCAACGTTGAATGCCATGCCGTGAAAGCTGGCGCCGCGGCGGACCCTTAAGCCCACGCTCGCAATTTTTTTTCCGTCAGTATAGACACCGGGCGCATCGGGCCGACTGCAGGCCGCCAGGCCATACCCGGTAATCGTCGCGACCGCTGCCTGCTCCAGCGCCGTCACCAGGTCGCGAACACCGAGCGACGACCGCCGCAGGTCGATCAGCGGGTAAATCATGAGCTGGCCCGGGCCGTGATAGGTCACCTGGCCGCCACGATCGATCTGAAACACCGGGATATCGCCCGGGGCGAGCAGGTGTTGCGCGCTGGCATTCATGCCGAGCGTAAATACCGGCGGATGTTCGGTGAACCAGATTTCATCGGCTGTTGCGGCATCGCGCTCCTCCGTGAACTGCTGCATGGCCCGCCACAACGGTTCGTATTCCATCAGTCCCATCCGGCGGACGATAACGGCCGGCCTTGCTTCGACAGCAGCGGCAACCTCGTTCACAACGCTACCAGTACGGAAGTATCTGCGCTGAGCTCGCGGTAGATGGCATCAAGCTGCATCTGGCTTGTTGCATCGATGGTGACAGTGATCGATATGAAATTGCCCGCACTGCTCGGCACAGTCCGAATGTCCGTCGACGAAATATTTCCGGCGTGCCGTTCGATGATGCGCAATGCGGTTTCGCGAAACCCGCTTTCATGGCGGCCCATCATCTTGAGCGGAAACCGGCAGGGAAATTCCAGCAGACGTTCGCTGCCTTTGATCTCGTTCATACCGCGGATCCTGCTGCAATTACTCCAGCCACAGTTGCACGCCGTCCCGGGCTCTGACCCACAAGGAGCCACTCGGATTCTCCTGCAACGCGCGCAGGGGCTCTCTCAGCAGCTGACTGCCATTCAGGCTGATTTGCAATTCAGCGACTGGCTGACCCTCTGCCAGCGGTGCAAGCACGACCGCAGGAATATTGAGTACGGACTCGAGCGAGTTGTAACTGCCCCGCGGGACGGTGATGTACACGTCCTTCTCGAGGCCGAGATCCGTAAACTCACTGGCAGCTTTCCATGTCCTGGCTTGCGTGATCGTCTCGCCGGCCCTGAACAGCAAGCGCGTTTCGAAAAAACGGAATCCGTAGTTGAGCAACGCCTGACTGCCGTTGGTGCGCGCTTTTGCGCTCGAGGTTCCGAGCACGACGGAAATGATTCGCATGCCGTCCCGCTTGGCGGACGAGACCAGGCAATACCCTGCATCATCGGTGAACCCGGTCTTCATGCCATCGACGCTCGAGTCGCGCCACAGCAGGGAATTGCGATTCGGTTGTACTATCCTGTTGTACTCGAATTCCTTCTCGGAATACATGCGATAATAGTCGGGGAATTCGCGGATGATTGCCCGGGCGACCCGCGCGAGATCGCGCGCGGTAGAATAATGCCGGTCGTGCGGAAGTCCTGTCGCGTTCATGAAATGACTCGAGCGCATGCCGAGTGCAGCGGCATAGCGATTCATGACTTCGGCAAAAACCAACTCTGTACCGGCCACGTGTTCCGCAAGCGCAACACTGGAGTCGTTGCCCGACTGCACGATCATGCCGCGCAACAGGTCCTGCACGGAAACACGACTGCCGACCTCGATGAACATCCGGGAGCCCGGTGTGCGCCAGGCGTTCTCGCTGATCGTTACCTGGTCCGCGAGACCGACCTGGCTGTCGTCAAGCGCGCTAAAGATCGCATAGGCGGTCATGAGTTTGGTGAGGCTCGCCGGTGCAAGCCGGGTGTCGGCGTCGAGCGAGGTAAGTTCCTGCCCCGTGTCGCTGTCGATCAGCACATAGCTCCTGGCGCCGATGACCGGCGGGGCTGGTGGTGGAACGGACTGGGCAGCGGCGTCCGGGAGTGGCGCCGTAACGAAAATAACGAATAAAAACAGTGATTTCCAACTTCTGTATGACATGAGTCCGGAGACGGTTCGACAGCGAGGCGCGTATTGTAGCGTCTCCGGATGCAAATGTGCCGGTCGGCGGCGACGATTCCGCCGTGCGCTATTCCGTTACGAGGTGCGACTCCGTAATACCGATGTTACGCAGGTGCACGACGAGTGCATCGTATTGCTCGACATCGGCAATCGGACCGATGCGCACCCGGTAAAGCGCGGGAGTGCGACTGGTATCTTCCATGACAAAAGCTTTCGCCAGGCCACTGTCACGCAGCTGCGAAAAACGCCGACGCGCATTTTCAGGGTCGCCGAATGCGCCGACCTGCACGAAAATCGCCGCATCGCGCACTTCGGCCTGTGCATTCACAGGGCTCGGCGCAGCGGGCGGGGACGACTCCGCACGCAGGGTGCGGTCGGATGCCGGTTGCGGATCGAAGCTGATGGCCGTAACCTCGACAAGTCCGGTGCCGTCCCGGATCAGATCGAGTTCCTTTGCGGCCGAGTACGAGAGGTCGATGATGCGATTGTCGACAAACGGTCCCCGGTCGTTGACGCGGACGATGACCGATTTGCTGTTACGCAGGTTTCGCACTTCAACGTAGGTCGGCAATGGCAGCGTCTTGTGCGCCGCCGTCATCGCATGCATGTCGTACGGTTCCTGGCTGGACGTCGCGCGGCCGTGAAACTTTTCCCCGTACCAGGACGCAACGCCACGCTCCTGGTAACCGTAACTTGTCGGCAGAACGTGGTAACGCACGCCGTAAACTTCGTAAATCGGCGGATTACCGTAGCGGCTTCTCGGTTCCTCCCGCGGTATCGGCCTGGCCGGCGGCATCGCCGAGCCGCTCCGCGGTGCACTGTCACTGACCGGCCGGCTGGCGCAAGCACCGACGCCGAGAAGGATCACTGCCAGGCCGAAGGCGGTCCGGCAGGTCTTACGGGCTGTCACCGAACACCTCCAGCGCGATTTCCTGCCCGAGCTGATGCGCGACGAGCGCATACATCACGCTCCGGTTATAGCGCGTGATGACGAAAAAATTGTGGAAGCCGACCCAGTACTCGTCTCCGTCCGGGCCGTCGACGCGGATGAGTTGGGTCTTCTGGTCGTCGGGCAATTCGGTCGCGAACAGGACGCCTTTGTTGCTGAGCGATTTCACCGTTTCTTCCGGCGTCAGGATGTTCTTCGGAGGTTTGCCCTTCCAGGGTTTCGAAAGCGTTGCCGCGGCGACCACCTGGTCGTTCGATTTCCAGCCGTGAGCAACGAAGTAATTGGCGACACTGCCGATCACGTCGTCCCAGTTCGTCCAGATATCCCGTTTGCCATCCGTGCTGGAATCCACGGCGTAAGCGCGATAGCTGGATGGCATGAACTGCGGCCTGCCCATCGCGCCGGCGTAAGAGCCGGTTGCTTCAGTGACATTCATGCCCTCGTCGCGCACCAGCAACAGGAAATGTTCCAGTTCGTTGCGAAAAAAAGCGGCGCGCGGCGGGTAGTCGAATGCGAGCGTCGTCAATGCGTCGATGACCCGGTACCTTCCTGTAATGCGGCCAAAATAGGTTTCGACACCGATGATGCCGACCAGGATTTCACACGGTACGCCGGTCTCGATACTGATCCGCTTCAGCGCCGCCTCATTCTCGCGCCAGAATTCTGCACCGGCACTGACGCGTTGCTCGGTGAGGAAGATCGCGCGGTATTCCTGCCAGGTTTTGATTTTTTCGGCGGGGCGGCTTATAGCGTCGAGGATCTTCGGTTGCGACGTCGCATCTCCGAGAGCCGCAACCAGCGCAGCCCGGTCATAGTCGTGTTCCGCAACCATCGAGTCGATGAACTGCCGCACATCGTCGCGTTCGACGTCGATGCCGAACGCGGCCGGAGCCGGCACGAGGACCAGTATCACATGGATAGGCAGACTGAATTTTTTCAATGCGGCAACAACTTGCGATGAGTGTGAATGGACATGAGAATACCGAAACCGGCCATGATGGTCACCATGGATGTACCGCCGTAACTGACCAGCGGCAACGGAATGCCGACTACCGGCACGAGTCCGGTCACCATGGCGGTATTGACGAACACATACACGAAGAAGGTCAGGCTGATGCTACCGGCAAGCAGGCGCGTAAAGGAATCCCTGGCCTGGGTGGCGATATACAGTCCGCGGCCCACGACGAACAGGTACAGTCCCAGCAGGCTCAACAGCCCGAGCAGCCCGAGTTCCTCGCCCATCACGGCGAAAATGAAATCGGTACTGCGTTCCGGCAGAAATTCGAGTTGCGCCTGGCTCCCGTTGGTCCAGCCCTTGCCGAACAGTCCGCCGGAGCCGAGCGCAATCTTCGACTGGATGATGTTGTAGCCCGCGCCCAGCGGATCCGTATCCGGATTCAGCAAGGTCAGCACTCGCTGCTTCTGGTATTCCTGCATGTAGTAACTCCACATCCCGTACGCACCCGGTATCAGCAGGAGGAGCAAAAGAATGATCAGTCGTACCGGCATGCCGGCAAGGAAGATGACCATCGCTCCTGCCGCCGCAATGAGGACTGCGGTTCCGAGGTCGGGTTGCGTGGCGATGAGGATCGTCGGAACGAGGATTATCACCACGATCAGCAGCAACGACCCGAGTTTCGGCGGAAGCTGCCGGTCGTGCAGGTACCAGGCCACCATCATGGGCACCGCCAGCTTCATGATTTCCGAAGGCTGGAAGCGAATGCCGAGATCCAGCCAGCGCTGCGCCCCCTGGCCGATTTCACCAAGCGCGAGCACCAGGATCAGCAACAGCAGTCCGGCCAGGTAGCCCCACGGCGTCCAGCGGCGCATGAGATCCGGCGGCAACTGCGCAACGACGAACAGCGCGCCCAGCGCAACACACAATCGAATGCACTGCTGCAACCACAGGTTGATGTCGGCGCCGACGGCACTGTACAAAACGACCAGGCCGAAGCCACAAATGAGCAGCAAGCCGCCGAGCAATGGCCCGTCGAGATTGAGCTTGCGCATGATGCGTGCAACATCCGTCAGCGGCGCCGCATTACGTTCGAACAGGCCGCGAGTATCAGTGAAGCGCATTGCTGCCGTACCCCAGATGCTGATCCATGACAGCCCGCGCTATCGGCGCAGCGACGCGGCTGCCGCTGGCCCCGTTCTCCACGACCACCGCAACGGCAATCCGCGGTTCCTCGAGGGGCGCAAAAGCGACGAACAGCGCATGATCGCGCAACCGTTCCGCGACCGACTCGGCGTCATACTCTTCGTCCTGCGCCACGGTAAAGACCTGTGCGGTCCCGCTCTTGCCCGCCATGGTATACGTTGCACCCCGGCCAACGGCCCTCGCTGTACCGGCCGGTCCTTGCATGACATCGTGCATGGCTTCGACAACGCTTTCCCAGTAGAACTCGTTATCGATTTTCACGGGTTCGACCGGCCTGGCCTCCGTATGCGTGCGCTCCCCCGTGATCGCGTTTTCGGTTGCGGCAACAATATACGGTTCAAAGCGGCGTCCCCGGGTCGCCATTGCGGCGATTGCGTTCGCAAGTTGCAGTGGCGTCGCCAGCATGTAGCCCTGGCCAATCGATGCGATCACCGTCTCTCCGGGAAACCAGACCTGGTCGGCCCGTTCTCGAAAAGCGCCGCGCTTCCACTCCCGCGACGGCAGCAATCCTTCCCGCTCGCCGGCGAGATCGATGCCGGTGGGGCGGCCGAGACCGAACTGGTTCAGGTAAAAATGCATTCGGTCGATGCCGATGTCGCGGCTGATGTTGTAAAAATACACGTCACAGGACTGTTCGATCGCATCGTGCAGGTCGACGGAACCATGGCCCTGCGGTTTCCAGTCACGATAGCGGTGTGAACTGCCGGGCAGGCTGTAGTAGCCGGGACAAAAGTTGCGGCGTGTCAGGTTGGTGGCGCCGGTTTCGAGAGCGGCGAGCGATAACATTGGTTTAATGGTCGAGCCGGGCGGATAGCTGCCGCGAAGCGCACGGTTGAACAACGGTCGATCGAGGTCGTACTGCAGCGCATTGAATTCAGCTGCACTCATGCCTATGGCAAACAGATTGGGATCGAATCCCGGCGCGCTGACCAGGGCCAGCACCTCGCCGTTCTGCGGGTCGATGGCAACCACTGACCCGCGCATGCCCTGCAATGCACGGAATGCAACCGTTTGCAGGTCGAGGTCCAGTGTCAGGTGAATGTTGTCTCCCGGTTCACCCGGCACACGCGGCGCCAGCGTCTGCGTGAGATCGCGCGGATCGGTCGGAACCTGGCGACCGCGTGCATTGGTGACGACCTGCTGATGCCCTGCATTGCCGTGCAACAGGGTTTCGTTGCGAAATTCGACCCCGGACTTGCCGGTGTGCGCAGTGCCTGCGTATTCCGCTACCGGCAGCCGCGTGAGATCATCGGTGGTGATCGCGCCGACGTAACCGATCGCGTGAGCGGCAATTTCTCCGTGCGGATAATGTCGAATCAGTCGTGGCTGAAAATCCACGCCCTGGAATCTCGGTCGCTGCAGCGCAAACTCGGCAATCTCGTCGTCGGTAAGACGAATGCGCAGGGTAACCGGCTTGAACCGCGGACCGCTCCGGCTCAGTTCGCGAATGCGGCCGATATCGCCTTGTTCGATCAGACCCAGGCTTGCGAGTCGTGTCAGCGTGTCGTCGAGATCCGGTACCTGTTCAGGGATGAGTTCCAGTTGGTAGGCCGGCAGGTTCTCTGCCAGGACCCGGCCCTTGCGATCGAAAATAAGTCCGCGTATGGGCGGGACGGCTTCGATGCGAATGCGATTGCCCTGCGATTTTTCCGCAAACTCCTCGTGTTCGATGACCTGCAGCTGGACCAGCCGGGCGACGACAATGCCAATGAGCAGCGCGCCGACAACGGCTGAGAATACTACCCGGCCAAAAAACATCCGCTTCTCGGAATGGTGATCCTTGATGGGAGCAAAGAGACTCATCGGCCGCCGACCCTGACGCGGTGACTGATCCCGGAGAGAAGCATCGAAAGCACCGGCCAGATTAGTGTGCCGCTGATCACCGGTCCCCAGTAAGTCACCGATTCCGTGTGTTCGCCGGCAACCCCGTTGATCCAGAAAAGCAGGAACTGGTACAGCGCAAGCAATGCAAATACGGTTGCAGTCATCTGTGACAACGGAAATACGCGCAATTGCAGGTGAAATTTGACCGTCACATAAACGACGAAACACAAAGCGAGCGCGTGCTGGCCGAGCAACGTGCCATGCGCAACATCGACCACGATGCCGACCACCCAGGCGGTACCGACGCTGTAACTCCGGGGCAGCGTCATGGCCCAATATATAAGAGTGAGTGCCACCCAGTCCGGGCGGAATGCCTCGACCGCCGACGGCAGGGGCACGATGCTCAACATCAGTGCAGCGACTATCGACGACAGTACCGGCAGTCGCCTGGCGTTGCGCGCGTCACTCATCTGCAGGCTCCGTGGCAGCCGGCTCGTCGTCGTCCGTTTCGCCGGGCCAGATCAGCATCACCTCGCGTACCTGGTTCAGTGCGGCCGCCGGTTTCGCAGTTACCGAGGCAAACGGCTCCTGCGGCACCCGCTGCACCGACTCGACAACTGCCACCGGATAGCCGGCGGGAAAAGCACCGCCAAGTCCGGATGTCACCAGCAGGTCACCTTCCACGATATCGGCATTGTTGGGGAGAAACGGCAACTCCAGCCTCGCGAAATTGCCACTGCCGACGGCTATCGTACGCAGCCCGTTGCGATTGACTTCGACCGGCAGCGCGTGATCGGGATCGCTGATCAGAATTCCCTGGGACGACAGCAACCCGACCTCAATGACCTGGCCTACAACACCGCTGGCATCGACCATTGCCTGACCATCGAATACACCGTCGCGGGTACCCTTGTCGACGACGATTACATGGCGGAACGGATTTGCACTCACCGACATGATCTCGCTGACACGAACCCGGTCACTGCCGTGCGGCGTCGCATCGAGAATGGCGCGCAGTCGTGCATTCTCGGCTTCCAGCGCCGCATACTTCTGCAAGCGCGCCTGTGTCAGCAGCCGCTCTGCCTTCAGGCGACTGTTTTCAAGTTGCATTTCATTGCGGCTGGTGGTCGTATCCGTAAACCATCGCCAGGTCGAAATCGGCGCGTCGACGAGCACGCGCAACGGGTGGACGGTGGCACCGATCGCTTTTCGGACACCATCGAGGTAGTTCTCGCGATTGTCGATGACCAGCAACAGTATGCTCAAGCCGGCCAATAACAGGAATCGAAGGCCAAGAGCCGGGGCGTTCGGCGCTCGATGCTGGTTGTCAGTTTTGACTACGGCCATCAGCGTATTGTATGCGCATCACGGCCTTGACGGAGACTCTGCGGACTGGATCTGAACCTATTCCAATCCGAATACGGACGGCCCATGCTCGTCTATCAGTTCAATCACGCGGCCGCCGCCACGTGCAACGCAGGTCAGCGGATCATCCGCGATAACGACCGGCAGGCCGGTTTCCTCCATCAGCAGCTTGTCGATATCGCGCAGCAGTGCGCCGCCACCGGTCAGCACGATGCCGCGGTCCGCAACATCGGAGCCAAGCTCGGGCGGTGTTTGCTCGAGCGCTTCCTTGACAGCACCGACGATACCCTGCAGCGGTTCCTGCAGGGCTTCGAGAATTTCATTGCTGTTCAACGTAAAGCTACGCGGCACACCCTCGGACAGATTGCGTCCTTTCACCGAGCATTCACGTACTTCCTGTCCGGGAAACGCGGATCCGATTTCAAACTTGATGCGCTCCGCCGTTGCTTCGCCGATCAGGATGCCGTAGTTGCGGCGCACGTAATTGGTTATTGCTTCGTCGAAGCGATCGCCGCCGATACGTACCGATGCGGCATAGACGATACCGTTGAGCGAGATGACAGCAACCTCCGAAGTGCCGCCGCCAATGTCGAGCACCATCGATCCTCGCGCTTCGTGAACCGGCATGCCGGCGCCGATCGCGGCAGCCATCGGTTCGGGTATCAGCATCACTTTGCGTGCGCCGGCACCTTCTGCAGATTCGCGAATGGCGCGACGTTCGACTTGCGTGGATCCGTACGGCACGCAGATCAGAACCCGCGGGCTCGGACGAAAATAGCGCGTGCCCAGCGCTTTGCGGATGAAGTGCTGCAACATTTTTTCGGTTACGGTGAAGTCGGCGATAACGCCGTCCTTCAGCGGACGAATGGCAGTGATGTTGCCCGGTGTGCGGCCAAGCATGTTCTTTGCTTCCGTGCCGACTGCTTCCACGACTCGGCCGCCGCGGCCCGAGTCTTCGCGAATTGCTACCACGGAGGGTTCGTCAAGCACGATACCGTGTCCGCGAGAGTAAATGAGCGTGTTGGCTGTCCCGAGATCGATCGAAAGATCGTTCGAGAAGTAGCCGAGTATCGTCTTGAACATGTAGGGGTGGAGTCCCGAGGAAAATCAACGACGTAATCTAACAATGCGCAGGACAATGAGCAAGGCGGCGTGTATTATTGTTGACGCACGTCACGCCCGACACCTCGCCGGGCACCAATCCGGAAATTCTCGTGTCGCTAACAAAGGATCAGGTACTGCACATTGCCATGCTTGCACGCCTGCGGCTTGCCGAGCAGGAATTCGATGATGTGGTTGCCAAATTGTCGCGAATAGTCGAATTCGTCGATCAGCTGCAGGCGGCGCCGACCAAAAACGTCCTGCCGATGGCCCACCCGCTGCAACAGACACAGCGCCTGCGGGCCGACGTGGTCACCGAAAGCGATGAGCGGGATGCCATCCAGGCCAATGCTGCCATGGTTCGGGACGGTTTCTACCTGGTACCGAAAGTCATCGAGTAGTCCATGGTCGGGCAATCCACGAATCTGCACGGTCTGACCCTGACCGCGATGGCGCGAGGTATCGCCAGCGGCGACATCACCTCGGCGGATCTGACAGCACAGCTCTTGCGGCGCGTATCGACCCTGGGCTCGGAACTCAACGCCTTTATCAGCGTGACCGAAGACACAGCGATGGCTGCCGCCGCCCTGGCGGACAAGGCCCGGGGGTCGGCAAGGCGCGGCAAGCTGCACGGCCTGCCGATCGTGCACAAGGACCTGTTCTGCACGCGCGGCGTACGCACCACCTGCGGCTCGCGCATGCTGGAGAATTTTGTGTCGCCGTACGATGCAACCGTGGTGGAACGGCTTGCTCGCGCGGGCGCCATCACGCTCGGCAAAACCAACATGGACGAATTCGCCATGGGCTCGTCGAACGAAACCAGTTACTTCGGCCCGGTGCGAAATCCCTGGAACCCGGCTTTGTCGCCCGGGGGTTCCTCGGGCGGTTCGGCCGCCGCTGTGGCGGCACGAATCGTGCCGGCCGCAACCGGCACCGATACCGGCGGATCCATCCGCCAACCGGCCGCGCTCACCGGCACCGTCGGCATCAAGCCGACTTACGGGCGCGTATCGCGATACGGCATGGTGGCTTTCGCGTCCAGCCTGGACCAGGCCGGCGTAATTACCCGGACTGCAGAGGATGCGGCGCTGTTGCTCGGCATCATGGCGGGTTTCGATTCCCGGGATTCCACGTCCGTCGACCACCCGGTTCCGGACTACGTGGCGGGGCTGGCGGCGCCGCTCTCCGGACTGAGTATCGGCATAGTGCGGCAACATTTCGATGCCGGCCTCGATCCGGAATGTGCGGCGCGCGTGAGGGAAGCGCTGTCGGTCCTCAAATCCGAAGGTGCGGTGCTCACGGAAGTCGATCTGCCGCACCTCGACCTGTCCGTGCCGACCTATTACGTTGTGGCGCCGGCGGAGTGTTCATCCAACCTGTCGCGTTTCGACGGCGTGCGTTTCGGCTACCGCGCGTCCGATCCCAGGGACCTCATGGACCTTTACTGCCGTAGCCGGGGCGAGGGCTTTGGCGCGGAAGTGAAGCGGCGCATCATGACCGGTACGTATGTCCTGTCAGCAGGCTATTTCGATGCCTATTACCTGCAGGCACAGAAAGTGCGTCAGCTGATCAGCGAAGACTTCCGCAAGGCATTTGCCAAAGTCGATATCATCGCCGGCCCTACTGCCCCGACGCCCGCATTTGCGCTCGGCGCCAAGACCGACGACCCGATAACGATGTACCTGAACGATATCTACACCATAGGCGCCAACCTGGCCGGCCTGCCCGGGATCTCGGTTCCCTGCGGATTTGCCGGACGACTTCCTGTCGGGTTGCAACTGGTGGGCGCGCATTTTGCCGAGGAAAGGTTGCTGGCCTGCGCACATCAGTATCAGCAACTGACGGACTGGCATGAGCGCAAGCCGGAGTCCTGCGCATGAAAGCCGGCTGGGAGGTCGTGATCGGGCTGGAGATTCATTGCCAGCTTGCCACGCGCAGCAAAATTTTCTCCGGCGCATCGACGGCCTACGGCGCCACACCCAATGTGCAGGCCTGCCTGGTCGACCTGGGCTATCCCGGCGTTCTGCCGGTACTCAACGGGGAAGCGGTGCGCATGGCCTGCCTGTTCGGTCTCGCTGTCAATGCGACGATCGCGACGCGCTCCGTCTTCGCCCGCAAGAACTACTTTTATCCTGACCTTCCCAAGGGATACCAGATCAGCCAGTACGAGCTGCCGATCGTCGCCAATGGCGAAATGATGATACGCGGGGAAGATGGAACGGAAAAACGCATCGGCATCACCCGTGCCCATCTCGAGGAAGACGCCGGCAAGTCGATACACGAGGGGCTCGGCCAGTACACCGGCGTCGATCTCAACAGGGCCGGTACGCCATTGCTGGAAATCGTTTCGGAGCCGGACATGCGTTCGGCGGCCCAAGCGGTTACGTATTTGCGCAAGATACACTCGATTGTGCGTTATCTCGGCATTTCCGACGGCAACATGCAGGAAGGCTCGTTTCGCTGCGACGCCAACGTATCGGTGCGACCGGCCGGCCAAAAGGCACTCGGCACGCGCACCGAACTCAAGAACCTGAACTCGTTCCGCTTCATCGACAAAGCCATCAACTTCGAGATCGCAAGGCAGATCGGGCTGATCGAGGATGGCGGTCAGGTGGTGCAGGAGACCCGGCTGTATGACGCGGAGCGCGATGAAACGCGTCCGATGCGCAGCAAGGAAGAGGCCAACGACTACCGCTATTTCCCGGATCCTGACCTGCTGCCGGTCGAGATTGCGCCGGCTTACGTGCAAAAGCTGCGCGAGTCACTGCCGGAGCTGCCCGATGCAAAAAAAACCCGATTGCAGAGCCAGTACGGGCTGCGGCCCGAGGACGCCGAGATCCTGATTGGCAGCCGCGAGCTCGCGGACTACTTCGAATCGCTGGCAGGCACGACAGCGGCGCCGGCGCCGCTCGCCGCCAACTGGGTCATTGGTGAACTGTCGGCGGCCCTGAATCGCGATAACCTGGATATCGGGCATGGCAAAATCGGCGCTGCGGAACTTGCCGGCCTGCTGAACAGGATCAGCGACAGGAGCATCAGTGGCAAGATCGCCAAGGAAGTCTTCGAAGCGATGTGGGCCGGCGAGGGCAGCGCAGACCAGATCATTCGCAAAAAGGGCCTTATTCAGATCACTGACAGCGCGGCGATCGAGGCGATTGTGCGGGCCGTCATGGACGCGCACCCGACCCAGATTGCGGACTATCGCAGTGGCAAGGACAAACTGTTCGGATTCTTCGTCGGCCAGGTCATGAAACAGTCCGGCGGCAGAGCCAATCCCGAACAGGTCAACGAGATACTGAAGAAACGGCTCAGCGACGCCCGCTAAACATGCAGACGCATTCCGACACCGTCATACCGTTTGTCTTCGAAGCGCTTCCCGTGCGAGGGGCCGTAATCCAGCTGAAAAGCGCTTGGCAACGCATGCAACTGGGGCATGACTACGGTCCGCCGGTCCTGCAGGTGCTCGGGCACTCTGCCGCCGCGGCCGGCCTGATTGCACAAAGCCTGAAGTTCGAGGGCACGATCACTTTGCAGATCAGCGGCGATGGGCCGCTGTCGATCCTGGTCATGCAGTGCAGCAGCGATCTGCAGCTTCGCGGCATGGCGAGCGCACCTGGCGCGAGCATCGATGCTGCTTACAAGGACCTGGTCGCCAACGCCCGCTGCGCCATAACGCTGGATGCCGGGGCAATGGCGCAACCGTACCAGGGTATCGTCGAGGTCAGTGGCAACGAGCTGGCCGACAGCCTGCAGAATTACTACCGCCGCTCGGTGCAGGTGCCGAGCCACATGCAGCTGGTCAGCGAACGCGGCAGTTGCGGCGGCATCCTGCTGCAACAATTGCCTGGCCAGGGCGGCATGGAAGGTGACGACTGGATTCGCCTCGGCCTGCTTGCGGCAACACTGCGTCCCGCCGACATCAGCGAAGGTGTCGGTGCGGATTTGCTGCACAGGCTGTTTGCCGAAGACGATTTGCGCTTCTTCGAGCCCCGTGCAATGGAGTTTCGCTGCAAGTGCTCGCGGAAACGGGCGGCAGATGTCCTGCGGCTCCTCGGCGAAGCCGACACGCGCTCCGCGTGCGAGGAGCAGGGACGCGTGGAAGTGACCTGCGAGTACTGCGGCCGCACGCGGCGATTCGATGCCGTCGATATCGCCAGGCTTTTTGCCGGCGCCGAGAGCCCCGTATCCGACAGCGTGCACTGACGCCGATTGAGAAGCATCCCGATACGCCGGCGTCACGCCGGGTAGTCTTCTCGCTCGGAAACCCGATCTCGCTCGAAGACCACACCGGCGCGCCGCCGTCTATACGCCGCAGGATCCCGTACGCCTCCACTGGCATGCCGCCGCTTCGGCGCATCCAGCCATACCAGCATCGGCCGCTGGCTGCGAGGCTCCGAGCTGTGTTAGGCTATAATCTTTAAATATAAAAATACCTTTATATATTTATGGAAAACACCAGCCGCCTGCTGCTGCAACAGCTCCGAACTCTCGCGGACGACACGCGTATGCGCCTTCTGGCACTGTGCGCTCAGGGTGAGTGCAGTGTGTCCGAGCTGACCGAGGTCGTCGGGCTCAGCCAACCACGTACCTCGCAACACCTGAAGCAGCTTTGCGATGCAGGCCTGCTGACGCGCTTCCGGGACGGCAGGCGGGTGTTCTACCGTTTGCCCGCCAGACAGGACCGCACCGGACGGCAACTGCTCGACCTGATTCCGCTGGGCGAGGAACTGTTCCGTCGCGATCGAGCGCGCCTGCGCCAGTTGCGCGGCGAGGTTGTCAGCGGCGAGGAAGCTCCGCTGCCGGATGAAGCGAGCGATCGCGATATCTATCGCGCCATCCTGGATCTCAGTGTGACCGCACCCATAGGCGATCTTCTCGATATCGGCTGTGGGCGCGGACGGATGCTGAAACTGCTGGCCGCGCGTGCCCACAGGGTCGTCGGTGTCGACATCGACTCCGGGGCCCGACAACACGCTCGCGCAGAGCTGATGCTGGCGGGCCTGCCGAACTGCAGTTTGCGGCAGGGGGACATGTATCAGCTGCCGTTCGACCGGGCGCAGTTCGACACGGTGATACTCGATGACGTACTCGGCGACGCGACCAGGCCCGTGGCGGTCCTGAAGGAAGCCGCGCGCATGCTGCGGGCAAACGGCCGCCTGCTCATACTCATGACGCTCGCATCGGAGTTCACCAGGGACTTGCGAGACCGCATTGCCGGCTGGAGCGCCTCGGCCGGGCTGCGGCTTGCACAGCCGCGTGACATACCGAAGAAAAAGCCACGCTGGCTGTTGTCGGTTGCAACTTTGCCGGAGAGCCGCGATGCGGCGGCGTGATTGACCGTGGACGTCGCAATCGCCGGCAAGCCCGATGACGAAACCCGTGACACTGCCCCGGCGACCACGGTGTCGTTCGAGTTCTTTCCGCCCAACACGGTAGCGATGCAGGAGACATTGTGGCATTCCATCAAACGCCTTTCGGTACTCGCGTCGAGATTTGTATCGGTTACGTACGGTGCCGACGGATCGACACGCGAGCGCACGCATAACGCTGTCGAACGGATACTTCGGGAAACCAGCCTGACGGCCGCACCTCACCTCACCTGTGTCGGCGCCAGTCGTGCCGAGATCGACGACATCGCGCGTGCGTACTGGGATATCGGTGTCCGGCACATGGTGGCATTGCGTGGCGACCCGCCGAAGGGCAGCAGCAACTACGTGCCGCACCCGGGCGGCTACGCGTATGCGTCAGACCTGGTTGCGGGGCTCAAGAGAGTGGCGGATTTCGACATCTCGGTGGCGGCGTTCCCTGAGGTGCATCCGGCCGCACGCTCGGCATCCGACGATCTCGACAACCTGAAACGAAAGATCGACGCGGGCGCAACGCGCGCCATCACCCAGTTCTTCTTCGATAACAGTGTTTTCCTGCGGTTTCGCGATCGTTGCGCGCGTGCCGGAATCGATCCGGTAATTGTGCCCGGGATTTTGCCGATTACCCGATTTCCGCAAATGTTGCGCTTCGCCGAGCAGTGCGGTACCAGCATCCCGCGGTGGTTGCACGAGCGCTTCGACGGCCTCGAAGACGACCCGGATACCACCCGGTTGATTGCAGCGAGTGTCGCCATCGAGCAGGTGCGGCGGCTGCGCAAGGAAGGCATCAACGAATTTCACTTCTACACCCTGAACCGATCTGAGTTGACCTACGCAATCTGTCATGCGCTCGGCGTACGGCAGCAGCCCGTAAAGGCCTGAGAGAGACCCATGGACAGGGAACAGCGAATTGCCGCATTGAAAAAAGGCCTGTCGGAGAGAATCCTGCTGCTGGACGGCGCAATGGGAACAATGATCCAGTCGTTCCGCCTCACCGAAGACGAGTTTCGGGGCCAGCGATTCGCGGACTGGGATCGCGATCTGCGCGGCAATAACGATCTGCTGACAATTACACGACCGCAGGTCATCCGCGACATACACAGCCAGTTTCTCGATGCCGGTTGCGACATCATCGAAACCAACACCTTCAACTCCAATGCGCCGTCGATGGCTGACTACGGCATGGAGTCACTGGTTGGCGAACTGAACCTTGCCGCGGCACGCCTGGCAAGAGAGGTAGCTGACGAGTACTCCGGCCGGACCGGTTTGCCGCGTTATGTCGCCGGCGTACTCGGGCCGACCAACCGCACGGCGTCGATCTCGCCGGACGTCAACGATCCGGGCTACCGCAATATCACTTTCGACCAACTCGCAGCGACTTACAGAGAGGCAGCGCTCGCGTTGATTCGCGGTGGCGCCGATTTCCTGATGGTCGAGACGATCTTCGATACCTTGAATGCGAAGGCGGCCATTTTCGCGATTCGACAGGTTTACTCCGAGGTCGGCACGGAGCTCCCGGTGATGATCTCCGGCACGATCACGGACGCGTCCGGCAGAACGCTCTCCGGCCAGACCACCGAAGCATTCTGGAACTCCGTCCGGCACGCGAAGCCGTTCATGATCGGATTGAACTGTGCGCTGGGCGCAGCCGATCTGCGTCCGTATGTCAGTGAACTGTCGCGTGTCGCCGATACCGGCGTGAGCGCACATCCCAATGCCGGCCTGCCGAATGAATTCGGCGAGTACGACGAGACCCCGGAGATGATGGCGGAGATCATCGGTGAGTTTGCCGGAAGCGGACTGGTCAACCTGATTGGCGGTTGTTGCGGCACGACGCCAAAGCATATACAGGCACTGGCGGCAGCCATCCACGGCAAGTCCCCAAGGGCGATTCCGCGGTTGCCGCCGCGCTGCCGGCTGTCTGGCCTCGAGCCACTGAACATCGGGCCGGACGATCTGTTCGTCAATGTCGGTGAGCGCAGCAACGTCACGGGATCGGCGGTCTTTCGCAAACTGATCGAAGCCGGCAAATACGCAGAGGCGGTCCAGGTCGCGCGACAGCAGGTCGAAAGCGGCGCGCAAATGATCGATGTCAACATGGACGAAGGCATGCTCGACTCGGAAGCTGCGATGGTGACTTACCTCAAGCTAATCGCCTCCGAACCCGACGTTGCGCGGGTCCCGATCATGATCGATTCCTCCAAATGGTCCGTGATCGAAGCCGGACTCAAATGCGTGCAGGGCAGGGCGGTTGTCAATTCCATCAGCATGAAAGAAGGCGAACAGGCATTCATCGAGCAGGCGCGACGGGTGCGCGACTATGGCGCCGCAGTCATCGTCATGGCATTCGATGAAAAGGGGCAGGCGGATACGGTCGCGCGCAAGGTCGGAATATGCCAGAGGTCGTTTCGCATTCTCACCGGGATCGTAGGCTTCGACCCTGCCGATATCATTTTCGATCCGAACATTTTCGCGATTGCCACCGGCATCGAGGAGCACAACAGCTACGGCCTCGATTTCATCGCAGCGACGCGCCAATTGAAGGCCCTGCTGCCGCATTGCCTGGTCAGCGGCGGCGTCAGCAATGTGTCGTTCTCCTTTCGCGGCAACCAGGCCGTACGCGAGGCCATACATTCGGTGTTTCTGTACCACGCAATCCAGGCCGGAATGGACATGGGCATCGTCAACGCCGGGCAACTTGCGATCTACGAAGACCTGCCGCGCGAACTGAGGGATGCCGTCGAAGACGTCGTGCTGAACCGGCGCGACGATGCGACCGAGCGCCTGCTTGCGGTTGCCGAAAAGTTCAAGGGTCAGGGCGGCGA
>Ga0299906_10000843_pt1 | contig 26975 bp, 24 predicted proteins | sample RVTome_14_FD_200259 | JGI IMG/M metagenome (GOLD analysis project Ga0299906, IMG submission 200259) | Soil microbial communities from uranium-contaminated site in the Upper Colorado River Basin, Wyoming, United States - RVT145D125 (version 2) ...
ACGCATCCTCGACGGGTTCGACGGCTATGTCGGGCTCGGCTTCACCAACAGCGACATCAAGGAGTCCAGGCGCGACGCGAGCGACGTCGGCAACGAAGCGCCCCTGGTTTCGAGGTACACCGCCAACGTGGGCCTGCAGTACCGCCATTTGCTCCGCAGCGGGTTGAGCGCCTTCGTGCGCCCGGATGTCGAGGTCATCGGTCCGACGTGGTTCTATCCCGACAACTTCACCGAGCGCGATCCGGTCACCTTGCTGAACCTGCGGGGCGGCGTCGACGGCAGGTCCTGGGCGGTGACCGTCTGGGCCAAGAATCTCACGGACACGCAGTACAACGCGGAGTGGTCGCCCGGACCGATGGGCTTCCCGAATCCGGGCTACACCAACAACTTCGTGTTCAAGGCAATGCCGCGACGCTGGGGCGTCGATCTGAATTATCGATTCTGAGCAGGAGCTCGGTCTCGATTCTGACAATCGCAACCGAAGATTCTTCAGTTGCCCCGTCCGCCCCGCTGCCCGCGCGCGCCGCCGCCCGTGATGGCATCGCGATAGGCCGTGGTCGGGTCCACGACGGTGTAGTCCGACGGCACCGTGAACAAGTCGGCAGGCGGCTCGGCGCGCGTGATGTTCGTCAACCGGTACTCGACGACACCCGTGCGCGGGTCGGCGAATCGTGACAGCACCACCATGTTCAGCTCCGGCGCCTCCCACTGCTCCTCGACGATCTGAATCGGGCGATCGTTGCCGATGCGGCCAGCCGGAATGACCGTCGTCGAGCGGCGTCCGGTCGCCTTCACGCCTTCAATCTGGCGGGTCCCGAGCTGTTCCTCCGTCGGTTGCAGGTCCGTCGGAACGGGCGCGGCCTGCGCACCCGCGCGTGCCAGTGTGCCCTCGTACGGAGAGCCTGCGTTGTACGTCACGCTGTACGCAAAGCCTGCGGGAGCCCATGCATTGACGCCGGGAGTCCGGAGCCGGTAGACGCCCCCGTTGCCGCTCGAGAACAGATAGGACCCGTTGCCGAACGTCAGCCACCGCACGCCGCGCGGCGCGCGGCGCGCCGTGCGGGTCGTCGGGTCGAGCGCGTACGGCTGCGGATCGCCAGGAACGGAATCGAACGTGATCGTCGTCTGCGGCTGCGCTGACGGATCAAGGCGATCGAGCCCGATCACCGTCTGCTCGCGCCGTACGCGCCCTGCCGAGTCACGGTACCACCTGGCGGTCGTTCGCTGCTCGATCTTCGTGCCGTCGTTCAGCGTCTGCGTGACCGTCGTCACGGCCTCCGCCGAGAACGGTGCATTGGCGAAGACCACGTCGGACAACGAGCCGTCCGGTACCATCAGGCCCGGTGACAATGCCTCGAGCCGGACCGCGCGCGCGTCCTGCGCCGCGAGCGGAGACGCGGCCGCCAGTGCTGCGAGACAGGCGATCGCCGAGAGAGAAGCGCGGGTCATGGTGTCTGCTCCTGTTCCTGGTGCCCAGCGCCGACCGGACTCGAATCGTCGATGACGCGAACGAATCGCACGGCGCGGGCAAGCCCGTCGTTCCCGATCACGATGTCGGCCTGCACATGCGGGGACTGGCGATCGTCCGCGAAGGCTGCTGCCCCGAATCTCGCGAGCACGCTGCTCGGCACCTGCATGCGGATGACATAGCCGCCGCGGGTCGGCACATTGCCGTACGCGAGTGGAAAGAACTCCGTCACGAGCTCGCGTGCCACGAGTGGCTCGTCCACCGGCCGCGTGGTGTTCTCGGCCGGCGCCCGCACCCACCACACCGGGATGAGCAGCGCCAGGGACAGCACCGCCCCGCCCAGCGACAGCAGCCTGACGCGCCGGCGCCGTGCCGCGCCGATCGCGTGGACCTCGGCCATCAGCCGCATGCCGACGGCGCTCGACGCGCCATGGGGCCCGTCGTCCTCGGCCACCGCGCGCAGCCCGACGTCCAGAGCGTTGCGGATCTGAGGGTCCTTCATACCGACTTTCGCATGCCAACTCCACACTCGCTGGCGGAGAGCTTCATGGTGAGCAGTGCCCTGGCGCGATGGAGCCGCGATCGGATGGTGCCGACCGGACACTGCGCAACCGCGGCGGCGTCCGCGTACGCCATGTCCTGAAGCTCGCAGAGCACGATCGCCTCCCGATACGGGGCCGGCAACGTGGCGATCGCGGCGCGCACGGCCTGCACGGTCTCCTGACGCGACAGATCGTCCAGCACCGACGGCGCGCCGGGGTCCCCCTCCATTCGTCCGTCCCTCTCGTCCCTCTCGAACGCCGCAACCTCGATGTCGCTCAACCGCCTGAGGACGCAGTGACGGGCGATCCCGAACAGATAGGCAGCCACGGTGCCCCTGGCCGGTTCGTAGCGTCCGCGTCCGCGCAAGAGCGCAAGAAACGTCTCCTGAACGATGTCGTCGGCGGCGTCTCGGCCACACATGTGCGCGGCGTAGCGGAAGATCGGGCGTTCGTAGCTGGCAAAGAGCTCGGAGAAGGCGACCGCGTCCCCCCGGCGCGCCAGCGCGATCAACCCGGCGTCGTCCACGTCATTCATGCATTGCGCGGACGCGGGCGAAAGGTTCCAGAGACTGTCGACGGACGGGACGCGAGCGACAGACGCTCGACGGAGGCTGGGGCGGCGCACGGGATGCACGGAAGACGGCTTCCGGACGACAGACGATTACGCAGAAGGAATGGCCGGACAGGCCTCTCTATGTCTGAGCTGGCGGACACTCCCGGGATACCCGTGCGGGGCCTATGCAGAGACGGCCGTCGCTCGCCCCATGCGAATATCCGGTATGTCTCTTCCTAATACGTCCTCGCTCGATTGACACCCGCGCACCTCGGAGCCATCATCGCGGTCGTCGCGCTCTCCGGAGGAGGTAGTGATGCGTGGTCTTGCCGCCGTCGTGATCGCCGTGTGCCTGGTGGGATGCGTGGCCGCCGAACCTGGGCAGGGTCCGGTGGTCGAGGCGGCACCGACGGGTTCCGTCACGACCGACGTCGTGTACGGTCACAAGGACGGCCTGGCGCTCACCTTCGACGTCTACCGGCCGGCCGCCGAGCCCAACGGGGCCGCCGTGATCTCCATCCTGAGCGGCGGCTGGCAGTCGAGCTGGGACCTGCTGCAGCAGTTCGTCGAGCTGCCGGATGGACGCCTGCGGCCGATGACCGCCGAGGAGATACCTGAGGGGCTCGGCCGCTTCGCCGCGCACAGCTACGCGGGGCTCGTCGAGCGCGGCTTCACGGTGTTCGCGGTCCGCCATGGCAGCAGCCCGCGCTACGGCATGGTCCCAATCGTGAGCGACATGCGCCGCGCCGTGCGCTTCATCCGGTTCCACGCCGACGAGTACGGCGTCGATCCGCAGCGGATCGGCGTCTGGGGTGGCAGCGCCGGCGGGCATCTGGCGCTGCTGCTCGGCACGACGCCGGACGAGGGCGACCCGAACGCGGAGGAGGCCTTCATGCGCGGCTCGGACCGCGTGGCCGCCGTCGTGGCCTACTTCCCACCGACGGACCTGGCGCGATGGAACCGGGGGCAGCAGTTCCCGGCCGCGGCGCTGACGGGCGAGGAGTCCCGGCAGTACTCGCCGATCCACCACGTGTCGGCCAGCGCCGCCCCGAGCCTGATCCTGCACGGCGACGCCGACGCGCTCGTGCCGATCGAGGAGGGGCGGACGATGTACCAGGCGCTCGTCGATGCCGGCGCCACGGCGGAGTTCATCCCGATCGAGGGCTCCGACCACGGCTTCGCCGGCGAGGATGCCACGCGCGCGAACGCGGCGATGGTGGAGTGGTTCGCGGAGCAGTTGCGGGCCGGCGAGTAGGTGGAGCGACTACTGGAGCCCGTAGCCCGAAGCCTGTAGGCGGCCCTCGTGCCGCCTACGTCAGCTTGATGGCCACCACGCTCACGTCGTCGCGGGGCGGACCGAATGCGACGACGTCGGCCAGGATCGCCTCCGTGATCTCGCGGGCGCTCTGATGCTTCACGCGGCGGAGCGTCCCCTCGAGGGCGTCCGGCATGTAAGGCCTGTCCGGCCCCTCGTGCTCGGCGAGCCCGTCGGTGTGCATCAGCACGATGTCGCCGCGCCCCATGATGGTCCATTCATTGAGGATGTAGCGCTCCTTGAACCCGAGCGGGCTGGGGACGAAGTTGCGATCGATCACGTTGAGCGACGGCTGCATGCCGAGCGGGGGAAACGACACGAGCAGGTTGGGATCCACCTGCATGAACCGGTCGTGCTGGCTGGAGAAGACCAGGGGGAACGGCTGGCCCGCCGAGAGGAACCGGAACGTCGCGTTGTCGGAGATCTCGCCGTAGATGAGCGACACGAACTTGTGCGTGCCCGAGGACTGGTAGAAGCGCGTGTTCAGGTTCTCGAAGAGTCGGCGGGTGATGTACCCGGATCGGTCCAGCTCGTAGATGGCGCCGAGCAGGAAGGCCTGGTGCAGCATCGCGGCGAGCAGGGCGTCGGTCATGCGATGGCCCGACACGTCGATCAGGGCGATCCCGGCCTTGCGCCCGCTGCGCTCGAGGTGCTCGGCCAGGTCGAGCCGGCCGTCGGCCCGCGCCCGCTCGATTCGGGCCGGCAGGTCGAAGCGCTGCTTGAAGTCCACGTAGGTGATGTGGTCGCCGCCCACCGAGCCGCCGAGCGGAAGGGTGGCGCCCCACACCTCGATGCCGGCCAGCGACGGGACCTCGCCCGGCTGCGGCAGCAGATACCGGAAATTGTCCTGGAAGTTGTCGAGCTCCCGGGTGAGCCGTTGCAGCTCCCGGGTTTCCGATTCGCTCATCGACGCGCGTGCACCTCACTCCATCTTAGAGCCCGTCCGGAAACTGGCATGGGTCGCGTTCCGAGCGCCGCGCCGGTCGATGCCAGGCGCCGCGACGCCGCCAATGCCGCCGCGCATTGGGTAGGAGCGGCAACGCCGCAGCGGCCGGCGCGCCGCCGGAACCCTCTGGGCGCATGGGGGTTGCGGGCGAGCTCGTCGTTGCTCGTCGCCGATGCGCCCCGGCATCGCCTCCTCCTCGCGCCTCGATCTCGCCGTGCAAGCCCCATGCGCGCGACCCATGCCAGTTTCAGGACGGGCTCTAAGCCTTGCTCGTGTGATGGAGACGTGACGGCGGGGGGAGCGGTTCCCCCCGGCCGTCACGGGAGTACGCCGCGTCTGCCAGGTTACGGCAGCGCGAAGACGAAGATGCTGGACTCGCTGCCCGGCTGGACGTCGGGGGTGAGCCGGTTCGTGCTGCCGGCCACGAGCGACCCCCCGGTGGCGACGGCGACGTACTGCTTGCCGTCCACCGAGAAGGTCATCGGATAGCCGCTCACCGGCGCCCCGAGGTCGACCTCCCAGAGAATCTCTCCCGTCTGGTCGTCGAAGGCGTGGAACCAGCCTCCGGCGTCGCCGCCGAGGACGAGGCCGCCACCCGTGGCCACGAGCGAGAGCATGCCGGCGCGCTGCTCGTGCTTCCACAGCGTCTTGCCGGTCTCGGCCGAGATGGCGTAGACCGTGCCGGCGTTGGTCTCGCCCGGCGCGAGCTCCACGGGCATGCGCAGGCCGTAGACGGCCGACGGGTCCCGCGTGTCGACCGTGGTGACGGCGTTCATACACGTGTTCTGCAGCGGCATGTACATCGCGTTGGTCTCCGGGCTGTAGGCGCCCGCCGGCCAGTTCTTGCCGCCCGTGCTGCTGGGGCAGATGAACCGCGTCTGGTCCTTGCCGGTGAAGAGCGTCTCCGGGTTGACGGTGACCTCGCCCGTGGCGCCGTCGATGGAGCTCACGACGTTCTGCATCACCGTCGGCCGCGCCCACAGGAACTCGCCCGTCTGGAGGTCCAGCGTGTAGACGATCCCGGTCTTGCCCGGAATGCCGGTCATCACCCGGCGGCGCTCGCCCGGCGTGATGTTCGGGTTGATCCAGGCCACCTCGCTCGCGTCCGGCGCCACGGCGGTGTCGACGAGAATCCGCTCGAAGGGGTGGTCGAGGTCCCAGTGGTCCACGATGTGCTGGTAGTACCAGACGATCTTGCCGGTGTCGGCGTCGAGCGCGAGCGTGGAGTTGTGGTACAGGTGCTTGAGGTCGTTGCCGCCAAGCACGAACTTCGGCGCCGGGATCGTGACCGACGTGCCGACGAGGATCAGGTTCGTCACCGGGTCGTAGCTCGGCACCATCCACGTGCCCACGTGCCACCGCTCCTCGAGCGGAACGTCGCCCCAGGTCTCGTTGCCCGGGTCGCCGGGGCCCGGGATCGTCCTGGTCCGCCACAGCTCCCTGCCCGTCTGCGCGTCGTGGGCCGTGACGATGCAGCCGGCGTTGGTCGCCCCCGGCTGGCACTGCCGGCCGGTGATGACCTTGCCGTTGGCGATGATGGGTCCAGACCCCGCATGGGCCGGCGCGCGGGGGTCGAGCACCGGCGTCTCCCACAGCAGCGCCCCCGTGCGGGCGTCCACCGCGTACATGGCGTTGTCGGAGCCGGCGTCGATGAGCGTGGTGCCCCAGATGGCCATGTTGCGGTTGGTGCCGCCCCGCACGCCCTCGGGGTACTGGCGCTTGTACTCCCACTTCGGCTCGCCGGTCGCCGCATCGACGGCCATGATCAGGTCGGCCGGGTTCGGGATGTACATCGTGCCGTCGTAGACGAGCGGCGTGCCCTCGACGACCCGCCCGCCGGCCAGCTCCTGCGTCCAGACCTGCCGGAGACGCGATACGTTGTCCCGGTTGATCTGATCGAGCGGGCTGTAGCCCCATCCGTCGAGCGTGCGCCGCCACGAGAGCCAGTCGGCCGGATCGGGCTTCCAGAGCATCTCGTCGGACACGGGGACGAACGGCGTCTCCTGGTTCTGGGCCGCGACGGTCAGCGCGCCGACGAAGACGAGGCTCGCGACCAGGCCAGCGGCAATCGAGGTGTACAGGCGCTTCATGGCGATTCCCTCAGGTGATGAATGCGATTGGACCCCGAGTAGCCTAGCAGATCCGGGCGTTGACAGCCCGGGCGGAATCGCCAAGGATCGGCGGATGAAAACCACACTCCTGACGCTCACCTCGTTGCTCGTCCTGGCCCTCGGCGCGCCGGCCTTCGCCCAGGCGCCCGTCGTGGCCTCCGACGATCCCGAGTCGCTCTTCACGGCGCCGGACCCGCGGCTCCACGCCAACAAGCAGGTGGTGCTGCACATCGTCCGCGATCTGCTCGAGGCGGGGCACTGGTCCGATGCCGGGAAGTACCTCTCGGATCGCTACATCCAGCACAACCCGATGGTGGCCTCTGGGCTCGCGCCCGTGATGAAGTTCTTCAGCGGGAGGCCCGAGAGCCCGATTCCAGGGCCGAAGGAGTGGCGCACGCAGGTGGTCGCGGTCGTCGCCGAGGGCGACCTGGTGACCGTCGCCTTCAGGCGCGAGATGCCGGATCCGCGCAAGGAGGGGGCGACCTACACCACGACCTGGTTCGACATGTGGCGCATCCAGGACGGGAAGGCCGACGAGCACTGGGACTACGGCACGATCGCCGCACCCGCGCGGTAGCGCCGAAACGCGCGACATGCGGATCGGCCGGCGGTCCGGAGGGCCATCCCGCCTCCCGTGAAAGGTCGGCTGGGCTGGCCCTCCGGACCACCGACCGATCCGGTACGCGCGGTCTCAGCGGCGCTCGATGGTGACGCTGAGGATTACCACGTCGTTCACCGGGCGATCGCGCGGGCCGGTCTTCGTCGAGCCGATCTTGCGGATGACGTCCATCCCGTCTTCCACGACGCCGAAGACCGAGTGCCGGTCGTCGAGATGCGACGTCGGTCCCAGCGTGATGAAGAACTGCCCGCCGTTGGTGTTCGGTCCGGCGTTGGCCATCGACAGGATGCCCGCGCGGTCGTGCCGGAGCGAGGCGTGGAACTCGTCTGCGAACTGGTAGCCCGGCCCGCCGATGCCCTGGCCGAGCGGGTCGCCCCCCTGGATCATGAAGCCGTCGATCACGCGGTGGAAGACGATGCCGTCATAGTACGGCTGCGTCAGCTTCCTGTTCGTGCGGGGATCGGTCCATTCCTTCGTACCCTCGGCCAGTCCCACGAAGTTGGCGACCGTCTTCGGCGCCTCCTCCTCGAACAGGCGCACCGAGAAATCGCCCTCGCTCGTCCTGAATGCTGCGTACACGGCCAACGTTGACTCCCTGTGGAAGCGCGAGGCCGAGGGCCGGGCCCTGATCTCGCGAGTGGGTTTGGCCGAGCATACCATCCCGTGGTTAGATGCCCCGCATGGGGCCTGCGTCTGATTCGGTCGCCGGCATGCTCGATGCGGTCGCGGCCGGTACGTGCGACGACCCATTCGCGGTGCTGGGTCGCCACGCGGTGACCATCGACGGCCGTCCGGCCGTGATCGTCCGGACCATGCAGCCGGCCGCCTCGGCCGTGGACCTGGTCACGCCGGATCGCGTCACGCCGATGCCGCGTATCCGGTCCGGCGGGCTGTTCGAGGCCCGCGTCCCGCTCGACGGCGGTGCGACCGCGGACTTCGCCTACCAGCTCCGCGTGCACGAGGGGCAGGCGACGCGCGATCTCGTGGACCCGTACCAGTACGGACAGCTGCTCTCCGACTACGACCTCCACCTGTTCGGCGAGGGGACCCACAACCGCGTCTGGGAGAAGCTCGGTGCCCATGTCGACACGATCGGCGGCGTGACCGGCGTGCGGTTCGCCGTCTGGGCGCCGAACGCGCAGCGGGTGAGCGTCATCGGCGACTTCAATCAGTGGGACGGACGCGCGCACCCGATGCGGCGGCTCCTGCCGTCGGGCGTGTGGGAGCTGTTCGTGCCGGGCGCGCCGCCCGGCGCACGCTACAAGTACGAGGTCCGCACGCCGGCGGGCTACCTGCTCGAGAAGGCCGATCCCTACGCGCAGGGCTTCGAGGTGCCGCCGAGCACGGCCTCGGTCATCCTCGACCGCAGCCTGTACCAGTGGGGCGACGGTGACTGGATACGCGACCGCGCATCGCTGGGAGGCTGGTCCGATCGGCCGATGTCGGTCTACGAGGTCCATCTCGGCTCCTGGCGACGCGTGAGCGACCAGGGCAACCGGTTCCTGACGTACCGCGAGCTCGCCGAGCAGCTCGTGCCCTACGTGCGCGAGATGGGCTACACGCACATCGAGCTGATGCCGATCATGGAGCACCCCTTCTCGGGATCCTGGGGATACCAGGTGATCGGCTTCTTCGCGCCCACCAGCCGCTTCGGCACGCCAGACGACTTCCGGTATTTCATCGACACGTGCCACCGCCACGGCATCGGTGTGCTGCTCGACTGGGTGCCCGGCCACTTCCCGAAGGACGAGCACGCGCTCGGGCGCTTCGACGGCACCTCGCTCTACGAGCACGCGGACCCACGGCAGGGCGAGCACCGCGACTGGGGCACCCTGATCTTCAACTACGGCCGTAGCGAGGTGCGCGCCTTCCTGCTGAGCAGTGCGCTGTTCTGGCTGGAGGAGTTCCACATCGACGGGCTGCGGGTGGACGCGGTGGCGTCGATGCTGTACCTCGACTACTCCCGGCGCGAGGGGGAGTGGGTCCCGAATCAATACGGCGGGCGGGAGAACCTGGAGGCCGTGGCCTTCCTCCAGCAGCTCAACACGCTGACGCACGGCCAGGCGCCCGGCACGATCACGGTGGCGGAGGAGTCGACCGCGTGGCCGGCGGTGAGCCGGCCCACGTACGTGGGTGGCCTGGGGTTCACCTTCAAGTGGAACATGGGCTGGATGCACGACATGCTCGAGTACGTGCAGCAGGACCCCATCCATCGGCGGTGGCACCACAACAAGGTCACGTTCTCGATGCTGTACTCCTTCACCGAGAACTTCGTGCTGCCGTTCTCGCACGACGAGGTCGTGCACGGCAAGCGCTCGATGCTCGACAAGATGCCGGGCGACGCCTGGCAGAAGCACGCCACGCTGCGGGCGCTCTACGGCTACATGTACGGCCACCCCGGGAAGAAGCTGATGTTCATGGGGGCCGAGATCGGCCAGTGGCGCGAGTGGAACTACGACGCCAGCCTGGACTGGCACCTGCTCGACGACCCGCTGCACGCCGGCCTTCGCCAGTGGATGCGTGACCTCAACCTGACCTACCAGCGGGAGCCGGCGCTCTACCAGGTGGACTTCGAGGGACAGGGCTTCGGCTGGATCGACTGCAACGACAACGAGAACAGCGTGATCTCGTTCGTCCGGCGAGGGCGCGACGAGCGTGAGTTCGTCGTCGTGGTGGTCAACTTCACGCCGATTCCGCGGCAGGCCTACCGCATCGGCGTGCCGGAGGCCGGCTGGTACCGGGAACTGCTCAACAGCGACGCGGCGATCTACGGGGGCAGCAACCTCGGCAACAGCGGGGGCGTCGGCTCGGAGCCCGTGGCCGACCACGGCTACGACCAGTCGATCTCCCTCGTCGTGCCGCCCCTCGGCTTCGTCCTCCTGAAGCTGTAGCTCCTCCCTCTACGGACCGGCGCCGTTCCGACGCGGGTGGCGCCGCGGGGGAGGAGCGGCGACAGGACCCGCGTCGGTGTAAGCGGCCGTGGGGCGGTGGCTACGGACCCGCGCCGTCGCTGATCTGGGACCGTGGCCGGATGACGCCGCGCGCGAGGTCTTCTTCGATGCGCCGGTCCTCCACGCGCTCGGCCCCCAGCGACTGCAGGATGGCGTAGTTGCCCGGGTGGCAGTCGTACGGCAGGAGCTTCCCGCCGTCGAGCGGCGTGAGCGGGAACGACACGGTGAAGGGCGCCTCGTAGGTGAGCGGGTCGTCCACCGTGATCTGGTACTGCAGCACGTCGTCGGCCACCCGCTTGAACTTTTCGGTGACCTTCATCTGCGTGCTGTGAATCGGCCCGTTGCCGTTGACGCCGAACGCCGTCCTGCCGGTCAGGTTCGTCGTCTCGACCACGAGGACGTCGCCCTCCCAGCGGGCCCGCGAGGAGCCGAGGTACATGTGGATGTCCTGGCTGGGACGCGGCCGGTCGTCGGTGTAGAAGAGGCGCGTGTCGGGCAGCATCTCGTAGGAGAAGGCCACGGCGCCCGGCGACTGCACGATGCGGTTGCCGTTGCCGTAGATCACGCGGAGCACCGAGCCGAAGATGCCGCGGGTGACGCAGCGCTCGTAGAGCGAGAAGTCGGTCACCCAGTCGAGCGGCCCGTTGCCGAACGTGCCGCGCGGCATGGTCTCGACGCCGGGCAGCGTGCCCGGCATCCGTCCGTCCGGCGGGTCCACGACGAGCGACGTCTGGGGAAAGGCCCTCCGGCCGAAGTCGAAGCGGAAGGTGCTCTCGGCGTCGTTCTCTGCGCGATCGACGCCCGCTTCCACCTGCTGCTGGCGTTGGGCGAACTCCTCGCCGGTGAGATACAGCCTGTCGCCGAAATCGGGGTTGCGCGACGTCGCGACCCCGCTCATGTCGTCGCTCGACCAGACGCCCTGCAGGTCGGGGTCGCCCCACGGCGTGCGGGGCACGGTGTAGTCCGGATCCTCCCCGCCGAAGGCGGTGACGACAATCGGCGGCGCCACCGCGCCGCTGCCCTGGCCGGCTACGGGAACCGAGCCGAGCGCCACCACGGCGGCCAGGACCGCGGCTGCTTCTCGGTGTCTCTTTGCCGCGCTTCGCGCGGCTGGGACCGCTGTGCGGTCGACAGAACGAGTACGAAATCGAAGGTTCGGGCCGCTCGGCGGTCCGGGCACTCGCCTTGTCATCGAATCACTCCCTCCCCGATGCGGCGGGGCAGCGCCGAATGAAGTCGATCGGATTGTAGCAGTCCAGGCGCCAGGGCGATCGCCTACTGATTCGCGCCCCGACCGCCACGCCCACCCCGTCCACCACGCCCCCCGCGGCCACTCTGGCCCGGCGTGGATCCCTCGACCGGCTCGAGGCGCAACACCATGCCGTCGGCCCCGCCGCCCATGCCCTGTTCGGTGGCCACGTAGATGTAGCCGTCGGGGCCCTGGGCCACGTCGCGCACCCGGATGTCGAGCGGCAGCAGCAGCGGCTCACGCTGCTCGGCCTGCGAGGGCTGCTCGAAGGCGATCCGCTGGAGCTGCCGGGTCGTGAGCGCCCCGACGAACAGGTTGTTCTTCCAGCCGGGGAACTTGTCGCCCGTGTAGAACATGATGCTCGACGGGCTGATCGACGGCACCCAGTGGATGCGCGGGTTGTCCATGCCGGGGCGCGCCCACGGCTGATCCGACACGAGCGTGCCCGTGTAGTTGCGGCCGGTGGAGACGAGCGGCCAGCCGTAGTTGTGGCCGGGCAGCAGGATGTTCACCTCGTCGCCGCCCATCGGGCCGATCTCGGCCTGCCAGACCTCGCCGGTCTCGGGATTGATGGCCAGTCCGTAGCCGTTGCGGTGGCCGTAGGTGAAGACCTCGGGACTCGCGCCCGCCCGGCCGACGAACGGGTTGTCCGGCGGGACGCTCCCGTCGTCGCGCAGGCGCAGGGTCTTCCCGACGTGGTTGTCGAGCCCCTGCGCCTTCATCCGGAGGCTCGCGTCGTCGGTCCCGTTGCAGCAGATGCGGTCGCGGTCGCCGACCGTCACGTAGAGCGAGCCGTCCGGACCGAAGAGCATGCGGCCGGCCAGGTTGCCGCCGGTCTCCCAGGCGTCGGCCACGAAGATGTCGTGCACGTCGGCCAGCGTGTCGCCCCGCAGCGTCCCGCGCGCGATGGCCAGCGTGTCTCCGCGCTCGCCCCGCTTGGGGTACGTCATGTAGACGAAGCCGTTCTGCGCGAACTGCGGGTGCACGGCGATCGCATGGAGCCCGTCGCCCTGTCCTTCCTGCTCGGGCGCCGTCCAGAGCGGCTCCGGCACGAGCGCGCCGTTGCGAATGACGCGCACACGGCCGTTGCGCTCGGCCACGAGGATCGCGCCGTCGGGGAGGAACCCGAGGCTCCACGGGTGGAAGAGGCCCGTGGCCACGGGGACGACGCGGATCTGGCCGCCCCGGACGTCGAGCACGCGGGGAGACGTGTCGGCGGCTGCGGTGGCCTGCTGCGCGCTGCCGGTCGCCGTGGCGAGGGCGAGCGCCGGGAGGACGAGGAGAGCGGCGATCTGTCTGCGTGTCATGACGGCCTCGCTTCGAGGTGCTTACGCGTGGTGGGCGCGAATCGTAGCACGCCGGGGCCGGACGGCTGCGTCAGTCGTCCGCGAGCGACGCGAAGCGCGTCCGGAGCTCACGTCTGCGTGCGTCGAACCCTTGCCTGATTTCCACGACCTCCGCCGAATCCCACCGCTCGGGTCCAAGGAGCGGCCAGAGATGGCCCTCACCCACGAGCACGCCGCTGCCCAGCCCTCCCAGAATCCGGAGGGCGCTCGGCATCTCCCCGAACCGCGCGTATGCCGCCGCGAGGTACATCTCGTCCCACGGGTGGCCCATGTCGGGTGTGCTCCGCAGGATCTCCGTCGCGCGCGCCGCCTGCTCCCGGAACGCCGCCTCCTCGCCGAGGAACGCGTGGAAGGCCGCCAGCAGGCAGTGTGCCTTGAAGTTGCCGCCGTCGAGGGGGGCAACCGCCTTCACGATCTCAACGCCCTTGCCCCACAGGTCCGTCGAGCGATCGCGTTGTCCGAGACGTTCGTAGTACGCGCCGGCATAGAGCAGGGCGCTTGTCTCGAACCAGTCGGCCGATGCCGTCTCGGCGGGCGTCTCCTCGAGACGGCGGATCGATCGTTCGTAGCGGTCACGGGCGATGACCGCCTCGCCCCGCCGCTCGTGCATGAACGCCGACGTCATGGTGAGGTATGGGTCGTCGCCGAACCGCTCGATGTATTCGTCGACCACGCCCGGATCCAGGGATGGCAGGTATGCGGCGTTCAGCGCCATGTGGTAGGGGGCGAACTCGCTGGCCGGATCGAGCGCCAGTACCTCGCGCAGGGCCGCGCGGGCCTCCGTTGCGAGGCCGCCGAGCGTCAGGGCCTGCGCCACCGCCATCCGCGCCTCGACGCCCTGCGGGTCGCCGCCCGAGACCCGCCGGCCGAGTTCGAGGATAACCTCGCCCCTGCCGCGCGCAAACTCCACCACCATGAGGCCCCGCAGGGCGCGCATGTTGTCCGGGTCGAGGTCGAGCGCCTGTTCGAAGCGCTCCACCGCCTGCGACAGATCGTCGAGCGTGGCCCAGCCGTTCCAGTAGCGCTGGTAATAGACAGTTCCGAGACCGACGTGCGCCTCGACCAGCTCGGGGTCGTCCTCGAGCGCTGCCCGGAACCAGGTCTCGGCGAGGCCGATATCTTCCTGTGTGCCTTGAAAGACGCGATCTGCGCCCTGCAGGTAGAGGTCGTAGGCAGCCTCGCTCGACGACTCGTTCTGCGCCAGCATCGCCTCGGCCTCCTCCGAGAGCTGCAGCTCGAGCTGTCCGGCCACGCCCTGCGCGAGGTTCGTCTGTATCGGGAACAACCCTCCCTCGCCGATGGACTCTTCGAACGTGTCGCCCCACAGCAGGTCACCGCTCTCGACGTCGATGAGATCGGCGGACAACTGGATGATGAGGCCGTCCGAGCGCACCCTTGATGCCAGCACGGCGTCCACGCCGAGCGCGCGTCCTATCCCCCGGGCGTCGGTGGTTCCCGCCAGACTCACGACCGTGTCGAAGGGCGTGACCCTCACCCCGGCACGTCGGAGTCGCTGCGTCACGCTGTCCGCAACGCCGTTCACTAGGTAGTCGAAATCCGGACCGCTCTCGTTGACGAGCGGCAGGACGGCCACCGAACGCGGTCCGGCCGGCGGTGCCGGGACGAGGAGCATCGTCCAGAGCCCGGCGGCTCCAAGGAGGACGCCCAGGACGAGCAGGGCCACGACCAGGGCCCTTCGTCCCAGCCACGCGGGCAGCTCCACGAGCGGCGTGGCCGGCGCCATCGTGCGTGTGCGCTGGCTGGCGTCGGTCAGGCGCAGCAGATCCGACCGCAGCTCGGTCACGGTCTGGTACCGGTCGTCCCGGTCCTTGGCCAGCATCCGTCGCACGATCTGGTCGAGCAGCGGCAGCGCGACGCCGGCGCGCGTGCTCAGCGGCGGCGGCATGTGGCGCAGGATGAGGCCCGGAGTGTCCGCCGGGATCTCGCCCCGGAACGGGTGGGCGCCGGCCGCCATCTCGTAGAGCAGGATGCCGAGGGAGAAGACGTCCGAGCGGGCGTCGACCTCCTCGCCGCGGAGCTGCTCCGGCGACATGTAGGCGATGGTGCCCTGGACGGTGCCGACCTGGGTGGCGAGGGTAACGGCCGAGGCATCGGCGTCACCCGGTCCGACCCGCTTGGCCAGTCCGAAGTCGAGCACCTTCACGTGCCCGCCGGGCGTGAGCATGACGTTGGACGGCTTCAGGTCGCGGTGCACGATGTGCGCCGCGTGCGCCGCCTCGAGCGCCTCGGCGATCTTCAGCACGATCTGGAGCGTGTCGTCCAGCGAGACGCGCCCGCGCGCGAGGCGATCCTTCAGCGTCTCGCCGCGGATGTACTCCATGGCGATGAAGGGGCGCCCGCCTTCCTCGCCCGTCTGGAAGATCTTGCAGACGTAGGGGTGGTCGAGCGCGGCCGCCGCCCGTGCCTCGCGCAGGAAGCGATGGCGGGCGTCGTCGCGCGCCTGCAGCTCCGGCGAGAGGAACTTCAGGGCCACGGGGCGATCCAGCGTCCGTTCGCGCGCGAGATACACCAGGCCCATGCCGCCCCGACCGAGGGCCCCTTCGATCTGGTAGCCGCCGAAGCTGGAGCCGGCAGCGAGACCGTCTCCAGGCACCGCCGGCTCCTCGAGAAACGAATCCGCTCGCCGGCTGTAGGTGAGGAGCTGGGAGACCTCGTCGTGCAGCTCCCTGTCGCGACCCAGCAGGCGCGCGAGGTAGGCCGCTCGCTCGTTGCCGTCGAGCGCCAGCGCCTCGGCCAGCGCCTCCTTCACTTGCTCGTAGCGTTCGGACGTCATCGTCACGTCCCGTGCGCGGGCTCGCCATCGAGCTCGCGCCGGAGCCAGATCTTGGCGGTGGCCCAGTCGCGCTTGGCCGTGGCCGGGGAGATGCCCAGCGACTCGGCCGCCTCCTCGATCGTGAGGCCGCCGAAGAAGCGCTGTACGACGAGACTGGCCTGGCGCGGGTCGAGCGCCTCCAGTCGCTCGAGCGCCGCGTCGAGCGCGAGCAGGTCGACATCGCGCGTCTCGGCAACGGCCAGCGCCTCGTCGAGCTCGACGCGGACCGCGTCACCGCCACGCTTGGCGGATCGGCGCCCGCGCGTGTGATCCACGAGGATACGCCGCATCATCTGCGCGGCCGTGCCGAAGAAGTGTGCGCGGTTCTGCCACTGCACGCGCGTCTGATCGACGAGGCGCAGGTAAGCCTCGTTGACGAGCGCGGTCGCCTGGAGCGTGTGGTCGGCACGCTCGCCGCGGAGGTGCGCTCGCGCGAGGCGGTGCAGCTCCACGTATACCGCGGGCAGCATCTCGTCGAGCGCATCGGGGTCTCCGGCGCTCCACGCCTGGAGCAGCGTCGTCACGTCGGACGGTTGGCCGGCGGCCTTGCGGTCCATGTGGATGTTCCCCCGCCGGGGATGCCCGGATTCTGCCACGTTCGAGGGGAGCCGATGTATCGTTTCCGGGTCCGGCCGCCGGGATCGTGGGGCTGAGCCGGTTCGGGCGCGCTTTCCGCGTACAGAAGTAACAGAACTATCGGGCTGCCGACGACCGGCGGCCCCTGCCATGGAGCTACACGTATGGAAGGCAGGCCAGGATTCCCGAACGGACACGGAGGTGGGTGCCGGTGGCGCCAGACCCTGAGCGTGCGCATGGCCCGCGCCGCGCGACGTTCCGCCGGCCCGCTGGCGTTCGTCCTCGCTATCGGCGGTGCCGGCACGGCGCTCGCCCAGGACGCCTGGGTTCCGCCCAAGGGGGAGCTCGGCGTTTCGATGACCTATCAGTGGCTGGATGCCGACCGGCACTTCTTCTCCGGGTTCGAGGATCCCGAGCTGACTCCCTTCGAGATCGCCACCGGCGTGGATCGCACGTCCAACGTCGTGGACGCCGGGGTCGTCCAAGCCCACTCGGTTGCCTTCGACGGCGAGCTCGGTGTGACCGATCGTCTTGCCGTGAACGGGACGCTGGTGGGGGTGGTGCCCAGGTACGTGGGCAACTTCGCGCACCCCGCGTCGACCGACGACGGCACGTTCCATCCCTCGCTCCAGGACGCGACTCTGGGCGCGCGCTACATGCTCGGCGACGGCCTCTGGGCCGTCACGCCGTTCGCGCAGGTCACCTTCCCGACGCGCGATTACATCGTGCTGGCGCACGCGTCGCACGGGCTGGGGCTCAGCATCCTGGAGGTGGGGGCCAGCGCGGGCCGGATCCTCGTGATGGGCGACACGCTCGGCTTCATCCAGGGCACCTACGGTTACGGCTTCACCGAGAGGCCCAACGAGGACATCCCGATGAACCGCAGCCGTGCCCAGCTCCAGGGAGGCGTCTTCCTCGGGCGTGTCTCGCTGCTCGGCGAGACGAACTGGCGCAAGGTGCACGGTGGCATCGAGTGGTCGGACCACGCGCACGGGCTGGACGAGCTGTTCTCGGACCACGATCAACTCGCCGCGATCCGCGAGTGGCGGTACGGCGCCGGCGTGGCTTTCGACGTCACGCCGCAGGCCGCCGTCTACTTCTCCTTCGGCGACTTCATCAAGGGGGCGAACACGCACGACGCGCGGACGATCGGCTTCGGCATCAGCCTGTCGCGGCAGATGTTCGGCGGCATCAACCTGGGCGACGGTCTGGACTAGGATTGAAGGAATCGAGAGGAGCCAGAAGATGAAGACCCTGCTCGTTGCGTTCACGGCAACCACCCTCGTGACCGTCGCCGGCGTGGGCGTCGTCGAGGCGTGCGGCGCCAAATTCCTGGTGGCCACCAGGAACGCCAAGAACATCAAGGTCCAGCGCGCCGCCCAGCCGGGTCGCGTCCTCGTCTACACGCACTCCGACGATCCCGCCGACACTCCGGAGACCGTGGCGGAGGCCACGGCAGTGATTCGCGAGTGGCTCGAGGGCGTGGGGCACACCGTGCTCGTGGCGCCGGACGAGAACGCACTGCGCGACCGCGTGCGCGGCGACGACGTGGACGTGGTGATCATGGGCGTCAATAGCGCCCGCCGCCTGAAGAACGACATCGCTTCCTGGGCGCCCGGTACTGCGATCCTGCCCGCGACGGCCACTCCGACCGGCGCCGAGCGGGCGAGGATCAAGGGCGAGTTCGGCGAGATGTTCGTCGTCGGCGACGGGAAGCGTGTGGCGCTCGCATCCGTCGAGCGTAGCTACCAGCGGAACTGACGACCTGCGTCTATCAGCCTGCTTGATGGAACAGATACCGCGGAGTGCGCGCGCGACCGGGAGTTGCCGGACGCGTGCGCTCCTGACGCGACGCCTCGTGCCACCGTGCCTGATGACACGGTGCCTGATGACACTGTGCCTTGGGCTGTCGGTTGTCGCCGGCTGCCGGCAGCCGGATCCCCCGGTTGCCGGTGCGTCCGCCGGTGAGGGTCTGCGGTGGTACCGGGCGTCGGTCGTCACGGCCGACGGCGCCAGCGTCCCGTTCTTCCTGAGCGTCCCCGACGGCTGCGACGCGGCACCGGCCCTCATCGTCAACGGCGACGAGCGCATCGAGGTCGACTGCCGGCAGACCGAGATGCAGCTCCTGCTGGAATTCCCGGTATGGGGCACGCGCATCGAGGCCGTGCCGCTCGAATCCGGTGCGCTCGAGGGAAGCTGGATTCGCCCGTACATGCCCGAGCCGGAGCAGAGCATGGCGTTTCGGGCCTCCCCGATCGCGACGCCGGACCCCGCGCTCCGCTTCGCCGACACGCTCGAGGGCTCCCCGCCAGCGGCCGATCTGTCGGGCACGTGGGAGATGCGGTTCGCGGAGCATGGTCCCGCGAAGGGCATGCTGGAACAGACACCCGGCGGCGTCGTCGACGGCACGGCGGCCATGCCCTCGGAGTACGGGGATCTGCGGTTCCTGGCCGGCACCATCAGTGGCGAGCGGCTCACGATGTCCACCTTCGACGGCCAGCATGCCTACCTGCTCGAGGCCACGCGCCAGGGGGATGGGACGCTGCGGGGCAGTTTCCGCTGCTGCGAAGAGATTCACGACACGTTCGTGGCCACGCGGTCGGAGGACTTCGAGGTCGTTTCTCCGCTGCACCAGGTACAGATCCTCTCCGAGGACCGGCATCTCGAGCTCGAGGCGCTGCGCGATCCGAAGTACGACGGCAAGGCGGTCCTCGTCGAGATTTTCGGGACCTGGTGCTCGAACTGCAACGACCTGGCGCCGCTGCTCACCGAGCTGTACGACGAGCACCGGGACGAGGGGCTCGAGATGCTCGGGATCGCCTTCGAGCTCACCGACGACGAGACCTACTCGCAGGCGCGGCTCGCCGCCTACCGCGAGAAGCACGGCCTGACGTGGAACCTCGTCCTGGCCGACGACACGCCGGAGGCCCTGCTCTCCCAGGGGTCGGTGCGCTTCTCGGCCATCGAGGGTGTGCCGGTCACGATCTTTCTGAACCGCGACCGGACCGTGCAGGCGGTCTACGCCGGGTTCCTGGGGCCCGCGGCCGGCGAGGCCCACATGGAGGCGGTGGCGACCTTCCGCGAGCTCACGCGGCAGATCCTGGACAGTCCCGCCTCCTGAGACCGGCAGCGCTCAGCGACCCGGCTCGAGCGGCCGGAAGCCGGCGTACGTCGCCAGGCCTTCGATCAAGGCTCCCGTCGTGCGCGCCTCGTAGCGCTCGCGCATCTCCACCGGCACGAGAAAGCCCAGGAGCGGCTCCGACTGGTAGCTGACGGCGATGACGGCGCGCAAATCGTCGTCGCCGGCGATCAGCTCGCTCATCAGCACCCGGCCCGTGGCCGGCTCGACCCACAGGCGGCCCTCGAGCGGACGATCGCTCCCGCGCGGTGTGCGCACGAGCGTGGGGCGACCTGTTTCCTCGTACGCCAGCACCCACACCTCGGTCGAGACCCTGAAGCGCGGCGCAACGCCGGCGTCCGGTTCGTCGGGTTGGGTCGCGACGGACGGAGGCTCCCCCTGTACGCGCTCGAAGCGAAAGCGTGACTGGAAGCGCGGGTGGAGGAAGAGGAGCGGCAGTGTCGGAACGTTGAGCGTCCGCTCCACGTCCCCGATGTTGAAGCGCGCGCTGGCCTCGATGATCTGCTGGACGCCCAGACCGGTCCGGCCGCCCGGAGCCGTGAGCAGGGTGGCGAGACGGCTTCGCCCCTCGCGCAGGGGGCGGCCGTCGATCTCGAAGGTGTCGCGCAGCTCGACGTAGCGGTTGGCGCCCTCGGGGCGCACGAACAGGAACTCGGATCGAAGGGTGCGTCGTTCGCGGGGCTCGGTTTTCCCGGCGTCGAGGTCGCGCACGGTCTGGATGTAGCGCTCCTCGCCGACGACGGCCGAGAGTTGCCGCTGCAGGTCTGAGACGTACGTCCCGGCGCGCTCGAGCACGGTGGCCAGCGCCGGGTCCGGCTGGGGCCCGGCCGCCGACGGCGCCGCCAGAAGGCACGTCAGGACGACCGCTCCGGCGACGGTGCGCATGCCTCCGATGATAGGCCTGCAGCACCGGGGTCGATCGGAGGACGCACGCATGATGATGCGATATATGACTTGAATTATCGGTCTTATTCTTGATAAGATTCGTTGCATGGTCACACACGACGTTCCCACGCTCCCTCGCAAGGAGCGACTCATTCTCGAGCTCCTCCTCAGGGGAGGTCCGATGTTCGGACTGCAGCTCGTCGGGGCGTCGGAAGGGGCGCTCAAGCGTGGGACGGTCTACGTGACGCTTGGCCGGATGGAAGCCAAGGGGTACGTCACCTCGGAGCAGGAGGCGCCGGTCGAGGGCGCCATCGGGCTGCCGCGGCGGATCTACGAGCCGACCGCGCTCGGCAAGCGCGCTCTGCGCGCATGGAGCCATGTTGCCCGCGAGCTGGCCTGGGAGGGGTCGTCATGAAGCCCGACACACGTCGCTCCGGGACGCCGTCCACTACGCGCGTTCCCGGCCGACTGCTGCTCGCGCTCGCCGCGAGGCTCTTCGAGCATCCGGCGCAGCTCGAGGCGGCCAGGGCCGTCGTCGCGGACCTGCAGCACGAAGTCGAGGAGGCGGGTGGGAATCGGCTGTTGCGCATGCGTGCGCTGATCAAGGGATGTCTCGCGTACTGGCACGTCGTGGCGCTCGTGCCGCTCGCGCTGCCCGTGCCAGGAGCACCGGCGCCCATGTTGGCCTCCGGTGGGACGCGACAGAACGTCTTCTCGTATGCGCTCATCGGGCTATGGGTTGCGTTGTGGCTGGCCCTCTGGCCGGCGTTCGGGTGGTTCTCGCTCGTTGCGCTCGGCGTGGGATTCTCCGTAGCCGTGGCGCTGCGGCGGTGGTACGACTGGCATCCCGGCTTCGAGAGCGCGGACAACGCCATCCGGTACCCGCAGCGGCCCGAGATCAACCTCTCCAGAATTCGGGTTGGCGGGGACATCGGCGGGATCTTCTTCGTGGTCGGGAGCGTCGTGACCGTCCTGATCGGCCTGGCGCCCGTGCGGCCGTTCGCGCTGGCCGCGCTCGCGTGCGGGTTCGCGACGTCGGTCCCGCTGTTTCTGTGGCGGTCGTCGCACCCCACGAAGCCGACCTCGATTCTGGTGCGCTGACGGGAGAGCACCGATGCCGTCTGGAACCCCCTCCCACGTGCCCGGCCGGCTGCTCCTGGCCATCGCCGATGTGCTGTTCCGGGATCCCGCCCGGCTGGGAGCCGCACGGGCGTCCATCGCCGATCTGCAGTACGAGGTCCGGCAGGCCGGCGACAGCCGCGTGGCCCGGTGGCGCGCGCGCCTGCAGGGGTATCCGGCCGTCTGGCGAACGCTGATCGCGACACCGCTGGTGCCGACGGCACCCGAGGTCCCGAGCATGGGAGCACCGCCGCTCGCGTCGCACGTGGCCGGCCCACGGGGAGTGCTGACGCTCGTCGGGCTGGTGCTGTGGGGAGGGCTGGCGTACGCGATGCCGGTCTACGGCGCGTTCGTGATTCCGGCGGTCGTCTTCGGTGTAGTGCTTGCGGTGGTACTGCACAGGTGGAACCACCGTCATCCCAGCGCCCTGCCGGCCGGCGATCCACGACAGACGCTCTGGACGCCCGAGATTACCGTGTCGCGCGTGCGGATCGGCGGAGACGCCATCGGTCTCATCGCCGCGATCGGAACCGTGACGGCGCTGACGGTCGCGTTCCGCCTCGGCTGGTGGCTCCTGCTGGCCGGGTCGTGCGGTCTCCTGCTCGCCCTCGTCCTGCGCGCCTGGCGGCCCCGTCATCGCCCGCGGCCGATCTCGATTCTCGATCCCTGACCCACGAACGACAGTTCCGTAATGGGGTCGGGCGTCGTGCGGACGCACGACGCCCGACCCCATTACGGAACTGTCGTCTCATCGGAGGGCGGGCTCTCCGGCGAAGCGCGCGCGTGTGAACTCGATCAGCCGTTCGGTCGCGTGCGCCGGCGTCTCTCCGCGGCGCAACAGCACGCCGGAGTGAATCGGCCGGATGGGATCGGTGATCGACCGGACCTCGACGCGGCGGCCCCGCGTGATGACGCCGCTCGGCAGCAGCGGCACGATCGAGACGCCGAGGCCCGCCTCGACCATGCTGACGATCGTCTCGGTGCCCGTCGTCTCGAGCGCCACGTGCGGCGCCAGCCGCCGTGCGTGAAAGGCGTCGAGCACGTGCTGCCGTCCGGAGGAGCCGCGCTCGTAGAGGATGAGCGGCTGACGAGCCAGCACGTCGAGGCCCACCCGCCTGCGGCCGGCCAGCCGGTGGCGCCTGGGACAGATCAGGCTCCAGCCCATCGAGAACAGGTGGTGGTAGACGAGCTCCGGCGACGACTCGTAGGGCGCCGCCAGTCCGAACGCGACGTCGGGATCGCCGAGGACCGCGTCCTCGATCTCCCGCTCGTTCATCGTGCTGACGCGGACGTGGATGTCCGGCGCCTCCGTCCGGAACGCCTGCAGCACGTCGATCAGCACGTAGCGTGTGAGGTACTGGCTTGCCGCCACGCGGATTTCCCGCCCCTCGGTCTCGAGCTCCACGGCCAGGCAGAGCTCGCGGGCGCGCTCCAGGAACGACAGGGCGTGCGGAAGAAAGCGGCGCCCCTGGTCGGTCAGGACGGCCGCCCGGCGCGGCCCGCGGCGCTTGCGATAGAGCTCGACGCCGAGCTGCGCCTCGAGCGCCAGGAGGCGATTCCGCACGCCCTGCTCGGTGATGCCGAGGACGTCCGCGGTACCGCGGATCTGCCCCTGACGGGCGAGCTCGACGAAGGCCGCGATTTGATCGGTGCTGAGGTGCGGCAGGCCGATGGCCATCTGCAGAGCCGATAGTACACAACTATTATCAGTATTGAATCAATAATTAACAACTATATGGGCGTATGTCGCCCGACCTAGGATGGTCCCACGTCACCACACGGGGCGCGCCGCCGCGTCGCGCGGCCGCCCGTCGTCGAAGGGGGGCACCATGCGCATCAAGGCCATCGCGCTGCTGGCCGCCGCCGTCCTGCTGGCGACGCCGCTCGCCGCCAGCGGTCCCGTGGGGATCTACGGCATCGTCGAGAAGGTCGTCTTCGAGCCGGACGAGGCCGGATCCGAGCGCGTCCAGGTGTGGGGCGCGTTCGCCTACGCCGAGACCAGCACGGGCGGGTGGCGTACCTCGAAGGTCGCCCGCGGGTATCTCTACTTCAGGGCCCCATCCCCGGCAGCCCTCGCGGCCTTGCGCGAAACCGCCGACAACGTGCGGCGGGAATGGGCGGATCTGAAGGCCGTCGCCGGCACCGGCCAGGTGGTCGCGTTCGGGTCGTGGGGCTACATCGGCGGGTTCGACGCGCTCGATCCCGGCGTGGGAAGCGCCACGCCGCCCTACGTCCTCGAGTGGGCGCCGCAGGGTGGCGCGAAGACGGACCTGCGCGTGCGGCCCGCCTCGGAGCCGCCGGCCTCGCCCGCCATGTATCAGACCAACGCGGGCGTCGTCCGGCTCACCGAGCAGGGCAGCCATGCCGAGCTCGTTCGCACGCTGCGCGACGCGATCCGCTGAAGCGGCCGCACGTTCGCCGCGCGGCGTGCGGGGCGTCCTGCGGCACTCGCCGTGGGACGCGCTCCTCGTCGGTCTGTCGCTGGCGCACGGCGCGGCGCTGCTGGTCGTCCCCTCGGTGCCGCTCGTGGCGATCGGGCTCTGGTGGAACGCCAACACCGTCTCGCACAACTTCCTCCACCGGCCGTTCTTCCGCGCCACGTGGCTCAACCGCGCGTACGCGCTCCTGCTGAGCGTGCTGCTGGGCTTTCCGCAGTCGCTGTGGCGCGCCCGGCACCTGGCCCACCACGCCGGCCGGCCTGCCGGTGTGCGATGGCCGCGCGGGGCCGGCGCCGAGGCCACGCTCGTGGCGATTGCGTGGAGCGCGGCGCTGCTCGCGGCGCCGGGCACGTTCCTCCGTGTCTACCTGCCCGGCTGGGTGCTGGGCCTCCTGCTGTGCCACGTGCAGGGGCGGTACGAGCACGTCCACGGGACGACGAGCTGTTACGGGCGGTTGTACAACGTCCTGTTCTTCAACGACGGCCACCACCTCGAGCACCACCGGTGGCCCGGCCGGCACTGGACGCGACTCGGCGCGCAGCGGATCGAGGGTCGCGTGAGCCGGTGGCCTCCGATCCTGCGCTGGCTGGACGGCCTATCGCTCGAGGGCCTCGAGCGACTCGTGATCCGCTTGCCCCTGCTGCAACGGCTGATCGTCGACGCGCACGCCCGCGCGTTCGGACGCATCCTGCCGGCGTCTGCGCGGGTGCGCTCGGTCCTCGTCGTCGGCGGCGGGCTGTTTCCCCGCACCGCTCTCGTGCTGCGCCGGCTGCTCCCGGATGCCGAGGTGACGGTCGTCGATGCCAGCGCGGGGCATCTGGAGATCGCCCGGCGGTTCCTGGGCGACGGCGTGGAGCTGCGGCAGGAGCTGTTCTCCGGTGTCGTGCCTCCGGGAGTCGATTTGGTCGTCGTGCCGCTCGCCTACATCGGCGATCGCCGGCGACTCTATGACGACCCGCCGGCCCGGGTGACGCTCGTGCACGACTGGATCTGGTCACCGCACGGGCGCGGAGCGGTCGTCTCCTGGCTGTTGCTGAAACGCGTGAACTGCGTGAGGCAGATCGTGCAGCCGGCCGCCGGGTCGGCGGCGAGACGAACGGCATGAGGCTGGCCGCGGCGCTGGCCGGTGTGCTCGTGGTGGCGCGGGCGCTGGGCCTGGCAGGAAGGGACCTGCCACTGTCGCCCTGGCTCCCGTCCGTGCTGCTGTGGCACGACCTGGTCGTCGCGCTCGTCTTCTGGCTGCTCGTGGGACGGCGCGACGACTCGCGGATCGCGCACGCGCTCTACTGGGTGATCGTCCTCTGGGCGGCCGTGAACCTGCCGGTCGTGCGCGCGCTCTCGTCGCCGCTCACACTGACGATGCTCGGTGCGACCGGCGGGGCGCTCGGCGATTCCGTGGGGTACTACGCCACGCCTGGCATGCTGGCGATGATGGCCGCCGTGATCGCGTCGGGTGCGCTGCTGCCGCGCGTTCCGGTGCCGGCACGGGTCGGGCGTGTGGCCGTGGCCGTCGCGTGCGCGGTGGCCGTTCCAGGGCCGTTCGTCGAGTCGCGGCTCGACGTGCGCGGCGCGCAGCGCAACGCCGTGAGCGCCCTCGTGCTGTCGACACTGCCGCGCGCGCCGGCGCGGGTGGTGGATGTCGCGACCGACTGGCGACGGAGTCCGTTCGAGGACGGTCCCGTCGACACGCTGCATGGGCTGCGCGGTGCTGCCGCCGGACGCAACGTCGTGGTCGTCGTTCTGGAGTCCACGGCCGCCCGGTATCTGCGGACGTACGGCGCCGCCGACGATCCGATGCCGACGCTGACCGCGCTCGCGCGGGAGGGGGTGCAGTTCGAGTCCGCCTATGCCGTGTACCCGGAGAGCATCAAGGGGCTCGATGCCGTGCTCTGCTCGCGGCACCCTGGCTTCGATGTCGGCGTCGCCGCCCATGCGGCCGAGCCTTGCGCATCGCTGGCCGGCCGGCTGACGCACGCCGGCCATCAGACCGCCCTGTTTCACTCCGGCCGCTTCTCCTATCTCGGCATGGAGGAGCTGCTGGCGAAGCATCCGTTCGACGTGCGCGAGGATGCCGGCGCCATCGGCGGTGAAATCGAGTCGAGCTTCGGCGTGGACGAGCCGTCCACGGTGGGGCGGATGCTGTCGTGGATCGACGGGCGTGACCGTTCGAGACCGTTCTTCCTGGTGTACCTCCCGATTGCCGGCCACCATCCCTATGCGACGCCGGTTCCGGGGCCCTTCGACGGCGAGGGGGCGCTCAGCGCGTACAAGAACGCCCTGCGGTACGCCGACGGCGCGCTCGCCCGGCTGCTCGACGGGCTACGCTCCCGCGGCCTCGATCGTGAGACGCTGACGGTGGTGTTCGGCGACCACGGCGAGGCGTTCGCCCAGCACGACGGCAACTTCGGGCACACGCTGTTTGCCTGGGACGAGAACGTACGGGTGCCACTCGTCGTGTCGATGCCCGGCGTGACCCGACCCACGCGGGCGCGGCAGGTGGCAAGCGTCGTGGACGTCGCGCCGACGATCCTCGATCTCGTCGGTGAGCCGGTTCCGCCCGACTACGAGGGGGCGTCGCTGCTGGCCGGGCCGCCGCGGATGGCGTTCGTCTTCACCGACTACGCGCTCGGCTGGGCCGGCCTGCGCGACGGCTGCTGGAAGTACCTGCTCGAGATCGAGGCCGATCGCTCGTCGCTCTTCGACGTCTGCCGCGACCCCGACGAGCGTCGCGACCTGTCCTGGCGAAACGCGGTGCGCGTCGAGGCCTATCGATCGCGCACGCTGGACTGGCTGAGCGCAACGCGACACGCGTATCACGACTGACGACAGATCCGTAATGGGGCCGGGCGTCGTTCGCGCGAACGACGCCCGACCCCCTTAAGGAT
>Ga0299906_10000844_pt1 | contig 26970 bp, 23 predicted proteins | sample RVTome_14_FD_200259 | JGI IMG/M metagenome (GOLD analysis project Ga0299906, IMG submission 200259) | Soil microbial communities from uranium-contaminated site in the Upper Colorado River Basin, Wyoming, United States - RVT145D125 (version 2) ...
TCTTGGTCTGCTTTTGTTTTCAGCCCCATGGAATGCGGAGACGAGATCTCCGAGAGCCTCTGGCTCACCTGCAGGGTATCGACCCAAGCAAAATGACTCCTGGGCGTCTGACGTACGACCTCCGACGTTTGCGCTTGCACGGCATCATTGAACGGATCGCCGAGAGCCATAGATACCGCTTGACCCGGGAAGGGCTGCGCATCGCGCTGTTCTTCTCACGGACCTATGCCCGTCTCATCCGTCCAAGTCTCAATAAAATCATGCCCCTTGCCAGGGGAGGAGGCACACGCCTTGAGGAGCTCATTCGTAGCTTCGATCGGGAGATCGAGCAATTGTCTCAGGACGCAAATCTCGCTGCCTGCCAGGCTTGATTGGCGAACCTGAACTTCGCTATCGCCGAAGAGCTATCGTACTTGCTGCGCCAAGCCGGCCCAGAAAGCATTGACCGGCGTAGAGGGGAGTTTGCTCTGTTAAAACATTCAAAGAATTTGACTCATCTACCTTCGATTCGCAGATCCTAGGAATCTAGCTTGGAAGAAAGACCGGACAGCACGAAGAAACTCCGTCGAATTCTGTTGCCTTCGAAACGCACTGCTGGTCAAAAATCGCAGGATTGGTCCGTCCAGGATAAGAAACGTTGGAATCCATCGGCCGAGAAACCACCCGCGCGCCGCAACCCGCCTGAACTCGACAGGAGCAGAACGCCAATCGGCCCTTGCGCTCATGGCGAGCGAAGTAAAGAGCATTTGCGCCGCATTGGCAACTGAGGGATTCTGGGCCAAGTACTCCGCGACATCTCCCTGAACAAGGGGCTGCGCCTCCAGTGTTCTGAATCCGGCGATCAAGACACTCTGAGGTTTGGACGAACAAGACCAGGCAGACGCGGGGACTCGAGAACCGAGCGCCTGGAATGCCTGGCGAAGTTGATCATTATGGTCTGAACGATCCGCCGGCTCAATCGGTGGCGGCACTCTTGGCGGCTGCGGATCGCGGTCCTTCGGAAAGAGCACCAAGAGGCCAGGTGCGTCGACAACGAGATAGCTTTCAGTCCCGGGGTGAGGATCCCTGGAAAAGCGAAGCGTCACACCGTCCTTCGTGGCACTGATCGTAGTGCTCTCACCGTCGTATTCGTGATCGCTCATGTCGTTTTTCTCAGTGCCTTCTCCGCTTCCTTCAAGGGGATGGTGTCGCGATCCCGCTTGAGCCTGTCAAGCGTGGCCAGAAACTCGTGGTTCCGCCGGAGAAGTTGAACCTCGGACTCGAAGTCGTCGGCACTGCTGATCAAGAATGACTCTCCGTCTTCGGTGGTAACGAGCACGCTCTCCTTTCGAGCCATGCTCAGCAAGTCCGCAACCGAGGCCGCTTGTGTCGCCAGCTCTACAGTCTTCATATCCGGATTTCCTCACCGTCGATGATCAGCTTGTCCCGCTCCTTGATCCCAACGCCGACGATAGTGACGACTCGACTCTCCTCGTCGACCTCGTAGAAGATCCGGAAGGGATCGATTCGTAGCTCCCAGTCCGCGATCGGGTTGTCACGGAGCTCTTTCCTGTTGCGCGCCTCCAGGTTCGGCTGATGGGTCAGTTGGTCCTTGATGCCGTCGAAGATCCTGTTGCGATCGTACTGCTGAAACGAGGCAAGGTGGCCATATGCAGTTCGCGTGATGTCGATCTTGAACCTGCCGGTCATGCCAACACCCGATAAGCCCAGCCCTCAGGCGTCGGCCCGAGATTCCGCAGTCTAGCACTTCCAGGCAGCGAGGAGCCGCGGGCATCGCCGTGAACCTGGCCGCGGGCGCGCGGCGGCCGTCGTCGAGCGCTTCGAGGGTCCGGCGAGCGCGGCCGCGCCGTAAGGTACAATCGCCCCCGTGAAACGACGCGAAGGTCTGGCCAAGCTCACCGGCCGCGAGCCCTACGTGGACGACTTGGCCGTCGACGGCGCCCTGTGGGGGATGACGGTGCGCTCGCCGGCCCCCCGCGGACGCATCCGCGAGGTGCGCTTCGGCGACGGCGTCGACTGGTCGGAGGTCGTGGTGGTCGACCACCGCGACCTGCCGGGACCCAACCAGGTCAAGCACCTCACCGTCGACCAGCCGATCCTGGCCGCCGCCGCGGTGCGCCACGTCCACGAGCCGGTGGTGCTCCTCGCCCACCCGTCGCGGCGCGCCGCGCGGCGCGCCGCCGCCGCGGTCGAGGTCGTGGTCGACCCCGAGCCGGCGGTGCTCGACTTCCGCGCGCCGCCGCGCCCGGAGCAGGTCCAGCACGGCGACGACAACGTCTTCACCCGTCTCACCATCGCCAAAGGCGACGTCGAGCGCGCCCTCGCCGCGGCGGCGCACGTGATCGAGGGCGTCTACGAGACCGGCGCCCAGGAGCACGTCTACCTCGAGCCCCAGGGCATGGTCGCCTGGGTCGACGGCGACGGCGTCCTCGTCGTCCAGGGCTCGATGCAGTGCCCCTACTACGTGGTCGAGGCCCTGACCCACGCTCTCGGCCGCGGGCGTGACGCCGTGCGCGTCGTGCAGACGGCCACCGGCGGCGGCTTCGGCGGCAAGGAGGACTTCCCCTCCTGCGTCGCCCTGCACGCGGCGCTGCTGGCGATGAAGGCCGGGCGGCCGGTCAAGCTCGTCTACGAGCGCGGCGAGGACATGGCGGCGACCACCAAGCGCCACCCCTCGCGGGTGCGCCACCGCACCGGCGTCGACGCCGGCGGCCGGCTGGTGGCCCAGCACCTCGAGGTGACGCTCGACGCCGGCGCCTACGTCACCCTCTCGCCCGTCGTCCTGAGCCGCGCCATCATCCACGCCGCCGGCCCCTACCGCTGCGACCACGTGCTCATCGAAGGCCGCGCGGTGCTCACGAACTCGGTGCCCTACGGCGCCTTCCGCGGCTTCGGCGCGCCCCAGACCCACTTCGCCAACGAGCGCCACATGGACGTGGTGGCCCACCGCCTGGGCCTCGACCCGGTGGAGCTGCGGCGGCGCAATCTCCTCGCCGACGGCGAGTCGACGGCGACCGGCCAGGTGATCCGCGACGGCGTCGACCGCGCGGCGCTCCTCGACCAGGCCCTCGAGCTCGCGAGCTTCGGCGAGCGGCGCGCCGCGCACGAGCGCTTCAACCGCGAGCACCCCTACCTGCGCCGCGGCCTCGGCGTTGCCACCGTCCACCACGGCGCCGGCTTCACCGGCAGCGGCGAGGTCTTCCTCGCCTCCGAGGTCGAGGTCGCGGGCCTGCCCGACGGGCGGGTGGAAGTGCTCACCGCCTCGACGGAGATGGGGCAGGGCACGACGACCGTCTTCACCCAGGTCGCCGCCGCCCACCTCGGCTACGAGCCCGACGACGTCGAGATCGCCCAGCCCGACACCTCGCGGGTGCCCAACAGCGGTCCCACGGTGGCCTCGCGCACCGTCATGGTGGTCGGCCGGCTCATCGAGCGCGCCGGCGACGACCTGCGCCGTCGCCTGGGCCTCGACGGCGGCGCCCGCGGCGCGGCCCTGAAGGAAGCCGTCGCCGCCTGGCACCGCGCCCACCCCGGCGAGTCCCTGCGCGGCTTCGCCAGGTACGAGCCGCCTCCCGGCATCCGCTGGGACGACGCCACCTACCGCGGCGACGCTTACGCCACCTTCGGCTGGGCCGCCTACGTCGCCGAGGTCGAGGTCGACCTGCGCACCTTCACGCCGCGGGTCACCGACTTCGTGGCGGTGCAGGACGTCGGCCGCATCGTCAACGAGACGCTGGCGCGCGGCCAGGTCCAGGGCGGGGTCGTGCAGGCCATCGGCTGGGCTCTGCTCGAGGAGTGCAAGCTCGAAGGCGGCGCCATGGTCAACAACCAGCTCACCGACTACATCATCCCCACGTCCGAGGACGTGCCGCCGGTACGGGTCGCCTTCCAGGAGACGCCGTACCCCTATGGCGGCATGGGGGCCAAGGGCCTCGGCGAGCTGCCGATGGACGCCCCGGCGCCGGCCATCGCCAACGCCGTGGCGGCGGCCACGGGGGCGGCGGCGTGGAAGATCCCGCTGACGCCCGAGCACCTCATGGAGCTCATGGAGGACGGCGACCATGCCCGCCCAGGCTGACGCCATCGAAGTCTTCTTCGAGCTCAACGGCGAGCCGACCACGGTAAGCGTGCCGGCGAGCGACCGGCTGCTCGACACCTTGCGCTACGACCTCGGCCTGCCGGGCACCAAGGAGGGCTGCGGCGAGGGCGAGTGCGGCGCCTGCACGGTGTACCTCGACGGCCTGCCCGTCAACTCCTGCCTGGTGCCCACCTACCAGGTGCGCGGACGCCGCGTCGCGACGGTCGAATCGCTCGACCCGGCCGAGCTCGACGACCTTCACGCCGCGGGCGCCACCCAGTGCGGCGCCTGCACCCCGGGCGTGGCGATGACGGCGCGCTGGATCTGCGAGCACCCGGAGGTGCTCGCGCGCCACACCGTGCGCCAGCTCATGGCCGGCAACCTCTGCCGCTGCACCGGCTACGACGGTATCGTCGACGGCATCGAGGCGACGCTGGCGCGAGAAGGGAAGTAGCTTGCCGGTCCTGACGCCCGAGTCGCTCGAGGAGGCCTGCCGCCTCCTCGCCGCCGATCCCGGCGCCGTGCCCATGGCGGGCGGCACCGACCTCCTCGTCCACTGGCCGCAGAACCTCGACGCCCACGGCCGGACCTACCTCGACCTGTCGCGTCTCGACGAGCTGAGGCCCTTGCGGTGGACGGACGACGCCCTCGTCCTCGGCGCCCTCACGACCTACTGGGACGTGATCCGCGACCCGCGCGCCGGGGAGGAATTCCCGCTGCTGATCGCCGCCGGCCGCCAGGTGGGGGCGGTGCAGATCCAGGCCCGCGGCACCTGGGCCGGCAACGTGGTCAACGCCTCGCCCGCCGCCGACGGCGTGCCGGTGCTCATGGCCTACGACGCGGTGGTGGAGCTGGCCTCGGCGGAGGGGACGGAGGAGGTCCCCCTCGACGCCTTCTACCTCGGCTACAAGCGGATGCGCCGCCGCGGCGACCAGCTCGTCGCCGCGATCCGGCTGCCGCGCCGCGCCTACGACGTGGCGATCTTCGAGAAGGTGGGCTCGCGCCGCGCCCAGGCGATCGCCAAGGTGGGCCTGGCTCTCACCCGTTCCGCCGCCGGCTGGCGGGTGGTGGCGGCGAGCATGGCGCCCACCGTCTGCCGCTGCCGGGCGCTCGAGAAGCTGCTGACGGACGGCGCCGCCGTCGCCTCGCCCGACGACCTCCTGGCGGCCATCCGCCAGGACGTCAAGCCCATCGACGACGTCCGCTCGACGGCGGCGTACCGCGAGCGGGTCATGGCGCGGGTGCTCTATCACGCGCTGCTCGGCAAGGCCGAGTCTTTCGGATAAGAGTCGGACGTTCCCGCTCCGCCCTCGATATATCGTTCTCCGCATGAAAGCGTCTCTCGTCTACCTGCTGTTTTTCCTGACGGCCCTGCCCGCCAGGGCGGACGGGCTCGCCGAGCATCCCGAGGTGGCGCCGCGGCTGGCGCTCTACGCCACCTGGGCCGGCGAACAGATGGCCTACCGCCATCAGCCCGGCGTGGTCGTCGGCATCGTCCACGAGGGCGAGCTGGTGTGGGCGCGCGGCTTCGGAGTCCGCGACGTCGAGAGCGGGCTTCCGGCGACGTCGGAGACGGCGTTCCGCATCGGCTCGGTGACCAAGCTGCTCACCGCCACGGCCGCCGCGCAGCTCTGGGAGCGCGGCGCGCTGCGCCTCGACGACCCGGCGTCCGTCCACCTGCCGTGGCTCGCCGGCCGCGCGCCCGGCGGCCCGCCGATCACCGTTCGCCAGCTCCTCACCCATACCTCGGGCCTGCCGCGCGAGGCGGCGTTTCCCTACTGGACCGACCGCCGCTTCCCCAGCCGCGAGCGGATGATCGCCGCCCTGGCCGACCAGGAGAGCGACTTCGGGCCTGGCGAGCGCTACCAGTACTCGAACCTCGGGCTGGCGTTGCTCGGCGAGGTGGTGGCGGCGGTCGCGGGCATGCCGTGGGAGGACTACGTGACGCGTCACGTCCTCGAGCCCCTGGGCATGACGAGCACCACCCTGCGCTGGGCGGACCTCGACCGCGAGCGTCTGGCGACCGGTTACCTGTTGGGCGGCCTGGAGGCGCCGCCCACCGACTCGCAAGCGCTGGCGCCGGCCGCCGACGCTTCGTCGACGGTGGCCGACCTGGCGCGCTTCCTGGCGGCGCACCTCACCGGGCGTCCGCCGATCCTGGCGCCGTGGACGCGTCGCGAGATGCACCGCGTCCACTGGCTGGACGAGGGCTGGACGAGCGGCCGCGGGCTCGGCTTCTCGGTGTGGCGCCGCGGCGAGCGGACGCTGGTGGGTCACGGCGGCTGGGTCGCCGGCTACCGCTCGCAGGTGGCCTTCGACCGCGGCTCGCGCTTCGGCGTCGTGGTGCTCACCAACAGCGACGAAGGCGGTCCCGGCGTCTACCTCGACCAGGCGTTCGACTTCGTGGTGCCGGCGATGGAGAAGGCCGTGCGTCCGGCGCCCGCGCCTCCGGCCGTCGCGGACCCGGGGCGCTTCGCCGGCTCGTACCACAATCCCTGGGGAGAGGTCACGGACGTCCTGGTCGTGGGCGGAGGGCTGGCGACGTACGAGCGCACGTATCCGCCGGCGTCGGACCTGGGGAGCAGGCTCACCGAGCTGACGCCGGACGGCGAGCACGCCTTCCGCAAGCCGGACGGCGGCGAGCGGGTGGTCTTCGAGCTGCGGCCGGACGGCCGCGTCGCGCGCGTCAAGGTGGGTGAGAACTATCTCTTCCCGGAAGACTGCGGGCGAATCGGCGAGGACCTTCGATGCACCTGGGAGTGATTCCGGTTCCCCCCTTTACGAAAGGGGGGCCAGGGGGGATTCTCTTCCTGGCGCTCGCCGCCTGCTCACCCGCACCCCCCGTCCCCGAGCCACTCCCGTCGATCCTCCTCGTCACCCTCGACACCACCCGCGCCGACTCGACCGGCCTCGAGACCGACCGGGTCGCGACGCCCCATCTCGAGGCCCTGGCGGCGCGCGGCATCGTCTTCACCCAGGCCTACACCACGGCGCCGATGACGCTGCCCGCTCACGCGTCGATGCTGACGGGCCTCTATCCGTCCGAGCACGGGATCCACGAGAACGCCCGCTACCTGGCGGAGGACAAGGCCGTCCTCGCCGGCCGCCTCGCCGAGCGGGGGTACGCGACGGCGGCGTTCGTCTCCGGACTGCCGCTGTCGCGTCAGTTCGGGCTCGCCCGCGGCTTCGAGCACTACGACGACGACTTCGGCGACGCCGCGGAGCGTCGCGCCGCCGAGACGACGGACCGCGTCCTGGCGTTCCTGGATCGGACGTCCGCCTCGCCTCTCTTCCTCTGGGTCCATTACTTCGACCCCCACGAGCCCTACGACCCGCCGGCGCCCTTTGACGCGCACCCGGATCCCTATCTCGGGGAGATCGCCTCCATGGACGGGGAGCTGGGCCGTCTCGTCGGCGCTTTCGAGCGGCGCTTCGCGGCGCGCCGCATCCTCGTCGCCGGCGACCACGGCGAAGGGCGTGGGGACCATGGCGAGGCCCTGCACGGGAACCTGCTCTACCAGGGCGTCATGCGGGTGCCGTTGATCGTCGCCGGCGGCGTCGCGGCCGGGCGGCGCGACGAGCCGGTGAGCGTGCGCCGGGCGTTCGACACGGTGCTCGCCTGGGCCGGCCTCGAGCGCGCGGCGACGCTCCTCGACGGTTCGCCTGAAGTCGTCCTCGGCGAGGCCATGCAGCCCCACCTGCAATACGGCTGGCAGCCGCAGGTGATGGCGGTGCGCGGCGGGCAGAAGGTGATCCGCTCCGGCGAGATCGAGGTCTACGACGTCGGCACCGACCCGGCCGAGACGCGCAACCTCGCCGGCGAGACGGAGATCGACGGCGAGCTGCGGGAGGCCATCCGCGCCTATCCGCTGCCGGCGGCGTCGGAGCCGGTCGACCTGAGCCGGGACGAGCGGGAGAAGCTCGCCGCTCTCGGCTACGCCGCCGGCCTCGGCGTCGGCGCGGCGCGGGAGGGCGGGCCGAGCCCGAAGGACATGGCCCATCTCTTCGCCGCCCTCGACGCCGGCTCCGGCCTTTTCGTGCGCGAGGAATACGGCGAGGCGATCGCCGTCTTCACCCGTGTTCTCGAAGAGGACCCGGAGAACCTGGCGGTCTGCCTGCGGCTGGCGGCCGCCCACTCGGTGCTCGGGCACGGCGGCGAGGCGGCCGGCTACTTCGAGCGCGCGCGGGAGCTCGCTCCCGACTCCGCGGACGTGCGGCACTACCACGCCATGCACTACTTCCGGTCCGGGCAGTGGGAGAAGGCCGAGCCGCTGTTCGCGAGCGTCCTGGCGCGGACGCCCGAGCGGGTGCCCGCGCTCGAGCGGCTGGCCGAGATCCGCGAGCGCCAGGGACGTCCGCACGAGGCGATCGAGCTGCTCGAGCGCGTCGTCGCTCTCAAGCGGAGTCCCGTGGCCGAGCTCCTCAAGCTGGGGGAGCTGCGGATGGCGGTGGCCGACACGCCCGAGGCCATCCGGGCCTTCGAGCGCGCCCGCGACCTCGATCCCGCGGCGTTCGTCCACCCCCTCGAGCTCGGCGTGCTCTACTTGGCGGAGCGCCGGCTCGACGAGGCGGCCGACTGCCTCGACCGGGTGCCGCCCGGCGCCCCCGACTATCCGATGGCGCTCTTCAAGCGCGCCCAGGTCGCCGTGCTGCGGGGCGAGCCGGACCGCGAAGATCGGATTCGTCTCGCGTGGCGCGAGGCGGACGAGACGACCCGTCCGCTGATCGAGCGCGAACGTCTCTTTGAGGGCGTGGCACTTCGCTAAACCGGCAGCGGGACCAACCCGCCCTGACTCCCCGCGCCTAGAGCCGAAATCGGCGGTCTTCGTCGAGCCCGGGGGCCTCCAGGATTCGACGCAGCCAGGCGAGCGCCGCCTCCGCGCGGCTGGCGAAGCCCTGGGGCCTCATGAGCACCGCGAACGCCCAGGCCAGCGGCTGTTCTCAGTGACTTGCACCGGAGCCCGGAGGTAAGGCGTCAATTGACCTCGCCGTCCCACCAGGCGTCCTCGGCGTCCCAGCGCGCCTTGATTTCGGCGTCGCGCCGGCGTCGCCGCCGGAAGGCCCAGAGGGCGAGGAAGGTGACGACGATCCACAGCGTCGTCGAGCTGGTGACGAACGGCACCCACTTGTTCCACAGGTCGAGGTTGCGGAAGAAGGCCAGCTCCGCTTCCGCCAGGGTCACGCCGGTGGCGTCGAGGAACGCGTCTTCGAAGCTCGCGCCGGCGGCCGTGCCGGCGAGGACGCGGGCCGGCGTCCGGCCGCCGTGGCGGTCGATAAGGTAGCGCACGAAGGCGGCAGAGAAAGCGTAGGCGCGACCCGCGGCGTCGGCGCCGGCGGCGAAGCGGCGGTCGAGCACCGCGAGGGCCGACTCCTGGCCGCGCCAGGTCGCCCACAGGATGCGGGAGCGGTCCGCCAGCCCCCAGTCGCGGGCGGCGTAGAGCGCCAGGCCCTCGTGGAACCAGCGCGGCACCGGGCCGCCGGCGGCTGCGCGCTGGATCAGCACGTGCGCCACCTCGTGGTGGAGCACCGTCTCCAGGCGGCCGTAGGGATAGCCGGGAACCCGGCTGGGAATGATCACGACCTGGCCGCCGCGGGCGTAGGCCAGGCCCCAGCTCGGCGCCAGGCGGGCCGCCCCCGAGCCCTCCAGGACCAGGTGCACCGGGATCGGCTCTCCGGCGTCGGCGAGGCCGACGAGCTCGGCCGTCCGCCTGAGGGCGTCGTGGTCGTAGGCGGCGAGGCGCTCGGCGGCGCCGGCGAGCTCGGGCGCGTGGACGAAGCGCAGCTCCGGCGCCGCGTCCGCCCGCAGGGCGGCCGGACCGAGGGCCGCCAGCAGAAAGAGGATCAGCGAGCGGAGAAGCGGGAGGTGGAGGGACGGCATCGCTCGTCAGAGGATACCCCGAGGTGTAGACTCGGGGGCCGACAGACGGTGCGAGCGAGCATGGGACGCCATGGCACTTCCGGCCCCGCCGCCGGGCCCCGAGGGGGGCGCGTCGCCGCGCTCGTCGTACTCGCTTGTCTTTCCGCGGGCTGCGCCGAGGAGCCGGCGCCGCCGCGCGCGCCGCTGCGGATCGGCGTCCACGGCGATCCTTCGAGCCTCGATCCCCACCTGCAGTCCGAGGTCATCGCCCAGTGGGTGCTCGGCAACGTCTACGACACCCTGGTCGCCTTCGACGTCAACATGGGGCTCGAGCCGTGGCTGGCGGAGCGCTGGGAGAACCCGAGCGAACGCGTGGTGCGCTTCCACCTCCGCGCCGGCGTGAGCTTCCACGACGGCCGGCCGCTGACCGCCGCCGACGTCGCTTTCTCCCTCGAGCGCGCCCGCCGCCATCCGCGCAGCCGCAGCGCCAGCGCCCTGGTGGGCATCGAGGAGGTGCGGGTCGTCGACGCGCGGACGCTCGAGCTCCACACCGCGGCGCACTACCCGATCCTGCTCAACAAGCTCGCGTTCCTGCACGTGGTCCCGGCGGGCTCGCCGGAGGAGATCGACCGTCCGGTGGGCACCGGCCCCTACCGCCTGACCTCCTACGAGCCCGGCCGCCGGGCGGTGCTCGAGGCCTACGCCGAACACTGGCGTGGCGCCCCCGCCGCGCCGCGCGTCGAATACTGGTTCGTCAGCGATCCCGGCGCCCGGCTCGAGCGTCTTCTCGCCGGCGAGCTCGACCTGGCGGGCGACGTCGCCCCGGGCGACGTCGCCCGTCTCGAGGAGACGCCGGGGTTCCGGGTGCTCTCGCGCAGCGGCCTGGTCGTGACTTACCTGCAGGTGAACCCGGCGGCGCCGCCGTTCTCCGACCCGCGGGTGCGCCGCGCCCTCGACCTCGCCCTCGACCGCGAAGCCCTGGTGCGCGAGACCCTCCGGGGCCACGGCCTGCCGGTGGGACAGATGGTGAGCCCGAACGTCTACGGCTATGCGCCCGAGCTCGCGCCGCCGCCGCCGGACCGCGACGAAGCGCGGCGCCTGCTCGCCGCGGCGGGCCACGGCGGCGGCCTCGAGCTGATCCTGGAGCTCCGCGAAGGGCAGGGCTCCCCCGAGCCCATCCGCCGTCAGCTCGCCGAGGTCGGCGTCCGGCTGGCGCTGGTCGAGCGTCCGTGGAGCGAGATGTACCCGCGGCTGCAGTCGGGGGTGGTGCCGTTCTACCTGGGCGGCTGGGTCTGCACCTCGGGCGACGCCAGCGACTTCCTCGACATGAAGGCCCACAGCCACGACCCCGAGCGCGGCTACGGCGCCTCGAACTCCAACCGCTACTCCGACCCGCTGCTCGACGCGCTCGTCGAGCAGGCCGGCACGATGCGGATGGAAGCGCGCCTCGAGGTGTTGAAGCGCGCCCTGCGCATGCTCGCGGGCGAGCACGTCTTCATCCCTCTCTACACGCCTTCCGACCTCTACGGCGCGCGCGAGGATCTGCGGTGGACGCCGCGGCAGGACGGCCGCATCTATGCCTTCGAAATGGAGCGGACGCCGTAAGCCATGGTGAAGGCCGGGATCCGCCGCCGCTTCGTGGTCGCGCTGTCGGCCCTCGTCGGCCTGGTGGTGCTGGTCGAGACGGCGGTGCTGGTGGTCTTCGCCCGCCGCCACGTGCGCGAGGAGATCGAGCAGCGGGCCCTCGCCTACGCCGAGCTCGCCGTGGTGCCGGTCTGCGACGCCTTCGCCCGCTACTCGCAGAGCGGCATCAGCAAGCTCCACGGCATCGTCCACGACACCGCCGAGCTCAATCCCGACCTGCGCGCCCTCGCCGTCTACGACACCGCGGGCGAGCTCGTCTTCCATTCCGACAGCCTCGAGGTCGGCGCCCGCGCCCCCCAGCTCGTCCACGTGGGCCCCGAGCGCGAACGGCCACTGCGCATCCCGGTGGGAGAGCAGCGCCGGGCCTGGACCGAGACCCTGGCCTCGGGCGAGGACTTCTACGTGGTGCTCGTGCCGTACGTGGAGGAGTGGGGCGCCCGGCGCTTCGCCGCCGGCTTCTACTTCTCCTACGACGACGTGCGCGCCGCCATGCGGGCCATGGCCGCGCGCATCGTGGTCGTCGGCCTGGTCGCCCTGCTGCTCGGCGTGGCCTTCGCGTGGATCCTGTCGGCGGGCAGCCTGGGGCCGGTGGAGCGGCTCACCGCCGGCGCCCGGCGCCTCGCCGAGGGCGAGCTCGGGCACCGCATCGCGCTTGCCACCGGCGACGAGTTCGAGGTCCTGAGCGAGGCCCTGGACCTCATGGCGGCGCGTCTGGCGTCGACGATCGAGGACCTCGAAGCTTCGAACCAGCGCCTGGGCCGCCTCAACGAGGAGCTGCGGGAGCTCGACCGGGTGAAGGGCGACCTGCTGGCCAACGTCAGCCACGAGCTGCGCACGCCGCTGACCGCCATCAGCGGCTACGTCGAGGCGTTCCAGGAGGGCCTGCTGGGCGAGCTCGACGAGGCCCAGGCGGCGTCGCTGGAGGTCGTGGAGCGCAACCTCCGGCGCCTGCGCGCCATGATCGACCAGCTCCTCTCCTACTCGCGCATGGAATCCGGGCGCCTCAAGGTCGAGGCGCGGCCGTTCGCGCTGGCGCCGGTCGTCCGCCACGTGGCCGAGGCCGTCACGGCGATCCACGGGAAGGAGCTCGACCTGCGCTGCCGCCTGCCGTCCGACTTGCCGGAGGTCTACGGCGACGCCGGGCGCATCGCCCAGGTGATCGAGAACCTGGTGACCAACGCGGTCAAGTTCTCGCCCCCGGGCGCGCCGGTGGAGCTCGCGGCCGAGGCCACGGCGCACGGCGTCGAGGTGGCGGTCGCCGACCGCGGCATCGGCATCCCCGAGCCGGAGCGCGAGAAGGTCTTCGACCGCTTCTACCAGGTCGACGCCAGCGCCCGCCGCAGGTTCGGCGGCATGGGGCTCGGGCTCGCCATCGTGCGCGAGATCCTGGAGGCGAGCCACAGCGAGATCCGGCTCGAGAGCCGCGCCGGAGGAGGCTCGGTCTTCCGCTTCGAGCTGCCCTGCGCCGCCGAGCGCACCGGCAACGTGCCGGGGCGGGTGCGGGTGGCGCTCGTCGACGACGACGCCGGCTTCGTCCAGGCGACGGCGGCCCACCTCTCGAGCCGCGGCTTCGCGGTCGAGACGGCGGCGACGGCGGCGCAGGGACGGGCGATGATCGAGCGCGTGCGTCCCGACGCCGTCGTCCTCGACCGGCTGCTGCCCGACGGCGACGGCTTCGAGCTGCTCGCCGAGCTGGGCAAGAGCCCCGCCACCCGCGGCCTGCCGGTGATCGTCGCCACCGTGCGCCGGGAGCGGCGGCTGGGCCTGCGGCTCGGCGCCGCGGCCTATCTCGTCAAGCCGGTGGCGCCCGAGAGGGTGGAGGAGACTTTGCGCGAGGCGCTCGGCGCGGCCACGCCCGAGCGAGAAGAAGTCAACGTCGAGGAGATGACGCCGTGAGCGAATCCGATACCGTCCGAACGGCCGCCCGGGCCGCCGCCGAGGGCGCGGGCAAGACGATCCTCGCCATCGACGACGAGGCCGACGTCCTCAGCTTCCTGAAGCTGGTCCTGGAGAAGCGCGGCTACCGAGCCGTGACCGCGGCCAACGGCACCGAGGGGCTGATCCGTGCCCACGTCGAGCAGCCGGACCTCATCCTGCTCGACATCATGATGGAGGAGATGGACGGCTGGGAGACGCTGCGGCTCCTGAAGCTCGACGAGACGAGCCGCGAGATCCCGGTCGTGATCCTCTCGGCGCGGGCCGAGCCCAGGGACAAGATCCGGGCGTTGCAGGAGGGCGCGGTCGACTACATCACCAAGCCGTTCTCGGTCCGCGACAGCCTGGAGAAGATCCGCGCCGTCCTCGACGACGCCGCCGACGCCGCGGCGGCCGGAGCAGGGCCGTGACGGACTACAGCGACTTCTACCGCGAGCTGCGCACCGACTGGCTGCGGCTGCGCGGCTGCCTCTACGACCCCAACACCAACCTGCCCTCGCTGCCCACCGTGCTCGACGGCGTCCGCCGCCGCCTGGAGGCCGGCGACCGGGTGGGGCTCGTCTACCTCGAGCCGGTGGGCGGCAACCACCTCGAGGCGATCCACGGCTGGGAGGCCTACGACGCCCTGATCCGCGAGATCGCCGAGGCGCTGCGCCACGGCCTCGGCCGGCGGGGCGAAGGGACCCCCCTGGCGTTGGCCGGCGTGCGCAGCGACGAGTTCGTGGCCTTTCCGATGCTGGGGAGCGCCGACGTCGGCGCCGCCGCGGAGCTCGAGAGCTGGCGGCTGGCGCTGGTCGACGAGGTCGAGGCGCGTCTGCTCGAGCGCCCGGAGGCGTCGTTTCGGGCGCCGCTGCAGAGCGCCGCCGTGGAGCTCGAGCTCGAGCCCACCGTGCGCATCGAGCGTTCGATTTCCCATGGCCTCCATCGCGCCCGCGAGCTCTGCCGGCAGGAGAGCGAGCGCCGGCGCTCCGGCCGTCTCGCCGAGCTCGAACGCATCCTGGCGCAGCGCGACGTGGTGGTGCGCTATCAGCCGATCGTCGAGCTCGCGAGCGGCCGGATCCACGGCTTCGAGGCCCTGGGCACCGCGCCGCCGAGCGCCGCCTTCGAGACGGCGGACATGCTCTTCTCCTTCGCCGAGGAGACCGGCCGCATCCTCGAGCTCGACCGCCTGTGCCGCCTGGAAGCCCTGCGGCGCACGCCGCAGCTCCTGGCGCGGGCGGCGCCCTGCAAGCTCTTCCTCAATTGCTCGGCGGAGGTCGTCCACGACGACAGGCTGCTCGCGGACCTGGTGGGCGGCGCCGGCGCCCTCGGCGTCGCGGCCGACACGCTGGTGCTGGAGATCACCGAGCGGGTGGCGATCACCGAATGGCAGGCCTTCCGCGCCTGCCTCGGGAGCCTGCGCGACGCCGGGGTGAGGGTGGCGATCGACGACATGGGCTCGGGCTACTCGTCACTGCGCGCGGTGGCCGAGATCGAGCCCGACTACCTGAAGTTCGACCTCTCGCTGGTCAGCGACATCCACCACAGCGCCATCAAGCGCGAGCTCCTCGGCACCCTGGTGACCCTCGCCCGCAAGATCGCGGCGAGGCCTATCGCCGAGGGCGTCGAGAAGCTCGAGGAGTTCACGGTCGTGCGCGGCATGGGCATCGACTACGGCCAGGGGTTCTTCTTCGCCCGGCCGGCGGAAGCCGCCGAGGCCGGGCGCGTCCATTTCCCCGCGCCGATCGCCGGCTGACCTCAGAAGCCGATGCGCAGGCTGAATCGCGGTCCGTCGACGGCGAAGTAGCCGGTGGCGAAGTAGCGGTCGCCGCAATAGGCGTACGGCCGGTAGTCCCAATAGCCGTCCACGAACACCGGGAAGCGGTAGATCACGTGATGGTGCCGGTGGTCCGGGTAGTACACGCGGTCGTAGTAGTAATCGCGGTAGTGGTCGTGGTGGATCTGCCGCGGGATCGTGAAATGCCGTTGAGGGCGGATCTGACGGTAATGGCCGTGGCCGCGGTACTGCCCATGCGACCGGTAGCCGCGGTCAAAATGCCGGCGGTCCTGCTGCCGGCGGTCGTGCCGGCGCTCGACACGGTGACGCCGGTCGTGCCGGCGATCGACGCGATCCCGGCGGTCGCCTCGGCGATTGCCGCGTTCGTGGCGCGCCAGGGCGATCTTGCTGCTGTCCGCGGCCCGGACCTTCGCGTCTTGCGAATTGCCGCCCGGCGCTGCCAGAGCGGATCCGGTCGGAGCGAGGAGGATCAGCGCCAGGGTGGCGGTCAGCGGGATGAGACGTCGGCGGTGGTTGGCTTGCATGATGGCCTCCTTTCGCTGCTCCCCTATGCCAGATCCGGGCCAACTCGTCGAGACGTTGCCCAAAGGCCGCTCAGGAGGTCCGTTGAGGCACCGACCCGGCGAAGCGTCCTCCTTCGAGGACGCGGGTGCTTCAATCGCGGCACGCCGCCTCGAGACCGACGGAGTACCGGCCGAGGGCGCTCATGACGGCGGCGAGGTGCCCGCGAACCGGCTCGCCGAATTGGAGCTCGATGGCGCCGAAGCTCGTCGGCATGATCGCCACGAGGTCGGCGGTCCGCACCCGGAACGCCACCTCGCCGGCCGGAAAGTCGCTGAAGAACCGCAACGCGCCGGCTTCGTTGTAGACCTCGTAGGAGACGACCGGCGTCTCGCCCTCGGGCACCGACTCCGGATCCAGCCAGAAGAAGAGATCGGTGCCGCCGTCGAAGCCGCCGCCGTTCAGGAAGCGGATCGTGAAGACCGAGCACAGGTCGTAGCCCGGGCTCTCGGGGTCGACGTTGACCAGGCGGCTGCCGGTCGCGAAGTCCTCGCCGGGGGCGATCTGGAAGTAATCGCCCTGGATCACCGCCGCGCCGGAGGTGGTCTCGATGAGCGCGTAACCGCGGGCGAAGCCGTCCTCGCCGGCCAACAAGTTGGGCTTGAAGCGCACGTCCACGGACAGCACCCGCTTGGCGGCCAGGGTCAGCGTCTCCGCGAAGAGCGGCGTGTGCGGACGGTCGGCCGCGAAATACGACAGGCTCACCTCCTCCGCCTGCGAGCTCTCGTTGCGCACCGAGAAGAAGGTGCTGGCGCCGGCCGCATCCGCCAGGTCGATCTCGTAGAAGGGCACCAGCAAGCGGGCCGCCGCCACCGCGCGTTTCGCCGGCGGCGCCCCTGAGGCAGGCGTCTCTGCCTGGGCGGCGGCGAGCAGGGCCGGCGCGATCAGGGCGAATGCAAGCGTCATGGCTGATCGTGGTTTCAAGGTCCCCGTCCTCCGTAGATTTCCAAATGCTGTCACAGGTGGTACGATCCAGGGCGACCGGTTGTAACCCTGCCCGAAGGAGCCTGACCGCCATGACGCAATCGCTTCGCGTTGCCGTGACCGGCGCCGCCGGCCATATCGGCTACTCGTTGACGTTTCGCATCGCCGCCGGCGACCTGCTGGGCCCCGACCAACCCGTGAGCCTCCACCTCCTGGAGATCCCTCCCGCCATGCAGGCCCTGGAGGGAGTCGTGATGGAGCTGCGCGATTGCGCCTTCCCGCTGCTCGACGAGATCGTCACCGGCGACGACCCCGAAGAGCTCTTCGCCGGCGTCGGCGTCGCGCTCCTGGTCGGCGCCAGGCCGCGCGGGCCGGGCATGGAGCGCAAGGACCTCCTGACCGCCAACGCCCAGATCTTCTCGGTGCAGGGCAAGGCGCTCGATCGCAGGGCCGACCGCGACGTCAGGGTGCTGGTGGTCGGCAATCCCGCCAACACCAACGCGCTCATCGCCAGCCGGAACGCGCCGGGCCTGGACCGGCGCCAGTTCGCCGCGATGACCCGTCTCGACCACAACCGCGCGATCAGCCAGCTCGCGGCCAAAACGCTCTCCCATCCCACCCGGATCCGGCGCATGACCATCTGGGGAAACCACTCCTCGACCCAAGTTCCCGATCTCGGCCACTGCACCGTCGACGGCCGGCCGGCTGCGGACCTCGTCGACGCCGCCTGGGTGCGCGAGCAGTTCATCCCCACCGTGCAGCAGCGCGGCGCGGCGGTCATCAAGGCGCGCGGCGCGTCGTCGGCCGCTTCGGCGGCCTCGGCCGCGATCGACTGCGTCCGCGACTGGGTCCACGGCACACCGGAGGGCGATTGGGTGAGCATGGCCATCCCTTCCGGCGGCGGCTACGGCGTCCGCGAAGGGGTGTTCTATTCCTATCCGGTCACCTGCCGCAACGGCCGTTACGAGCTCGTGCAGGACCTCGAGATCGACGCCTTCAGCCGCGAGAGGATGAAGGCCACCGAGGGCGAGCTCTTCGAGGAGCGCGCCGGAGTGGCCGAATTGCTCCCGGACTGACGGCCGGGAGCGCCCCGCGGCCGCGGGACGCTCCCGGCCGCCTCACCGCCGGGGCTTGCGGCGGAGGATCTCGCGCGCCGGGCCCGAGCGGGCCGCCGCGCGCTCGTAGATCCGCACGAACGCGCCCAGCTCCTCGAGCGCGTCCCAGTGCTGCTCCGCCGTCCGGGGGCGCACCCCGGCATAGGATCGGCTGATCGCGATCAGCGCCAGGACCATCCCCAGCGCATCCTCGCACTCGAGCATGCAGAGGTCGCAGATCGGCTCGTCGTCGGCATGTCCGGTCGGACCGGCGGCGAGGAACCGCTGGCCGCAGCGGGCGCATTCGACGGCCCCCGGAGGGTCCGGCATCCGGATCGAGTAGACCACCGTCCCGAGGGCCAGGAAGCGGTGGCTCCAGGGCCTCGCGCGCATCGGCATCTCCGGGTCGACCACCACCAGCGCCGTGGAGATCGCCAGCCCCTGCCGCGCGGGCGGCGCCGGCGAGGCGGGACCAGGAGCGAGGGGAAGGGTGGGCGGGGTTGATTCGATCTTCGTTTCCATGAGTGCCTTCCTTTCGGTCGTCATTGGCGGTAACCGGGCGTATCTAGACCATGATGCCACAACTACTCACGGCATGCAAGACGAATCTTGCAATGGCACTCGGGCTGCCGCACGAACGACGGTGGAGACGGGTGGGAAGACGCCGCGGAATCGGATACGATGGGGGCCGAGCCGGCTTGGGGCTCGTTTGGGGATGGACAATGGAAGAGAAGCTTGTCCGACAACGAGACGAAGTCGTGGAGCGCATCCGCCGGGAGCTGCGTGTCCTGGTCCGCGAAAGCGGGTCGACCCAACGCCGGGTCGAAGAGGCGAACGGCTTTACCCAGGGCTACCTGAGTCAGGTGCTCCAGGGCCACATCACGCTCACGGTGCGGCACCTGTACGGCATTCTCCTGGCGATCGGGATGACGCCGGAGGAGCTCTTCGCCCGGGTGCTCCACCGTACCTCGACCGACGAGCTGCGCGAGCGGATGGCCCGCTACGAAGAGGCCCTCGAGCAGCTCGAGCTGCAAGGTCTGGTCAAGACGCGGAAGGCCGAGCCCGAGGACGAATGACGCCGGCGGTCACGGCCGCCGCTGGTACACGCGCAACCGGTAGCCCGCCCGGGGCAAGGCGATCTCGCTCTCCAGCCGATAGCACGGCGCCTCGGCGAGGGCCGCGTAGACGGGCTCGAGGGGCGCGATCTCCTCGGCGAAGCCCCGTACCGCGGGCCTTGTCCGCTGGGCCGGCAAGGGATCCAGGGCGACCACCCGGGCGAAGGCGAGATCGTCGCAGATCTGCTCGGCGCGGACCCGGTCGAGCTGCCGGAGGGTGGCGGGGAAGCGGGCCGGGTCGAGCTCGGGATGCCGCCGCCGGAGCTCCCACTCCACCAACCAGGGGCTGAGCAGGTTCCAGGTCCCCAGGATCACGGTGCCGCCCGGGGCGCTCGTGGCCCGGTAGGCGGCATGGATCACCTTCTCGACGGCCCGCGGCACGGTCCGGTGGTTGTAGCCGCGCTGGAACCGCTGCTTGTCGACGCCCCCGGCGAGGGCGGCGGCCATGACGGCTCCCGCCAGGGCCAGGGCCAGGGGGCGCGCGCGGCGCCGCCCCGCGAGGGCGCTCAGAGCCGCCAGGAGATGGGCGAGCACGAGCGCCGCCGACAGCCAGACGAGCGGTGCGACCGTGAACGCGAAGCGCGGCAGCTTGTAGGGGTGCACGAAGATCGCGCCGGCGCCGCCGACCAGCGTCAGCGCGAGGATCCGGTGACGCAGCACGAGCCGCGGCAGGACGAAGCACGGCAGCGCGCCGAGGACCAGCAACGCCGCGCCCCAGGCCCGCGTGGGCGCGAAATCGCGCGTCCACACCCGGGGATAGAAGAGCAGGTTGTCCCAGCTCAGGAAGGCCATCCCCGACGAGCGGTTCTGCACGAAATCGAAGAAGTCGCGGGTGTGGGGCGGGATCAACATCCACAGCGCGATCGGCAACGCCACCCAGCAGACGAGCTGCCGGTGGCGGGGCTCGAGGGTCGCGAGCCAGCGCCGGAAGCGCCCGAGGTGGCGCCGTGGACGCAGGAGCCAGCGCAGCACCCAGAGCACGTAGAGGTGGTAGACCGGGCCCCCCACCGAGCTCAGGCGCACCTTCACCCCGGCGATCTCGACGGCGAAGCCGCCAGCCGTCAAGGCCGCCGCCGCCGCCGCCGCGTAGAGGAGCACGAAACGGTTCCAGGGACGCCGCGTGTCGAAGCTCCGGAGCCGGCTCCGGAGCCGTTCGGCCACGGCGCGCCAGCTCCCGAAGACGCGCCACGCCTCGATCAGCAGCAGCGGCGCGAGCCACATCAGGCCGTAGTTGAACTTGCAGAAGAAGAGCAGGGTGGCCAGGCACCAGGCGAGGCGCCAGCGGCCCGGATCGGCGCTTTCCAGCGCCCGGGCATAGGCTCCCAGGCACAGGATCAGCAGCAGCGCCCCCGGGACTTCCAGCATGACCAGGCCGGCGTAGAGCTGGAAGACGGGGCTGGCGCACAGGAAACCGGCGGCGAGCAGACCCACCAGCCCCCCGTGCCGGCGATCGAGATGGCGTCCGGCCCAGTAGATGGCGGGCACGCAGAGGGCGTAAAGGACGGTGACCAGCAGGCGCGGCACCGTGTAGTCGTAACCGAAGACGAGGAAGACCGGAGCCTCGACCAGCGGAAACACCGGCGGCCAGACGCTGGTCTCGTTGATCCGCCACAGGAGCTCCGCGACGTCCCCCCGGCGCAGCGCCTCGGCGAGCTCGATGCCCTCGATCCCGCGCCGCGCCATGTCCCACTGCGGCAGCCGCGGCGCCGCCGCGACCTCGCGCGCGATGCTGAGCGCGTTGCGGCCCGCCGCCAGCAGCAGCACGGCGAGCAGCACGGCGGCGAGCCACCGCTCGAGGACGCCCGGCCCGGCGGCCACGGTCCCGGAGATCGGCGCGGCGCCGATCTCCGGGCCCCGATTCGGGGGCTCGATGCGGACTGCTCCCTCCGCCATTCTCTTACGGTTCCGTAGCAACGCAGCGGGAGTCTACCCGATTCCTCGCGCTCGCCGGGAGGGGACCCCGCTGGTAGAATGGCCGGCCTTGGAAAAGCCCGTTGCGCGATGACGAAGCGGCCCCGCAAGCGACGTTCCAGACGGTCGGTCCCGGACCTGCCGTCGCCGCCGTCGACCGGCGGGCCTCCCGCGGGACACGGCGCGGCCCCGCCGGCACGTGCGCAGACGCGGCAGGGCGTCGTCGTGACGCTCTACTCCGGGAGCTGCCGGGTGGAATCGGACGGCCGCGTCTACGAGTGCTTCCTGCCCTCCCGCCTGGCTCGCGATCAGCAGTCGGCGGTGGCGGCGGGGGACGTGGTGCGGTTCGCGCCGCACGGCGGCGATTACCGCGTCGAGGAGGTTCGGCCCCGGCGCACGGTGCTCTCGCGCCCCGATCCGCAGCAGCCTCGCCAGGAACGGGTGATCGCGGCCAACGTCGACGTGGTGGTCCAGGTCTCCTCGGTGGTCCGGCCGCCGCTGCGGCTCTCGCTCATCGACCGCTACCTGATCGCCATCGAGCGCGGCGGCGCCGAGTGCATGATCTGCGTCAACAAGGTCGACCTCCTCGCCGCCGACGAGGTCGCGGCGGCGCTCGCGGAGCTCGACGCCTACCGCGAGATGGGACTCCCGGTGCTGGCGTGCTCGGCGCGCACGGGCGCCGGGATCGACGAGCTGCGCGTCGCGCTCGCCGGCCGTACGGCGGTCTTCGTGGGCCACAGCGGCGTCGGCAAGTCCTCGCTCATGAACGCCCTGGCGCCCGAGCTGGAGCTGGCGACGAGCGAGGTCAGCCGGCGGCACGCGCGCGGCCGCCACACCACCACCCGCGCGTGTCTCTACCGGCTGGCCGGCGACGTGCGCCTGATCGACACGCCCGGCATCCGCGAGCTCGGCCTGGGGCCGATGACGCCCGCGGAGCTGCGCCTCTATTTCCCCGAGCTCGAGGCCGCCGCGCCGCGGTGCCGGTTCAGCGACTGCGGCCACACCCACGAGCCCGACTGCGCCGTCCGCGCCGCGGTCGGCGAGGGCCGGATCTCGCCAGCGCGCTACGCCACCTACGTGCGTCTGCTCGAGTCGCTCGCCGACGCCGGTCCGGGGTTGGCACCGGCGCCTTGAATTGGGTAGATTGCTCGTGTGCACGAGCGCGCCAAAGGCACCATCGCCCTGGTCGACGACGAGGAGAACATCCGCGAGACGGTGGGCTACGCGCTGCGCCGTGAAGGCTACCAGGTCGACGTCTACGCCGACGGCCTCGCCGCCTGGGAGAGCTTCGGGAAGGACGGCCTGCCCGAGGTGGCGGTGCTCGACATCATGATGCCGCGCATGGACGGTCTCGAGCTCTGCCGGCGCCTGCGCCAGCGCTCCGAGCGGCTGCCGATCATCTTCCTCACCTCGCGCGACGAGGAGTTCGACCGCGTGCTCGGTCTCGAGCTCGGGGCCGACGACTATCTCTGCAAGCCGTTCTCGATGCGCGAGCTCGTCGCCCGCGTCAAGGTCCTGCTCCGGCGCCTGGCGCTCGGCGAGCGCAAGGCCGACGGCGACGGCGAGAAGCTCCTCGACGTTGGCGAGCTGTGCCTCGACCTGCGGCGCTACACCGCCCTGTGGAAGCACGCGCCGGTGCCGCTGACGGTGACCGAGTTCATGATCCTCCACGCGCTCGTCCGCCATCCCGGCCACGTCAAGACCCGGCAGCAGCTCATGCAGGAGGGCTATCCCCACGACACCTACGTGAGCGACCGGACGATCGACAGCCACATCAAACGCCTGCGCCGCAAGATGACCGACCACGATCCCGACTTCGACGCCATCGAGACCGTCTACGGCCTGGGCTACCGCTATCGCGAGGGGACGTGAAGCAGCGCGTCCTCCGTTTCCTCTCGCGGATCTGGATCCGGCTGCTGGCCTTCAACGTCCTCCTTATGTTCCTGCCCATCGCGGCCCTGTGGTCACTCGAGAACACCGAGAAGTACCTCCTCGACCTGCAAGAGAGCTCGAACGTCCAACAGGGACGGCTCCTGGCGGCGGCACTCGGCGACCGTGGCCCGTTGGGGGCGTCCGAGGCCCAGAGGATCATCCGCAATCTGCAGCAGCGCGTCGACGCGCGATTGCGCGTCGTCGACTCCGACCGCAACGTGCTGGCCGACTCCAGCCGCTTCGGACCCAAGGCGCAGGTAGCCGAGGCTGAAGACGAGAGCGAATCCGGCTCGAAGCCGGAGGTCCGGGACACCTGGCTCTATCGTCTGGGCTCTGGGATTTACCGACTCTATTCCCGCGCCTTCGTACCGCCGCGGGAACCCTCGCCGAGCGAGCTCAGCGGTGACGACAAGATCGACGGCAAGGAGATCAGAGAAGCGCTCGCTGGCAGCTACGGCAAGGACAGGCGGTTGTCGAGCGATCGGACCGCCTTGATCCTCTACAGCGCCATCCCCATCCGCGACGGTGCTGAAGTGGTGGGCGTCGCCCTGGTCTCGAAGTCGACCAGCTCGGTCTTGAATCGGCTTTACGCCCTGAGGTTTCAGGCCTTCAAGGTCGTGCTGATCTCCGTCGGCGTGGCGATCGTCCTGAGCCTGCTGGTGTCGACCACCATCGCCCGGCCGGTCAGCCGCCTGCGCAACCAGGCCCTCGCCATCCTCGACCGCCGCGGGCGGCTGCGCGGGCGCTTCAAGGTCTCCCGGAGCCGCGACGAGATCGGCGACCTGTCGCGCGCCCTCCACGAGCTGACCCGCCGTCTCGAAGAGCACATCGCCTTCATCGAGGGCTTCGCTTCCGACGTCTCGCACGAGTTCAGGAACCCGCTGGCGTCGATCCGCAGCGCCGCCGACCTGCTCGCCGAGGTCGACGACGGCGCCGAGCGCCGGCGTTTCCACGCCATGGTGCTCGGCGACCTGTCGCGGCTCGAGAGGCTGCTCTCCGGCGTGCGCGAGATCACCCGCATCGACGCCGAGATCGACGCCGAGCCCACCGAGCCCGTGCGCCTCGACGAGCTCCTGCGCGGTCTCGTCGCGCAGTTCTCGCTGCGCCACGACGGCCCGCGCTACCGCCTCGACGCCGGCGACGCCCCGGTCACCGTGCGGGCGCCGCCCCACCGCGTGGCCCAGGTCTTCGAGAACCTGCTCGACAACGCCCGCGGCTTCTCGCCCGCCGGCGGCGAGGTGCGCTGCACGCTCGAGGTCGACGGCGGCCGGGCCGTCGCCCGCGTCGCCGATCAGGGGCCGGGGATCCCGGAGGAACACCTGCACCGGATCTTCCAGCGCTTCTTCACCTACCGCCCCGAGGGGGCCGAGAACGGCTGCCACACCGGCCTGGGCCTGGCGATCGTCAAGGCCATCGTCGAAGGCGCAGGCGGCGAGGTGCGGGCGCGCAACGGCCGCCAGGGCGGCGCGGTCTTCGAGGTCGAGCTGCCGCTCGCCAACTGACGACGCGACCTCACCATGAGCCTGCAACGACGCCCGGGCCATCGGCCCCCCGCCGACCTGCGGCTCGACGACGAGCCCGCCGAGCTGCCCGGTGCGGAAGAACCGGCCGCGGCCGAGCCGGAGCCGGTCCCGGGCGAACGCGACGAGACCCTCCGGCCGCCGGAGCCCGCCGCCCGGTGGCCGCCACGCCGGGCGTGGCTCGCGGCGGCCCTGGCCCTGGCCGCCGGCGCCCTCGCCGGCTGGCTGCTCAAGCCGGATCCGGCGGTGGGCGTGCCGTCGGCGGCGATCCTCGACTTCGGCGAGGTGCGGCTGGCGGCCGCGGCCGAGGGCCTGCGCCTCGAGCTCGCCAACGCCGGCGAGCGCGGCCTGGCAGTGGCGAGCGTCAGCGTCGGCGGCGACGCGGCCGGCGACTTCGCGCTGGCGGCCGACGGGTGCAGCGGCCACCTCCTCGCCCACGGCGAGCGCTGCGCCGTCGAGGTCGCGTTCACGCCCGGCGGCGCCGGGGCGCGCCACGCCGTCCTGCGGATCGAGGGCGACGCGCTGAACGCAGCGCTCGTCGTGCCGCTCTTCGGCCTCGGCGTGGCGCCGCGGCTCGCGGCCGAGCCGCCCGAGATCGACTTCGGCGACCACCTCGTCGGCACCTCCGGCCCGCGCGCGACGATCCGCGTCGCCAACCGCGGCTCGGCGCCGCTGGCGGTGCGCTCCGTGCGTCTGGCCGGCGCCGCCGCCGGCGACTTCGCCCTGCGCGACGGCTGCAGCGGCCGTACCCTCGCCCCGGGCGAGGGCTGCAGCCTCGACTACACCTTCCTGCCCACCGCGGCCGGCGAGCGCCGGGCCGAGGTCCGGCTGTCGACGGACGCCGGCGACGCCCTCGCCGCGCCGCCGCGGCTCTCGGGCCGCGGGCTGCCGCGCCGCGGCGCCCTCGGCCTCGAGCCCCGGCGGCTCGACTTCGGGCCCCAGCTCGCGGGCGCCGCGAGCGTGCCGGCCACCCTGACCCTCACCAACGCCGGCACCGCGCCCCTGAGCGTGCGCGACCTCCGCGTCGCCGGCGAGGCCTTCGCGGCGCGCGCCGGCGATTGCGCCAAGGGCCGTCTCGCCCCGGGCGAGCGCTGCACGGTCGAGGTCGTCTTCCAGCCGGCCGGCGAAGGCGACGCCGCCGGCGTCCTCGAGATCGCCCACGACGGCGGCGACGGGCCCGCGCGGGTGCCGCTCGCCGGCACCGGAACGACGCCGGACGTCTTCCTCGACCCGCTGGTGATGGACTTCGGCCAGGTCGCGGTCGGCCGCGAGAGCGACGCCCGCTTTCTGCGCGTCGTCAACTCCGGCACCGGAGCGCTCCTGGTCGCGGAGGTCCGCGTTCGCGGCACCGGCGCCCAGGCCTTCACCGCCCGGCCGGTGGGCTGCACCACCGCGCCGGTCAAGCCCAAGAGCTCGTGCGGCGTCGAGGTGCGCTTCAAGCCCCACCGCGGCGGCGCCTTCGAGGCCGAGGTCGTCCTCCGGCACAACGACGCCGGCGGGCCCGACCGGGTCGAGCTCCGGGGCCGCGGCGAGATCCCCTGAGCCCCCGCTGCGATTCCCCCGGATCCGCCCTTGACAAGAAGGGGCTCACATCCTAACATTGGCACTCGGCCGCGGCGAGTGCCAGACCCGCCGTGGCCCTGGAGCCCGGTTGCGGCTCCGCGTGAAGAACACGACAACCCGTACAACTCATCGAGACGAGGAGGTTCGACTGTGAACATCCGACCGTTGCACGACCGCGTGGTCGTCAAGCGCATCGAACAGGAAGAGGTCGTCCGGGGCGGCATCATCATCCCCGACACCGCCAAAGAGAAGCCGCAGGAGGCCGAGGTCATCGCCGTCGGCCCCGGCAAGCTGAAGGACGACGGCGCCCGCGCGCCGATCGACGTCAAGGCCGGCGACCGCGTGCTCGTCGGCAAGTACTCCGGCAGCGAGATCAAGCTCAACGGCGACGATCTCGTGATCCTCCGCGAGGACGAGATCCTGGCGGTGCTCAACTGAGGAAGGGAGCGAGAACATGGCAGCCAAGACGATCACCTATTCCGAAGACGCCCGCGGAGCCATCCTCCGCGGCGTCAACCAGCTCGCCGACGCGGTGAAGGTCACCCTCGGCCCCAAGGGCCGCAACGTGGTCATCCAGAAGAGCTGGGGCTCGCCGACCATCACCAAGGACGGCGTCACCGTGGCCAAGGAGATCGAGCTCAAGGACGCGCTCGAGAACATGGGCGCCCAGATGGTGCGCGAGGTCGCCTCGAAGACCTCGGACGTGGCCGGCGACGGCACCACCACCGCCACCGTGCTCGCCCAGGCGATCTACCGCGAGGGCTCGAAGAACGTCACCGCCGGCGCCAACCCGATGGACTTGAAGCGCGGCATCGACCTGGCGGCGAAGGCCGCCGTGGCCAGGATCGAGGAGCTGGCCAAGCCGGTGGAAGGCGAGGAGATCGCCCACGTCGGCACCATCTCGGCCAACAACGACCCCGAGATCGGGGGGATCATCGCCGAGGCCATGGAGAAGGTCGGCAAGGACGGCGTGATCACCGTCGAGGAGGCCAAGGGCCTCGACACCACCCTCGAGGTGGTCGAGGGCATGCAGTTCGACCGCGGCTTCCTCTCGCCCTA
>Ga0299906_10000845_pt1 | contig 26929 bp, 19 predicted proteins | sample RVTome_14_FD_200259 | JGI IMG/M metagenome (GOLD analysis project Ga0299906, IMG submission 200259) | Soil microbial communities from uranium-contaminated site in the Upper Colorado River Basin, Wyoming, United States - RVT145D125 (version 2) ...
GGTGGCACGTGTGGAAGGTTCGTCACGGAACAGGAGAGACCCGTCTGCGTGGCCCTTGTCGGGGCAAAGTGCGCCGTATAAGCCGAGTGCGAAGTCGGCCGCTGCGCAGCGGGAGTCCGAGGGGATCGTAGTACCGATGAGGCCGGTGCAGCAGAACGCCGGAAGAGGGAAGGGTCCCTGCGGTGGTCGTGTCGGGCACGGGGGTAAGCGCGAGGGCATGTCCGGACATAAGATCCGGTCCAACCATCCAGTCGGGCGCTGGCTCGATTTCAAAGTGCGACAACCCCAACCTCGACTGTGGGCTGCTGCCAAGCATCCTCCGGAGCGCCGAAGCCATGCCCTGGGTGATCGCATCTACAGGCGTGACGTCCTGTGGGAGGCATGGCGACGGGGTCGAATCACAAGAAGGGCCAGTGGCCATAGGCGGTCCTGTGCCGGCCCAACTCCACGATACGACCCGCTATCCAGAGGGGGCGTAATGCAGCAACCTGAGAGACCATCTGTGAGCCGTGTGCGGGAAAACCGCAAGCACGGTTCTGAAGGGGGCCTCCCCGTCACCTCGCCATGCCGGGGGCCAGGGGAGGTCTACCAGTGAAAACCGCATCATTGACGATCACCTTGGGTATCCTCCTGGCCGCCGCCTCGGCGGCCCAGGACGAAAACGCCGCCGAGGACGAGGGAAAGGGCTGGGCCGACAGCGCCGAGCTCAGCCTCGTCGCCACCTCCGGCAATACCGAGACCACGACTTTCGCGCTCAAGAACACCTTGAGCCGCGAGTGGGAAAGCGCCCGCTTCAAGCTCGACGCTTCGGCCCTGCGCGCCGAGTCCGACGTCGGCGGCCGCTTCGCCGTCGGCACCCCCGGCGACTTCGACGTCGTCGATCCCGACGCCGGCGAGATCACGGCCGAGAGCTACGCGCTCCAGGGCCGTTTCGAGCGCGACATTTCCGAACGCCTCTTTTGGTTCGCGGGCGCCGGTTGGAAACGCAACGAGCTCGCCGGCCTCGAGAACCGTTACCACGTGGAAGCGGGGGCGGGCAACGCGTGGTACGAGTCGGACGCCGGCCACCTGCGGACCGGCTACGCCCTGACCGCCACGCGGCAAGACGACGTGGTGCCCGGTCCCGACGACTCCGAGACCTTCCTCGGCGTGCAGCTTTCGCTCGATTGCTTGCGCCAGCTCACGTCGTCGACGAGCTACGCGGGCGTGGTGGTGATCGACGAGAACCTGGACGAGACCGGGGACCTGCGGGTCCAGCTCGATCAATCGCTGTCGGTGGCGATCAACGAACGCCTGGCGCTCAAGGCGAACCTCGAGCTCTCCTACGACAATCAGCCGGCGCTCGAGGCGTTGCCGCTCTTCACGCCGGAAGGCATGCCGACCGGCGCCGCCGTGCTTGCCGAGCTCGACGAGCTCGATTCCGTCTTCAAGACGGCGCTGGTGATGAATTTCTGAGGAAGGCGCCCGGAGCCCGCGCTCCGGGCGCCGCGTTGAAGAAGACGTCAGCAGTTCGGCACCGCGGTCTCGCAGTCGGTGATCGCGCCGTTGGCGCACGAATCGTTGGCGCCGGAGCCGCCGTCGAGGTTGTTGGTGCCCGCGCCGCCGTCGAGGCAATCCGACTCGGTGTCGCCGAAGAGGTTGTCGTTTCCGGCCTGGCCGAACAGGATGTCCTCGCCCGAATTGCCGTGGATCACGTCGGCGCCGCCGCCGCCCTCGAGGCGGGGGTCGTTCTCGCCCTTGCCGTTGACCTGGTCGTTGCCGCCGAGGGCGAGGATGCAGTCCTGGACGTTGTCGCTGCCGTTGATGACGTCGTCGCAGGTGGTGCCGCAGATGCAGCCGGTGGGGCAGGGGAAGATGGTGGCGCAGATCGGGACGAAGTCGATGTCGACGTGCGTCTGGGCCGAGGCCGCGCCGGCCACCAGCAGAAAGGCCGCGGCGCCGAGAAGAGCGAGAAGGGTTCGTTTCGTGGTCATGGATGGTTACTCCTGAATCTGACGTTGTTCACTGTCTGACGTTGTTCACTTTCCGACGTCGTTCACTGTCTGAAGACACACCTTTTCTCAGTTCCGGTCGGTGCCGGACGTTCCTCCTTTCTCGGGTCCGCCATATTTCCGATCAGAGCACGCGCACCTCTTCCTGCACGGAGCCACGTGTGACCCGTGGGACGGTCCTGGCGCACGCGGACCGTCGCACGCGGATCGCCGGGCAGGCGATCCGCGCCTGAATTGGCCACTCGATCGATTAAATTGGAGAATACCGGACGCGACGATCGTAGAATAACGCCGCAGGGCTTGTCAAGCGTCGGTGCGAATGTTTACGATATCCGCAGGAGGTCGTGAACATGCGCCGTAACTTCCTGGTCCATACCGCCTGGCTCGTCGCCGTCCTCGCCCTCGGCGCTCGGGCCGCCGCGGCGGCCGTCGTCGTGGCGGGCTCGGTGGCCGCCGGCGGCGAGCCGTTGGCCGGCGCCCGCGTCGAGCTCGTCGCCGAGCGCAGCAACTTCGAGCGCGTCCGCAGCCTGCTCGACGGCGGCCAGCCCGAGGGCGAGCCGGTCGCCGTAGGGGCCACCGACGCCGCCGGCCGCTTCGCGCTCGCGGCGCCCGCCGCCGCCGTGGGCTCGGTGGTGGTGCGCGCGGACGGCTTCGTCGCCATGCGCTACTCGCCGCTGGCCTGGGCCGGCCGCGTCGAGCTGCCGCCGCTGGCGCTGCAGCGCGACGCCGGCGCCCGCCTCGTGCTCGTGGACGGCGGCGGCCGGCCGGCCGCCGACGTGCGGGTGATGGCGTTCGCCGAGCGCCCCTCCCGCCACGGCGACGGCTGGCAGCCGGCGCCGCGATACGGACGCAGTGACGGCCAGGGCCGCCTGACGCTGTCGCGCGCCGCCGGCGAATCGCTCGCGGTCCACCTGCTGGCGCCCGCGCGGCTGCCGGTCAGCCGCGCGGGCGTGGAGGACGCCGCCACCCTCGCGTTCCCGGCCGCCACGGCGAGCCGGCAGCTCGCGGTCGTGGACGAGGAAGGACGGCCGCTCGCCGGCGTCCTGGCGGCCGGCGGCGACGTCGGCTGGCCGCTGGGCCGCACCGGCGACGACGGCCGCCTCGCCGTCGCCGGCGAGCGCTCGCGGTCGTTCCGCCTCCACCTCCTGGCCGGCGGCGCCGTCGCCCAAGCCGAGCTGACCTTTCCGCCCGCCGGCGCCGCGCCGCCCGCGCGCTTCGTCCTGCCGTCGGCCGGACGACTCCGCGGACGCGTGGTCGACCGCGGCTCGCGCCGGGGGGTGGCGGCAGCCGTGGTGTGGCCGGGTCACGATCCCGGGGCCTTCGCGGTGAGCGGCCCCGGCGGTGGCTTCGAGCTGCCGGCGCGGGCCGCGGAGCGCTTCTGGATCCAGGCGGAGGCGGACGGCCGGGAGCCGCGGCGCCTGTTCGTGGAGCCGCGCGCCGACGGCACGTTGCCGGCCCTCGAGGTCGAGCTCGCCGGCGCCGCCGCCCTCGCCGGCCTGGCCGTCGACGCCGGCGGGCGTCCGCTCGCCGGCGTGCGCGTGGCGGCGACGCCGGCCGGCGCCGAAGCCTCGCCCCGGCCCTTCCGTTTGGGCCGCGCCGCCAGCCGCGCGGTGAGCGACGGCGAGGGACGCTTCCTGCTGCCGCGGCTGGCCGCCGGCGGCGCCTACGACGTGGAAGCGGTCAAAGACGGCTTCGCGCCGCTCCGCGTGCGCGCCGGCGGCGCGCCGCCCGGTCCGCTGCGCCTGGTGCTGGCGCCGGCGCGCGCCGCCTACGGCCGCGCCGTCGACGCCGGCGAGCGGCCCCTGCAAGGCGTCGAGGTCCGCCTGTCGGCGTCCGGCGCGGCCGGCGCCGCCGACGCCCTCGCCGCCACCGGCGCCGACGGCCGCTTCACGCTGCCGGCGCTGCCGGCCTCCGAGGTCGACCTCGCGGCCCGCAAGCGCGGTTTCGTGCCGCTCACCGTCCGCGGCCTCGAGGTGCCGCCCGGCGACGGCCCGGCGGACCTCGGCGCCCTCGTTCTCGTGCCCGGCGCCGAGCTGCGCGGCACGGTGGAGGACCCGGCGGGCGCGCCGGTCCCCGAGGTCTCCGTGTGGCTGGTCGAGGACGAGGGCCAGAGCGCCCTCTCTTTCGAATCCCTGCGGCGGACGGCGCCGGACGCCGTCACCGACGGACGCGGCGAGTTCCTCGTCGCCGACCTGCCGCCGCGCCACAAAGTCCACCTGGCGCTCGCCCGCGAGGGCTTTCTCAGCGAGACGCTCCTCGGCCTCGAGGTGCCGCCGCCCGAGGCCCTGCGCATTACCCTCGAGCGCGGCGCCTGGGTGAGCGGCCGGGTCGTGGACGGCGACGGCGCGCCGGTGGCGCTCGCCCGGGTCAGCGTGCGCGAGCGCCAGGCGCCCGACGGCACCGTGGGCGCGAGCCGCTACCGTCCCGAGGGGGCGAGGACGGTCGAGAGCGACGCCGCGGGCGCTTTCCTGCTCGCCGGCGTGGCGCCGGGGGAAGTCGAGCTCCAGGCTCGCGCCGCCGGATTCCAGGTCCCGGAGCCCACCCTGCTCGAGCTGCCCGTGGCGGGAGGCGTCGACGGCGTGGAGCTGACGCTCGAGCCGGGCGCGGTCATCGCCGGCCGCGTCGCCGGCCGCCGCGGCGGCCCGGTGGCCGGCGCCCGGATGCTGCTCGGCGAGCTGGCGGCCGCCACCGCAGACGACGGGCGCTATCGCCTCGAGGGCGCGCCCCTCGGGGAGCGCACGCTCCACGTGCGCCACCGCGGCTACGCCTGGCTCTCGCGCGAGCTCGAGGTCCTGCCCGGCGAGAACGTCGCCGACTTCGAGCTCGACGGCGGTCTGCCGGTGACCGGGCGAGTGCTCGACGCGGACGGCACCGGAGTGGTGGGCGCCCGCGTGGAGCTGCGCTTGCGCGATCCCCTGCAGCGCCGTGAATACCGAGCGGCGACAGGCGCCGAGGGGCGGTTCGAGGTCGCCGAGGTGGTGGCCGGGCGCTACGACCTGGAAGCCGCGGCCGACGGCTACGTGAACGCCGTCGCCGAGGACGCCTTCGCGGTCGCTGACGCGCGAGTCGACGGCGTCGAGATCCGCCTCGCCGCCGGCGCCCGGGTGAGCGGACGCCTGCTCGGTCTCGACTACGAAGAGCTGGCGGTGGCCCACGTCGCGGCCGAGCGCGGCGAGCGCGAGCTCGCCGGCACCGTCGATTACGAAGGCCGCTACGAGGTCCGCGACCTCGGCCCCGGGAGCTGGCTGGTCAAGGCGTGGCTGCGCGGCGGCGGCCGCCAGGCCCAGGCGCGGGTGGTGGTCGCGGCCGGCGCGCTCCGCCTGCGCCGCGACCTCGAGTTCGGCCGCGGCCTGACGCTGACCGGCCGCGTACACTACGCCGGAGCGCCCCTGGCGGGCACCCGGGTGACGGCGGAGGGCGCCGACGTCGCCGTCGTCCGCCAGGTGACGAGCGACCGCCAGGGCGCGTTCCGCCTGGACGACCTGGAGCCGGGGCGCTACCGGCTCGGTTTCAATCAGCCCCACGAATTGGTGGACCATTACGAGGACGTGGAGCTGCGCGCCGACCGCGACCTGCTCGTCGAGATCGCCACCGCCGGCCTCCGCGGCCGGGTGACGTCGGTCTCGGGCGAGCCGCTCGCCGGCGCCCAGGTCTACGTCCAGCGGCTGCTCGGTCCGGGCGGCGACCAGCCGGGACCGGTGACCGCGGTGCGCGCCGGCTCCGAGGGCGGCTTCGCCCTGGAGCGGGCCGCGATCGGCCGCCACCGCGTGGCGGTGCGCCACGAAGGGTTCGCGCCTGCCGAAGAGGTCGTCGAGCTCTTCGCCGGCGAGCAGCGGACGGTCGAGCTGGCGCTGGAGGGCGCCGCCGGCCTCGACCTCGCCGTGCGCCTGGCCTCGGGCGCGGTGCCGCGCTTCGCGGCGGTCGGCATCTTCGACGCCGGCGGGCAGCCGCTGGTCGCCGAGTCCCGCAACCTCGACGCCGACGGCTTCGCCCGCTTCGACACCGTCCCCGCCGGCGACTGGGAGATCGTCGTCTCGGCGCCGGGAGGCGCCGTGACGCGGGTGGCGGTCGAGGTCCCCGGCGAGCCGCTGGCGGTCGTTCTGCCCGACGCCGGGCGTCTGTCCGTCCGCGTGCCCGAGATGCTCGAGACCGACCGCGTCGCCGCCCTGACGGTACACGACGCCGCCGGACGTCTTCTCGAGGGTCTCGACGAGGCCGGCGCCCTGCGCCGCCAGTGGACGCTGGCCGGCGGCGTCGCTGTCGTGGACGGCGTCCCGGCGGGGGTCTGGACTTTGCGGGTGACCGCCGCCGAGCGGCGCTGGGAAGGCGTCGCCGTCACCTCGGGCACCGGCGAGGTCGAAGCGATCCTCGAGTAGGGGAGCCTACGGCACCGCCGACGACCACGCCGACGCGTCGCCCGTCTCGAAGCCGTCGCTGAAGACTTCACCCGGGCACTCGGGAAAGCTGAAAGCGCCGACGCGGGTCTTCCACCCGAAGGGCGAGGTGCCGGCGTAGTACTCGCCGGTGAGCCAGAAGGTGCAGCCGTCGGCCGGGTCGACGACCAGCGAGCTGTAGTCGCCCCAGCGGTTGGAGCCGGTCTGGGCGCCGCCGCCGGCGGCGAGCACGGTCTCGCCCAGGGTCAGCACACCCGGCGGGTCGCCGGCCAGCCGGCCCGCGAAGCGCAGCGACGGGAAGACGGCGGCGCTCGACACGTTGTAGCCCACCGCCAGGTTGCCGGCGCGGTCCATGGCGGCGCTCGCCATCCAGCGACGCGCCGGGTCCGGAGCGTAGGTCCCCTGCTGGTGGATCGTCCAGCCGCCGCCGGAGGAGCGCAGCTCGAACCAGCGCACCGCCGCGGCCGAGCCGCCGCCGGCGTCGACCGCCCAGGCGCCCACCAGCGACTCGTGGACGCCGAAGTTGCGGTAGGCGAAGCGCCACATCGGCCATTCGGTGATCGAGTCGAGCCGCTGCGCCGTGCCGGGCTGGTCGACGCAGTCGAAGCTGAAGCCGCAAAGGGAGGCGAAGGGCGCGGCGGCCAGCGCCGTCGGGCCGGTGAAGGTCGAATCGGCCGGCGTCCCGAAGTCCGGCGAGAGCTCGAAGAGCTCGAGCCGGTCGACGCCGCCGAACTGGTCGCCGTCGACGTGCCGATAGAAGACGCCCGGCGCGCCGGCGGCCGGCGGCGTCGAGCCGTCGAGGTCGGCGGGCATCAGCATCGAGTGCAGGCCCGCCGCCGGCGCGGTGAACGCCACGCTCACGGCGGCGGCGCCCGCGAGCATGCCGGCGCGGTCGAACGCCCACACGCCGGCCGGCCCCTGCAGGTTAGCGGCCATCAGGTAGGCGTCGCGCCAGACGCCCGCCTTCAAATAGTCGGGCAGCACGCCGAGGGCGAATTCGTAGAGGAAGAAGCCGCCGGCGACCGGGTCGGCGGACTGCGACACCGCGGCGCAGAGCCGGTGGGAGCCGTCGGTGGTGACGACGGTGATCAACCAGCGGTCGGCCAGCGGATCGTGCACCACCACCGGATCGCTCGACGGCGCCGTCCAGCACGGGCCGCCGGTGGTCGACCACAAGGACCGGATCGGCGACGGACCGGCGAGCAGCCCGCCGGTCTTGTCGAAGACGGCGAAGGACGTGTTGACCGCTTGCACGTAGTGGCCGGGTCCGACGTCGCCCACCGTGTCGGGCGGCAGGGCGCCGGTGACGATGCCGTCGAAGCTGACGGACGGCGCCGCCAGGCCCGCCGCCTTGGCGGTGCCGCGCTGCACCACGGGATCCGGCCGGCGCTCCGGGCGCGGCTGGAATCCCGGCAGCTCCGGCCGGCGGCGCGCCTTGACCTCGACCACGCCCTTCGGCACCGTGTCGACCCGCGGCAGCTCGCGCAGGTCCACGTCGACGGCGACGGCGGCGGCGGGCCCGATCACCACGGGCCCGGATTTCCCCTTCTCGGCACCGGCCCCGGCGGCGAGAGCCGCCAGGACGGCGAAGCTCAGCAGAGGTTTCCCAACTTCCATGGCGCGATAGTATGGCACTCGCCGGTCTCACCGCAAGGTCGAGCGCCGGTGGCGGCTGGCCAAGGCCTGGCTCTACCGGGAGATCACCCGCGCGCAACCTTGAGCCACGGCTCGCGCGTATGTAGACGCAGGATGGCCTTGGACGGTGAAGAGCGGAATGCGCGTTGGGAGAAGGTGGCGAGCGTGTTCGCGGCCGCCCTCACTCTGCCCGAACGGGGGCGCCGCGCGTATCTCGAGCGCCGGCTGGAGGACGACCCGACCCTGCGGCCCGAGATCGGTCGCCAGGACGTTGTCCGGGTCGTCGTTGAGACCCGGCAGCACGGGGACGCGGTGGACAGCAGGGTACGGGGGAGCGGGAACGCCCCGCGGGGTAGGGCGTGGGCGTCCGTCACCCTTGACTTGCTCTACGTGATACTCTCCTCGGATCCGGCCGAGTGAGGCCGCGACCGGATGGAGGCCAAAGAGGATGACGCAGCACTTCCAGGTCCTTCTCGAGTGGGATCCCGAAGACAGCGTGTGGGTGTCCCACGTCCCCGCCTTGAACGCCCTCTCGACCTTCGGAGACACTCGCGAGGAGGCGCTCGCCAATACCCGCGAGGCGATTCAAGGCTACGTCGAGGCGGCGGCCAAAGAGGGGATTGCCCTCCCCTCCGAGCGTCAGGTGGAGCTCTTGGACCTCGAAGTGGCGGTGGCATGAGTCGGCTGCCGCGGGTCAGCGGCAAGGATCTGGTTGCTGCGCTGAGGAAGGCTGGGTTCGCCTTTAGCCACGTCCGCGGGAGCCATCACTATCTTCGGAAGCCCGGCGCGAGCGTCCTCGTGGTGGTGCCTGTCCACGCCAACCGGGATCTACCGACGGGTACGGTGCGCGCCATCGCACGCCAAGCTGAGCTCTCTATCGAGGAGCTCGTGGCTCTCCTCTGACGCCGCCCATGGCTTTCGGCTCCCCCGACCTGCCGAGCCGACGCTCCAGGTACGCCACCTCCCGCTCCCGATGTCCATACCCCGTCGACGCCACCAGCTCGCGCGCCCGCTCGAGATGACGGCGGGCGTCGTCGAGATCGCCGGCCGGCCGATTCACGCCAGCGTACGCGCCCACACTGACGTGAATTGGCCGATTCACGCCAGCGTACGCGCCCACACTGACGTGAATTGGCCGATTCACGCCAGCGTACGCGCTCACACTGACGTCATCCGGCCGATTCACGCCAGCGTACGCGCTCACACTGACGTCATCCGGCCGATTCACGCCAGCGTACGCGCTCACACTGACGTGAATTGGCCGATTCACGCCAGCGTACGCGCCCACGCTGACGTCATCCGGCCGCGAGAGCTGTACTAAGCTCATGGTATGAGCCCGACGACTCTCCTCTGGCCGCTGACGCTGGCCGTGCTCGCCGGCGCCGAGCCCGGCGAGACGCCGGTCTCCCATGGGTTGACCGCGGTGCCGGGCGTCAAGGTCGGCCACTTCACGCTCGCCGAGCGTCCGACCGGCTGCACCGTCGTCCTCGTGGAGGCGGGGGCGACGGCCGGCGTCGACGTGCGCGGCGGCGCCCCGGGGACGCGCGAGACCGCGCTCCTCGATCCCGTGAACACGGTGCAGCAGGCGTTCGCCGTGGTGCTCTCCGGCGGCAGCGCCTTCGGCCTCGACACGGCCTCGGGCGTGATGCGCTTTCTCGACGAGCGCGGCGTCGGCTTTCCGACCGGGGGCGGACCCGTGCCCATCGTGCCCGCGGCCATCCTCTACGACCTCGGCGTCGGCGACCCCAAGGTCCGTCCCGGCGCCGACGCCGGCTACAAGGCGGCGCGCGCGGCGTCCGACGCTCCGGTGGGGGAGGGCAGCGTGGGCGCCGGCGCCGGCGCCACCGTCGGCAAGCTGCGCGGCATGGAGCGGGCGATGAAGGGGGGCGTCGGCACCGCGGCGATCCGCCTCGACGGTGGCCTGGTGGTGGCGGCGCTGGTCGCCGTCAACGCGGTGGGGGACGTCGTCGACCCCGCCGACGGACGGGTGGTCGCGGGCGTCCGCACGGCGGACGGCCGCGGTCTGGCGGACGCGCGCCGGCTGCTGCGCGGCGCGGCCACGGAGCCCTCGCCCCTGGGGTCCGGCGAGAACACGACGATCGGCGTCGTAGCGACCAACGCGCGTCTCACCCAGGCGCAGGCCACCAAGGTGGCGCAGATGGCGCAGGACGGCGTCGCCCGCGCCGTCTATCCCGCGCACACCCCGTGGGACGGCGACACGATCTTCACGCTGGCCACCGGCTCCTTCGCGGGCGAGGCGGACGTGACCGTCGTCGGCGCGCTGGCGGCGGACGCGGTGGCGGAGGCGATCCTGCGCGCCGTCCGCGCGGCCGAGGGATTGCCGGGGCTGCCGTCCGTGCGGGACCTCGAGCCGTGAACCTCCAGCTCGTCCTCCTCCTCGCCTACGCCGCCCTGCTGATCGCCGTCGGCCTCGCCATCGGCCGCCGCGTGACGACGGCGGACGGCTTCTTCGTCGCCGGCCGCAGCCTCGGTCCGGGGCTGCTCTTCGCCACCGTCCTCGCCGCCAACATCGGCGCCGGCTCGACGGTCAACGCCGCCGCCCTCGGCTACCGCGACGGCGTCGCCGCCTGGTGGTGGGTGGGCTCGGCCGGGCTCGGGTCGCTGGTGCTGGCGCTGTGGATCGGGCCGCGGATGTGGCGCGTCGCCAAGGAGCACGACCTTTCCACCATGGGCGACTACCTGGACTGGCGCTACGGTCCGGCGATGCGTGCGGCGGTGACGTCGCTGTTGTGGGTCGGCTCGCTGGCGCTGCTGGCCGTGCAGCTCCTCGCCATGGCGTGGATCCTGGCGGCGGTGGCCGGGGTGCCCAAGGTGACCGGCTGCCTGATCGCCGGCCTGGTGATGACGGCCTACTTCGTGGCCGGCGGGCTGGTCAGCTCGGCCTGGGTCAACCTGGTGCAGCTCGTGGTGCTCTTCGCCGGCTTCGTCGTGGCCCTGCCCCTGGCGACGCGGGCCGCCGGCGGGCTCGCGTCACTCCACGCCACGGCGCCGGCGGCCGACTACTGGAGCTTCTGGCAGGGCGGCGGCTCGGGGCCGCTCGAGTACCTGCCGCTGCTGCTGCCGGCGTTCTTCGTCTCCCCCGGGCTGATCCAGAAGGTCTACGGCGCCCGCGACGCGCGCGCCGTACGCCTGGGCGTGGGCGTCGCCGCCGTCGCGCTGATGGCGTTCGCCGTGCTGCCGCCGCTGCTCGGCATCGCCGCCCGCGCGCTGGCGCCCGGGCTCGCCAACGCGGACATGGCGCTGCCGGTGCTGCTCGCCGAGCACTTGCCGCTCGCCGTGGGCACGTTGGGGCTGGCGGCGGTGCTGTCGGCCGAGATCAGCTCGGCCGACGCCATCCTCTTCATGCTCGCCACCTCGCTGTCCCGGGATCTGTACCGCAGCTTCCTGCGTCCCGCGGCCAGCGACCGCCAGGTGCTGGCGGTCGCCCGCGGCGCCGCGGTGGCCGCCGGCGCGCTCGGCGTCGGCCTCGCGGTGCTGATGCCGCAGCTCCTCTCCGGCCTCATGATCTTCTATTCGCTGCTCGTGGTCAGCCTCTTCGTGCCCGTGCTCGCCGGCCTGCACACCCGCGCCGGCACGCGGCAGGTGCTGCCGGCGATCGCCGCGGGCGTCGCCGTGCTGCTGGCGGCGCGGGTGGCGGGATGGTGGAACCCGACGCTGCTGGGCATCGCAGCGTCGGCCGTCGTCTTCGGCGTTGCGGAGCTGATCCGGCGCGCTCGAAGCTGATACGATCAGGACAGCAGCCTGGAGGAACGGCATGACCCAGGAATTCGACGGTCTCCACGTGGTGGTGACCGGCGGCACCGGCGCCCTCGGCACCGCCGTGGTCTCGCGAGCTGACGGGTTTGTCCTCGAAGCCGCCGTGCCCTATGATCTCGACAGCAACGACAGGAGCCGGAAGATGAGATCGAGACGCCGCCACGTCCTCACGACTTTGATCCTCGCCGCGACGCTCTTCGCCTGGGCCTGCTCGCGAGCCGCGCCCATCGTGCGGGCCAGGGTCGTCGAGGGACCGCCGCCGCAGCCGCAGGTCGTCGAGCTTCCTGAGCCGCTGCCCAGCGCGCCGCCGCGCTCGTACGGCGAGCCGCGGCCGGGGCTGACCGAGGCGCCCGCCGAGGTCGCCGAGACGGCGCCGCCGCCGCGTCCGGCTCCACCGCCGCCGGCTCCCGAGCCGCCACCGCCGCCGCTGCCCGAGCCGCCCCCGCCGCCGGCACCGCTGCCGGAGCCGCCGCCGCCGGCACCGCTGCCCGAGCCGCCGCCGCCGGCACCGCTGCCTGAGCCGTCCCCGCCGCCGGCACCGCTGCCGGAGCCGCCGCCGCCGGCACCGCTGCCCGAGCCGCCGCCGCCGCCGGCACCGCTGCCCGAGCCGCCTCCACCGCCGGCACCGCTGCCGGAGCCGCCCCCGCCGCCGGCACCGCTGCCCGAGCCGCCGCCGCCGCTGCCCGAGCCGCCCCCACCGCCGGCACCGGCCCCCGAGCCCGCGGCACCGCCGCCACCGGCTCCGGCGCCTCCGCCGCCCCCGCGCGTGACGCCGCCGCCCGCGCCGGCGCCCGAGCTGACGCCGGCCGACTCTCCGGAAGCGCGGAGCGCCCAGGCGTCGACCCTGCTCTACGAGGCGGGCGTCCACAAGAGCCGCGGCGAGCTGCCGGAAGCCGTGGCGGCGTTCACCAGCGCCCTCGAGCTCGATCCGGAGTCGTTCTCGGCCTACAACAACCGCGGCCTGATCTATCTCGAGCTGAACGAATTCGACCGGGCGATCGACGACTTCACGGCGGCGATGAAGATCCAGCCCAACCGGGCCTTCGTCTTCACCAACCGTGCCCGTGCCCACCAGGAGAACGGCGACCTCCAGCGCGCCATCGACGACTACACCACCGCGATCGACCTCGATCCGGAGCAGTCGTCGTACCACCTGTGGCGGGGCAACGCCTACTTCCAGGCGGACAAGCTCCAGGAGGCGATCGACGACTACGAGCGCGCCCTCAAGCTCAACCGGCGGTTGAAGGAAGCGAAGGATCGCCGCGACGAGGCCCGACAGCGCCTCAAGGGCGGGGGCCCATGACTTGAGCACGCCCCATCGCGTCGAGCTCGACGTGGAGGTGCGCTACGCCGAGACCGACCAGATGGGCGTCGTCCATCACTCGGTCTACCTGGTGTGGTTCGAGCTCGCGCGCACCCGCCTCTGCCTCGAGTCGGGCCACCATTACGCCGACGTCGAGAAGCTCGGCTACTACCTGGTCGTCACCCGCACCGAGACCCGCTTCCTCGCCGGCGCCACCTACGGCGACACGGTGCGGGTCGTCTGCTGGCTCGACCGGATGGGCAGCCGCGGCCTGCGCTTCGCCTACGAAGTACGCCGCGGCGGCGAGGCGATCGCCACCGGGGCCACGGAGCACGTCTGGGTCGACCGCGAGAGCGGACGCCCGTGCCGGATCCCGGAGGTGTTGAGGGAGCCGTTCACACGGTTGGCGGGGGACGGGAGACAAGTCTGACGGGTCCGACAGGTCCGACAGGTCCGACAGGTCCGACAGGTCCGACACACGCGCGCCGGAATCGCATATTATACCAGCATGCTCCCCCGCCGACTCTCCAGCCGGCTCGTCCTCGCGCTCGCCGCGCTCGCCGCTGCGAGCCTCGCCCAGGAGCCGGCGGCGCCCGACCCGCGGGTCCTCTTCGAGCGGCTGCGTTCCTCGGCGCTTGCGTCCTCGCCGCCGCTGCGGCTCGAGCACGTGCGGCTCGACACCGGCTCCGCGGTGCTCGATCTCGTCGACGGCTACCTCTTTCCCGCGGAGCCGGTGGGCGAGCGGGCGGTGGAGATGGTCTTCGTCGGCGACGGGATCGTCCATCTCGAGGCGCCGGACGCCGTCGAAGCCGGCCAGCTCGAGCTGTTCACCGGCTCCGACGTCCTGCGCGAGCGCTTCACGGAGGCGGTCTTCGTGGTGGCCCGCGACGCCGCCGCCCGGGCGCTCCTCGAACGCCCGGCCGCGGCCGCCGACGCGGCCGTGGCGCGGCGGGCCCGGGCGCGATTCGCGAGCTGGCGGGCGAGCCCGGAGCGGCGGCTCCTCGGCGTCGACGCCGGCATCCTCGGCGACGCCCTGGGCGACCCCTACGCCGAGGAGTATTTCGCCGCCTGGTTCCGCGGCGACGACCTGGGGGACTTCCTGCTGCTCGTCGACCCGGCGGCCGAGGAGCCCCTGAGCCTCGGCCAGTTCGTGCCTCTCGACGTCGGCGAGCGCGAGAAGCGGCGCTTTTCGCGCGTCCTGAGCCGCGAGCAGCGCCGCGGGCGCCTGATCGGGCTCGAGGTCGACGACCTCGGGACATGGGACACCTGGGTCTCGGCGGCGCGCGGCGTCGACGGGCGCAAGCTCGGCGGCGTTGCGGCCTTCGAGCCCCGCCACTATCGGCTCGACGTGACCGTCGACCCGCGCCACGGCGAGCTGACGGGCCGCGCCGAGGTCGAGCTGGTGGCCGCTTCCGGCGGGCGGCGGCTGGCCCGGCTGAGCCTCCACCGCGACCTCGCCGTCACCCGCGTCGCCGTCGCGGAGGTTGAGGTCCCCCACCTGCGCGAGGGCTCCGAGATCCACCTGGTGCTCCCCGCGGCGCCGGCCGCCGGCGCCGCGGTGACCGTGGCGGTGGACTACGCCGGCCAGTACCTGGACCGCCGCGACCGCAACTGGACCCTGCGCGACGCCCTCGCCTGGTATCCGCACGCCGGCGAAGTCGACCGCGCCACCTACGACGTGACGCTGCGCCGCCCGCCCAGGCTCGACCTGCTCGCCGGCGGCCGCTGGGTGGCCAGCGGCGGCGACAAGAAGCTGCGCTGGGAGCGCCGGGCGCTCGACGTGCCGGCGCTGGGCTTCAGCTTCGAGGTGGGCCGCTACGTGGTGCGCCGCGTCCACGCCGGCCAGGTGGCGGTGACCGTGGCCTTCGATCCCGACCTGGTGGCGGTCGCGGGCGATTCGCTCGCCGACGTGCTCGCCGCCATCACCGACTCGCTGGCCTTCTACGAGCAGCTCTTCGGCCCCTACCCGCTGCCGGAGCTCACCGTGGTCACCGTGCCGCGCGAGCAGTCGCAGGCGATGCTCGGCTTCGTCACCCTCTCGAACGCGATGATGGTCGATTGGGGCGCTCTCGGAGCGGTGCTCGGGGTCACCGACCGCCGCGCCGTCGTGGCGCACGAGATCGCCCACCAGTGGTGGGGCCACCAGGTCGGCTGGCGTGGCTACCGCGACCAGTGGATCAGCGAGGCGATGGCCAACTACGCGTCGCAGCTCTGGACGCGCCGTCGACTCGCGAGCGTGGGCCCGGGCGGACCCACCGAGGGCTGGCAGGAGGAGCTCACCCGTCCGGTGGCCGACGGCCGGCCGCTCGAGTCGGTGGGCCCCCTGGTGCTCGGCCGGCGCCTCGACTCGAGCCGCGCCGACGGCGCCTACGAGGCCATCGTCTACCGCAAGGGCGCGCTGGTGCTCGGGATGCTGGCGCGGCGGTTCGGCGAGGAGCGCTTCGTCGAGATGCTGCGCGCGATCGCCGTGCGCAATCGCGGCCGGGTGCTGTCGACCGGGGAGTTCCTCGGCCAGCTTGAAGAGCTCTCGGCCACCGACCTCGAGCTCTTCGCCCGCCAGTTCGTCTACGGCGTGGGGCTGCCGGAGATCTTCTACACCTACGAATTCACGCCGCTCGACGACGGGCGCTGGCGGGTGCGGATCGCCGCGCGGCAGGAGCCGCCGCAGCGCTTCCGCTACGAGGTAGTGGAGCGCGCCGGCGGCGCTCTCGACGTGGCCCGGCGGCGGTTCGAGGCGGCCGAGCTCGGCGGCGCGCCGCTCGCCGTGCCCTTCCAGGTCGTCTTCACCGGCGGCGCCCTCGGCGTCCAGGGCCAGATCTCGCTGACGGGCGAGCGCAGCGAGCTGACGTTCGAGGTCGAGCACCGCCCCGACGACGTGTGGCTCGACACCCGCCGCGAGGTCTACGGCCGCTTCTTCAACGAGCGCCGCCACCCCAAGCGCACGTTGCTCTACCAGGGCTTCGACCTGGCGGCGTCGGGCGAGAACGCCGAGGCCGAGGCCTACTTCCGCCAGGCCCTGACGATGCCGCCGCCGGTGCTGCGGGGCGTCTCGCCGGCGCTCGAGCAACTGCAGGCGGTCGCCGACCGGCTGCTCAACGCCCAGATCCACCTCGAGCTGGCCCGCGTGCGCATGTCGGGCGACCGCGACGAGGAGGCCCGGGCGAGCCTCGAGCAGGCGCGCCAGGCCCTCGAGCGTTCGGAGCAGCCGTGGATCGCCGGCGACCTCGACCTGCTCGAGGCGCGCCTGGAGATCCGCCGCGGCGACTATGCCCGGGCCTTCCGGCGCCTGCGCAAGGACGTGCTCCGGCGCCGGCGTCTCGACGCGGCGGAAAGCCCCTCGGCGGAGAGCTACCTGCTGCTGGCGATCGCCGCCCGCGAGACCGGCAACGAGCGCGAGCTCGCCGAGGCCGTGGCGGCGGCGCGGCGCAAGGGCGCGGTCGTGTCGTTGCTCTCACGATGACCTGTAGGGGAACCGCAGGTGGGCGCCGCCCACCGCTCCGGGTACGAGGTCCCGGAGGGGAACGCGAGATCGCCGGGTGGGCCTTACCAGGGGAGCTTCGCCCCGGTGTGGTCGAGGAAGCTCCCGTGGTCCTGGCGCGACAGCCCGGCGAGGACTCGCAGCATTCCGCGCACGCTCTCTTCGGGCGGCAGGGGAGCGTTCTCGCCGCCCATGGCCGTGCGCACCCAGCCGGGATGGATCGCCACACAGGTGAAGCCCTGCCCGGCCAGCTCGCGCGCCAGGGTGAGGTGGAGCATGTTGAGCGCCGCCTTGCTGGCCCGGTAGGCATAGTAGCCGCCCGCGGCGTTGTTGGCCAGGCTCCCCATCTGGCTGGTGACGTGGACGACTTTCTTCGCCCTGCCGCGCCGAAGGTGCGGCAGGAGCGCCTGGGTGACCCGCAGCGGCCCCAGGCTGTTGACGTCGAAGAAGCGCAACGACGCTTCCAGGTCGAGCTCGGCGATGCCCGAGCCGGCGCCGCCGCGGCCGGCGTTGTTGACGAGCACGTCGACGGCGGCCTCGCCGAGGCGCCCGGCAAAGCCGCGGACGCTGGCGGCGTCGGCGACGTCGAGCTCTTCGACGCGGACGTCGAGCGCGCGCAGCTCCTCGGCCTCGTGCGGCCGCCGCGCCGTGCCGATCACGCGCGCGCCGCCCGCCGCGAGCTGGCGGCAGAGCTCGAGACCCAGTCCCCGATTCGCTCCGGTGACGACGACGGTCTGGTCTTGCATCGCGAGAGTCCCCTCAGAGGTTGCGGCGGTACTCGCCGCCCACTTCGTAGAGCGCGGCGGTGATCTGACCCAGCGAGCAGCACGCCACGGCGTCCATCAGCGCGGCGAAGAGGTTGCCGCCGCCCAAGGCCGCGCGGCGCAGGGCGTCGAGCGCCGGCGCGGCCCGGTCGCGGTGACGTTCCTGGAAGGCCGCGAGGCGCTCGAGCGCGGCCTCTTTCTCCTCGGGGGTCGCCCGGGTGAGCGCCACCTCGCGCGGCACCCGCGCCGCTTCCGGGTCATCCGGCAGGAAGGTGTTGACGCCGACGAGCGGCAGCTCGCCCGAGTGCTTGAGCTGCTCGTACTTGAGCGAGTCGGCCTGGATCTCGCCGCGCTGGTATTGCAGCTCCATCGCCCCGAGCACGCCGCCGCGCTCGGTCAGGCGGTCGAACTCGCGCCACACCGCCTCCTCCACCAGGTCGGTCAGCTCCTCGACGATGAAGCTGCCCTGGGTGGCGTTCTCGCAGAAGGCCAGGCCGAACTCCTTGTTGATGATCAATTGGATCGCCATCGCCCGGCGCACCGACTCCTCGGTGGGCGTGGTGATCGCCTCGTCGTAGGCGTTGGTGTGGAGGCTCTGGGCGTTGTCGAAGGTCGCCAGCAGCGCCTGCAGCGTGGTGCGGATGTCGTTGAACTGGATCTCCTGGGCGTGCAGGCTGCGGCCGCTCGTCTGGATGTGATATTTGAGCATCTGGCTGCGCGCCGAGGCGCCGTAGAGGTCGCGCAGCGCCACCGACCAGACGCGGCGCGCCACGCGGCCGATCACGCCGTACTCCGAGTCCATGCCGTTGGAAAAGAAAAAGCTGAGGTTGGGCGCGAAGTCGTCGACCGCCATGCCGCGGGAGAGGTAGTACTCCACGTAGGTCAGGCCGTTGGCCAGGGTGAAGGCGAGCTGATGGATGGGGTTGGCCCCGGCCTCGGCGATGTGGTAGCCGGAGATCGACACGCTGTAGAAGTTGCGCACGGCGTGGTCGATGAAATATTGCTGCACGTCGCCCATCATGCGCAGCGCGAACTCGGTCGAGAAGATGCAGGTGTTCTGCCCCTGGTCTTCCTTCAAGATGTCGGCCTGCACGGTGCCGCGCACGCGGGTGAGGGCGTCGGCCTTGAGGCGCTCGTATTCCTCGTCGGTCAGGAGCGCGCGCACTTGCTCCCAGGTCGCGCCGCGCACGCGGTCGGGCTGGAGCTCCATCTCCTCGCCGATCTCGAGGCGCCCTTCGGCGCGCAGGAAGCGGCGGCAGCGCTGGCGCACCGCGGCGTTGAAGAAGAACGCCAGGATCGTCGGCGCCGGGCCGTTGATGGTCATCGACACCGAGGTCCGCGGGTCGCAGAGGTCGAAGCCGGCGTAGAGCTGCTCGGCCTCCTCGACGGTGAAAATCGACACCCCGCTCTCGCCGATCTTGCCGTAGACGTCGGGGCGGCGGCCGGGGTCCTCGCCGTAGAGGGTCAGGGAGTCGAAGGCGGTCGACAGGCGCTTCGCGCTCTGGCCGTCGGCGAGGTAGTGGAAGCGCCTGTTGGTGCGCTCCGAGGAGCCCTCGCCCGCGAACATGCGGGTGGGGTCCTCGAGCTGGCGCTTGAAGGGGAAGACGCCCGCCGTGAACGGGAACTCGCCGGGCACGTTCTCGAGCAGGCGCCAGCGCAGCCGGTCCACGGCGCCGCGGTAGCGCGGCCGGGCGACCTTGTGCACGTGAGTGCCCGAGAGCGTCTCGCGGTAGTTGTCCACGCTGACGTCCTGGCCGCGCACCCGGTAGGTGAAGCGGTCGGCCTGGTAGCGCGCCCCCCAGTCGTCCCAGGTCTCGAGGATCTCGCGGCAGCGCGGGTCGAGGCGCTCGAGGAAGCGGTCGTGCTCCGCGGCGAGCGCCTGCCTCGCCTCGGCGCCGGAGCCCCCGGCGTCGAGGATGCGCCGGGCGCCGCGCAGGGCCTCGACCTCGCCCGCCGTCTCGGCCTGCTCCAGGGCCCAGCGCCGGTAGTCGCGGCCGGCGCCGGCGGCCTCGCTCAGGTAGCGCTCGCGGTCGGGCGGGATGACGGCGCGGGCGCTCGTGGTCACGCGCGCGTCGTCCGCCGGGTAGCGGCTCTCCCAGCCGAGGTCGAAGCGCTCGTTGACGCGGGCGACAAGCTGGCCGAAGAGGGCGTTGACGCCGCCGTCGTTGAAGTGGGCGGCGCTGGTGCCGAAGACCGGCAGCTTGGCGAGCGGCTCGCTGAAGAGCTGGCGGTTGCGCTGGAGCTGCTTGCGCACGTCGCGCAGGGCGTCCTCGCTGCCGCGGCGGGTGAACTTGTTGATCGCCACCAGGTCGGCGTAGTCGAGCATGTCGATCTTCTCGAGCTGGCTCGGGGCGCCGTACTCGCTGGTCATCACGTAGAGCGAGAGGTCGCAGATCTCGGCCACCGCGCTGTCGCCCTGGCCGCTGCCGGCGGTCTCGAGGAAGACGAGGTCGAAGCCGTCGCGGACGACGCTCAGCACGTCCGCGATCGACGAGGCCAGCTCGCCCTTGGCGCCGCGGAGGGCGAGCGAGCGCATGTAGACCCGCGGGCTCTTGAGCGAGTTGAAGCGGATGCGGTCGCCCAGGAGCGCGCCGCCGGTCTTGCGGCGGGTCGGGTCGACGCAGATCACGGCCACGCGCCGGTCGGAGGAGTCGGCGAGGAAGCGGCGCACCAGCTCGTCGGTGAGACTCGACTTGCCGGCGCCGCCGGGGCCGGTGATGCCGACCACCGGCGTCGGCCCGCGCTTGCCGGGCCGCGGCTCGGGCCGCCAGCCGTTGCCGCGCACCGCCTCGAGGCCGCCGAGCTCGACGCGCGAGATCACCCGCGCCAGGGGCCCGTAGACGCCGTCCTCCGCCACCTCGAGGGCCGCGACGTCGAAGTCGCAGCCGCGCACCACGACGTCGATCATGCCCATGAGGCCGAGCTGGCGGCCGTCGTCGGGCGAGAAGATGCGGTCGATGCCGGCGTCGTGGAGCTCGTCGATCTCGCGCGGCACGATGGTGCCGCCGCCGCCGCCGTAGACCTTCACGTGCCGGTGGCCGCGCTCGTCGAGACGCCGGCGCAGGTATTTGAAGAACTCGAGGTGGCCGCCCTGGTAGCTGGTCACGGCGACGCCCTGGGCGTCCTCCTGCACCGCCGCTTCGACCACCTCGTCGACGCTGCGGTTGTGGCCGAGGTGGATGACCTCGGCGCCCGCCGCCTGCATCAGGCGGCGCATGATGTTGATCGACGCGTCGTGGCCGTCGAAGAGCGACGTCGCGGTCACGATGCGGACGTGGTTCTCAGGCTTGTAGACGTCGGTCGTCATGTCGTCCCTCGGCCTCCATTCTAGCAGAGCTCTTGCCTCCGGCTCGCCGTCATCGCTAGCGTTGCGCGTCAGACTCCGGATGACGAGGACGTTCCATGCCGACCCCCGAGTGTATTACGCCGACCCCGGACTACCGCCAGACCGTGCGCGAGCTCTCCGACCGCCTCGTAACGGCCCAGCGTCCGATCCGCGTTCTCGACGCCATCAAATGGTCCGCAGCCGTCGAGGAGGCTTTCTTCGCCGCCGGCGCCAGGGAGCAGCCCCGGGTCGACCGCGAGTACTACGCCAGGCAGCCTCTGGGCTTCGATCCCGCGGCCAAGCGGCAGGAGCTCGAGGAGCTCGAGCGCGAGGTCGCCCATCGGCTCGGCCAGTACAACCCGGTGGGACAGATCATGCGCCGGATCTGCCGCGAGTACGCGAGCGTGGTGCGCATGCTTGAGGGGCGCGGCACGCCGGAGTTCTGCCGCCTGTCGCAGGAGCTCTACGGCTCGTCGACCGACGCGCTCCACGCCGGCGACCCCAACCTGGCGGACCTCGGCGTGATGATGGCCGAGGCCCTCGCCAACATCGACCGCGGCCACTACTTCGCGGCCGAGGAGAAGAACCTCACCGGCGAGGAGGCCGTCGCGGTCCTCGGACGGCGGGTGGCCGAGGCCTTCGCCGATGTCGACGCCGGCGTGCGCGTGGTGCTCTCCGACGGCATCGTCGCCGACGCCGCCGCCGGCGCCGACACCATCAAAGTGCGCAAGGAGGCGCGCTTCAACGACCGCGACCTGCGCCTGCTCGAGGTCCACGAAGGCTGGGTTCACCTCGGCACCACCTTGAACGGCGCCAGCCAGCCCTATTGCACCTTCCTCTCCAAGGGTCCGCCGTCGGCCACGGTGACGCAGGAGGGCCTGGCGATCTTCCTCGAGATCATCACCTTCACCTCGCACCCCGGCCGGGTGCGGCGGGTGACGAACCGCATCCGCGCCGTCCACATGGCGGAGGAGGGCGCCAGCTTCCTCGACGTCTACGGCTTCTTCCGCGGCCAGGGATTCTCCGAGCGCGTCAGCTTCGCCGACGCCAGCCGCGTCTTCCGCGGCTCGACGCCCACCGGCGGCGCCTTCACCAAGGACCTCTCGTACAGCAAGGGCTTCCTCTTGATCTACAACTACATCCGCCTGGCGGTGCGCCAGGGCAAGCTCGACCGCATCCCGCTGCTCTTCTGCGGCAAGACCACGCTCGAGGACCTGCGGGTGCTGGCGCAGCTCGTCGAGGAGGGCCTGGTGACCAAGCCGGCGTTCCTGCCGCCGCAACTGCGCGACTTGAACGCGCTGGCGGCGTGGATGTGCTACTCGAACTTCCTCAACCGGCTCAGCCTCGACCGGGTGGCGGCGGACTACGCGGGGATCTTGTAGACGGGAGATCCACGTCCGACAGGTCCGACCTGTCAGACAGGTCCGACCTGTCAGACAGGTCCGACGCCAGCAGCCGGCCTCGCCAGACGGGCGCAAAGGCCAAAACGCCCCTACACCGCGCCTTTCAGTATGATGACGACGCCATGACCCCCGCCGCCCCAGCGACCCGCCCGCGCGGCATCCAGCGTCCCCTGAGCGCGGCGCCGATGATGGACCGCACCGACCGGCATTTCCGCTACTTCCTGCGCCAGATCACCCGCCGCACCCTCCTCTACACCGAGATGGTGACGACGGGCGCGATTCTCGCCGGCGGGCGACGCGACCTGCTCGCCTTCGACGACGCCGAAAAGCCGCTGGCGTTGCAGCTCGGCGGCGACGATCCCGCCCAGCTCGCGGCCTGCGCCCGCATCGCCGAGGATATAGGCTACGACGAGGTCAACCTGAACGTCGGCTGCCCCAGCGACCGCGTCCAACTGGGACGCTTCGGCGCCTGCCTGATGGCCGTGCCCGAGCGGGTGGCCGCCGCCGTCGACGCCATGCGCGCCGCCGTGGCCCTGCCGGTCACCGTCAAGCACCGCATCGGCGTCGACGACCATGACCGCTACGAGGACATGGCGGCCTTCGTCGCCGTCGTCGCCGCGGCGGGCTGCGACCGCTTCTGCGTCCACGCGCGCAAGGCCTGGCTCCGGGGGCTTTCGCCCAAGGAGAACCGGGAAGTTCCTCCCCTGCGCTACGACGACGTCTACCGCCTGAAGCGCGAGTTCCCTCACCTGCGCGTCGAGGTCAACGGTGGCGTCCGCGGCCTCGACGACGCCCGCCGGCATCTCGAGCGCGTCGACGGCGTCATGATCGGCCGCGCCGCCTACGAGGATCCCTACCTCTTCGCCGCCGCCGACGCCCTCTTCTTCGACGACGACGAGGTGCCGCGGTCGCGGCGCGAGGTGGTCGAGGGGATGATCGGCTACGCGTCGCGCCGGCTCGCCGAGGGCGCGGCGCTGCAGCGGCTCACCCAGCCGCTGCTGGGCCTCTTCGCCGGGCAGCGCGGCACGCGCGCCTGGAAGCGTCAGCTCAGCGAGAACGCCCACCGCCGCGGCGCGGGCGTCGAGGTCCTGCGCGAGGCGCTGCGACGCGTCCCCGCGGAGGTCCTCGACGTCCGGCCCGAGGCCTGCGCCGTCGCCGCCTGATGATCCCGTCCAGCCCGACCGCCGCCGCCGACGGCGAGGTCACGCGCCTCGCCGTGCTCTTCGCCGTCCTTTATTTCGTCCAGGGAGTGGGCGAGCCGACGGCCGGCCTCATCGCCCAGCCGGTGCGCTCCATCCTCAAGTCGTGGGGCGAGAGCCCGGCGTCGATCGCCACCTTCGCCGCCCTGATGTCGATCCCCTGGACGCTCAAGCCGCTCTACGGTCTCATCTCGGACTTCATCCCCCTGTGGGGCTCGCGGCGGCGCAGCTACCTGCTGCTGACGAGCCTGCTGGCCATCGGCGGTTTCTTCACGCTCTACGCCTTCCGGCCCGCGCCCGGCAACTACACGTTCTTCCTCGTCCTGCTGGTCGCGCCCACCGTGGCCATCGCCTGCGGCGACGTGCTCGTCGACGCGCTGATGGTCGAGAAGGGCCAGCCCCGCGGCGCCACCGGGTTCTTCCAGTCCGTGCAGTGGACGGCCTCTTACGTGGCGACGCTGTTGACCGGCGTGGTCGGCGGCTACCTCAGCCAGCAGGGCCACGAGGCCTACGGGTTCCTGCTCTGCGGCGGCCTCGCGGTGGTGACGTTCGCCCTCGCCTGGCTGTGGGTCAAGGAGGAGCCGCGACCGGCCGGCGAGAGCTTCCGCCAGACGCTGGCGGCGCTGGGACAGGCGGCGCGCTCGCCGACGCTCCTGGGCGTCGCCGCCTTCCTCTTCGTGTGGAACCTCGATCCGCTGTCGAACACCGTCGTCTACCTCCACATCACCGAGCAGATGGGCTGGAGCGAGCAGTTCTACGGCACCACGCTGTCGCTGCTCGGTCTCGGCTGCATCGTCGGCAGCGTGAGCTACGGCATTTATTGCCGTCACGTGTCGGTGCCGGTGCTCGCCCACGGCGCCGTGCTGCTCGGCGTGATGAGCCAGGCCGCTTACTGGACGATGGACGACCGCGGCGACGCCGTCGCCGTCCACGTGGTGGTGGGCTTCACGTGGATGACCGCGAGCATGGTGCAGCTCGACCTGGCGGCCCGCGTCTGCCCGCCGCACGCCGCGGCCACCGTCTTCGCGGTGCTCATGGCGCTGACCAACCTGGCGAGCTCGCTCGGCGAGTGGCTGGGCGGTACCTGGTACGAGTCGCTGCTGCGCGAGGCCGGCGGCGCCCACGCGTTCGCCGTCATGGTGGGCCTGGGCGTGGCGTGCAAGGCGAGCTGCTGGCTGCTCTTCGTGCTCCAGCCGTCGCGGTGGAACATGCGGTGACGGCGATCCTACGTCAGAAGATGAAATAGATGAACGGATTGAAGCCCTGAGTCTCCATCATCACCAGCGCCAGCGCCAGGACGCCGAGGCAGACGAGGGCCTTCGTCCAGGTCAGCCGCCGAGTCCAGTCCCAGGTCTGCGGCATCGTCCACGTCACCGCCGCGGCGGCCAGGAACGTCCCCAGGTAGTAGGGACGGTAGAGGAGCTCGCCCACCAGCCCCGCCGCCGGCCCGGCGCCCACGCCCACCATGTGGCCGAGGTAGCGCACCGCGTCCGACAGGTCCGCGGCCCGGAAGAAGACCCAGGAGACGAGGACGAGCAGGAACGTCCACGCAATCCGCACCGGTTTCGGGAAGCCGGCATAGGCGTCCTCCTTGCCGCGCGAGCGTTCGAGGGCGAGGATCACGCCGTGGAAGCCGCCCCAGACGAGGAAGTTCCACGCCGCGCCGTGCCACAAGCCGCCGAGCAGCATCACCGTCATCAGGTTGACGTAGGTGCGCGTCCTGCCTTTCCGGTTGCCGCCGAGCGGGACGTAAAGGTAATCGCGCAGCCAGCGCGACAGCGACATGTGCCAGCGGCGCCAGAACTCGCTGATCGACTGCGCGGTATACGGCGAGTCGAAGTTCTTGGGCAGGGCGAAGCCGAGGACCAGGGCGAGGCCGATCGCCATGTCCGAGTAGCCGCTGAAGTCGAAGTAGATCTGGAAGGCGTAGGCGGCGACGCCGTACCAGGCGTCGAGGGCGTGGACGGAGCCGGCGTCGAAGCACCAGTCGGCGATCTTGCCGCAGGGGTTGGCGAGCAGGATCTTCTTGCCCAGGCCCATGGCGAAGAAGGCGACGCCGCGCGCCGCCTTCTCCCAGGTGTGGCGGCGCTCGACGAGCTGATCGGCGATCTCGTTGAAACGGATGATCGGTCCCGCCACGAGCTGGGGGAACATCGCCACGTAGCAGGCGAAGTCGATCGGGTTGCGCAGCGCCGCCGTGCGCCCGCGGTAGACGTCGATCGTGTAGCTCATCGACTGGAAGGTGTAGAAGCTGATCCCCAGCGGCAAGGTGACGCGGATCGCCGTGTCGAGCGCCAGGCTCTGCCAGCCGAGCCAGTCGACGAGGGCGTCGTAGCTGTCGACGCCGAAGTTGAAGTACTTGAAGAAGCCCAAGAGCGACAGGTTGGTCACGATCGAGGCGACGAGCGCCGTCCTCTGGCCGCGCGTCCGCGTCTCGCCCGCGGTGTCGTGACGGGCGATGGCGAGGCCGCAGACGTAGTCGATCGCGGTGGAGTAGAGCATCAGGAAGACGAAGGCTGGGTGGGCCCAGCCGTAGAAGACGTAGGAGAGGAGCGTGAGGCCGAGGTTCCTGGCCCGCCGGGGCAGGGCGAAGTAGACCGCCAGGGCCAGCGGCAGGAAGTAGAAGCAGAAGAGGTGGGAGCTGAAGACCATCCGTGACGCTCATCTTACGTGGGGTCGTCTCACCAGAAGATCCACCAGTTGGCGAGACGCTTGCGGCAGCCCATGTACTGGCGCTGATAGAGCGAGGCCCGCGTCGCCACGCTGCGGGCGCCGGCGAGCAGCGAGGGCTTGCCGCGGTAGTCGCCGCGCGCGTAGCCGCGCGGTCCTTCGTGGTAGGCGAGATAGAGGCGGAAGGCGTCGTGCTTGGCGACGCCCGTGGCGCGGTGGATGTGATCGCCGTACCAGCCCAGGAAGTGGGCCACGTCGGCGAAGTCGTCGCGCTCGGCGCGTCGGCGGCCGGTGCTCTCCTGGAAGTCGCGCCACGTCGACTCCACCACCTGAGCGTAGCCGTAGGCCGAGGACGGCCGCGGGCCGGGGAAGATCCACAGGATCTTCCGGCGCGGCGGCCGCACCTTCCGGCGAAAGCCGGACTCCTGGTAGATGACCGCCATCTGGATGGCCTCGGGCACGCCCCAATCCTTGAACGAACGGCGCGTGGCGCGGTACCAGGAGCGCTTCTCGTCGAAGACGGCGCAGAGGTCATGGGGGTTCTTCGGCGGGCCCCCGCAGGAAGCGGCGAGGGCGAGGACGGGGATCGTCAGGACGAAGCCCGCGGCCAGCCACTTCTTGGCGGGCAGCCGGCGCAGCCGTCGTTTCCAGCGATGACGCATCGATCCGATCTTAAGGTCTACGGCGTCGACCTGCGGATGGCGCCTTCAGGCGCCGTCCGCCCCTCGGGACCCGCGGTATCCGACCGCGGGTCCCTTTTTTCGGCACCGCCAAGAAGTCGTCTGGCGAAATCGGCTTTCTATTCTCGAGGCCAAGACGGCGAGAAAAATTCCCCCGAGCCGGCTTTGGCGGCCAAACGCGGGCGATTTCGTCCCCAGGAACAGGATTGGCGGCCAAGAGAGCCCGGGAGTTTGCCCGGAGCCGGCTTTGGCCGCCAAGAGGACTCGAAGATTCGCCCCGAGCCGGCTTTGGCGGCCAAACGCGGACGAT
>Ga0299906_10000846_pt1 | contig 26911 bp, 39 predicted proteins | sample RVTome_14_FD_200259 | JGI IMG/M metagenome (GOLD analysis project Ga0299906, IMG submission 200259) | Soil microbial communities from uranium-contaminated site in the Upper Colorado River Basin, Wyoming, United States - RVT145D125 (version 2) ...
ACGAGGGCCTATCGACGCTCGACGAAGAGACGGCCGCGATGACCGGCGGCGACTGGGAAGTAAACCACCACCAACGCGTCCGTGAACACAACGCCCGCAAGGAAGCCGGCCTGCTGCCGACCGCCAACGCGGCGACAGACGACGAAGACGCCGACCAGCGCGACCAGCTGATCGCCGCGGGAGGTGTCGGATGAGGGCGTTCAACGCGATCGTTTCCCAGCCGTGGGTGATCCTGCCCGAGCGCTTGCAACTCATGCTGCGCGTTGCTTCCCGTGACATCAGCGAAGCCGAGCAGCAGCAGCTCATAGCGCGGTTCGCGCCGATCGAGCCGAAGGCCGTTGCAGCTCGGCTAGCGCAGCCGCTGAAGGGCACGGAGACGGTCGGGCTGCGCGGTAACGTCGCGATCGTCCCTATCGTTGGACCGATCTTCCGCCGCGCCGACTTCTTCACGCGGATCAGTGGCGCAACAGACATCGACACGCTCGCCACGGATTTCACTGCCGCAGTGGACTCTCCGGATGTAGCCGCGATCCTGCTCGAGATCGACAGCCCGGGCGGCGAAGTGAACGGCGTCCAGGAGTTCGCGGACATGATCTTCGCCGCGCGCTCGAAGAAGCCGGTTGTCTCCTACGTGAGCGGCATGGCCGCGTCCGGCGGATACTGGATCGCAAGCGCGGCCGATTCGATCATCGCAGCGCCCACAGCAATGCTCGGCAGCATCGGCGTGGTCATGGCCTGGACCGACTTCTCCGGTGCGGAGCAGATGGAAGGGATCCGCACGATCGAGATCGTTTCGACGCTCTCGCCGAAGAAGCGACCGGACCCCGAGACGACCGAAGGCCGCGCGCAGGTGCTCCGCGTGATCGACGACCTGGCCGAAGTCTTCGTCGGCGCACTCGCTCGCAATCGCGCCACCACCCGCGCCGCGGTCCTGGAGCAATTCGGCGGTGGCGACATCATGATCTCCGGCCGCGCGATCGCCGCTGGAATGGCGGACTCACTCGGCAGCTTCGAGCACACAATGGAAGTCATCGCTGAGCGCGGCCGTACCGGCCGTCGCGCTGCGCCTTCAGTGCCACCGCACACGACCACGAGCGCCGACGGCGCACTCACTTCGGAGGATTCCATGCCCGATACCACAGCGACCGTCGAAGCGCCGGTCATCACGCTCGACTTTCTCGCCGAGCACCACGCGGACCTGCTCGCGCAGATCCGGACGACCGCAGCGACCGCCGAGCGCGAGCGCATCCTCGGCATCCAGAAGATCACGCCGAAGGGCCACGAGGCGCTGGCGGCCACGCTCGTCGCGGATCCGGCCTGCACGGTCGAGGCCGCGAGCGTGAAGCTGCTCGCCGCACTGAGCACCGGCGAGAGCGCGTACATGCGCGACGTGGCCGCCGAGGGCGCGGAGACCGAGGACGTGGCGCCGGGCGCCGACGGCCAGTTCGACAGCGCGGACCGCGCGATCGCGTTCGTGATGGGCGCGGGCCGAGTCGCCGCGCGGGCCAACTGAGCAGGACGAGCGAAGCGATTTCACGATCACCAGGAGACAGAACAATGCCGACTCCGAGTTTTTCGAGCGAAACCTTCGCTCACGACGACAAGCTTTACGCGGGCGAGTACCCGAGGGTCACCGAGACCGTCACGATCCTGAGCGGCCAGACCATCGCGAAGGGCGCGGTGCTCGGCCGCATCACGTCCGGCGGCAAGTACATCCTGTCGCTGTCCGCGGCCGGCGATGGCTCGGAAGTGCCGCGCGCGATCGCCGCGGACAACATCGACGCGTCGGCGGGTGACAAGATCGGGCCGGTCTTCCTGAGCGGCGAATTCAACCAGGACGGCCTCACGATCGGCACTGCCCACACGGTCGCGACGATCAAGGATGGCCTGCGCGCGCTCAACATCTACCTGAAGACGGTCGTGCAGCAGACCTGAGCCGAACCCGGACCAATCCTCTGAGGAGAGCGGAACAATGGCCATCGACATGTACAGCACCCACGTCCTGCGAGGCGTCGTCCGGAGTCTTCCGCAGCCGCCGTCGTTCTTCCTGGACAACTTCTTCCCGCAGGTACAGGAAGAGGAGTCCGAGGAGATCCACTTCGACGTCGAGGTGGGCGGGCGCCGGATCACACCGTTCGTCAGCCCGCTCGTCGCCGGCAAGGTCGTCCAGAACCGCGGGTTCCAGACGAAGACCTTCAAGCCGGCGTACGCGAAGGACAAGCGGCACATCCAGCCGAATCAGCCGCACAAGCGGGTGATCGGTGAGGCGATCGGTGGCAGCATGTCGAACATGGAGCGCCGTGCGGCCGTCGTCCGCGACACAATCGCGGACCAGCTCGAGATGCTGACCCGCCGCGAGGAGGTCATGGCCGCCGAGGTCTTGCTCACGGGCAAGGTGACGGTGGCGGGCGACGGGTTCGCCACGACGGTGGTCGACTTCGGCCGCGCGGCGGGCCTGACGGTCGCCGCGCTGACGGGCGACGATCGCTGGAGTGTCGACATCGCTGCCAGCAACCCGCTCGAGGACATCGAAGCGTGGGGCACCCTGATCCAGTCGAACGGCGGCGGTGTCGCCACGGACGTCGTGTTCAAGCCCGACGCATGGGCGGCGTTCCGCACGCGGCTCATCGCCCGCGGCGAGGCGGCCCTGCTCTTCGACTTCATGCGGACCGGTGGCTCGTCCGCGCAGTTCGCACCCGTCATGCGCGATGAGCGGGCGAAGTTCGTCGGCCAGATCGACATGCTCAACCTGTGGGTCTACGACGACACGTACGTCAACGACGCCGGCTCGACGGTCAACCTGCTGCCGACGGCCGGCAGCGTGGTCATGGTCAGCCGACCGAACATCCTCGGCGCGCGGGCCTATGGCATGATCCAGGACGAGAAGGCCGGCTACAGGGCGACGCGCTTCTTCGTGAAGAGCTGGCTCGAGGAGGACCCGGCCGTTCGCTGGATCCTGCTCCAGACGGCGCCGCTCGTCGTGCCGTACCGGCCGAACGCGTCGCTGTCTGTGGTCGTGCTGTAGCGCGCCGCTCAGATCCGGAGGAGCGCATGGATGTCCAGGCGATCAACACGATCAAGCATCGGGGCACGTACCACGCACCCGGTGCGATCATCGCGGACGTGGATCCCGAGACCGGCGCTGCCTGGATCGCCGCGGGGAACGCGGTTCGTGTGGCGGCCGCCAAGCCGGTCGAAGATGAGCCGGCCCGTACACCGGAGCCGGCCGCGAAGAAGAGCGCCGCGACGAAGAGCCGCGCGAGGAAGAAGTGACCGATGCCCGTCGTGACACCGTACCGGGCGACCGTCTACCGCCGGCAGGCGGGCTCGTCGACGGTGACGCCCGGCTGGGAGGAGGTCTTCAGCCTGTTCGATGTGCCGATGGACCTGCAGTTGTCCGGCGGCCAGGTCGCGAGCGGGCGGTCGGTTTCGGCCGTGGGCGTGGTGATCCGGTCGGTGCAGCTCGCGTTCGTCGCGACCGGCCTCGACATCCGCGAGCACGACGGGATCTCGGTGACGAAACGCGAGGTGGACGGCGTGCCTCAACCGCTTCCCGACGGCCCGCGCAACTACACGGTGATCCGTGCCGAGGACTGGGGCGAGCCCGGCGACCTGGAGCTCCAGATGGACCGTTTCACGGGGAACTTCTGATGGCTCGCAACCGCGGCAGGACGCGCATCACCGGCGTGGCGGAAGTGACGCGCAACCTCCAGAAGATGGAGGACGCCGTGACGTCTGCCGCGGCCGACGAGATCGGCCGGATCGCCGGCGACGTTGCGGCCACGGCGCGGCGAACCGTGCCGTACGTGACGGGCTACCTGCAATCACGGATCCGCGACCGCAAGCTACCCGGCGCGCGAGACGTGAAGGGCTCGGCGCGCGAGGTGATCGACGACGCCGAGTACGCGCTCTACGTGCACGAGGGCACCGCGCGATCGAGGGCGCATCCGTTCCTGCGCAATGCGCTCGACGTGGAGCGGCCGCACATCGAACGGCGGGTCAGCAGTGCCATGGAAGACGCCATGCAGCGTGAATCGCTATGACGACGTTCACAACGCTGCCGGAGCTGCACCTGTGGGTGCTCGATCTGCTCGAGGGGACCCCGTTCGCGGCGCGCGAGGAGCTGCCAGCCGCGAACGCCGATGCCCGGCCGTACTTCCTCGTCGCCGAAGTGACCGAACTCGCGAGCGGCAACCGGTTCGGCGCGTCCGGCGCGGCGCCCGAGTTCGCGGTCCGAGCATACAGCGCCGATGAATCGGGCCGCGAGATCGCAGCCATGGTCCGCGCGGCCCGGGCGGTGATCGATGGTCAGACGTTCAGCGGGCCCGGTTACGCGACGGCCCGTGCGCGCTGGGTCGACACACAGACCGTAGCGGATCCGGAGGGCGGCACGCAGGTCGTCATCCGGTACCGGATCCAGGCGAACGCAACATGAGCGACGGCGCAGAGAAGGTCGGTCAGGCGATGCGCCTGCTCATCGGAGCCCAGGAGTCGGTAAAGATGGCGATTGTGCTCCTGGCCGATGCGCAACAGCAGGAAAAGCGAAGCGAGCAACCACGCGTGTTCGGCGCACCCGGACCGACGGAGCCGCCCGAGGACGAACGCACACTTTCGTGAGGTGAACGATGGCGAACTGGGACAGCCTTCTTACCAAGGTCTACGTGGCCCCGACCATAGTGACGCCGTTCACGTGGTCGCTCGTCGGCGGCATCCGCGGGTTCGATCACACGGACGGCAACGAGGGCGAGACGCGGCAGCGCGTCTTCGGCCAGGCCGCGGCGATTGTCAAGGCCGGCTCGCCGAACAGCGAGTACTCGTTCGACATGCTCTACGACCCGACCGACACGAACGGCCAAGTAGTGCTCCGCGCGGCGAAAGCCTCTCAGGCCGACGTCGAGATCGCCATCGTCAACGGCGCCACCGCCGGCGCCGAAGAAGGCTGGCACGAGACCGTGAAGGTGACGGAGTTCACGGTGTCGGACGAGGCCGATGGCAGCTTCGCCGAAGGCAGCCTGTCGCTGATCGGCGACACGGCCAAGACCACGTTCACCGGAGGCAAGCCCGTATGAGCGACGCCATCCGCGCGAAGATATTCGACCAGCTCAAGAAGTCGCCGAGGCGCGTCCGCAAGCAGATCTACGATTTCATGGGCGTCGAAGTCGAACTGCGCAGCCTCTCCCTGGAGTCCGCGGAGCGCCTCGGTGTCTTCGACGAGGGCAAGACGTCCACGCAGGAGCAGGTCTGGAAGGCCGCGCTCGAAAGCGTCTATGCCCCCGGCACGGATGTCCTCGTGTTCGTCGACTCACCGGAGCAGCGGACCGAGTTCCGCCAGTTCCCGATCGACGAGATCAACAACCTGCTGCGGGCCATCCTCGACGTATCCGGACTGAACAAGGAGGCGCAGGCCGAGACGGGAAAAGTCTGAGGCACGACGCCGTTGTGTTCCTGAAGCATCAGATCGCCGAGACCATCGGCCGGACAGTGGAGGAAGTCGAACGCATGAGCACGAACGAGTTCGTCCACTGGGCGATGTACTTCGTGGAGAAGGCGCGGCGCGAGGCTCGGGCAACCCGTCGAAAGAAGTAGCGCGCCATGGCGTTCGACGTTGGCGCGATCTCCGTCCGCATCACCGCGGACATTTCCGACCTCTCCCGCCAGTTCAGCCGCGGGCTCCGCGAGATCGACCGCTCGGTCAAGGGCTTCAGTGACGTCGGCAAGGAGCTGACGAAGGCCATCACCATCCCGATCGCGGCGCTGGGCATCGCGACCACGCTCGCGGCGGTAGACTTCGAACAGGCGATGGCGGGCGTCGCGAAGACCGTCGACGAGCCCGCCTCGGAGATCGCTCGGCTCGGCCGGGAGTTCATCGCCCTCAGTGACACGATCCCGGCATCGGCTGTAGCGCTCGCGACGGTCGGCCAGGCCGCCGGCCAGCTCGGCATCGAAACGAAAAACATCCTCGGTTTCACGAAGGTGATGACCGACCTGGGCGTCTCGACGAACCTCTCGGCCGAGGATGCCGCTGTCGCGCTCGCCCGGCTCGCGAACATCACGCAGCTCCCGCAGGACCAGTTCGACCGGCTCGGATCCACGGTCGTTGCGCTCGGCAACAACCTCGCAACGACGGAGCGCGAGATCGTCGAGATGGGACTCCGCATTGCGGGTGCGGGCAAGGTCGTCGGTCTCACGCAGGCCCAGATCCTCGCGTTCGCTGGCGCGCTGTCGTCGGTCGGCGTCGAAGCGCAGGCGGGCGGCACCTCGATCAGCCGGGCGTTCGTCAAGATCGCGTCCGCGGTCCGGGCGGGCGGCGACGATCTCGCCGGGTTCGCGCGCGTGGCCGGCGTGTCCTCAGCCGAGTTCGCCAGGGCGTTCGAGGAGGATGCGGCCGGCGCGACCGTGTCATTCATCGAGGGACTCGGCCGCATCAATGACGCCGGCGGCGACGTGTTCAAGACGCTCGATGATCTCTCGCTCGGCGAGATCCGCGTCCGGGACGCGTTGCTGCGTGCTTCCGGTGCCGGCGACCTGTTCCGGCGCTCTCTCGAGCTGGGCAACGTCGCGTGGCGCGAGAACACGGCGCTCACGAAGGAAGCGGCGCTGTTCTACGGGACGACTAAGAATCAGCTGGCCATCCTGAAGAATCAGGTCGTGAATACCGCGATCGCGTTCGGCCAGCAGCTGCTGCCGGCGGTCCACGCTTCCATCGGCGTGCTCTCGGGTGCGATCGGCGTGATCCGCTCCGCCGTGAACGTGTTCGCCGAACTGCCCGCCGGGGTCCGCAACAGCGTCGTCGCGTTCTTCGGGCTCGTGGCCGCGATCGGCCCCCTGCTCGTTGGTCTGGCGGCGATGGCGAAGGCGTTCGCGGTCGTGAAGCTCGCGGCCACTCTCCTGACCGGCGCGCTGGGACTGTCCGGGCTGGCCGGCCTGCTTGTGCCCGGCGGTGCGATCATCGCCGGCCTGAGCATCCTGATCGGCCTGTTCATCACGGCGAAGTCGAAGGCGCGTGAGGCCGCCCTTGGCATGAACGCGCTGACGGCCTCGCTGCGGCAGTTCGATGTCGGCTCGGCCACCACGGAGATCGGCAAGCTCGAGCAGCAGATCCGCAGTCTCGAAACCGAACAGCAGCGGTTGCTCGATCTCGCCAAGCGATACGGCGAGGAGTCGAAGCTCGGCAAGATATTCCGGCAGGAAGCATCGGACGTCGAGCTGTCCGCCGGTGTGCTGAAACTCGAACTGGGCGACGTGCGCAAGAACCTCGAAGAACTCAGTGCCGTTCCGCCGATCAACATCGACATCGGCGTTGACGGGATCGACGAGCTGAAGAATGCGACGAAGCGGGTTTCGAACTTCCGCGTGGATACCGTCGCGGCCTTCGAGATCGTCCGCGAGAAGCACCGCGACCTGGTCCGCCAGATCCGCGACATGGAGATCGACCTGCGGTTCGCGTCTAGCAAGGAAGCAGCGAACCGGCTCGGCCAGGAACTCGACTTCGCTCGCGCGAAGGCGCAGGCGATGGCCGATGAACTCGCTCGCGCGCCCGAAGAGTTGCGCCGCCTGATCGATCTCACCAGCCGCTTCAGCCTGCCGAAGATCGAAGTGGTCGGACCGAGCGTGAAGGGCGCGCAGGGCGGCGTGATCGGCCTCGACCCGATCAGCCTCGAGCCGGTCAAGGCGTTCAGCGACGTTCTCGTGCGCACGGTGCCGCGGATCCATGCACTCGGCACGCGCACAGAAGAGACGACAGGCTGGCTCGGCGCATTCGTCGACGGTCTCACGGCGAGCGACGAGGAGTTCAAGCGCTCCCGGGCCTCGCTTTCGGGCTTCGGCCGCATCGCCGCAGACGTCGGCCGGGGACTCAGAACGGCGTTCGAGGCGGTGTTCGGGTTCGCGTCCGACATGGGCAAGAAGCTGATCAACCTCTTCAATCCGCTCACGATTGCCGGCACCGTTCTGGATCAGGCCTTCCGCGATGCGACGGGCACTCTCAACGAGCAGTTCAAGGCGTCGGTCGAGCGGATCGCGGGCGTCATCGGCGATGCATTGCAGCCGGTCCTCGAGGCCATGATCCCGGTCTTCGACGCGATCACTCCGATCATACGGGAGCTGGCGCCGCTCCTGTCGGCCGTCGCACAGATTTTCGCCGCACTGTTCAAGGCCGTGGCGCCGATCCTGCAAGCCGTTGTGCCGCTGCTCCGCGGGATGTTCCCGATCTTCAAGTTCGTGGCCATCATCGCTACGTACCTCGGCCAGGCGTTCGCGCTGGCCGCCCGGATCGTGCTGACCGTGATCGGCTTCTTCGCGAAGGCGGTAGGCACGGTCATCGAGGCCATCGGCAAGGCGATCGACAAGCTCCCCTTCATTAGCGGCAAGAGCATCATCAACGCCGGCCGCGACATCAAGAACTTCGGCAGCGAGGCGTTCAAGAGTGCCGCACTGATGAATGACGCCTTCCACGAGCTCGGGGAGGCGCGCGAAGAGATCAAGAAAATCGAGCTCGAGGATCCGGCCGAGGAGGCGGGCAAGTCGATCGACGAAATGGGCGACGCTGCCAGTGATGCCGCGGTCGCTCTGTGGGAACTGAGCCAGTCCGCCCGCAACGCGCGGATCCGCGAAGAGTCGACCCAGCCTCCGGAAACGGTCGAGCCGTCGAAAGCCGAGCAGACGACGATCACCGTCGACAGCGTCGTGTCGGTTCCGGGTGGCATCACGATCTTCACGTCGGGCGACGGCCCGGAGACGTACGACGCGTTCCGCGCCGAGCTGCTCCGCCGTACGCGCGCCGGCAGCCCCGAGGCGCAGGCCCTGGCGGACCTGTTCCCCGCATGATCGACTTCAGCGGCTCCGAACTCGCGCTGCTCGATGGCGCCCGCTACGGCTCGCACCTGCGCCTGCTGATCAAGGACGGTGCCGGCACGTGGCAGGACATGACGAGCTTCGCGGGCGAGGACTGGATCGATGCGGTCGAGTGGGGCGACGAGATCGACCAGTACGCGGCCCGCGGCAGCGCCACGTTCCGGAGCTCCATCGGCGCTCAGAAGCTGGCGCCCCTGCTCGCGTCGAGTGCGCTGAACGACCCGGGTGGCGGTTATGACCCGCTGCTCAATGTCGGCCGGGAGGTCCGCATCGACGTGTCGATCACGGCACCGGGCGCCGCCCCCGGCACCTGGCGCCGGGTCTTCGAGGGCTACATCGACACAACCGAGATCCGCGAACGCAGGATCCACATCACGTTCCGCAGCCGCGTCGGCCGCCTCCTCGACGCGGACACCGATCAGGACGCGATCTATCCGACATCCGGCTCCTCGGCCACGGTCGAGACCGTGATGCAGCAGCTCATCGACGAGACCGTCGGTGCGGGTGTGTTCACGCTCGTCACGCCGGTAGCGACAGGACGCACCTTCTACGCCGCGTGGGTCCAGCAGGGGAAACTGTTCGACCGGTTGCGCGCCATGGCGCTCGACATCGGCGGCTGGGACCTGCGTTACCGCTGGAACAGCTCGGCCGCGCGGTTCGACCTGATGCTCGTCGAGCCGGACCGAGCGATCACGACGCCGCAGCACACGTTCGGGGCCGATCAATATCTCGATGTGCAGGATCTCTCACTGACCATTGAGTCGGTACGGAACGTCGTCAGGGTCGAGTGGGGCGCGGGCAACTTCTTCGCGACCGAGGACACGGCCAGCATCGCGAAGTATGGGCGGCGGTTCCAGGCGTTCGCGCAGCAGGCGCCCAACCTCCGCGGCACCCTGGCAGATGCCAGCGATTTCGCCGCGGCCGTGCTCTCCGACCTGGCCGAGCCGGGAGCCGTACAACAGATCGAGCACCTGTTCTGGCCGTGCGTCGAGGTGGGCGATTTCTACCGCTGGCTCGCGAACGGCACCCATTACGACAGCGACCGGGACTGGGCCGTCGTCGGCTACCGGCACGTGTATTCCGCGGCGCAACGGCGCACGGAGATTCGCGTCCGTGGCAAGCCGTCCGGCGCCCTCAAGAGCTGGCTGCGACTGCCGAGCAGCGCAGAGCCGCCGCTCGGCCAGATCTGGTACAACCAGTATCAGGGCGAGAACCTGCTGCTCGTGCCCGGCTTCGACGCCGGCGCCTCGAAGGTCTACACCGAGAGCTTCAGTGTTTCGAAGGCGTACATCGAGCCGGTCCTCGACACGTTCGGCCGCACGGTCTCCGGCTCGATCCAGGTCAACAGCGACGACGTGACGGACCGGTTCCGCGCGGCCGTCTGGTTCACGGACGGAGCCGACGCGCTGATCGGGTCGAAGTACCTGGGCGACTTCATGGCGCAGGCCACGGCGGGCGGCGGATCGTTCGGCCGCGTTCACAATGTGCCGGTTCCGCCGACCGCGGTGAAGATCCACGTGAGCGTCGAGCCCGTGGGCGCCGTGAACGGCACGACCGTCACGATCTCCAGGCCGCACCTCAACGTCGGCCCGATCGCCGGCACCTACACGCCCTCGCTCGCGCTGCAGTCGGGTGTCGAGCTGTCGAACTTCCGCGAGACGAGCGGTGCGCCGGCCGGCGACAAGCGCTACACGTGGATCCGCGGCCAGGACGTGACCACGGTCCGGGTGTGGGAGCGGACCAGCCTTCCGTGGCCGGCGGTCACCGACGCGGGTGACGCGGATCTCGCGGTCGGCACGGATCAGTACGACGTCACGATCCCGGGCGCGGGGTCCGTCTACCTGCAGTTCGCGACCATTGATTCCGCCGGGAATCTCTACCTGCAGCAACGGGTCGAGATCGTGGCACCATCGTCCGCGACGGACACACCCTCTTTCGACGGCGCGATCCGTACGACGCTCGTCACGGGCCCGCCGGCCGCGGTCGACCTCCAGGTGTTTGTCGACGGGAACAGTGTGTCTTTCCCGCTCGACGTCGAAATCCGCCTCGAGAGCCGCACCGGCACGCTGATCGCGTCGCACACCTTCAGTGCGGCCGGCTCGATCGACAAGGTCGACTACGCGGCGCTCGGCGCTCGAGCATTCGACGAAGAATCCTGGTGGCTGAAGATGGAGGCCGCCGATGGCACGATCATCTGGGCCGAGCGCTCCAGTCCGTACATCGATCTGTCGCGCCAGATTTACGACGAGATCACGAGCGTCTTCATCGGCGATGACCAGATCACGGCGCCGAAGATCGCGGCGAACTCCGTCCAGGCCATCCACATCGAGGCCGGCTCGATCGACACGGCGCACCTCGCCGCGGGCGCGGTGACGGCCGCGAAGATCGACGTTACGGAACTCTCCGCGATCAGCGCCACGCTGGGAGACGTCATCGCGGGATCGATCGCGCTCCGGTTCGGCGTGGGCGATCTGAGTTTCCAGAACAACGCGGGCTCCGAGTCCTACGGTGCGATCGACACGATCTTCTTCGAATCGTCACCGATCTTCCAGTACGGGATCAGTATCGTGGGCGGCGCATCGTCGCTGAGCGTGAACGCCCGTATTGAGGTCTACAGCGGCGCCAGCAACAACACCGGCAAGATCGAAATCAGCGCCGACCTTGGCGTGGTCATCGACGGTCCGAAACTGGACGGCGTGGACGGCGAGTGGGGCGCCAACGACAGCGGAGGCACGGGGAAACGAGCATGGGTAGCGGACAACGTGTGACACGCCGCCTCACGGAGGCGGAGATCCACCTGCTGCGACCGCACGTCGAGCGGTACGTGGCCGCGCAGCGCTCCCTCGCGGATGCCGTGCGCATTCTGGCGCCGCGCGAGATGACGGCGCCCGGGGCGACATTCGACCCCGTGCGCTACGAGATCCGCGCGGTCGCGGTGCCCGCCCGGCTCGCGCAGGCCGAAGCGAACGGGGGGCCGTAAATGGCCGAGATCCTGGTAGTGGCCGTACCCGGTCGCAGCTCGCCGCGCGGGACAGTCGTAGCGATCGAGCCGGCCGGCCATGCATGGGGCCGTGAAGAGCGGCCGCCAACGTTCCGCGTCCTGCGCGTGATGGACGCGGCCCCCGACGACCTGCGCTACCTGATGCGCCGGCCGAATCTCGTGGTGGGCCGGCTGACGGAAACGCGCCTGGATCTCGATATCGTCCCGGACCGTCCAGTCACGCTCTCCGAACTCACGGCGGCGGAGCGCAAGGTCTGATGTCCACGACTACCACGCGGATCATCGGGTCGGGCGGAGATTACTCGACCATCTCCGCGTGGGAAGCTGCCGCGCCGGCCGACCTGACCACGTCGATTGCGGGTGGTGAGATCTGGCGCGGCGAGTGCAAGGCGCAGGCTTTCGATGAGGATGTCACACTCGCTGGATCGACCACGGACGCGACCGGCTACAAGCACCTGACGCATCAGGACGGCGCGGGCGCGCTCGGCCGGCGTGGTGTGGGTGCGCGGATCGTGAGGACCGGAACGCGCACTGCTGGTACGAGCATCATCACGCTGGGCGAGCCGTTCGCGGTCGTGGATGGGATCGCCATGACGTTCACCGGCACGGCCGCCGCCAGCGGCATCTGCCAGGCGTTCAGAGTCAGTGCCAGCAACTGCAAGACCGTGCGTTGTCTCGCGTACTCCATGACGTTGGCCCTGACGACCAACGCCTTCGAGGTCGACCCGAGCATCGACGCCATCATCATCGCGAACAACATTGCGCAACAGATCACGGGGTCCACGGCGGGCCGGGGCTTTTTCATCAAAACGGGGTTTGCTGCCGGTCCACGTCTCTACACGGTGACGGGCAACACGGCTTGGAATTGCTCGCATACCGGGCTGCACCTGGAGATCGGTACTGCGGATACTTTCCTGATCCGCAACAACATCGGGATGGGCAACGGCACGGCTGACTTCGGGTGGAGCGGTACCGGACAAGATAGCGACTTCAATTTGTCCAGCGATGCAACCGCCGATGATCGCGATCCCGGCGGCGGAAGCTCGCTCATCACTCAGGTGGCTGCGGACCAGTTCTACAGCCTGATGACCGTTTCGTCGAAGCCGACGTTGCTGCTGCTCATCAAGCCCGGCTCCGCTGCGATCGGCGCGGGCGAGGACCTGGGCACGAATCCGTGGGTCGCGACCGACATCCTGGGCCGCGACCGTGACGCGGAGGGCGATACCTGGGATATCGGTGCACACCAGCGGGTTGCGCCGGTGGTCGATGTCAAGACCGTGAAGGCGAGCGGCGGCGACTACACGACCATTTCGGCTGCGATCGCCGCGATCCCGGGCGACCTGCTGCACGCGGGCATCATCCGCAAGATCGAGATCGACGCGGGCACCTACGACGAGGACGTGATCCTCGTCGATGGCACCGTGCTGGCCGACCTGGAGCACTACGTCTGGGTCACGACCGCGGCGGGCAGTGAGCACTACGGGATGGTCGGCGCGGGCGTGGTCATCGACCCGAGCTTCGCCATCACGGCCGGCGACGACATGACGCATTGGGGTGCGCCGTACACGCTCGTTGAGTGGCTGGAGATTACGTACTCGGGCACGCCGGACACGAGCGGCGGGTCGAGCAGTGGCGCAAAGACGAATTCGCACCACGTGACGTATCGCTGGTTGATGTCCCACGACATCAACCACGCCGCCAACATGACCGGCATGTCCGCCAATGCCTGCGGGGATTGTCACATCGAGAACTGCTTGGCGTGGAACATCGACGGCGGCAACGCGACGTTCGGCGAGATCACGGGCATGAAGCTGGACCCCGGGGGCGAGGTCGGTTACCCAAGCCGCATCCGCAACTGCGCGGTTTGGGACATCGGCAACGCTTCCGGATCGGCTGCGAGCGGTTGGGGCTACCGTTTGCTCGGCGGCGGCGGGATCGTCGCGGAGAATCTCATCGCGATGGACTGCAAGGATCTCGACTTCCAGTTCGCGGGCACGGCTGCCAACATCGTCAGTCGCAACTGCCTGAGTAGCGACGCCACGGCCGACGACAACCATTCGAACGACGGCAACGGCGCGACGCACGTCATCAATCAGACGGCCGCCGACGTATTCGTCAGCCTGTCCGGCTCGATCGACCTGCACTTGAAGGCCGCGTCACCGGCGATCGGTGTCGGTGAGGATCTCGGCGCTGGCCAGCACGCGATCGACATCGACGGCTTCGACCGGGATGCGGCCGCAGTCACGTGGGATATCGGTGCCGACCAGTTCCAGGCGGCGGCAGGCGGCTCGCCGGGGACAGGGCTGGTTGTGATCGCCGGCTTCGCGCCGACTGTCACGGGGGGCGGCGCTGGCCCGGGTCTGGCCACACCCGGCACGGGCGCAGTCGCCATCGTCGGATTCCGGCCGACCGTGGGTGCGGGATCCGCGACCGCGTTTCTCGTGCTGAACGGGATCGCGCAGCTCGTGCTCGAGCCCGAGTTCGAGGAGGAGGACCCGCATCTGATCGGCGATGAGTCGCGGTCTGCATCGGGATCCTTGCGGGCGGCGGTGTCGAACGAGAAGCGACGCTTCCGGTGCACGCTGTTCGATATGAGCGAGCCCGACTTCGCGGCATTGAAAGCGATGGCCGCGCTCGGCGCACCGGTCACAATGACGGGCGCTTGCGTCGCCGGCGCGCTGCTCAATGCCCGGATGACTGTACGGGGATCGTACGTGGTAGACCCGTCCGATCCGGCCGACTTCCTGATCCGACCACGAGTCGAGCTCGTGGAAATGTAGACCACCCGCAGAACGGAGAACTGAGATGGCTGCCGGAAAGTTCAAAATGTACGAGGAGTTCCTCGAGGCCGTTCAGCGGGGTGAGTACGACCTCGATCCGACCGGCACGTACAAGGTCGCGCTGTTCCTGTCGACGAGCAACGCGAACACGCTCTCGACAGCGAAGGTGCTGGCCGACCTCACGAACCAGCACGCGAACGCGAACGGCTACACGTCGGGCGGTGTGACCGTCGCCGCCACGCTGGTCCAGAGCGGCGCTGTCACAACGTTCGACTCCGCCGACGCGCAGTGGACGGCGTCGGGCGGGTCGATCACGGCCCGGTTCGCCGTCGTCTACCGCGTCGGCACCTTCGGCGCGTTCACCGACCCGCTCATCGGCGTGACCCTGCTGGACACGACGCCGGCGGATGTCACGGCCACGGACACGAACAACTTCACGGTGCAGATGAACGCGAGCGGAATCTTCGCGTACACGGCACCGTCGTCGGACGCCTGATCGGGTAGCCGGTGGAGAACTGGTACTTCCGTTCGGGCACGGGCGCCGCCTGCGGTCCCGGTACGCGTCGACCACTGGAGTCGACCGCCGGGGCCAGTGCGGCCACCGAAGACATCACGACCGAACACACGTGGAACCGCGTCGAGACGGCGACGCGCACGATCGGTACGGGCGACTGGTCCGTCTCGATCGACGTGACGACGGGCGCGGGCACCGGCCCGCAGAACCGGGTCACGGCCGTCGTCGAACGGCGTGACAGCTCGTGCGTCGTGCAGGAAACTCTGCTCAATGTGCAGTCCGGCAACCTCACGGCCGACTCGACGCAGGAAGTCACGCTCACGGCGACGGGCGTCCCGCAGGTCGACTTCGCGGCGGACGACATCCTGACCGTCCGCGTCGTGCGCTCGCAGGGATCGCGCTCGCAGGTCGTCCGCTTCAATGATGCCGCGGACACGGATGCGGACTCGCGGCTCACCACACCGGATGAGGTAGCCGGCGGCGGCTCGGCCCTGGTCACGCCGGGGCTCGGGCTCGTCGCGATCGCGGCATTCGCTGCGATAGTCTCCGTCACGAATCACCAGACGGTGCAGCCCGGCGTTGGCGCAGTAGCTATCGAGAGTTTCGCGCCGACCGTCACCGTCACCGATCACCAGACTGTCACGCCGGGCGTGGGTGCTGTAGCCATCACGGGATTCGCGCCCACTGTCACCGCGGGTAGCGGCGCGGGAATATTCGACGACTTCAACGATGACTCGCTGGACACGAGCCTGTGGACGGCCACCTCCGGCACGGTGGCCGAAACGGGTGGCCAGCTCGAGATCACGGATACCGGCGCGGGGATTGGTGCCTGCGACACCGACCTGGACTACAGCGTCGCGATCGACACACCGCTGGCCGGTCAGTGGTGGATGCTGAAGGTCGTCCAGCTTCCGTCAGCGACGGACGGTCATTTCGCTCGGCTTCGCCTGGCTCGTACGGGGGGCGAGGCGGAGATCATAGCCTCTATCAGCCGCGTTAGCGGTGCGTGGAAGTTTGAACTCTTATTCCGGCCGTCCGGCGGTCCCCCCGTCACGCAGAACAGCGTATCGCACAACGGCGATGAGTGGCTCGCGGTTCGCCGGAATCCGAGCACCGGCGATGTCGAGATGGGCAGTTCGCCGGACGGCAGGCTGAGCACCATCAACATCCATTACACGGACGCCAATTGGGGGGCGACGCTCGAAACGGGATGGCGCGCGTCGATCAGTGCCGGAGTCGGCGGAGTCGGTAGCAGCGCAACGGCCATTTTCGATGATTTCAACGTCGCGACGGCGGAAGCGGGCGGCGTAACCGTAGAACCCGGCCTCGGTGCGGTCGCGATTGCCGGCCTTGCTCCCACGGTCACGGCGTCCGATCACCAGACCGCTACACCCGGACTCGGCGCCGTCGTGATCGACGGCTTCGCGCCCACGATCGCGATATCGGACCACCAGACGGTCGAGCCGGGCTCGGGAGCGGTTGCAGTCGATGGCTTCGCCCCGGTCGTCACAGTATCCGATCACCAGACGGTGTTGCCGGGCACCGGCGAAGTAGCGATCAACGGCTTCGCTCCCACTGTAGCGGTCACCGGACACCAGGTCGTGCAACCCGGTCTCGGCGTGATCGCCATCGCAGGCCACGCGCCGACCGTCCAGACGACGGCCGATGTGACCGTGGAGCCGGGCACCGGTGCGGTCCCTGTGGAGGGCTTCGCGCCGACACTCGCCATCACCGATCACCAGGTGGTGCAGCCGGGGACAGGCCAGGCCGTAATCGTCGGAGCGGCGCCGGTCGTGTCCGCGACGGACCACCAGCTAGTGACGCCGGGGCTCGGCGAGGTCGTCATCGCCGGGTTTGCGCCGGTCGTATCGATCTCGGCCGATGTCACAGTGCAGCCGGGGACGGGGGCCGTGTCCGTCAACGGCTTCGCGCCCGCCGTCACGGTGAGCGAGCACCAGACCGTAGAACCGGGGACGGGCGAAGTAGCGATCGCGGGATTCGCACCCGACGTGACGGCGTCTGACCATCAGACGGTGGAGCCCGGTGCCGGCGACGTCGCGATCGATTCATTCGCGCCGACGGTCCGTCTGGATGTGTTCGCTCGGCCCGGACCCGGCTCCATCGCTGTCGAGGGGTTCGCGCCGGCCGTGACGGGCGGCGGTTCCGTCGTCGTGATTCCGGGACTCGGCGTCGTCACCATAGCGGGCTTCGCGCCGCTCGCGTTCTCGGTGCCGCCGCGGCCGTCCGAGAAGGACATAGTCAGAGCGATCGCGACCCCACGCATCATCCGGGCGGTCGCGACCCCGCGCGAAGTAAGAGCGCTCGCGCTGCCAAGGGAGGTTTGAGATGGCGGACAGTTTCATTGTGCATCGCGAGGCGAGAAAACTCATCGGCGTCAACTTCGGGGACGAGCTGCCGCCGGGCACGGTCATAACCGAGGACTTCCTGGTGATCCTGTCCCCCAGCGGCGACGACGCGACGGCCGAGATCCGGGGCGCTACGCCGGTTGCCGTGGTGATTGACGAGCTACTCGCGAGCTTTTGGAAGGAGCCGGCAGCAGCAGCGGACGAACAGGCGCCCGGCACGTACAGGATCAAGATGCGCGTGTCAGCGGACAACTCGGAGAAGCCGGTTCCGCTCGGTACAGGCTACCGCCTGATTTCACTCGAGATCATTGGAGACGCACCATGAGACGCATCCTGATAGTCGCCGCTCTCATCGCGGCTGGTGGCGGGGACGTATTCGCGCAGGGTCCGATCGAGCGGCGAGCGGTCGGCCAGGGCTACTACCTGGTCGAGCGGTGCGCCGCGACGTGCGTGAGCATCGGCCAGCACGCGCAGTGGTGGACGGCCACGACTCGAGCGGACAGTCTGCTGCACGCGGTGCAGGCGCAGGGCTCGACGGACAGTGTACGGGTCGCGACGTACCAGATCGTGCGCTGGATCTGGCGGGGCGCGGCCGCGCCACCCGACAGCACGCCGGTCCCGCCCACGCCGCCGGACACGGTGACGCCGCCCACGCCGCCGAGCACACGGACGGTGCTGAACCCGGACACGCTCCGACTGCTGGTCGGCCAGTCGTCCTACCTCGACTGGGGCGCTTTCGATGCGGGCGGCGCAGAGATCAACGCACAGGCGACGTTCGCGACCTTCGATCCCTCGATCGCGTCGGCGCCGCCGGGTCCATCCGGCGGGACGATGGTACGTGGTGAGTCGGTGGGCATCACACGGGTGAGCGCGATGTGGCAAGCACATGCGGATACATCGGTGATCGTCGTCACCGGAACCGCTCCGCCTCCGCCGGTTGATACGACGGTGACCGCACTCGGCGTCCGGATCAGCGCAGACCCGCGCGTGGCGGGGGGCAATGACTACTCGATCGACGCGCGCGTCTACGACCACGCCGATGTCGAGCAGGCCGGTCTACCCGTCACGGTGTGGGTGACGGGGGCGACGTTCGGCCCGGGCACGACGCGCGAGACACGAAACTCGCCGCTGCGCATCAACTGGTGCTGCCCGGCCGTCGGCGACACACTGTACGCGACCGCGGCGAGTGCAGACACGGCGAGCTACGTACACACCGGCTCAGTGCCCGAACCGGAACCGATCCCGGTGCCGCCACCGAGTACGGGCGACAGCACGGTCATCACGCCCGCGGGGCTGGAGCCGATTCTCGGGCGGCTGATCCGCCGCAGCGCGACGTCCGGCCCGGTCGCCACATTCGACCAGCGGTTCGCGGCCAACGAGGCCGGAGCGTTTGCGGATGCGCAGGCGTTGGTCGCAGCGGGTGCGGCGAACATGGCGAACCATTACGATGCGCTTTTCGGCCGATTCCAGCGCGCGATCCGTGATGGCGCTCCGACCGGGCCGCTGTTTCAGCACGGCCGCGAGATCGCGCTGGCCTACGCGGCGTGGTCGCGGATGGCGGGCTCAGCGCCACCGCCGCACAACAATACCGGGATGCTGGGTATGGAACTGTTGCTCGCGCTCGAACAGAACGCCGACGCGCGGATGCACATCCACTGCGTCGCGGGCTTCGACAGCGGCACCGACCCGTGGGGCTACCTGCAGGGGACGCACTCGAACACCGGCCCTCGCATTCCCGCCGTCGCGTTGCAGGCGATATCGGCCGCGCACCGTAACGGCATCCCGTGGGGCGCCTGCCCCGCGAACATCAACTCGACGCCGCTGCTGTCGCTCGGGTCGTGGCTCAACTCCGGCCGCCGGCTGATCGGGTGGATCGAGCTGAACTGGGTCAAGCCCGATGGTAGCGTGCCGAGCCCGTCGCACAGTGTGGACTGCGGGTTCACGTGCGAGGCGTACTTCATGAATGCAATGCTCGCCGTCGAGCTGCTACGCTGGTACCGCGATGTCGAGCCCGATCCGCGCGTGCTCGAACTAGCGGGCCGGATTGTCGGGCACCTGGCGGACGAGTGGCAGAGAACCGGCGGGCCGCTGCCCTACTTCACGAATCGTGCGCCCGGCTCCGCGAACGATCTCGCGGCGTTCCACATCTGGCCGGCGCTCGTGATCTGGCAGGAGAGCGGCGAGACGCGGCTGCGCGACTTCGCGGTAGCGCACATGCTGGCTGCTGCATCCGCGGGGAATCAGGACCGCGCGAAACAGTTCCAGCAGGTGCATTCGACGCACGCGGCCGAAGCGGAGGCGATTCTCGCCGGGGTGCTATGGCGGTGATCGCGATCGAGCGGCGCGCGGTCGACAGTCAGGGCTGGCAGGACGTCGTGCTGGAGCATGGTCGGCGCAGCGCGTCGCTGTCCTGCCCGCAGTGCGGCGTCCGGATGCGGCTCGTGCATCACCGGATCAGCGATGAGGGTGAGGTCTGGCCACTGGTCAAGTGTTCCACCGGCTGCGGGTTCCGTGCGGCGGTCCGGCTGCTCGGGTGGTGAAGTGAGATGGCGGTAGAGCCCGGCCGGAACGGTGTACTGGCGAAGGCTATCATAGGTGTCGTGGGCACGCTGGCCGCAGCGGCAATCATTGCGACGGCGAGCTTCACCCAGCGGACCGCGGTCGCCGTTGAGCGTACGAACGGGCAGGTAGCGTTGGTCAATCAGGGGCTCGGCTACATGCGCATGGAGATGGAGGCGTTGGAGCGGCGTCTCACCGACATCGAGGGCCGGATCCGCGAACTGGAGCGAGGACGATGACTATACAGATGAATATGCCGGCGTGGGTCGTGCGGACATGGCACGTATCGGCGCTCCTGACCGCGATCCTGCTGGCCGTGCTCGCGTGGTCCTCTTATCGGACCTCGCAGACCAGTCTGGCAACCGAGCGAGCGGTCGTCGAGACCGTGGTCGAGTTGCGCCAGATGAATGCATTCTGGGACCGGACGCTACGGCGGGCGGACTCGCTACGTGCGCTGCAGGACACCGGGAGGACACCGTGAGCGACGAGCCACGCGAGGACACGCTGATGCAGCGGGCGCAGCATGCGGTGACGCAGGCGAGCCAGCCCGCGCCGTCGCACATCGGCAAGGGCGGCCAGATCGGCGGGATCATCCTGATCGGGCTCGTCGGCTGGCACGGTGTAGCGCCCTCGCTGCACCAATGGCTGCACCCGCACGATGATCCGCTCCAGGTCTGGCCGCTCTGGTTGGTGATGGTGCTGCTGGCCGCCGGGATCGTGCTGCTGGCGGGCGCTGAGGCACTGGCGCAGGCCGTGCGCGCGGTGCTGCCTATTCTCGACCGCGGGAAGTGATGCCGCGCGTCGCGAAGGTCCACCGCTTCGAGGCCGTGCGCATGGCGCACGATGTCGTACTCGTGAACGAGCGCACGGGTGACCGCGGGAAGAAGATCGAGGCGCAGGGTCGCTACATGGTGACGAATCTCGACACGGGCGAGCAGTGGTACATCCGCGCCGAGGAGTTCCATCGGTCCGGCTGGGCGGCGGTCGATCCCGCGGACTCGGCGTACTTCGGCGGTTTCACTAGCCTGGGCGAACCATGAACATCGCTGTCGGGATCGGCGGTGGTGGCCTCAAGATCGCCTACGAGATCGGCGTCATCATGGAGCTCCAGAACCGCGGCCACCGCATCGTATCCAGCGACGGCGTGTCCGCCGGCGCGCTCGTGACGGCGCTCCTGATCCAGCACGAGTGGGGGCTGCTCGAAGCCGTCGTGAAAGGCGGCGGTCCCGGCGACTCGCGCATGTGGCCGGCGCTCACTGAGGACGTGCATCGCTGGCGGACAGGCCGCGAACTGGCGTGGCCGATGCTGACGCGCGGACTCCGCGGCGTGGACAGCATGGGTCGCAATGACCGGCTGTGGAGCAACTACCTGAGCCGGTTCATCGACGCCGACCGCGCCGTGATACCCGGGTACGTCGGGTGCGTCGAGTGGAACACACCCGGCTCGCCCTACCGCTCGATCGCGCATGACGAGCACCCGGCAGCGTGGCCGCGCGCGGTCTGGGGCTCGGCGACGATACCCGTGATCTGGGAGCCGGTCCACTGGCGCGACGGGACCTACCTCGCGGACGGCGGGCTACGGACGTCGGTCCCGATCGACGACATCATGGACCGCATCGTCCGGGGCGTGCAGGCAGCGCCGGACCTCGTGATGGCGGTGCCGACGAACGTCGAGGGCCAGCCTGCCGATGACGTCGGGCCCGGCCTCGACGGCGCGGCGCTGCACACCATCGGCATCATGACGGCGCAGATCGAGTCCGACGACGTCGCCGCGAAACCGTGGTGGCCGGACGTGCCGCACGTGATCCTGCGGCCGACCGTCGACCTGGGCGGGACGCTCGAGTCGACGCCGCAGACGCAACTCGACCGATACGAGCACGGCAAGGAGCGCGTGCGGGAGTGGAGCCGATGAGCGAAGTGTCTCGCCCGCCCGAGGGTCCGCAGTGCCACGATGGGATGGTCCATCCATTGTCGACATGCCCACGCGGCCGGACAGACTGCACTCCGGTCGCACGCCGTGCATCGCCCGGGTTCGAGTCGTTTTTCTGCTGCGGCGAAACGGACGGCGCGACCGTGCCCGAAGATACGATCCGGCTCTGCGTCAAAAGCACGCACGATCAGGGGCCGGTGGACCTGATGGTCAACTTCGATGATCGGGATACGATTGACGCGATCGCCGTTCTGTCGGCCGGACTTTCGTTCCACCGACTGGGTGAGGGCGCATGAGCGATGAGCTGAGCGGCGAAGGCCAGTGCGCCCGCTGCGGCGAATATCGTCGCGCCGCCGTCCTGCCGATCGAGAAGATCGACGGTGATTGGGTGGTGCGCGCGGTCAATCCGTGCACCTGCGGCGAGACACGACTGTGCGCGTTCAGGAGTGATCCGATCCGCGAAACGATATCGCGGCGGGACGTCGGGGGTCTCCCATGAGCTTCAAGTTCGGGCGACGATCGATGGAGTCGCTGGGCTCGGTGCACCCGGAGCTGCGCCGTCTGTTCACCGAGGTCATCCGCCACTACGATTGCAGCATTCTGGAGGGCCACAGGGGGCGCGAGGCGCAGGAAGAGGCGCTGCGGAAGGGTACGACGACGCTACCGTGGCCGCGGTCGAAGCACAACACCTTTCCGGCGCTCGCGGTAGATGCCGTGCCGTACCCGATCGACTGGACGGATACTCGCCGCTTCTACTACTTCGGCGGATTCGTGCTGGCCACGGCGGCACAGCTCGGCATCCGCATCCGATGGGGTGGCGACTGGGACGGTGACGGGGACTTCAAGGATCAGTCGTTCCATGACTTGCCGCACTTCGAGCTGTTGAGCACAGACGTCTGAGGGGCCAGCCGGCGCGGGTCTGGTCTCGCGCGGCAACGGTGCCGGGCCGTGGGAGTGGGGAGCGGCTACCGGCTGGCCTCGATTCGCCGTGCCGGTCCGCTAACCCGCGTTCATTCCACTACCCACCCGTCCGCCGTGAGCGCGTCGATCGCGGCCCGCAGATTCGTCACCCGCACGGGCTCGCCATCGGCCGTTGCATCGACCGTCGCGCCAGGCAGGCCCCTCGCTGCGGCCGCCGCGGCCGGCGACGTCGCGCTGAGGATCCCGCCACGGCCGCCACGCGAGCCGCCGTCGGGCTGGGCGTAGATGTCCGCCCCGCGCGCTCGACGGTGATCCTGCCACGCCTGGCGGCGCTTCCCGTGCACCCAGAGCCGGCCGGCGAACGTCGCGACTTCCGCCTCGTTGCTTGGCCGGCACGGCTCGCCGACCTCCGCGGGACAGACGGGACACGGTACGGCGGCGATCGCCTTGGTGTCGCGTCGACTCACGCCACCCCTCCGATCACGTGCCCGTCCTCGTCGTACAGCGCCCGGTCGTCGTCTCTCCCCGGCCAGTCCGCCGGTGCCGCAACGGTCACGTACCAGCCGGACTGGCCTGCCGGCTGATCGGACCAGTGCGCACCGATCCGGATCACGACAGCCGAGATTGAGCGGCGGCCGTAGGCATCCAGGATCACCCGGTCGCCCACACGGGGCATGTCCCACTCCGACTGCCGCCACGTGTACTCGGCGGGCGCTTCGATGGTATCGACGGTCCGCTCGCCGTCGTCCAGCAGGCACGCCGTCCGGTCGATCTCGTGTACGTTGTCCGTCGTCATCGGTCGGCCCTCCAATCGTACTCGACCTCTTCCACCCACTCGCCGACCACGATCCGGCCGCCGTCCTCGGTGCCACGCTGGCGGGCCAGCTCGGCGCGCGCTTCGGCCACCAAGTCCCCGGCCGGAAGGTCTGCATGCTCAGGGCCGGTCAACAGCAGCTCGGCCTGCCCGTCGTCGCTCATCCAGTACGCTGCCCGGAATGTCGTCATCGGTCGGTCCTCCCGGTGGTGTGTGGTTACGCGGCCCGGCGCGCTCCGCTGATCCGCAGCCGAATCCCCTGCGATCCCGGCCGGTACTCGACCTCGCACGTCTCGCCAGCGGCAGCGACCAGCTCAACCTCCGACTGGCTGCGCTCCTCGCGTGCCGTGCGGTTCTTGCCGACGCGGAGCATGACGTCCATGACGATCGTCATGGCGGCGCCGTCCTCGGCCTCGCCACTGTGGCCGGCCGAAACCCACGGGTTGCCGGTGGCGCTTTCGACCACCGGCGTGCCGTCCGCGCGGCGCACCTGGTAGCGTGCCCACCCCTTGCTCTTGCTGGGCTGACTCAGGATTTCGACGGTGATTGTCATTTCGGGCCATCCTCGTGAGAGAGTGGAATCGGGTGGCGGGCTGTCTCACCCGCACACAAGGAATATAGCGGATGGGTCTGACGGTGTCAAGTATCCTGACACGCCGCCCCCTTGTGCGCGCAGCATGCCGTCAGCTATCCTACCAGCATGACAACAGATAAGACGATCGGACAACGGGTGCGCGAGGCGCGCGACCGGGTCGGGCTGACGCAGGCGGAGTTGGCCGCCCGGCTCGGATGGGCGCGCGCGACGGTTTCCCACGTCGAGAGCGGCGGCCGATCCGTCCTGGCCGCGGAGCTGCTGCCGCTCGCGCTAGCGCTCGACGCGAGCGTCTGGGAGCTGATCGGCGAGCGGGAGCTGGAGTAGAAGCGGACCGCGCCATTGTGCCGCATTTCTGCGCCCGGCTCTATCCTACAGTGCAGGCCCCGAAGAGGTCGTTCATCGCGTCCCGCGTCCGGCCGTCAGGCCCCTTCTGTTGGCCGCCATCGAACTTGCCGCCGGTCACGCGCATGGACCGGCCGCCCTGGTCCTCGAAGATCAGCACATCGACCGCACGGTCCCCTTGCCGGGCCTGCACGACGCCATCGGCCCGGCGGACCTCGACGAGCGTGAACCCGAGGCCGTCGAGCGTGCGGACCGCGCACTGGTGCAGCTCGTCGAACGTGCGGTCACGCGTGAAGCCGAGGCGCGTGTTCGGCTGACTGCGGAACAGCAGGCTGCAACTCGAGGAAACGACGGCGCAGGCGACTATCCCCAAGGCTCGTCGCATATCCACCTCCGGCTGGACGGAGTCACAGGGTGTGGCTACAATACCCGCGCCTCATGACGCCGGCGCAAGGACGCGTTCTCCCCATGCCCCGCAAACGCCATCGCGTGAGGCCGCGCAATGGACCAGCCCAATCCCCTGCCACGGGGCGTCTACTGGCTCGACGGAGTCCGCGACGAACACGGTTACGAGATGTTGATCGCCGTGGACCGCCGCGGTCGCTGGATCGCCCCGCCTACCCGCGTGTTTCCGCGCGAGGACCGGTACGCGGTCATCCGGATGCTTTGTCGTCTGTTGGACCGGGTCGACCCTTGCCCGCAGACCGTGGCCGCGCGCGCCCCGCCACTGCCCGTCGCTCCACATCGTCCAGCAACCGCCGGACCTCGCCTACCGCGTACTCGACGCCCTCGCGGAAGGCCGGCCGCTCAGGCTGAAGCAGGTACGTTCTGATCTTCGCCCGGACAGCGTCCTCTTTGATCTCGATCCGTTCGCGGGCCGTCCGTTTCGCCTTCCAGTCGGAGATGGTGGTCTGGCCCTTACCGAGCCGCTTAGCCGCTGTCACCTGGCTCTCCTTTCGGTCTATCGTCGCCTCTAAGTAGCGACATACCAACGTGTTGTCGTCCAGTCGCATAAGCCCCTTGCGCTTGCCGGTAGCAAATGTTAACGTATTGCTACGTTTTCGGTATCGGTACTTAACCGGACGGTACAACTGGCCATGGAGAAGCGCAACACGATAGCCCCCTCGCCCTCGCTCAGAGCGCGGCTCAAGGCCGCGCTGGCGCTCCAAGAAAAGACGCTGGCGTCGTGGGCGAGAGAGAACGGATGGCACGACGCTCAGCTTTCGATGGCGCTCGCCGGAACACGCGAGTACGCGCACATCCGGGACGCGATCGCCGGCCTGCTGCGGCTGCCCCGATCGGAAGTGGACCGCCTGCTCGACGATGCGGTCGAGAGCGAGCCCGCCGCATGATCGGGCTACAGAAGCCGCGCCTGCGTCGCTGCGATTACTGCGGGCCATGTGTCTGCCGCAACCGCGCCGAACGCGAGGAATGCCCGCACCCGAAGGTCGTATGCATGCCGCTTCCGCATGGCCGCAACATCTGCGGCAACTGTCGCTCGTTGAACGGTGGCATCCGTGAGCGGTGGGAGCGGGTGCGATCCGTGAAGCGAGTCGAACGGGCTGCGCGACGCGATGCACGGAGGGCTGCTGCATGACCGACCGTCCGCTCTGCTCCGCCTGCGGCCAGTACTGCGACGACGCCGCGCTCGACCGGCTCGACGCCGATGCGTGGGCGCACCGGAACGCATCGCTCGTGTGCTCGACGTGCCGCGCGACGTGCGTCGTCTGCCGCCGGCCCGTGCTGAGCGCAGCGGACCTCGCGGTGGACGCGACGACGTGCGCGGACTGCGAGCGGGTGGCGGCATGACCGACGCCCTCCGCGACACCCGCGACGCTCTGGCGTGGGAGCTGGCCGTCCTCGACCAGCGCATCGCGGCGCATGACCCGCTCGACCGGCGCGGGCTCACGGTGCTGCAAGATGTGCACGGATGGCTCATGGCGGCCGGACGCGCACTGGATGTCGAGCTGACGGCGCGCAGGATCGAACGGCCGCGGCGGCTGGAGGTCGTGTGACCGCGCCGCGCACGCCCGAGCAGATCGCGCGCGACTGCCGCGTGGCCCGCATTGTCGACGCATGGGTGAGCCGACGCATGAAAGCCCCCGTGGGCTGGTCGTGGCGGATGGAGCATCCGACGTATTGGTCGGACGTGATGTGGGAGGCTGTCGCCGCCCAGACCGATCGAGCCACCGATCCCGTGCCCGATGCAGCCATGCGCGCCGCCGTCATAGCCGAG
>Ga0299906_10000847_pt1 | contig 26892 bp, 26 predicted proteins | sample RVTome_14_FD_200259 | JGI IMG/M metagenome (GOLD analysis project Ga0299906, IMG submission 200259) | Soil microbial communities from uranium-contaminated site in the Upper Colorado River Basin, Wyoming, United States - RVT145D125 (version 2) ...
GGTCTCGACGGCCCAGTACATCACGCTGTTCGGGTTGTCGGAGTGCTTCGGGTGCGCGTCGTCCTCGTGGTCGTTGACCATCCCGACGCCGCGGTCGACGAGGCCGATGGCGTGGCCGAATTCGTGGACGAGGACGGCTCGCTCGATGCTGGCCTCGTTGAAGGCACAGCCGCGAAGGGGCGTGCATCCGGCCGCGATGGCCTCGGGGAAGATGGCGATGAGGTCGTGGCCGATCGCGATGCCGAGCACCCCCTCCTCCTCGAACCGGCCGCCCAGGTACAGGACGTGGGTGACGACCGTGTCGCCGCCCGTGTCCGCGTCCTTCGTGTCCCGGCTGAGCGCCTCGATCTGCCCGACGCTCCACGTGGAGCGCCCGGCGGAGACGGCGCTGGTCCGGATCTCGATGGTGTCCTTCCGCGCCAGCTCCTCCATGCGGTCCTTGAGGGCGGACGTCGCGATGGACGTGGGCGCGTGTCCTTCGGCGTGGTCGATCTCGATGACCCAGACGGAGTAGTCCCCCCGGAGGTAGTCCTTGGGCCCGACGCCGCCATCGAGGAGGCTGCAGCCCGGCAGGACCGACGCGGCGAGGAGCAGGCCGGCGAGCACGAGGGTGCGCATGGGAGGAAGGCCGCCGAGGCCCTACTTGATGGTTTGCAAGCCGGTCGGGGCTTGGCGGCAAAAAGGGGGCTGCGGGAGGCGCGGCGGTCAGGCCGGGGCGAGCACGGGCTCAGCGCCGACGGGGACGGTGAGGTCCACGACGACGTCCTCGGCGTCCGGGTTCGTCCACATGAGGGAGTGGCCGCCGGAACGCTCGGCCGTGTAGGCGCCCTCGTGCCCGGTCGTCGTGGCGCGCACGGGCTCCTGGACCTGCCCGTCGAAGTGCGTGTGGAGGTCGAAGTCCAGGACAGCGGTGGCGTTCCAGGACCACGTCATGGTGGCGCCGGCCTCGACTTCGTAGTTCAGTTCGAGGAACCAGCCGCCGGGGACCGTGAGGGTCCGCTGCTCGGTCGGCAGCGGAGCCGCGGGCTGCGCGCAGCCGGCGAGGACCGCGGAGGCGACGATGGCGGCCGTGGCCGCCGGGCCGAGGCGCATGCGGAGGGGTTCCCGCAGGGGGTCAAGAAGGCTTCGGGAATCGCGGGAGCACGTGTCCGGTCCCCGCAGCACAACGTGGATGGCTCCGCGGAGTGCGGCCCGGAGGGGCCGGGCCTTGGTTCTGCGTCGTGGGGCCGGCGCCTGCGCCGACCCCACTTGATCGGGGGATCGACCTTCTCGAAGGTCGCTCGCAGCGCTCGGCAGCGGCGCTTCCGCGCCGCCTTGCCATCACGCTTCTTCCTCGCCGTCGGTGACGCGGACGGATCCGTGTTCTTCGGTCGAGGGCAGTGACCCACACGCGGAGACGTCGACGGCGGTGAGACGGACCGGGCCCTGCCGGGCCCCCCAGGCGGTACCCCGGCCCCGCTTTGGCGCTTGAGCCGCATGGACCCCCCTTGATGGTCCCGGCCGTCATCTCCAAGCGTCGCGGCGCCGATGGCCCCGTATGCACCCGCTGGGACGCCTGAAATACCTCTACATCGGCTCGTCGGACGTGGGCCGCGACGTGGCGTGGTACCGTGACACGCTCGGTGCGCGCATCGCGTGGGACTTCGAGGCCTTCGGCACCCGCGTCGCTGCCGTGGAGGTCGCGGAGGGGCCCCTGGTCCTGCTGGCCGGCCACCGCGAAGCCGGCACGGTGCTGCCGTGCTGGGCCGTGGACGACCTGGAAGCCGCCGTCGGCACCCTCCGGGCGCGGGGCTGGAAGCCCGACGAGGGCCCTTTCGGCCTGCCGGACGGCGACGCGTACCTCTTCCACGATCCGAGCGGGAACGGGCTCGTCGTGTTCGGGAACGAGCGCCCGGACGCGCTGGTGGCGCGCTACGAGGCCGGCGAGGAGGGCGCGGTGCCGCACGCGGCTCCGGCCGGATGACCCCTGGACGCATCTACGTCGCTGAGGCCGTGCCATGCGGCGCCATCCGCTCGGCGACCTCGTCCGCCGATCGGAGACCGGATGCGCTTCGAACCGTTTACGGGGTCCCCGGCGTTTGCTTCCGGGGATGAGCGTCCATGCGACCCTCCTCGAACGGTACCAGACGCTCCCGCCGTGGACCCAAACGACGCTGAAGGTCCTCCTGGTCGTCCTGGTGGGCTACGTCGTGCTGGCCCTCGTGCGCAGGTACGTGGTGGGCCTGATGGCCCGCTCGAGGCACATCGACGCGACGCTGCTCGGCTTCCTGCGCGCCCTCATCACGTCCGGCGGCTGGATGGTGCTGCTGGTCGTCGTCCTCGGCGTGGCCGGCTTCGACGTGACGGCGCTCATCGGCGGCCTCGCGATCGGCGGTTTCATCCTGGGCTTCGCCCTCAAGGACACCCTTGGGAACCTTGCCGCAGGCATGATGCTCCTGTTCTACCGGCCCTTCAATGTCGACGACGAGGTGGAGCTGAACGGGCACTTCGGCGTCGTCACCGGCCTCGGCATGGCGCTCACGAGGATCCGGGCCGCGGACGGGCGCATCATCACGATGCCCAACGGAAGCGTGCTCGGCGGGGCGATCGTCAACCACACGCGGCACCCGGTGCGTCGCGCCGACGTCATCGTCGGCATCGCGTACGAGGACGACATCGGCACGGCGGTGAAGGCGATCCTCGACGCGCTCCGGGCGGACCCGCGCGTCCTGGCGGAGCCTGAGCCCAGCGTCTGGGTCTCCGCCCTGGCGGACTCCTCCGTGAACCTCCAGGTCCGTCCCTGGGTCCGGACCCCCGACTACTGGCACGCGAGGGCAGACTTCCATGGCCTCGTCAAGCGCGCGGTGGAGGCTGCCGGTTGCACCATCCCCTTCCCCCAGCGCGACATCCATGTCCTCCAGGAGGCTGCATGATGGATCCATCGACGGGCGGTGCAAACGCCGGGGGGGTCGGCCGGCCAGGTCCGGGGAGCACGAAGACCGGGGGCGCCGTGGGCGAGCCGCCCCGCATGGGCGAGAGGCGCGTGCATGTCCTCGTCACGGGGGACGTGCAGGGCGTGTTCTTCCGCGACGCCGCGAAGAAGCAGGCGGAGACGTTCAACGTCACCGGGTGGATCAAGAACCTCAGCGACGGCCGCGTGGAGGCCGTCTTCGAGGGCACCGACTACGCCGTGGACCGCATGATCTCGTGGTGCCATGAGGGCTCCGGCAAGGCGAAGGTCCGCTACGTGGAGGTCCGCGAAGAGGAGCCCAAGCACCACGCGAGGGGCTTCGAGGTCCGGCGCTGAGGGGCGCCGCCGGTCCGGGCGACCGGGCGGGTGCGCACGGACGCCGGTCATCGCCCCCCGGGGAGGAAGAGAGGACGGGTCATCGGAAGCGCACGGATGGCCTGCCCGTCTTGTCGAAGCGGCGTGGTGCTGGTGTTCGCCGCGGTCGAGGTGCACCCCTCGCGCCCGCCGGACGCGCCGTGCCCCGGCTGCGGCCACGACCTGGCCTCGTACGCCCGGACGTTCGCGTCGGCCCAGGGCCTGCATGCCGCGCGCATCGAGGTCCACAAGGACGGGAGGGGGCCGGCGGGCGCGGGCGGGCGCGAGTCCGCGTCCCGGTGACTGCGCCCTCTCCGAGGTCCGCCGTCCCCTTCATATACCCTCCTCGGGTCGGCGGCCCCATGGCCCTCGAGCAGACCTTCGTCATGATCAAGCCGGACGCGGTGAGCCGCGGCCTCGTCGGGAAGATCCTTCTCCGGTTCGAGGAAAAGGGCCTCAAGCTCAAGGCCATGCGCCTCGAGAGGGCGGACCCTGCCGTGCTCGCAAGGCACTACGAGGTCCACAAGGAGCGCCCCTTCTACCGTCCGCTTCTCGAGTACATGTCGAGCGGTCCCGTCGTGCCCATGGTCGTCGAGGGCGAGAACGCGATCCAGGTCTGCCGCACCCTGATGGGCGCCACGAACCCCGTCGAGGGGCGCCCAGGGGAGATCCGCTTCGATTTCGCGCAGCACATCGGCCGCAACATCGTCCATGGGTCCGACGGCCCGGAGACCGCCGCCTTCGAGATCGGCCTCTGGTTCCCCGATGGCGGCGTGGAGTACTCCCGCGCCGACGAAGCCTGGCTCCTCGAGTGAGGCACCCCTCGTCGCAGGCCGGCCCACCTAAGGACGGGGCCTTCTTTCACGTTAGGGGCAGCGCCTATCAAGCCTATTCAAGCGTCCGGGTGTCGGCCACCCTCATGCCGGCGGGCGAAGCCCCATGAGAGCGGGTGGCGCAAGGAACACCCGCTATGGCCGAATTCCACATCCACGGCAGCCCGGACGAGGGCTTTCACTGGCGCCTCGTGACGGACAAGAAGGAGCCCCTGGCGGCCTCGCGGCGTCCTTACGTGCTGAAGGCGCACTGCCTCCGGGGCATCGAGATCGCACGGCATGGCAAGGCGCGGGTCACCCTCTACCACGACGCCGCCGGCCGCTGGCACTGGAAGCTCGTCGCCCCCAACGGACGCACCATCGCGCACAGCGTGGATCCTTGCACCAGCAAGGAGGAGTGCGTCGAGGCGGCCGACCGCGCCGGCAAGGCCGCGGTCATCGCGGTCCTGCACGACCGCAGCACCGGCACGCGGATGCGCCAGGCGCCGCGCGACCCTGACAGGCGCTTCCCCTGATGCGCCCCGCGGACACGGCCCACGGCCCGCCGCGTGGACAGCATCGCCAATATTCTTTTTAGGTCCATCCAGGGTCGTAGCCGAGATGTCCTTCCCCCGAAGGGCGTGGCCGGCCCGAACATGACGCTCCGGAACGTGGTCACCGTGCTCCTGCTTCTTGCCTTCGCCGGGCCGTCCCTGGCCCAGACGGCACCCGACAAGGGCGTCGAGTACAGCCTCGTCATCGCTTGCCCAGGCGTCCAGGACTACGCTGGCTACAGCACGTCCTGCCCGATCCGCGCCGTGGACAGCGAGGACGCCATGGGCGACCCGTCCATCGCCGTCGACCCGGACCGCCCCGAGAACCTCATCATCGCGAGCCTGCACGGCTCTGGGGACTCCAATGGGCCCGCGGCCAAGAGCCGCTCGGGCCAGGCGTTCACGACCTTCACGTCGACGAACCACGGCGCCTCCTGGTGGGACAACCCGTTCACGCCGCCTGATGAGATCGGGTTCGACGCCTACGGGGAGCACCCTGCGGTGACGATCGACCCGTACGGCCACGTCTTCGTGGGCTCGCTCTACGCGGTGCCCGCGGGCGGCGACCGCTACGATTCCGTGATCGCCGCGCAGAAGTTCCGCTCCCTGGACACCATCAACTCCGAGCAGGACGGAAGCTTCAACGCGGACTACCTCGGCCCCGTCCACGCCGGGAACCGGATCCGCCAGATGTGGTTCCTGTTCAACCCCATCACGGACAACATGACGATGGTCTGGACCGAGCAGACGACGGCTTGGTCCGGGGAAGCCGAAGGGGGGGAACGCGTCGGCGAGAGCCTGGAGGCGGTCCTGCCGAGGCCGCGCGGGGAGGCCGACGTGCCTGCGTCGGACGGGGCCCACCGCACCGGTCCGATCGCTTCCTGGAACGGGGGGGCCGCGCGCGGGCGGCCGACGGCCGCAGCGGACCAAGCGGCCGCGGCCGACGAGCCCCGCAGCGTCATCGGCGTCGTCTGGACCGGCGCGGACCTGAACACCTCCTACGAGTACCAACCGGGGGAGGAGGCCATCGGGCCCTGCGAGACCAGCACGAACCCGGTGCTCTCGGAGGGCCTCCTCTACATCGGTTGCAAGGTCGCCGACGAGGGGACGTTCCGGTGGAACCCCGGCACCAGGCCCGGCACGGTCGAGATGTTCCGCATGGACCCCGACGGCGGGACGCCCGAATACATCGGCGCGAGCCCCGTCGTCGGCGGCAAACCCAAGCTCGGCGTGCGGTCCGACGGCCGCATGGCCCTCCTCACGGCGGACGTCGAGGACGGGAAGCTCCGCCTGGACGGCGCGTACGGCCAGTACGACCCGGCCACGGGGCGCGTGGCGTGGGGCGCGGTGCAGCACTACGGCGGGGACGTCGAGTCGCAGGACGGCCCGGAGCTGCGTGACGCCAACGTGCAGGACATGATCTACCGCGAGTACTCGGGCGTTCTCCACCTGGTCCTGAAACAGGTCCTCGGCCCGGCGAGCGGGCCGGCCCTCACGGCGCGCCTCGAGCCCACCCTGGACAAGGCGGTCGTCGCCATCGACGAGAAGCACGGCTTCCTCGCGGAGCTGGACCTCGACGTCGGCGCGCCCCTCAACCGCAGCCAGGACCCGGTCCTGCTGTCCCAGAGCGACGCCGTGTTCAACGACATCTCGGACGACTTCCTCGAGCTTCCGCCGGGGCCGTTCGAGTACCAGGGAAAGTCGCTCGGGGCGAGCTACCAACGCGAGTTCATCGCCGTGGCCGACTACGGCATCGTGCTCTTCGCCGAGGTCATCGAGCGGACGAACCTCCGCGGCCCCGCGCCGCCCGGCCTGCCCGACCCTCCGCCTCCCCCCAATCCGGCCCCGGCCCCCGCCGCCACGCCGGCCGCGGCCACCGCCGGCGCGCTCACCACCGCGGCCCTCCTGGCCGGATCGGTGGCCATCGCCAAACGAAAGCACACCGCCAGGGACCCTGGCCGACGACGCTGATGCTCCATGCCCACGAAGAAGACCGCCTCCAAGGAGGCCACGAACGCGCGTCCGACGACGCCTGCCACCCAGAGCCCGACCGGCCCCATCCGGCACGACCCCTACGAGTGGATCGCCACGACCAGCATCCGGTCCTCGGACGACCTTGAGGTCCCCGAGCGCCTCCTCGACCAGGTCATCGGCCAGGACCAGGCGGTCGCCGTGGCGGAGAAGGCGACGCAGCAGAAGCGCAACCTGCTCCTCATCGGCGACCCCGGCACCGGGAAGTCCATGATCGCCAAGGCGATGAAGGAGATGCTGCCGCCGGAGCGGCTCAAGGACGTCCTGGCCTACCACAACCCGGCAGACCCGAACTCCCCGAAGATCCTCACGACGGAGCCTGGCGAGGGCCGCGCCGTCGTGCGCCGCATGCGGCGCATCGCCCGCCGCAAGAAGGTCGTCCGCAAGACCATCGAGTGGCTGCTCATCACGGCCGTACTGGTCCTCGGCGTCCTGCCCATGATCATCAACCCGTGGGAGACCGTGAGCATCATGGTGCTCGGCATCATGATCCTCGTGGCCGCGTTCCTCTTCACGGTGTTCAAGCAGGGCAAGGACGCGGTGGTCTTCTCCGTGCCCAAGATCATGCAGGAGTACGACCCGAAGAGCGAGAACCACACGATGTACGTCGACGCCACGGGCGGCCACGCCGGCGCGCTCCTGGGCGACGTGCGGCACGATCCGTTCCAGTCGGGGGGCCTTGAGACGCCGCCCCACGAGCGCGTCGAGGTCGGCGCCATCCACAAGGCGCACAAGGGCATCCTCTTCATCGACGAGATCAACGTCCTGCGCCTCGACAGCCAACAGGCTCTGCTGACCGCCATGCAGGACCGGCTGTACTCGATCGTGGGCCAGTCGGAGACCAGCTCCGGCGCCATGGTGAAGACGGACCCGGTGCCCTGCGACTTCATCCTGGTCGCGGCCGGCAACCTCGACGCCGTGCGGGAGCCCGACGGCATCCACACCGGCATGCACCCCGCCCTGCGGTCGCGCATCCGAGGCTACGGCTACGAGGTCTACGTCAACAGCACGATGGACGACACGCACGAGAACCGGCTCAAGCTGTGCCGGTTCGTGGCGCAGGAGATCCGCAACGACGGACGCATCGCCCGCTTCGACGCGGAGGCGGTCGCCGAGGTCATCCTCGAGGGCCAGCGCCGCAGCGGCCACCGCGGCAAGCTGACGCTGCGCCTCCGTGAGCTCGGCGGCCTCGTGCGCACCGCCGGCGACGTCGCACGGGCCCGGGGCCGCGACGAGGTCACGGCCGAGGACGTGCGGGAGGCCAAGCGCCTCAGCCGCAGCCTGGAGCAGCAGATCGCTGAGCAGCGCCTCGAGGAGCGCCGCACGCAGGACGTCGGCGCCGGCCAGGGCGACCTGGTGGGCTTCGCCCCCGGCGCCGGCCTCGTCGGCACGGGCGCGGTGGGCGAGCCTGCTGGCCTTGTGGTGCCGATCACGGCGGCCGTCACGTCGCCGCTCTCGCGGCACAACGGCCACATCGCCTTCGGCGGCGGCCTCGAGACGAGCGCGAAGGGGCAGACCGAGATCGTCCAGACCCTGCTGAAGAAGCTCGGGGGCACGGACGCGGCGGACCGCGACATCCACGTGCAGAGCGTCATCGGGCAGGACGAGATGGACGCCACGGCGTGCGGCCTCGCGATGGCCGTGAGCGCCCTGTCGGCCCTCGAAGGCGTCGCCGTCCGCCAGGATACGGTGCTGGCCGCCGCGATGACGGTCACCGGCAAGATGCGCGCCGTCGCGGGCATCACGCAGGTCATCGAGTCCGCCGTGGACGCGGGCCACACGCGCGTCGTCGTGGCAGAGAGCAACCGCAACGACATCATGCTGAACCCCGTGTACCGCCAGCGCGTCGAGATCGTGTACGCGCACGAGCTTGCGGGGGTGCTCGCCGACGTCCTCATGGGCCCGCGCAAGAAAGAGGTCCTCCAGCGGGTCCAGGAGGCCGGGCTGACGAACGGCCTCGCGCGCCTCGTCGAGCGGAAGACCGCGCCCCGGGCCCGCAAGAGGGCGTAGGAGGGGCTGCGCGTGCGACGGACGCTGCTGGCCGTGATGCTTGTCGCCACGGGGGGCCTCGCGGGCTGCCTCGACGTGATGGACGCGTACTACGGGTTCGACCCGGATGCGGAGTACAAGAACCCGGGTGTCTTCCCCGGCGAGTACCGGTTCTCCAACACGGGATCCATCGTGCTGAGCCCGGGCAACCTCACGGCGGGGGCCCCCGAGGTGGTCCGGCTGGTCTCCGACCTTCCGGCCTACGGCGGCGCGCTTGCAGGCACCGGGGAGGACGAGGTGGAGATCGTCATGGCCGTCTGGCGCCCCGTCGACCACGAGGGGCCTGTGCCCGTCATCGTCGACGCCGGTCCTTACTACGAGGTGTTCTCGCGCTGCGTGCCGACGCCGCAGAACTGCCAGCAGGTCGTCCGCGACGCGATCGACCACCCCGGCCAGACGACGCCCTTCAACCTCCTCAACTTCCTGCCGCACGGCTACGCGGTCGTGCAGTTGGCGGTCCGGGGCACGGGCACGGCGGGGGGCTGCATGGACCTCATGGGCCCGTCCGAGGTCCACGACCTCGACCAGGCGATCACCTGGATCGGCGAGCAGGAGTGGTCGAACGGCGCCATCGCCATGGTCGGCGCCTCGTATGACGGCTCGACGCCGTGGGAGGTCGCCGGCACGGGCAACCCGCATCTCAAGACGATCGTGCCCACAAGCGGGCTGCCTGACATCTACGACCTGATGTTCCACAACGGCAGCGCCGAGACGCGCGGCCCGATCATGCACAACCAGGTGTACTGGGGGTACGGCTTCGACGACGACTTCCCCCAGCGTCCCGAGGGATGGCCCGAGGGCGCACCCTGGCTGCCGCCGGCCGGCATCGGCCAGGCCAACGGCAGGACGGAGCGACAGGACCGGCAGAACCTGCTCTGCGCAGAGGTCGCGGAGGGCAGTGCGGTGGCCGCCTACTCCACGGTCGACGGTGGCCGCGGCTCCGCGGCCAGCACGTACTGGACCGAGCGCGACCACCGCCAGGCCGTGCTGGACAACTACGAGGGCAGCGTGTTCCTCGTGCACGGCCTGCAGGACTGGAATGTGGACCCGCACGCGGCGATCCCGTTCAACCAGCAACTGCGCGACGCCGGCATCCGCGTGAAGGAGTGGTACGGCCAATGGGACCACGCCTTCCCGGACTCCCGCTGCGCCCAGTCGCCGCCGGAGTGGGTCGTGCTTCCCTGCCGCATCGACTTCGCCGACGTCCTCCTGCGCTGGTTCGACCAGGAGCTGAAGGGCCAAGCCGTGGATACGGGTCCCGCCATCCAGGTGCAGGACAACATCGGTTTCTGGCGCAACGCGGACAGCTACCCGCCCCGCGACGCCGCATGGCAGGAGCTTCGGCTCGGTGCCGACGGAGCGCTCTCCGAGGAGGGCGCCCAGGCTGGCGAGGTGGAGCTGTCGCCGCCCATGAACGGAGCGCCCGGCACGTTGCTCGAGCTTCGCAGCGAGCCGCTGGAAGAGGAGCTGCACCTCTCGGGCATGCTGCAGATCAAGCTGCCCTTCGAGACGCAGGGGCAGGGGGGCCACATCGCGGCCTGGCTGTTCGACGAGGACCCGCGGGGCCTCGTCCGGGCACCGTTCGTCGCGCCCTTCGAAGACGACAGCGGGGTCATCACGTGGACGCCGTTCGGTCTCCCCCTGATCGCCCACGGGCAGATGAACCTCCGCTACCACCCCGGAGGCGACGAGCCGCAGCCCCTCGTTCCGGGCGAGACGTACGTCGCACAGATCGAGTCCGAGCCGCTGGAGGTCCGCGTCCCGGCCGGCCACCGGCTCGTGCTCTGGCTCTTCCAGTACCACTACCCGGACCACATGGACTCCAGCACACCCGCGACGGTCACGCTCCACCTCGGGGACGACGCGCGGCTCCTGCTGCCGGGCCTGGACGTGGACCCCCGGACGGTCTTCCCCGTGCCCGGCGTGCACTACCTGGACCGCACGTACGTGCCCGAGACGTACGTGAGCTACCCCGACCTCCCCGCCTCCCCGATGCGCGTGGACGAGGTGGCGGCCCGATCCGACGTGGCCGGCTTGTGCCGGCTCTGCGAGGGGTTCCGATGAGCGGCGACCGGTCCGTGGGCGCGGCGCTGGCCGCCCTGCTTGCGCTGGGCCTGCTCGGCGGGGCCTTCACGCTTTCCTGGTTCGACTACGAATTCAACTCGGGCCGCAAGGTCGCGCCCGAAGGGCCCTACTCCGACAACGTCACGGGCATCGAGGCGCGGACCCTCTCCTTCTACGCGAGCGGGAGCGAAGGCGACGCCGCGCCGGTGGACGACGAGGCCGCGCGCCTCGGCGCCCAGGTCCTCCTGTGGGGCCTGCGGATCTCGGCGGGGCTCCTCATCCTCGCCGTCCTCGCCGAGGTCCCGGGCGTCTCCCGGGTCCTGCGGCGCCCCGTGGCCTTGGCCCTCTACGGCGTCGTCCTCGTGGGCTTGGCGGGCGTCCTCCTGGCCACGTGGGTGCTCCTGCCCGCCGCCATGGGGGAGCACGGCATCGGCGCGCCCTTCACGTCAAGGCTCGAGGAGCCGGGGTACACCTGGACGAGCCTCGGGTGGGGCTGGGCCGCCGGCGCGCTCGCCTGGGCGGCGGCCTTCGGTGCCGCGCTCTGGAAGTTCCAGGCCGGCGACGTGGATCCGCGCCAGGTCGAAGCCCACCGGGCCGAATGAGCCTCGCAAGGCGGGCCACATCCCCGGGACGGAGCGCCGGGGCCTGAAGGGCGTCCCCCCCCTGCAAGGGACGGACATCGCGGCGCCCTCGGGGAGACCCGGAGGGCCTTCGCGTCCGTGCCCCCCGGGGGTAACGCGGGCGGCGGGGCCGGCGGTCGCCGCGGCGGTGCGGGGCACCCGCGGACTCCCGTCCGCCGACGGAAGCATCGTTTTCCTGGCCCGCGCGAACCCTCGGCCTCAGCGCTTGGCCAGTCTCTGGTGCCCCACGGCCGCGACGGTCATCGCGACGAGCTTGATGGCCGCGAGCACGACGGCCACGCCGCCGACCACGGCGGCCACGACGGGCAGCCACCGGTAGCGCGGCGGCTCGCTCTGCGTGACGACGCTGCCTGCGACCTCGCCGGACGTCGAGCCAACCTGGTCCTGGCAGTCGTTCCTCGCCTGGCGGGCGGCGGAGCCGAGCGCCACGCTGTCCCACTGGAACGCCAGCTCGAAGTCGCTTGGCGCCTCCTGCGTGAAGGCGACCTCGTACTGGCTCAAGGACACGCGCCCCTCCACCTCGAGGACGTAGTTGCCGAAGCGGTCGAGGGGGAACTCCGCATGCAGCGGACCGGACTGCGCCAGCGAAGGCGCCGCGTACTGGCGGGTGACGACGGCGCCGCCGGGCGCGCGGAGGGTGAACGTGAGGTTGTTGTCCTGCGCGAGGCCGAGGCCGTCCGTCTGGATGTCCAGCGTGCCGTTGCCCCCGAAGCGCATGTTGGGGATCAGGAACACCTCCCGGTAGGACTCCGAGGGCGGGAAGTAAGGCGCCCCCTCGGCGGGCCTCGCTGCGGACCACGTGTCCGGCGCGGCGGGGCCCCCGGGGCCGGGCGAGAGCCGGAGGCGCATCCGCTCGTCGCCCTCGTCCCCGACCACGAAGAACGTCGCGTTGTACAGCTCGCCCCGCGTGGTCGGGTCGGGGTACAGGGTCCCGCCCACGTAGAGCTGCGCCGCGCCCCAGGCCGCCACCGCGGCGGGCACGCGCGCCCCGGCTCCGGAGACCGTGGTGTTCCATGCGACGCCGCCGTCCGGGCGCCCGTCGTCGAACTGCGTGAAATCGACCTCGACGGGGACCCCCGCCGCCAGGCCGTACACCTGGATGCGTGCGTGGTCGTTGTCGGGGCGCATCTTGGCCCAGCCGCAGCCCTCGAACGCGAGCGGCGCGCCCCCGACCGTCGCCGATGCGCCCTGCATCTCGCCCGTGGCCATGTAGTACGTGACGCCGTCGACGTGGTAGAATCCCGACCCCGTCGCCGAGGCGGTGCCGGCCAGGACGATCAGGCACAGGGGCAGGACCCAGGAGCGCGGGGGAGCCACGACCGGACCCATCCCTCAGGAGCGTTAAGGGTTGTGGCGACGATGTGCGGTTCCGTGGCGCATGCCGCCCCTCGCCGTCGGCGTGCCGTCGCCGGCCCTCGGGCGCCGGAAGAGGCCCGGCGGCGCCCCGGACCCAAATCCCTTAAGACGTCCGTCCGTCGGCGCCGCATGGCCGACGACCGCACGGACGAGGAGATCCTCGCGGACCAGATGGCCGCAGAGCTCGAGGAGGAGTTCGCCGACTACTTCGACGATGAGGCCGGGGGCACCGCCGAAGCCGGGGACGCAGCGGAGACCGGGGACGCGTCCGGCCCCGACGCGCCCGGGGGCGGTTCCCTGGAGGACAAGAAGCGCCGCAGCGAGTCGCGCGCCGGCGGGGCCGTCACCGTCTCCCAGGAGGCCATCGAGCGCGCGCGGTCCGAGGCCAAGGCGGCCACGGAGGGCGACGCCGACGAGGCGCTGGGCGCCTTGGAGGCCACGAGCGACACGGCGTACACGCGCCACCCCATCGTGAGCGTCCTCGGGCACGTCGACCACGGCAAGACGAGCATCCTCGACACCGTGCGCGGCACGCACGTCTTCGACCGGGAGGCGGGCGCGATCACGCAGCACATCGGCGCCTCCGAGGTCCCCCTGGACACGATCTACGAGCGCTGCGGACCCCTCCTGCAAGGGAAGAGATTCGGCGTGCCGGGCCTCCTGTTCATCGACACGCCGGGCCACCACGCCTTCACGAGCCTCCGCTCCCGCGGCGGGCAGCTCGCCGACATCGCGGTCCTCGTCGTCGACATCAACGAGGGCTTCAAGCCGCAGACGCTTGAATCCCTCAACATCCTGCGGCGCTCCAAGACGCCGTTCGTCGTCGCCGCGAACAAGATCGACCGGATCGAGGGCTGGAAGACCGCCAAGAGCGGGGCCTTCGTCCTCAACGTGAGGAAGCAGGAGGCGGACGCGTTGACGCGGTTCGACGAGAAGTTCTACACGCTGGTCGGCGCCTTCTACGACCAGGGCCTGCCCGTCGAGCGGTACGACCGCATCCAGGACTTCCGGAAGCAGGTGGCGATCGTGCCGACGTGCGCCACGAGCGGCGAGGGCATCCCCGACCTGCTCGCGATGCTCGTCGGCCTCGCCCAGAAGTTCCTCGAGGACCGGCTCGGGACCGACGAGGAGATGCCCGGCGCGGGCACCGTCCTGGAAGTCAAGGAGGACAAAGGGCTTGGTCAGGTGCTCGACGTGATCCTCTACGCGGGGGCGATCCGCAAGGGCGACCGCATCCTGCTCGGGACCAGCACGGACGAGCCGGTCGAGACCACGATCCGCGCGCTGCTGAAGCCCGCGCCCCTCGACGAGATGCGCGACGCCCGGCAGGCCTTCCGCGACGTGGGCGAGGTCGTCGCCGCCGCCGGCATCAAGCTCGTCGCGCCGAACGTGGACGACGTCGTGAGCGGCGCCCCCCTGCGCGTGCTTCGCGGCGACAACGACGAGGCCGCATGGGAGGAGGTCCGCGCCGCGAGCCGCATCAACATCCCGCTCAGCGACAAAGGCGTCTTCGTCAAGGCCGACACCATCGGCAGCCTCGAGGCGATGGCCGGCGAGCTCAAGTCGCTCGGCATCCCGATCCGCAACGCGTACGTCGGCGACATCAGCCGCCGCGACGTCGTGGAGGCCGCCACGATGACCGACCCCCTCTACCGGGTGCTCCTCGGCTTCAACGCGAGGATGCTGCCCGAGGTGGAGCGGGAGGCCGCCGATCGTGAGCTGCCCGTCTTCACGGACAAGGTCATCTACAGCCTCGTCGAGGATTACCGGGCCTGGCGCGACAAGAAGCGCGAGGAGATGGAGCGCTCGCAGCGCCAGGAGCGCGTCCACCCCGCCAAGGTCCGCTTCCTGCCCGGCTGCTCGTTCCGGCAGCGCGACCCGGCCGTCTTCGGTGTGCGCATCCTTGCCGGCCAGATCATGCCCGGGCGTGCCCTCGTGCGGGACGACGGCAAAGTCATCGGCCGCATCCGGTCGATCCAGAAGGAGGGCCAGACCGTGCCCGTGGCGCAGCTCGGCGACGAGGTCGCCGTCAGCGTCCCCGGCCCGACGATCGGCCGCCAGGTCAAGGAGGACGACATCCTCTACATGGACATCCCCGAGGGCGACGCCAAGTGGCTGATGACGAAGGGCAACCTCACGCCCGAGGAACGGGACGTCCTCATGGAGCTCGTGAGGACGAAGCGGAAAGAGGAACGGTTCTGGGCGATGTGAGGCCCCCTGCGGACGCAGGTGCCGTGGGTCGCGTCGTCCCCCTTCCCCGTCATGGGGGACTCGTCCAGGCTTCGGGCCGATGCAGGTGCCGGCGGGCCAGGACCGGGACCTCGTAGGCGCCGGGACGCAGGCGCCTAGGCAGGATCGCCTTCCCCACCGCATCCGCGGGCGCCCTCGTGCGGCACGTGCCGCAGCGGTACCCGGCCCCGGCCCCCCGGCTCTTCATCCGTTTGCCGCAGGAGGGGCACGTCGGGTTGGGGCCTTGCTCCCAGGCCTCCCCGAGACTCTCCACGTAGAGCTTCTCGAGGTGCAGGGTCCACCGGCCGGCTTCGCCACGAAGGGCGCCCACGACACGGACCGCATCGCCTGGCCGCAGGGCCGCGACCGCGTCGCGGAAACCCTTCGTCGGCTCGAAGGCCGCCGCCACGAAGGGTGCGCCCGCCGCATCCTCCATGGGGACGAAGACGTGCCCCCCGGCTCCGCGGCGCGGGGGGGACGTCACGCGGGCCCGGGCCTCGACGGTCGCGTAGGCGGGCGCCTCGGCCAGCGGACCGGCCGGCGTCACGTGGTCGCCGGAGGCCTGGTTCGTCGCGAACAGGAGCCACGCGTCGACAGGCTCCCCCGCCGCTTGCAGCAGCGTGCGGACCGCCGCGTCGCGGAGCAGGTCCGGGTCGTGGCCGCGCAGGCCGCACAGGACCGGGTCGGGCGTGGACGGGACACATGCCAGGCGCCCCGCCTTGGGGTCGTGCGTGTGGAATGTCACACCCTCGGCGTCGAGAGGCAGGAGGGGACCAGGGTCGATGGAGCGCGCCTCGCCGCAGCGCGCGGGCTCCCGGTAGGCGAGGAACTCGTAGCTTGTCGGCGGTCCCGGCCAGGCTGCGGCGGCGAGGCACCCGACGAGGGCCCGGCCGTCACCCTCGGCCTCGAACCGTGCGCCTTCGGCCAGGCACGCCTTGCGCGCCTCGCCGGGCTCCACGACCGTTCGGACCGCGGCCCAGTAGCCGAAGGGCGACGGGGCGTGCGGGAAGAGCGCCACGCCCGGGGCTGCACCCGGTTGTGCGGCAAGGCGGACCGCCGCCGTGACGCGCGCGAACAGGTCCGCATCGGGCGCCACCGGATCCCCTTCCGGGAACGCCAGGACCTGCATGCCGCGCCATTCGCCGACCTGAGCGCGGGCCCCGTCCGGCGTGCCGAGCGGCAGGCAGACGGCGCCGTTGCCCCGTGTCTTCCAGGGCACGTTGGGGTTGAGCCGGACGAGCCGCGGCAGGCCACGCGGCACGACGCCCGTCGGCAGGGCGGAGAGCACGTCCAGAACGACGCGCGTCGTGCAGCCGCCGCTCGGGGCGTCCGTGTCGTCGATGGCCAGGAGCATCGGCGGGCCGGCGAGGTGCCGATTCCGCATGGACCCTTCGTACTCGCGCGGGTTCCGAAGGCTTCTTGCCCGCAGACCGTCGTGCCGCGTCCATGGCGGTCGTGCTGGAGACCCGCGGACTCTCCAAGAGATATGGGGACCTGTGGGCGCTGGCAGGGCTCGACCTTGACGTGCGGGCCGGCGAGGTGTTCGGCTTCCTCGGACCCAACGGAGCCGGCAAGACGACGTTCACGAAGTGCGTCACGGGGTTCGTGCGCCCCACGGGCGGGAAGGTGCGGATCCTGGGCATCGATGCAGTGGCGCACCCGGCGCGGGCCGCCTACCACGTCGGCCTCGTGCCGGACCAGTACGACTTCTACGGCAACCTGACGGGCCGCCAGCATCTCGATTTCTACGGCCGCCTTCTCGGCCTGGAGGGCGAGGCGCGCAAGGCGCGCATCGAGGAGGTGCTGGCGCTGATGCACATGGAGGCGCGGGCGGATTCCCGCGTGAGGACCTACAGTCATGGCATGAAGCAGCGGATCTGCATCGGCCAGGCGATCCTGCACCGGCCCGAGCTGATCTTCTTCGACGAGCCCACGAACGGCCTCGACCCGAAAGGGGCCTACGAGCTGCGGGAGATGATCCGTGGGCTCGCGCGGGACGGTACGACCGTCTTCCTCAACAGCCACCTGCTCAACGAGGTCGAGCAGACCTGCCAGCGGGTCGCGATCCTCGACCGGGGCCGCCTGGTCACGGTCGAGGGCGTCAACGAGTTGCGTCGGAGGTTCGCCGACGGCGCCGGCCTTGAGATCCGTGTCCTCAACCCGACGAAGAAGGTGCAGGACGCCCTGGCCAAGGCCACGGGCGTGGCCGTCGTGGTGGACGGGCAGCGCCTGCGCGTGCCGGTCCCGGAGGACCGTGTGCCGGAGGCGGTCAGCGCCGTGGTGGGAGCGGGGGGAAAGATCACGGCCGTGATGCCTGCGGAGGCCAGTCTTGAGGCGGTGTTCCTCCGACTCACCTCGGAGGCCGTCGCATGAGGGAGACAACCGCTGCGGCGATCGCAGACGCGGCGGTCGCGGGGCCAGCGCATCGGCGCGATGATCCGATGCAGGCTTTCCTGCGTGGGGCGTACGAGGTGGGCCGGAAGGAGGTCACCCAGCATCTCAGGACGAAGCGGCTGCTGATCATCGGCATCCTCTTCGTCATCAGTCTTGTGTTCGTCACGATCGTGCTCCCGCTGCTGATCGAGAACTCCACGGGCGAGCGGTTCTACGACGAGGAGGCCGCCGAGGCGCCGGCGAACCAGGTCTTCGGCATCTACCTGGGCGCCGGGGGCATCGGGTTCCTGGGGGGCGTCTTCTTCATCCAGCTCCTTGCCATCACCCTGACCGCGGACGCGGTCACGTCCGAGTGGAGCCACCGGACGATCTTCCTGCTCCTCTCCAAGCCTGTGACCCGCTCCGCCTTCGTCCTCGGCAAGTTCCTGGGCTCCTTCGTCACCGTCGCGGTGACGTTCGTCAGCTTGTTCATCCTGGATTACCTTGCCCTGCTGGCCGTGTTCCCGGGAGCCCCCAGCGGGGCCGACCTGGGGGCGTTCGCGTCCGCGCTCGGGATCCTGGTGCTCGGTGCTGCGGCTTACAGCGGCATGGCCCTCTTCCTGTCCACCGTGACGAAATCCAGCGTCGTGGCGTTCATCCTGGCCTTGGCGCTGTGGGTGCTGGTGTTCCCCCTGCTCACGCTTCCGGGGCAGCTTATCTTCATGGCGGATTTCAATGACGCTGGCCCCGAGGAGGTCGACCCGACCGACATGAAGTACGAGTTCTGGAGCTATCTGGACCCTGGCTCCTCGATGCGGGTGGCACCGAAGAACATGCTTTCCGAGGACGCCTTCGGGTTCGGGCCGTCGGTGAGCCGCGCATCCGGCGCGGTCCTTGCCCTGCTCGTGCATGCAGGCGTCTACGTGACGGCGGCGTTCTTCGTCGTCCAGCGGCGGAACTTCGAGTAGCCTCAGTCCTCCGACCGCATGGCCGCCTCGACGAGCCGCCGCAGCGCGTCGGCGTCCGCGCAGTCGTGGAACATCGCCCGCAGCCGCTTGGCGCCGGGGGCGCCGCTGACGAACCGCGTGGCCTGGCGCCGCAGGTCGCCGATGCGCGTGATGCCGATGCGCCCGGCCCGGTCGAGGTAGGTGCAGAGCGCCTCCAACCGGTCGGCGAGGCCGGGGGGATCGCCGGGGACGCCGCCGTCGAGGGCGTGCCGCATGCGCCGGAAGACGGTCGGGTCGTGCATGGCGGCACGGGCGATGAAGAAGCCGGCGCACCCTGTCTTCTCCCCCATGGCGACGACGCCCTCGGGGGTGCGCAGGTCGCCGTTGCCCACGACGGGGATGCCGAGGGCGTCGACGAGGCGCCCGATCGCGTCCCAGTCCGCGCTGCCCGAGTAGCCCTGCACCACGGTGCGGCCGTGCAACGTGACCCACGACGCGCCCGCCGCCTCCGCTTCGGCGCCGACCTCGCGGTAGGTGCGGTGCGCGTCGTCGTGGCCGAGACGCATCTTCGCCGAGACGTGCGGGATGCCCGCGTCGTCCGCGGCGCGCTTGGCCGCCGCGATGACGCGTCCCGCGCGGGGAGGGTCGCGGAGGAGGAATCCGCCGGCGCAGGCGCGCAGGATGTTGGGGCTGGGGCAGCCGAGGTTCAGGTCGACGAAGTCGAGGCCGGGCACGCGCTCGCCCAACCTCCGGACCGCGTCGGCGACCTCGTCGGGCCCGCCGCCCATGAGCTGCACGCCGTAGGGCTTCTCACCGGGCCACGGCGCAACGTGCCTCCAGGACGTGGGGTCGTCGTGGACGAGGCCCGCGGCGCTCACCATCTCCGAGCATGTGACGTCGGCGCCCCACGCCCGTGCCAGCGAGCGGAAGGCGGCGTCGGTGACGTCGACCATGGGGGAGAGCACGAGGGGGCGGTCGAGCCCCAGGGGGCCGGTCGCCATCACAGCTCGGACGTGGTCGGTTCCACGCGGCGTTCCGGCCCCACGCTCGCGGGCGGCTCGTGCGGCGGCACGGGGTCGTCGTCGGGGTACTCGTACACGGTGCTGTCCCCGTCGGCCACTTCGGCGTCCCGGGGCCCCCCCGGCGGCGGCTCGTGGCGCACACGGGGGTCCTGGGCGAATCCGGCCAGGGCTTCCTGGGTGGAGTCGAGCGGGCCGCGCCCCGTCGTCTTTGCGGGACCGGCGCTGGGGCCGCCCGGGGCGGCCGTCTGGGGGGGCGTGGGCGGAATCGGCGCGGCCGGCGTCGTCGGAGCCGCCCCGGCGGCCGGCGGTTCCCGGGCGCGGGGTCGGGAGGACGACGCGGAGGAGGGGGCCGCGGCGGTCGACTCGACGACGTACCCCTGCTCGAAACCACCCCGGCGCTTCCGCTTGCCGTCCTTGACCATCTTCAGGTCCTCGCGGCCGTAGCTGCGGGTCCGGATGAGGGACTCCAGGGCTTCCAGGACGTCCGCGATCTCCTCCTTCTCGCGCCCGACGTCGGCCCCGTGCAGGTCCTGCGCTTCTTCGAGGATCTTCTGCTTCAGGAACCGCGGCCGCTCCTCGGGGCCGAGCGTCCGGAACGCGACCTCGTGGCCGGCTTCCTTCACGAGGCGTGGCACCAGGTCCCGGACGAGCCGGCCGGCGAACGGCCTCAGGACTTCGTAGAAGGTCGGCAGCGCCTCGGCCCAGCCGGCCTCGTCGTCGGCGCCGTGGAGGGTCCCGCAGAGCTCGGCCAGGAGCCCGAGGGGCGGCGCGGGGCCGTGCAGGCCGAGCGTGGGCTTGCCGGTGGCGGCGGCGAAGGCGAGCGCGGCGGCCGTCCCGGCGTCGACGTGGCCGTCGACCAGGGCGATGATGGCATCGGCGTCCCGCACTGCGTCGAGGTCCCGTTCTGACTGGGTCCCGAGGCGGACGGCGTCGTGTCCGTCGGAGCGGACCTTCGCTACGAGTCGGTCGAGGGCGGCCCGTTGGGCGAGGCCGGCCGCGGGCCCGGTGACCAGGATGCGCGCCACGGGCCCTCAAGGGGTTTCCTTCACTAAACCTTCGTCACCCGCGCGTGGGCGACGTGGGGGGTGTGCCCCGGACGGTTGCGACGGGGGAGGCGGGGGGTGTGGGGGCGGCCGGAGCGGCGCCGTGGTCGTACTTGTCCGCCCACTGCTCGAGTCCTTCCAGGAGGGGGAGCAGGTCGTGGCCCTTCTCGGTGAGGGCGTACTCCACACGCGGCGGGACCTCGTCGAAGGCCTGCCGCGTGATGACGCCGGCCTCCTGGAGCTCGGTGAGGCGTTGGCTCAGGGTGACGGGGTTCACGCCGAGGTCGTGCTTGATGTCCGTGAAGCGCCGGGGGCTCCGTTGCTGGAGGGCCCAGAGGACGGAGAGCGAGTAGCGGCGACCCAGGAGGTCGAGGGCCTCCTGGAACGGGCAGCCACCCTTGCACGCGTCGACCATAGGCCATGGACCCTATCGGCGTTCTTAGTTCTTGATACAGGGGGCATACCCACTACACAATCCAAACCTTTAATAGTCTAGAAAGACAACTATGGGTGATGATGGATGCGATGGATGCCGACTGCAAAGAGCTCGTCGAGCGGCTGCCGGAACTCCCGGAGTCCGCGCAGACCGTGTTCTGCAGGCTGTATCAACACAAACCCATGACAGGCAAGCAGATCCGTGAGGCCACCGGCCTCCCCCGCCGCACTCTCTACACGGCGCTCCAGCGCCTCAAGGAGACGGGCGTGCTGAAGGAGCAGGTGAGCCTCCGCGACTCCCGCCAGAGCTTCTACTGGCTCAACGAGGAAGAGGTGGACCATTTGGCCGACCACCCGCTCCACGTCCATGGGGACGCCCAAGGCGTCGCCGCAGGCGCGTAGGAGACCGGCCCTCCGCCCGGGCCTCTGGCCTTCTTCCTTCCCGTCCCGGTTCCGGGCAGGATCCGCTCCCCCCTGGGCCGGGACGGGACGCAGGATCCCCGGACGAAGGTCCGTCGGCGTCAATGCCGTCGACGTCCTCGCGTGTGGCTCACAGACCTCGATCGAGCGGTACGGTTCCGTCCGCGTCAAGGTCATCGACGGAGAAGCGGGTTGGTCACTGCCCTCGCTCGTGCAACACGGATCCGTCTGCGTCACCGACGGCGAGGAAGAAGCGTGATGGCAAGGCGGCGCGGATGCACCGCTGCCGAGCGCTGCGAGCGACCTTCGAGAAGGTCGATCCCCCGATCAAGTGGGGTCAGAGCATGCGCCGACCCCACGATGCAACACCCGGGTCCGGCCCTCCGGGCAGCACTCCGCGGAGCGATCCACGTTGTGCCCGTCGTCGGAGTCGGCGGCGGAGGACGTGGCTTGGTCGTGGGCGGTGACCGACACGTGGGGCCGTACGTTGGCCGGGCACGTCGCTCCACGAGCCTCCCCTTTTATGAATCGCTCCACTTGGCGGCTCCGTGCCCGACCGCAAGGCCGTGGTCCTGCTCTCCGGAGGCCTCGACTCGTGCACCGCCGCCGCCATGGCGCGGGCCGAGGGCTACCGCCTCTTCGCACTCAGCTTCGACTACGGGCAGCGGCATGATCGGGAATTGCAGGCGGCACGCGACGTGGCCGCGGCCCTCCGCGTCGAGGAGCACCGCGTGCTTCGGCTCCCGATCGGGGAACTGGGCGGCTCGTCGCTGACCGACCCCTCCGTGGACGTGCCGGATGCGCCGCCGGCCGCACAGATCGGCATGCAGATCCCGTCGACTTACGTACCGGCACGGAACACGATCTTTCTTGCTTTCGCGCTTGCGTCCGCCGAAGTGGCGCACGCGGACACCATCATGATCGGAGCCAACGCCCTCGACTACTCGGGGTACCCCGACTGCCGCCCCGAGTACCTGGAGGCGTTCGAGCGCATGGCGGACCTGGCGACGAGGGCCGGCGTCGAGGGCCGCGGCGTGCGCATCTGGGCGCCGCTCCTGTCGATGACCAAGAAGGACATCGTCGAGGCCGCTGTGGCCGTGGACGCCCCCCTGCACCTCACCTGGAGTTGCTACCGCGGCGGCGACAAGGCCTGCGGCACGTGCGAGAGCTGCGTCCTGCGCCGCAAGGGCTTCGCCGAGGCCGGCCGCGAGGACCCCCTCGCCTACGAGGTGGGCTAGGTGGCGCTCTGGGACGTGATCGTGGAGGACGCGGCCATCATCGTCACCCTCCTGCTCCTGGAGGCCGTGCTGTCGTTCGACAACGCGGCGATCCTCGCGGCGCTCGTCCGCAAGCTCCCCCGCGACCAGCGCAGGAAGGCGCTCCTCTACGGCCTCGTGGGGGCCTACGCACTGCGCATCGCGGCCATCCTGCTCGCCACCGTGCTCATCGAGAACCCGTTCCTCCGCGTCGCCGGCGGCGCCTACCTGCTCTACCTGGGGGTGAAGCACTTCATCAACCTCGCCCGCCACAGGGAGGAGCACCACGAGGTGGACCTGAAAGGCACTTGGCTCGTGCGGCTCGGCGTGCCGGCTTTCTGGGCCGTGATCATCCAGATCGAGCTCGTCGACCTCGCCTTCGCCGTCGACCAAGTGATCGCGGCGGTCGGCTTCACGGACAAGATCGGCCTCATCATCGCCGCCGCCATGCTGGGGATCCTGTTCCTGCGCCTTGCGGCAGCGTTCATCGCGCAGATCATGGACTGGTTGCCGCTCCTGGAGCACATGGCGTACCTCGCCGTGGCCTTCGTGGGCGCGAAGCTCGTGCTGGAGCACCCGGCGATCCACGTCCACGTCCCTACGCCGATCAGCATCGCCGTCACGCTGGGCCTGTTCGGTGTGCCGATTCTCCTCAAGGTCGCTTTCGGCATCCCCAGGAGCCGGCCGGCCGAGCACGCGGCCGTGGAAGAGTCCCCGCAGGAGTGACGGCAAGACCGATGATCCGGCCGGCCCGGAAAGACTGAAGCCCCGGCCGGTCCTGGGACACGTGTGCAGGTGACGGAGACCTTCTTCTCCATCCAAGGCGAAGGCCGCCACGCGGGCGTGCCCTCGGCCTTCGTGCGCACCACGGGGTGCCACCTGCGCTGCTCGTGGTGCGACGCCACGTACACCTTCCAGGGCGGCGAGCGCCGAAGCCTCGACGAGATCATGGCCTTCGTCCGGGCGCAGCCCACGAAGGACGTGTGCTTCACCGGCGGGGAGCCCCTCCTGCAGAAGGACGCCTGGGACCTCGTCACCCGTCTGCTGGACGACGGGTACCGCGTCGTCGTCGAGACATCCGGCAACCTGCCTTTCGACCGCTCGAACACGTTCCCGGGCGAGGCCCGCCGGCGCCTCTGCATCAGCATGGACGTCAAATGCCCCTCGTCCGGGGAGCACACCAAGAACCGGCCGGAGCTGATGCGCGACCTGCGGGAGCCGGACCAGTTGAAGTTCGTCCTCGCCGACCGGGCCGACTACGACTTCGCGGTCGCGTTCCTCCGTGCGCACGGCTTCCCGCCCTGCCCCGTGTACTTCAACCCCGTGGGCGGCACGGACCCGAAGGCCCTCACGCTCTGGGTCCTGGAGGAGAGGGAGCCGTTGCCCGTCCACGTCGGCGTGCAGTTGCATAAACTGGTCTGGGGCGACGAGCCGGGACGGTAGGCGCAGCGAGGCCACCGGGAACGGCCGCCCCGGGTCAGCCGGCCCGCAGCACGCCCGCGGCCACCAGCCCCAGAAGCAAGGCGAAGGCGAGCAGCAGATCCGCGCTCAGGACGTCCACGAGCGGCCGGAACCAGGGCCAGCGCCGCGCCCCGTGCGCGGTGGCCCAGGAGAAGACGACGACCCAGGCGAAGATGCCGAGGACCAGGCCGAGGACGCCCGACGCCCCCTGGGCGTGGAGGAAGACGAAGCCGCCGGAGAGCCACCACGCGATCTGGTACGGGTTCGAGACGGCCATAAGAAACGCGGCGCCGAACGTGGCCTGCGTGGGGGTTTCCGCCGATCCCGTGCGCGTGGTGCCGAGCGCAAAGAAGGCCATGAGGAGCGCACCGAGGACGGCGGCTCCGCGGACCACGGCCGGACCCTCCAGGAGCGGTGCGAGGCCGAACCACAGCGCGGCCAGGAAAAGGAGGTCGGCCAGGGGCGCCGCAACGCCGACGCGGATCGCCGGCCAGGTGCCGTGGCGTGCGGCCTCCCGCGCGATGAGGGCGTTCATGGGGCCGGGCGGCGCGGCCAGGGTCAGCCCCAGCAGGAGGCCCGCCGCGACGCCGAGCATCAGTACTCGTAGTCCCGCTCTTCGTCCTGCTCCAGTTCCACGCCGAGGCCGGAGGCGAGGCGGTTGACGAAGTTGAAGTAGGCGACGACCTCGGTGGCGTGCACGATGCCGACGTCGTCGAAGCCGGCCGCGCGCAGGCCCTCCACCGCCTCCTTCCGGCCCTTCGCGGGCTCGAGGGTCAGGCCGCGGGCGAACGCGACGAGCGCCTGCTCGCGGTCCGACAGGTCCACGCTCGCGGGGTCTTCCACCATGCGCCTCATCCACTTCGGGTCCTTGACGTACTTGTCAAGCGCCTCCGCATGGTGCGTCACGCAGTAGCCGCAGTCGTTGGCTTTGGACACGACGATGGCGACGATCTCGCGCTCCCGCCGCGACAGGGGGCTCTTGCCGAACTGGAGGGTCATGTAGAGGTCCAGGTGCGCCTTGAGGCCCTTCGGGTTCAGGCTCTCCACGCTGAGGATGTTCGAGATGCGGCCACGGCTGCGCTGCACCTCGTCGTAGATCTGGAACAGGGGCCCCTCCGCCTCGTTCTCGTTGATGACCTGGACGTACGCCACGGCCCGCACCATTCCCTGCCGCAAGATAAATGCCGTGCCCTGGAGCAGCGGACCGGCGCCCAGGGTCTCTCCCGTGGTGCGGCGCCCTTCCGACACCGTCATAGGCCGCCCCGGGCTCGGCGCGCCGCTGCGGAGGTAGCCAAGCCCGGCCCACGGCGCCCGTCTTGAAAACGGGTGGACGCAAGTCCCCGGGAGTTCGAATCTCCCCCTCCGCGCTGCGCCCCGCCGTGCCATCAACGCCCGCCGCGGCGGAACAAGGCCACCAGGAGGGCGGCCGCCGCAGGGAGCCATGCCGGCAACGGCGTGTCCTCCCCGTCCCCCGCCTCGGCGTAGCTCACCTCGAGCCACATCCCCAGGCTCTCGTGGCCCGACACGCCGCACCAGAAGTAGAGGCCGTCCCCCTCGGGGGCCGTGAACGTCACGTTGTCCTCGGCGCCGGGCGCCATGTTCTCCTGGCTCTCCGCGATGGCCACGGATTCCGGCGTGTTCGTGTGGCCGTCGTCCGCATCCGCCAAGGGGGCGGCCAGGAACTCGTGGACGGTGTCCCCTGTATTGACGAAGCGGACGTCGACCGTGTCGCCCGGCGCGATGTCCTCCGCAGCGCCCGAGGTGACGACGAAGCAGTAGGTCCCGCGCGGGCAGTCCCCCTCCCGCGCCTCCACGGTCAGGTCGACGGTCTTGGCGGCGGCGCCGGGCGCCAGGAGCGCAACGAGCAAGGCGGCCGTAAAGGCGGCCAGCAGGGACAGGCGCATGCACCGCAAGGGGCGCTGCCGGATAAGGGGCGGTCGGCCAAGGCAAGATCCCCTGCCGCTCAACGGTTGTTGGCGCCGCCGTCGCCCTGGTCGCGTGATCGCGGGCCCGGCACGAGGTTGACAAGGGCGACCTGACCGAAGCCCGTCGCCGGATCCCAGGCCGCCGCGTTCACGCAGCCGTAGTCCTGCGCGAAGACGAAGCTCTCCATGTACGGCCGCTGCGTCAGGGTCGCGAGGACGGCGCGGTTCGTCCCCGCGTGGCCGAACAGGGCGACGCTGCGCCCCTTGAACTCCTCCAGCAGTTCGGCCAGGCCGACCTGCACCCGCTCGGCGAAGCCGCCGGCGCTCTCGCCCGCAGGGCACGCGTGGCAGGAGGGGTCGGCCTGCCACGTCGCCGCGAAGGCGGGATCGCGGGCCTCGATCTCCGCCCAGGGCAGCCCCTCCCACTCCCCGAAGTCCATCTCCGCGAAGACGTCCTTGATCTCGATGCCGTGGCCATGGTGCCTCGCGAGCGGGGCGGCTGTGTCACGGGCCCGGCGCCGAGGGCTGGAGAGCACGGCGTCGACCTTCGCGGCCTCAAGGAACGTCGCCGCGGCCGCGGCCTGGTGCCGGCCGACATCGGAGAGCGCCACGTCGAGGCTCCCCACGAAGGTGCCTACGTAGGGGGCCTCGACCTCGCCGTGGCGGATGAACCAGAGACGCGTGGGCTCGGCCACGGCGGCCGCGAGCGCGCCGCCTCCTGATGACGGTTTGCCTGCGGGGCGCTCGGAGCCTTTTTGCGACAGGCCCGCTTGGGACGCCCCGTGCGCGGCGGCCTCTTCAGCGGCATCTTCCGTTACGGTGAATCCGAGCTCGACCCCGCGGTCCACGCGGAGATCCTCGTCGAATCCGCCCGCAACGAGGCCCGCGTCGCCATCCTGGAGATCGTCCTCGCCCTCGGGTTTGGCGCCTTCCTGGACTTCGGCGACCCCCGGTTCCGGGCTGTGGCGCT